>Ga0213881_10000888_pt1 | contig 15856 bp, 13 predicted proteins | sample BarmaccoBMER_R08_FD_160104 | JGI IMG/M metagenome (GOLD analysis project Ga0213881, IMG submission 160104) | Barbacenia macrantha exposed rock microbial communities from rupestrian grasslands, the National Park of Serra do Cipo, Brazil - ER_R08 ... | reverse complement strand
AGCTGGCCGCGACCAACCCCGCCGCCTACCTGCCCAACCTCGCCACGTCGCTGAACAACCTGTCCCTCTGGCAGTCGGAGACTGGGAACCGGGCCGAGGCGCTGGCCTCGATCACCGAAGCCGTCAAGCACCACCGGCAGCTAGCCGCGACCAACCCCGCCGCCTACCTGCCCAACCTCGCCACGTCGCTGAACAACCTCTCCAACCGGTTGGCCGACACAAACCAGGCCAGCGCGATACCCGCCACCCGGCATGCCGCGATCGACGCCATGGCTCATCCCGCGGCACGAGCCGAGCTACGAGCCGCATGGGTCCGTTGGCTGTCCGCAGCCGAACCACCCCAGCATGCCTGGGAAGCACTCCACCACGCCGCAGCCGACGCCGACCTGCCACCCCCCGACCAGCAGCCACCGGATCGGACGTCGATCATCCTCACCATGCGGGCCAGGCAGGCGGTGCGCGCCCTCGCCCAGGACCTGGGGCCGCCAGCCACCGATAGACTCCCGATCTGGGCCAGCGCGCCCCTCCCCGACACGCACCTCGATCTGATCAACGCCTACGCCCAGGCCAACGACTGGCCCACCGCCCAGGCCGTGCTCAACGACCACCGCGAGATCCTGACCTCACCGCAGTTCCCCACCACGCTGACCGCCCTGGCCGGGCTCCACCTCACCAACCCCATTCCGGGCCAGCTCCTGCGACTGCTCGCCGAGATCGACGAATCCGGCATCGACACCACGTTCGCCCAGCACCATGCCAACCACCAGCGCCGCGCGCTACTCACCGCGTGGATCAACACCCCCACCTGGTTGGAATCCCGGGACTACTACCACCAGCACCACACCGACCTCACCACAGCCGACACCCGCGCGGTCCTCGCCAGCACCGATGACGACACCGCCCGCCAACACCTCGCCATCCTCGATCTAACCGGCGTGATGCCCGCTGAGCAGGTCTATGCCATCGTGACCGACCCCGCTACCGCTGAAGACGCGGCCTTGGACGCCATCGAACACGCCGACCTCACCCGCCTGGTCGCCATCGCCACCGCAGCCCCCCACGCGCTACAGGCCCGTCCCTCCACCTGGGGCCTCCTGCACGCCGTCTTCCTGATCGCAGCTGATCAACCCGACTCGGCCTACGACATCGCCCACCAACTCGCCGAGCAGGCCAGCCCACTGCAACGCCGCGCCCATGCCATCCGGCTGCGCGCGCTGCGCACCCACCACCCCGACCTGCCCGGCCTCAATGAACTCATCGACATCCTCAACCCGGACAACGCCGCGACCTGACCAACCCACCGTCGACGTGCTGCACGAACTCCTCGAATGTCAGGAATGGCTGCCGGATACGGTGTTCGAGCAGCGTCTGCGGCAGCCGATCAGTCAACCCCTGCTCACTTCCTCGGCGTGGCATCTACCCGGCATCTTGATGGCGGGTGGCGGTCATTCTGCCTGATGTCACGCGGTGGCAGGCTTGTTTCAGCTCGTCGCACCGGACGCGCGAGCAGGGGACCCGGCGCCGCACTCCTCCATTGTCGGTGCCCCGTACCACGGCCGGGGCCGTGGCTCCCATCTATCGCGACGGGGAACACATGCATACAGAAGAGAAAACATTCCGGGGAACCGTGCGAGCCCGCGACCTCAATGGCGAACCGCACACGCTGATCGTCCTGCGTCGATATCTGGACGGGCGGGCACGGGTGTGGCTGACCTTGAACGGGGCGTGGAAAACCAGGTGTGCATGACCGAGCCCGAGGTGATGGCACTGTGCGAGTTATTGACCAAGGCCAAGCACGCGGGAGCCCGATGATCGACCCTCTGATGACTCGCTGACCCCGGCCGGTCGTCGGTTGAGCCGCCCGTGTTCCCCCGGCACGTGTGCCCGATGCTCCCGGCGACCGGCCGGCACCACGCTTGTCCCGGTGGGTCGTCGATCCGGGCCGTTTCAAGCGGGTTTTGTGACGGGTGTGACGGGTTGCCGTGGACCAGCCCAACCCGTCACACGCGGCGTTTCCGCTGCTCATAAAGTTGGGCAACCCGTCACATACCTGTGACGGGTTACCCAACGTTGTGACGGGTTCAGGTTGAGCCGTCACCAAGCTCCCGGGACTCCTGCAGGGCCTGCTCGACGGCGGCGCGAATGTCGGCGAGCAGGTAACCGCGGGCCTGCCTGCTGGCACCGTCCTCGCCGATGACTCGGCCGGGGCGGGGGCGGCAGCCGAGTTCGCCCATTTGCCGTCCGAACGCGGTCGGTTCGACGCCGAGGGCGTCGATGAGTTCGGCGGTGGGGATGAACTCGCGCCCGTCGTCGAGGTCGGAGCCGAGGTAGGCGACGACCGAGGCCAGTGGCTCGGGCAGCTCCCGGGCCATTGGTGCGTCGTTGGTCGGATAGCTCCCGCTGATGACGTTCGCCACGGTGGCCGGATCCAGCGCGGGGATCGATCCGGTGCCGATGGCGTGGCCGGTGAGGGTGCCGGCCGCTTCGCGGAGTGCCCGGCCGCGTGCGCAAATTGTGGTCCAGTCGGTGTTGGGCATGTAGTCGGTGCGGACCATCATCGCGAGCACGTCCGCCCCGACGGCGATCTCCCCGTCGGGGCGGAGGATGCCGACGCCTTTGTGGGAGGGCAGCAGTCGGCTGCTGTCCCATCCCCGGGTGTTCATCTGCTCGCCGAGGATGATGTTGCTGTCCCGCCAGTCCATCACCCGCAGCGCGAACCGGGACCCCAGCACGGCCCGCAGGGCGGAGGGAATCGTCTTCGTGTCTGGCCGTTGGGTGGCCAGCACGAGCACGATTCCTGCGGCGGGTCCTTTCTTGGCCAGCCATGTGAGTAGCTCGCCGATGTACTCCCCGGCGGGGATCATTTTGCCTTGCACCTTGATGGGGGTGCGTTCTTCAAGAGGGACCTGCACTTCGTCGATAAAAACACCGGTGATCGGCATGTTGAGGGATACATCGCGGGACATGGCGGGAGTGACTTTCGATTCGGGGCAGACTTCGTTGTCGAGTTCGCGCATGCGCCGGTAGCGGCCTTGCACCTCAGTGACCAATTCGACCAGCCACGCGGCCAACATGAGCACGTCGGCGGGTTCGTCGCCGGAGAGGAACCGGTGCGCCACTTGGGCGGCGGCGTCCCAGTCTTTCCCGGCTTTGAAATCGGCGATGTAGAGCCGGGTGAACGCATCGAGGATCAGCCCGGCGGCGGCCAGCCGGGCGGCGAAGGTCTTGCCCTGCCGGGGAATGGCGCCGACGAGCAGGGAGGTCCACACCAGCGGGAGGCTGATGCGGCGATTCCGCGCGTCCCGACCGAACGGGACGGGTTGCCAGGCGTCCCAGCACGCCACCTCCAGCAGCGGCGTGCGGGTGGGTGGGGTGGCGTAAGGATCACTGTCGGCAACCCACATCGCCACCCGCCCCGCGTGCCCCCCGTTGCCCCGGACCCGCTCGACCAACAGTTGCACCTCGTCCACGGCCAGCGCGGAGGCTAGGGCTTCCCGGTTTTTGATCACATCGGTGGCCTTGCGGGTGGCCGGGAGATCGATGGTGATCGCCCATCCCTCGCCGACCCGGCTGGCGCGTTCCACCAGCCGGAGGGTCTCGTCCTTGCCGATGAGTTTGGCGTCGCGGAAGGCGTCGACCAGGATTTGCGGGTCCATGGTCCAGCTCAGCGACCGTGGGCCGGCGAGCACCGCCCGCCGGCCCGGGCTGCCGTCTCTGCGCCGGCCGGTGATCGCCAGCACGGCTGCGCTGATCACGCCCGTGGCCCAGAGCATGAGGTGGCCGTAGAGCATGTCGGCCACCGCGATACCGGCTGTGGTGGTTCCGGCCACAGCGCCGGTGACGCGCCACCGCAATAGGGTCAGCTCGCGGATTTCGACGTACTTGTCCGCCAGTTTCTCCGACTGCTCGGCTGCCTCCCGGTAGTCGCGCACGGTTACCCAGCGCCGCCACGCGCGGACGGCCAGCACCGTGCCCCTACCGCTCGCGCCCATGAACCGCCACGGTGCGCAGATCACGATGACGGTGGCGTCCTTGGCCGCCTGTGCTGCTTGAGCGCGGTCCTTGAGCACGGCGGGAATGCGAGGTGAGCGCTGCCACCACGACACCACCCGCCCAGACTGCTGCCGCTGGTCGTCGTCGATCAGTTCGCCGTCGAGCACCGGATTGGCGGGGATCACTGCCGCGTGCTGTGGTGTGGTCATCGTCGGTCACCCCGCCAGTAACCACTGTCCAGCGAGGTCACTGCCCGGGTGAGGGCATGCGCGGTGATCAACGCCGGCACGACGAGCACCACCCAGAACAGCGTGCTGCCGGGTGCGTAGGTGATCGCTACCCATTGCACTCCGATGATGATTCCGGCTGTGCCTAGCAGATACCCGGCCAGCGAGGCGACCCGGGAGGCCCCATGGGCAGCCTCCGCTGACCGTCGCCCTCGCCGGGTGCCCGAGCGCCACATCATCAGCAGCACCAGCAGCACACCCAGGGCAGCGACCACCTGCGTCGGGCTCGGGTTGATAGTCACGGTGTCGCCCCTCCCTGCTGGCCAGTTCCCTGATGCCGGTGGCGGCGTCGTCGCCACACTCGGTGCAGCGCGCGCCGGTCGTCCTCGCACGTCGCCCCCCAGACGCCGGTCGTGCATGCACCGGCTGTGCGGAGATCCAGTTCGAGGCATTGGTCGATGACCGGGCACCCGGCGCACAAGTGCGCAGCGAGGCGGCGGTCGCTGGGTGCGCAGTCGTCCCAGTCCGGTTCCTCCTCTGGCCACAGGCCCCACAGGCACAGGCCACGGCGCACCACGACATCCCTCAGCACCTCGGTGGGCACCGGCCGCCACCGATCGAGTCGACGGGCCATGGCCTTGTAGTTCGGGGTGTGGTCGTGGTTCACCACGGCGCACCCCCGCTCACGCGGGCCACCTCACGGGCGGTGCGTCGCTGCGCGGCCATCGCCGCCACGTCCACACACCCACCCGACTCGGCTGCTTCGGCCGCCAGCTGGTCCACGGCCGCCGCGGGGATGACGTAGCGGGTGCGGATGCGCACTGCAGGGAAGGCGTCATCCCGGATGGCGCGGTAGATCGTCGCCGGGGTCACCCGCAGCACGCGGGCGGCCTCCGGCACGGTGTAGAACGCCGGCCCCCCAGTGTTCTTGGTGTTGTCCATCGCTTAACTCCTCATCAAAAGCGTGATGTCATCGGATTAATGCACTGATATCAGTGCTCAATGGGTATGTGAATTACCCAAACGACACGCGGGACTACTCTTCGGCGCTCAAGGGCGGAGCGCGGAGGAATAGGTGACGGAGGACTGGGCGGCAGTCGCGGCAGCGATCGATACGAGGCTGGCCGAGCTCAATTGGCGGCAACGCGAGTTGGCCCAGCGGGCTCAGGTATCGGTGGCCATCGTGCGTGAGTTGCACCGCAATACCACCCAGCGCCGCCGTAATGCCCGGACTCTGGAAGCGCTGTCGGTGGCGTTGGGTTGGCATCCCGAACACCTCGACGCCATCCTGCGCGGTCAAGCCCCACCCGATCGGGGCCAGCCGGAAACCTCGCTGGTGGACCCCGTGATGGCCCGGCTGACCTCGATCGATCGACGCCTCGCAGCCATCGAACGGCGTCTGGATGAGCTGGCGGCCCGCGATGACTAAAACTGCTGGGAACCGATCGGTCGTCGTGTTGGTGATTTCTCGCATGCCCCTAGGAAACGCCCCACAGGTGCCGCTTCGTAATTGTCACCGGTTAACGACCAGACCATTAACTACCATTAACCACGCAGCTCAGGACCGGTTTATACGAGGCGCGAGCTGGCCATGGTGACATCGCTGCAGACCGTGCGCCGGCACCTGGGCTACACCGCAGCGCAGGTGATCGACCTCCTCACCCGCCGCGCCGCCGCGCTCAACCTGCCGATCGCCAACCAGGCGAGCCTGAAAACCAAGCTCTCGCGATGGGAAAACGGAAAAGAACAACCCAGTCAGATCTACCGGTGGTTGTTCCGTGAGATCTACGGACGCACGAATGCCGAACTCGGCTTTCCCGAGGAACCCGAAGAAGACCCCGAGGCGGCCGAACTACGGAGCCGACTCGCCGTCGCCCGCACCGTCGACAGCGAGACCGTCGAGGTCTTCCGCCACCAAGTCGACCACACCCGCCACCTCGACCGGCGCTTCGGCGCCCTCACCCAACTCGATCAACTCCGCACCCAGATTGACCAAGTACAGCAACTCCTGACCTACCGCACCGGACCGCAACGACCCGCACTGGCCGGAGTCTTGGTCGAAGCATCCACCCTCGCCGGATGGCAAGCCCTCGACCGCGCCGCCCCCGACCAAGCCTGGACCCACTATGAACGCGCCAAGCATGCCGCCCGCGAAGCCAACTCACCCGCGCTACTCGCCCACGCCACCGCCGAACAAGCCTTCGTCCTCCTCGACCTCGACGAACCCACCGCCGCCGTCGACCAACTCGCCCACGCCCGCAGCATCGCCAACGGCACCGCCACACCCCTCCTCCAGGCTTGGCTAGCTGCCGCCCACGGCGAAACCCTCGCCGCTGCGGGCTATGCCGACGACGCCCGGCGCGCCTTCGACACCGCCTCCAACCTACTTCCGCCCGACCCCGTCGACCCCGCGCTGCCGTTCCTGTTTCTCGGCGATTCCCACCTCGCCCGCTGGCGCGGCAACGCACTCGCCCGCCTCGGCGCACCCGAGGCCATCGACCAACTCACCGCCGCCCTCACCCGCCTGCCAGCCGACTTCGTCCGCGCCCGCACCGGTCTCCTCGTCGACCTCGCCTACGCCCACGCCGCCGCCGGCGACCGCGACGCCGCCCTCACCCACGCCCGCCAAGCCCGACGCCTCGCAGCCCAGATCAAATCCGACCGGCAACAACGGCGGCTCAACCAGCTCGTGCTACCCGGCAGCACCTCCACGTGACGCCAGGTGGTACAGCAGCGCGACCAACGTCCCCGCCCCCAACAACTCTCGCCGCCGCGCCAACTCCGGCACCCGCGACAACGGCACCCATTCCACCCGACCAACCTCCTCCGTATCGGTCGGCTCCCCGATCAACTCCGCCCCCCGCCACAAAAAGACATCCACCGGCGCCGTGACCTGTCCCGGAAGCGGCTCAAAACTCACCAAGTGCTCAGGCTCACCCAGTGGCCGCCACCCACTCTCCTCCTCCGCCTCCCGCGCCGCTGTCTCCGCCGCGTCCTCACCCTCATCCACCAAGCCCCCGAGCAGTTCATATCCCCACTGCTCCGTGATGAACCGGTACCGCCACAACATCAATGCCCGATCCTGATCATCCACAATCAGCGCAACGGCGATCCGACCCAGGTGCACCACGTGGTAGTCCCACCGCTCCCCGTTCGGCGCCCCCACATCCACCAAGCCCAACCGCACCCACCGGTTGTCATAGACCGTCCTCTCCCCGAACCTCCGCCACCCACCACGCGCCTCATCCACAGACGCAGCGTAGGACGGAGCCAATCCACCTTCCCGGCATGCATCCGATTTGCTCATTACTGTTGATCATGATCTACCCGAACCTGGTGATCAGCCCACCGCGACACGGGTGCGGTCCGGCAACAACGGCTTCAGCCGTGCCCGTTCCTCGTCGGTCAAATCATGACGACCAAGCACGCGCTCTACCCTATCCCTCTCCCAAAATCCACGGGACACGCCCTAGCCTTGTGGTGCAGACTAGCCACAGGAGGTGTGGTGGCGCCGTCTACTGACAGCTATGACGTCTTTATCTCATACAGCCACGCGCTGGACGGCACGCTGGCGCCGACGTTGCAGCGCGAGTTGGAGCAGTTTGCCAAACCCTGGTATTGGGTGCGGTCGTTGCGCGTATTCAGAGACGATGCGAGCTTGTCGGCCAATCCCAGCCTGTGGTCATCGATTGAGCAAGCGCTGAGCAATTCCTCGTGGTTTGTGCTTCTTGCTTCCCCGGCGGCGGCCCGCTCGATATGGGTGAACCGCGAGGTGTCCTGGTGGCTCGCTCACCGATCGATCGATCGGCTGCTAATTGTTCTCACTGAAGGTGAATTCAGATGGGATGGACACGCTGAAGAATGTGACGAGGCGACGACGGCTTTACCACCTGCGCTGTGCAATGCCTTCGTCGAGGAACCTCGTTGGGTAGACCTGCGCTGGCTGCGCGACGTAGAGCAGGCGCACCGGTCTAACCCGCGGTTACGGGAGTGCGTGGCCGACATCGCCTCAGCTGTGCGCGAAGTTCCCAAGGACGAACTGATCGGTGAGCACATTCGCCAGCATCGACGCACCATGCGGCTGGCCCGTGGTGCCATTTCTGCGCTGATCGTACTCACAGTGGCTGCACTGGTCGCAGCGTTTATTGCGGTGGGACAGCGGGACGTAGCGAGGTCGCAAGCCAGAATCGCTACAGCACGAGCGCTCGCGTCAGCGGCGGTGGCGAACCTCGACACACACCTAAACCTGGCCCAGCTATTTGCGGCCGAGGCGTATCGGATGGACCCAAACGCTCAAACTCGCTACGCACTCTTCCAAGCAGTCAGCGCGAGCCCGCAAATTGCACGTTATCTGCCGACCGGTACCACGGCGTCCACGGTTGCTGGATCTGCCGATGGACATGTGGTCGCAGCGGGCACCGAGGATGGTCGTCTCTTGCATTGGGAACTCATCCGACACACCCGAACGGAAACGAAGATTTCCGCGCAACGAATTGTTAGCATTGGGCTTAGCTCCGATGGTGACGTTGTGGCCGCAGCGGTGGGTTCAACTGCTTATTGTTGGACTCCCGCGCAGAATACAACGAAATCGCTACCGGTTGCGCAGGGAACCAACGCTGCATTGACTGCTGTGTCACCCTCTAGCCACCTAGTCGTGGTACTGGCCAATGGCCTGGGTACCCAAGGCGGAACATTGACAGTTTATGAAGGGAACGCCAAACATGAGATCAATGTAGGTAACTCTTCTCGATGGCAGAAGCTGGTGCTACCCACCAACTCTACACTTATGCTCCTGTCCTACAGTGGTGATTGGGAACAACGGTCAGTGGCTGACCTGCGTGTCACCACGGCTTCGGCTGAAGCTCGTAGCCTCGCCGCGAACAGCCTAACGACCGGCTACTCATCAGACGGCAGCTATTTCGGTTTTACTGGCCCTCCAGGGGCCGACCTTTGGCGTACAACCGATCAACACACTGAACCATACTTTCATACGGATGTCTCTATCGATGCTCCGAACCCAGGTGATTTTGCAGTGAGCCCAGACGGCGCGCGGATTGCCGTTACGCGGGCAGGAACGATTACTCTTGTTGACACTAAGAATAAGAATCTTGGTGGTCCACGCCAACTTACCGGAGGCAACAGCACCTCTGTGCAATTCCTGGGCGACAACGACCATTTGCTGTCGACGACTCGTGATGCACTCATCATCTGGGATCTTACTCAAGATACAAGAATAAGCACTTTCCTGCCAATGTCAGTGCCGTCCTCGTGTAGGGCGTGCACGTCCCCGAGGCTTGCTATTCAGCCTGACGGACAATATGTCGCGGCGATAGGAAACGGTGACGTACTCGTTGTCGACACTCTCCGTGCACCGCTGGAAACACAGACCGCGAACGCTCCACAGGACTTGAGATATGGACTACCGGTGTGGAGCGCAGACGGTCGCCGGCTCTTCATTACTACACCAGCAAATGGCGGCGTAGAAGTCCGAAACTCCACCAATGGTCTACCACTTGTCGGAAACTGGCCGAAGGCCGCACGCAGCGGGTTTATCACCGCCGCGAGGGTTTACCGTGACGGACGAGATGTCATCCTCGTGGACGAACGGGGCAACATTACAATCCGCGATACCTCGACCGGGCAGGCGCAACGGACAGTCGTGGCGAACACCGAGCTGTCAAGCTATCCAACCAGCGATCGCCCCAACCTCGCCGCAATAAGCGCCGACGGCATGGTTGTCGCGCTGACCGGACCGCAGACGGTAAAACTAATTGGGGTGAATACGGGCAACGTACGCGATCTACCTGGAGCGGGCGCCTATGCTGTGGAATTCACTGACGACCGCTTGTTCGTGCAGCGAACCAATGGAACCGTGGAGCTTTGGGACACCAACGGTACAGGTCTGATCAGAACTATTCCCGGAGACAGCGGCGACGAACAGGGCTTGACTCCAGGCTCCGACGATGAGCTGATGGCGCATTTATTAAACGATGGTACAGTGGTGATCACTGATCTATTGTCCGGAGACAGGCTCGGCGCAGTCCAGATCCCAGACAGCACCGATGCCCAACACACGACCATGGCGTTCATTCCAGGCAAGCACGTTTTGATTATTGCCACTGCAGGTGGGAGAGCAACGGTGTTGAACCTTACCGTTGAAGCGTGGCTACGAAGCGCATGCGAGACGGCCGGGCGCGACCTAACAAATGACGAGTGGCGTCGCTTCGTAGGCACAGAACCGCCGATGAACCCCATATGCCGACGGTAAGGCAATGACTCAGACCGATCGGGCCAATTTCCCTCATGTCAACCTGTTCACCCACAACCGAAGTGACTGATCACCAATCCCCAGTCGTCGCGCTACCTCGGGAATCACGCCGTGAGGCTTATGCAAAACTCGGAGACGAGTCCTGCGAGCAGGTCTTCGACCTGCGGGAACGTCGTCTCTTAATCATGCTTTTTAAGGGTTGTCGGGTCGCCCGGGGTCGGGTGGCCCGGAGGAACCCCCGGGCCACCCGGCACTCATGGGCTAGACGTGCGCTGTTGCCCAATCGCGGCCTGCGGTCATGCGTGAAGCCCTGCTCGACTCTGCCGGGACATAGTCGAAAGGTGGGCGGACCAGTGGTTTTCCATGACATCTGCCAACCTGGACCACCGAGCGCACAGCGCTCATCGAACAATATACATACATATTCAGATTTGCTGCTGGGCTACCCATCCATAAAGAGGCCTTGTCTCATTTCCGCCGGTCCCGTAGGCATCGAAGCTTCCGACGAGCATTCGAAATTTCGGTTTCTGTGACGGTCCGTATGTCCCCTCCTTGAACAGCGGTGCATCCACCTCGAAGAGAAATCCTGTGTAGTTCTGCGCGCTTCCCCCGGCGGCGGTCACATTCCGTAGGAAAACGATCTTTTGCCCAGCTTCATCCCAGGTCCCGTTGATGGGATCAATGTCTGCTTTGTCAAACCTGGTTGTGCCGTAAATCCTACCGTCAGACCCGCAGTTGATGTTCAGATCCCCTCGAAATCCATTTACAATGATGCGCCAACGTCCCACGGGTGCGGCCATGACAATTCATCTCTCCTCGGACGAGCTGGGTGTTGTATCGGCCAGCACATCGTGGCAATTTATGACTTTTATGCCATTGAACACGCCGATCCAATCTATACAGGATGATCCGTCGACCATGTAACCCTGCGCCCCGTAACCTATGTTTGGTACCCTAACTCTACCTGAGTACCGTATGCGTGTCATGCTTATGACCAACTGGTAGGTTCCATAGGCCGCTTTTCGTATTCACAGATACGACTGCCGCGCATACGGACGTTCGGGCACCTCTGACCCGAATCCGCGAGTAACGCGTTGAGTTGATCTTTATTAGTTTTGTGGATCTTCGGATGGTTGTTTTTCGGGTTCCGGGCATGCTGGGAGCCCGAGTGTCGCCTCGGGCGGCGGGTTCCGGTGGGTAGTCGGGGCCGGGGTGGCCTGGTCAGGAGGGTTGCGGTAGGGCGCGGAGACGGGCGAGGACCGCGGCGAGTAACTGGTGGCCGGGGGGTAGGCGCAGGATGAGCTGCCCGGCGTGGTGGATCAGCCGGCCGGGGATGCACAGCAGCCGGTGCCGCAGGGTGGCGATCATGGCCTTGCCGTCGCGGACGCCCAGCCCGGTCAGCGGCTCAGGGGTGCTGGGGTAGCTGAGGGCCTCGGGGTCCTCGGGGTCGTTGTCGTTGTCGGGCTCGTCGGTGGTGGTGGGGCTGGTGGCGATGAGTTGGTGGAGGTAGCCGGCGATGCTGGTGGCCAGTCGCGCGCCCCACATCCAGGCGGTGTTGACCTCGATGTACCCGGGGAGGTGGCGCAGCGCGGCGCCGTGCTTGCTGTCCCGGAAGATGTTTTCGATCTCAGCGGTGCCGATACCAGTGCTCCACCGTGGCCGCCTGGGCCGGGGTGGAGATATCCAGGTTGGTCAGGATAAACGAGTAGGCATAGACCGCGTCGGTGTCAGCCAGCTCCTCGATCGGCAGGGCGCGCTGGTCGGGGTGCAGGGTGCGCTGCCGCCGCGCCCGAGGATCGGCGCTGATCTGCTCGCAGGTCAGGCGGACCCGGCGGATCAGCAGCTGGGTGTTGGAGGGCCACCAGGCCGGGCGGTAGTCGGCGACGGCGACCTGCGCGCCGGGCATGTCGATCGCCTCAACCCAGTCCCTCTCGGCGATCCCGGCCAGGGTGCGCCACAGCGGGGCGATGCGCTTGGCGCCGATCGCGAAGCCCACACCCTCCCGGTGCGCGGCGATGGCCAACTCCACCGCGAAATACCCGGCATCAGCACGCAACCGGATCCGACCGATCCCCGGGGGCAGGGCGGCCAGCGCCCGGCGCAGCAGCCCCGCCGCCCCCGGACGAGGGTCCTCATTACCGGCCAACAACTCCGCCGCCAGCGCCACACCGATCTCGGCCCAGCTCGCCACGTGCGGACGGCCGCAGCGCTGCCCCTGGTAGTTGTAGGCCACACCCTGCTTGCACCGGCCGTACACCTCCACATCGGTGGTGTCCAGATCGATCGTGGCCGTCTGCCACCGCTACTGGATCAGCGACACCGGGTTGCACCACGCCATGCTGATCACCCACCTGCACACCCGACGGCTCCAGCCCGGTCTGGCCCAGCTCACCGATCCTGACCCCACCAGCACCAGCATCCTCCGCACCGCCGCACGCAACTACCAGCGCGCACTCGACCAACTCATCCAGGACGACGCCGGATTCGCCGCATGACACCAAACCTGACTCGATCAAACCGACTTCGTCCGCCCTAGCCGCGTCTAGTCAACCTGGTTTGACATGGTATAATTACGAGCGTTTGACGTAAATATCCACAGGGCGGTGGTTGGACTGCTTCAAGTAGGCGCGAACGACCCGGTTATATCTAAGGCGCAGAGTTTGCGCTATAAAGTGGAATTTAGAAAGACGAGATATCATGCCGCACAAACCGGGTAGCAAGGCATATCGCGATCAGCAGCGGGAGCGTCTGGTCAGGCTCGGAGTGGATGGCTGCCAACTTATCGAACAGATTGTAGCTGACTTGATGCGTTGCGGATGCCGACCTCGCGAGGCTTGGAGGTTGGCCTGCGAACTCACTCAAGACGAGGTCGCGGCGCGGTTTAACCAGATCAGAGGTGACCCCAACATGCGCATGCGCGGCAGTCGTATCTGTGAATACGAAAAGTGGCCGAGGGGAGGTACGCGGCCATCGGTGCGGGCACTGAGAATTTTGGCAGCTATCTATAGGACGAGCTGGGATCGACTCGTCGATGTCGACGATCTGGAGGAGATGCCGGCCCATGACAGGCAGGCATTTCTGGACATCAGTGACCTGAATTACGGCGATTCGCTGGATTTACGGGTACCGCGGCGGATCCGCCGTCGTCTGAGCACTCCTCACGATGGTGACGCTCCGCAAGATAATCAGCCGATCGAAGAATCAGCAACCTTCCGTGAACGGCTGTCCATACCGTCACCTAGACAGCAGCACCAGTTCCATGTGAGGGGCGATGCAAACCTCGACGACAACGATGGCACCGGCAAGGCCGATGGGACTGCGTCGAGGGGACGGAAGCCGTGGATGGCCCCACCCTTGGATCGCATCGTCGAGCGGCCGGAACTTGGTGACCGGCTGGTGGCGGCGTTGACCTCATCGGGGCCGTCTGAGGTCGGGCTGACTACGACACTGCAGGGAGCTGGTGGCTTCGGTAAGACCACGTTGGCGAACTGGGTATGCCACCACCCGGAAATTGACCGGCGTTATCCCGGCGGCCTGCTGTGGGCAACGGTCGGCCAAGAGGTGCACGGCGCCGACCTTGCCGAGCGGATCAACGACCTGGCGTTCGTGCTATCCGGCCGGCGCCCAGCCATCTCTGACCCCGATGCGGCCGGGGCAGAGTTGGGCCGACTACTCGACGAGCGGGAACCGGTGCTTCTCGTCGTCGACGACGTGTGGGACCTGCCGCAGCTGCGACCGTTTCGATTCGGTGGGCGGTACTGCACCCGGCTGATCACAACGCGCATCCCTGAAATACTACCTCCAGGCGGGGCGCACATCCCAGTAGACGCGATGTCCGACAAACAGGCCCGACAGCTGGCCACCGACGGTGTTCCCGGCTTACCTGACGGAGTGACGAAACAACTGGTCGCGGTTTCCGGACGGTGGCCTGTGCTGTTGAACCTGGTGAACGGCGTGTTGCGACAACGGGTAAGCCGTGGACAACCACCGGATCAGGCAGCCGAGGAAGTCATACGAAGACTGGTGGTCGAGGGTCCAGCGGCTCTCGATCCGGCGCGACCAGCAGACCGCAGCCTGGCTGTTGCATCCACGGTTGATGCGAGCATGAGCCTGCTAGACCGAGATCAACAGCAGTGCTACCTCGATCTGGCAATATTTCCTGAGGATGTTGAGATCCCGCTGGAGGTGCTTCGGCTGCTGTGGCCACAGCGCCGGGTTGAGACGCTGTGCGAGGAACTGCTCCGGCTCGGTCTAGTCGCCGACTACCGGCTAAATCCACCCGGCCCCCGACTGCTCGTTCACGACGTGATACGCGCCCACCTACTCAGCCGACGCAACATCGACGACCGAGCGGAGGTGCACCGTCGACTAGTCGACGCGGCGCTGGGACTACTACCCGCAGATGACTCGAGTGGCACGGCATCATGGTGGCTGCTACCGGCCGAATTTGGCTACCTGCTGCGCTTCCTACCTTACCACTTGCACGAAGCAGGCAGGTCCGAGGAGGCGGCTGCACTGGTATGTGACTTGCGGTGGGTGGAGGCGAAAACCCGCGGGCTGGGATCGGTGGTGAGTGCTGAGGCCGACTTGCAGGCGGTGAAGGCGCCAACGGCCGGTACGCTGCGACGTGCGCTCGGGCGTGCTGCGCATTTACTTAGCCCACTCGAACCGCCGGACGCACTGGGGGCAACACTGGCCAGTCGGCTGCAGGGTGTACCCGATTTAGACGACCTTCTGGACCGTTACCGAGCCACGCTGGCCCGGCCGCGGCTTGAACCTGCCTGGCGTCTGCCCGACTTACCTGACCCTGGCTTGTTACGCGGCATGGTCGGCCATGCCGGCGAAGTGTTGGGCGTGGCGTTCTCCCCCGATGGTCGACTGTTGGCTTCCGCCGGCTACGAGGGGACGGTGCGGCTGTGGGACGTCACGGCCGGAATCGAACTGGCTGTCTTGACCGGCGCCGGCTGTGCAGGACGGGCGTTGGGTGTGACATTCTCCCCAGACGGGCGGCAATTGGCCTCCGCCCACAGTGAAGGCACAGTGGGGCTGTGGAACATCCCAGCCGGAACCCAACGCGCTGTGCTGATGAGCCACACCGGAGAAGCAAGGGGTGTGGGTGTCGCGTTCTCCCCAGATGGTCGACTGCTAGCTACAGTCGGCCGCGACAGGACAGTACGGTTGTGGGATGTCGGGGCCGCAACTGAGCATCTAGCGCTGACCGGACACACTGACGTGGTCAGCGGCGTGGCGTTTTCCCCCGATGGTCGACTGTTGGCTTCCGCCGGCTACGAGGGGACGGTGCGGCTGTGGGACGTCACGGCCGGAATCGAACTGGCTGTCTTGACCGGCGCCGGCTGTGCAGGACGGG
>Ga0213881_10000887_pt1 | contig 15874 bp, 13 predicted proteins | sample BarmaccoBMER_R08_FD_160104 | JGI IMG/M metagenome (GOLD analysis project Ga0213881, IMG submission 160104) | Barbacenia macrantha exposed rock microbial communities from rupestrian grasslands, the National Park of Serra do Cipo, Brazil - ER_R08 ... | reverse complement strand
CCGGGACGATCAAGGATGAGGTGCGGGCCCGGGTGGCGGTGCAGGCTGTGCTGAACCCGGCGAGGTAGAGGGTGTCCCGCCAGTCGAGGGTCTCCCGCACGCCCCAGAGCGGCCCGTCCGGACCCGGCGCTACCCGCTGAAAGCTGAACCCGCCGCGCTTGGCGGCATCGAGCAGTCGCTTCGCGGCCGCGAGATCCGGACTCTCAGCGGTCATCGCCGTCCTCATCCCCTTCGCACCACGCGACGAGCTGCGGCGGGTCGGACAGCTTCTGCTCGCTCATCTGCCTGTTCCTCCCTCGATCGGTGCCGTTGTCGTCCTAGCGTCCGGACGGGAGGAGATCGCTGGGCGCGGCACAGTGAGTTCCCAACTGTGGATTCCCAGGATCATGATGGGTACCGAGGACGGAGGTGGGGGTGCGCATCAAAGGGACGCTGCCGCAGCGGCAGCTCGCCAGGACGCTGCGCCGGCTGCGCGAGGAGGCTGGGCTGAGCCTGGAGGAGGCGGCGCCGAGGCTGGACTGGTCAGCCAGCAAGCTGAGCCGGATCGAGACCGCCCAGCAGGGCGTGGACGTGCACTGGGTGCGCAGCATGCTCGACCTGTACAACGTCGGCGGCGCCGAGTGGACCGAGATCATCGACCTGGTCCGAGCGACCAAGCAGAAAGGCTGGTGGTACGCCTACGGTCTGAGCGACGCGGGATACGTGGCGTTGGAGGCCGACGCCGCGGTGGTGCACGAATACCAGCTCGGTTACATTCCGGGGCTGCTCCAGACCGCGGACTACATCCGAGCGGTGTTCCGCGGAACACCGCCGCCCCGCGCCGATGCCGAGATCGAGCGCATCGTGCGGGCGCGGCTTTTTCGGCAGCGCCGGCTCACCGAGGACCCGCTGCTGGAGCTGGTGGCCATCGTGGACGAGACGGCGCTGCGCCGCCCGATCGGCGAAGCGGAGGTGATGCGGGAGCAGCTGCGGCACCTGGTCAGGCAATTCGCGCTACCGTCGGTGTGCCTCCAAGTGCTGCCGACGTCAATCGGCGTGCACGAAGGCTTGAACGGTCCATTTTGGGTCCTCGGCTTTGCCGACCCTGACGAACCGACGATCGCCTACGTGGAGAACGCGGTGGGCGCCATGCACGTGCACAAGGATACGGAAGTCCGCGGGTATAAGCTCGTCTTCGACCGGCTGCGGTCCGAGGCGCTGAGCCCGCGCGACTCGGTGGCTCTCATCGAGCGGCTGGTCGCTGAACGGTGAGCACCACGACCTTGACGGGGAGAGCACTGTGCGTCCGTCCGACGCATCGCACGCGACCTGGCGCAAGAGCAGCCGCAGCAACCCAGGTAGCGACCAGACGGCCTGCGTCGAGGTCGCCGGGCTGGCGGGTCGGGTCGCGATGCGGGACTCCAAGAACCCCACCGAGGTCGCCCTGGCGTTGCCCCGAGCCCAGTGGCGGGCCTTTCTCGCCAGCGTCCGATCCGGCGACCTCGACTGACCCGGCCACTGGTCCGCGTCCGCCCACGACACTCGATCACGCCCTGGTCGGGGCTCATCCACCAAGGTCAGGCGTCCTGCTCGAGACCCTCGAACCTGATGGGAGAAGTCGAAGTTAAGGCCGTGGGGACTGACGACAAGGACCGCAAGGACGACGGCGGCAAGCATGAGAACGAAGAAGAGAAGCGACGGGAGAGGGATGGCCAGCCCACCGGGCCTATTGACCCAGATATCATTCGTGAGCCGAAGCTCGGCAAACGGGGGCAGTGACCATGGCTATGACAGAGCAGAGTGCCGACTCACTGATCGCTAGTGGCCACCTGAGTCCTGACTGGCGGCCCTCGTTTCTCGCGGTGCCCCGCGAGGCCTTTATTCCGGACACCATCTGGTCGCCGGACACCACGAAGACCGGTCCGGATCTGGTGCCCGTGCACCGCGACGAACAGCCCGAGCAGTGGCGAGAGCTGGTGGACTCGGACGAAGCGGTCATTACCCAGGTGGACGATGGTCACCCGGTCGGCGGGGATGTCGGTGATCTGATCACCAGCTCGGCGAGCATGCCCAAAGTGGTCGCCCTGATGCTCAACCATCTGAACATCCAGGGTGGGGAGCGGGTACTGGAGATCGGAACCGGTACCGGCTGGAACGCCGCACTCCTGGCGCACCGGCTCGGATCCGACCGGGTGACCAGCATCGAGATCGACCCTGGCCTCGCGGCCACCGCCAGGAAAGCGCTCTCCGACGCGGGATTCGGCGCGGTCAGCGTGATCACCGGGGATGGGGCACGGGGATACCCTCCGCACGCCCCCTACGACCGGGTCATCGCCACGGTGGCCTGCACGCAGGTTCCCTCCGCATGGGTCGCTCAGACCCGCCCGGGCGGACGTATCGTGACGCCGTGCTGGGCGCTGGACTACCACGGTTTGCTCCTCGCGCTGACGGTGGCCGAGGACGGCACCGCAACCGGACACGCCGTCGATGACGTGAGCTTCATGCGAATGCGAAACCAGCGAATCGACCCCCGTTACTACGTCTTCACCTCCACCGCCGACGAGGAAAAGCAGGCCGCCGTCACCGAAACCTCCGTGCACCCCGCCGAAGTAGCCAGCGGCGGCTATGCGCTCGGCGCGATCATCGCCGTCGGAACCCGGGTCAGACAGTGCCAGATGGATTACTTCCCGTCGAAAAAACCGAATAGCCACGACGGAACCCTGCGGCTCGTCGACCACGACTCAGGATCCTGGGCGCGGATGTATTACCACCATGACGACAGCGCCCCCTACCCGGTCCACCAATACGGTCCACGCAAGCTCTGGGACGAGGTCGAAGCCGCCCACGCCTGGTGGGTCGACCAAGGCAGACCCACCGCGGACCGCTGGCAGTTCACCGTCACCCCGCAGGACCAGCGAATCGAACTGACCGCGCTTTAGTCCTCGGAGACCATGATCTCCTTATTACGTCCCGCACCCACACTGGGCCCACGTCTCGAACTCGGCGACGGCGGAGCGCGGTAGCCAACGGCGATCAGGAGCGGGCGCGGAGCAGGCAGCACTTCTTGTACTTCAGGGATGAGCCGCACCAGCAGGCCTGGTTGCGGCCCGGTGGCCAGGGGATCTCGTCGGCCCGCTGGGTCAGGTGCTGCGCGTAGTCCTGATGGAAGTGGGGATCGGTCGGGTCGCCGCCGTGGCGCTCGGCGTAGCTGGCCAGCTCATCGACGCACCCGGCAAGCAAAACCAACCGGGCAACGCCGGACTCCGATTCGGACACCAGGGCCTGCTGCAGCGTGCTGCGGTAGTCATCCCAGCCCTGGCCGTAGTGCTCGGCCAGCGCTGGCCAGCGCAGCAGAAGCCGTTCGAGCTCCGGCCGCGGCCAGAACAGCAGGGTGGCCTGCTCGTCGGGCAGCTCGTCATCACCCAGCCCGCTGTACACCGCGTGCATGAGCAGGTCAGCAAGGTGATCGTGGGCATCGTGGGGCAGGTCAAGGCCTCGGCGTACCCGGTGTCGAACCTGCGCCAAGGTGAACGCCATGGACGCGACCTGCTTCGAGCGCTCGAGCGCCAGGTCCGCTCCGCGTTGTAACACGGTGAGCAGCGCCTCGGTCAGCCACTGCTCGGCGATCTCGGCGTGCCCGCCGGCGTCCAACGCCTCGCTGATGTAGTACACGGCGTCGGGATTCCGGGACAGCAGCGGGCGCAGCTCCCTGAGCTCCGCCATTCCCTCATCCTGGCGGCCGAGCTGCAGCAACAGTTGGGCGTGGTAGGCGCGCGCATAGCCCTCTGGCTCACCGTGCAGGCGTTCCTCCTCCACGGCCCGCGCGGCCAGCGCCACAGCCGCCGGCACATCCCCGCTGCTTTCGGTGATCTCGGCGGCCAGCAGCAGGGCGTATCCGGCATCGGACTGATCGGCCACCCGTCCCTGGTCGACCGCATCGACCAGCTCGGCAACGACCTCAAAGGGCCGATCAAGGTTGCGCACGCAGGAACCGATCTCGTCAAGATCGTCCGAGGTGAGCAGGGCGGTCGAGGGCATGGGGCAGGGTAGCGCCGTCCTCTGGCCGACCCTCGGGACCCCGCCAACCCGGCAACGTGCTCAGGTCCGTGACCGGGTAGGTGCCTGAGCTGACTACATCCGAGCGCTGTTCCGCGGAACACCGCCGCCCCGCACCGAGGTCGACATCGACCAGATTGTGCGAGTGCGGCTTTTTCGGCAGCGCCGGCTCACCGAGGACCCACCGCTGGAGCTGGTGGCTATCGTGGACGAGACGCCACTGCGCCGCCCGATCGGCGAAGCGGAGGTGATGCGGGATCAGCTACGGCACCTGGTCAGGCAGGCCGCGCTACCGTCGGTGTGTCTCCAAGTACTGCCGACGTCAATCGGCGTGCACCAGGGTTTGAACGGCCCGTTCTGTGTCCTCAGCTTCGTCGATCCTGATGAACCGACGATCGCCTACGTAGAGAACGCGGTGGGCGCCATGCACGTGCATAAAGACGCGGAGGTCGGGTCGCGATGCGGGACTCCAAGAACCCCACCGGGGTCGCCCTGGCGTTCCCCCGCGCCCAGTGGCGGGCCTTCCTCACCAGCCTCCGGGCCGGCGAACTCGACTGACCCGGCCGACTGCCTACCGCGCAAGGGCTGATCTTAGAGTGCCACTGCGGTATTTAGTCCTCGTGGACGGTGATTTCCTTCTTGCGTTCCGCTGCTGAGAAGGTCGCCTGGACGTCAGCCAAATGCGCTCGGACAAGGTGTACCAGGTGCAGCGTGCGCTGCAGTGCGGGTCCCTGGATGGGGGGCTCCGCGTGGGCGGTCCACCGCTCCTCGGCGCCACAAAGCCGGCACACCTGCTGACCGTCCGCCACAGCGAACTCGCGCTGAACCGGATGCACACTGATCGTGGCCATGAGGCACAGCGTAGAGCAACCTCCTACCCGCTTCGGTCGCCCACCTGCTCGCCCTCCACGGCGGCGTTACCGGGCGCTGCGGGTGGCGGGGACAACATGGCCGCAGCCAGAACGGTACCCAGCGCCACGGCCGCGACAAGCAGGAAAGCGTCGGAGTATGCCGGAACCACCGTACCGATATGCAGTGGGTTGATCGCCGGGGCGAGCTTGGCAGCGCGCCAGTCAAGGAATGGGCCAGCGAGCGCCGGCCCGACAGCTCCGCCGAGGAAGAAACACGCCTGATAAACGCCGATTCCGGTGCCAAGCTCCCGGTGGTCGAGCGCGCGAGCGGCGGTGTCGGTCAATGGTGCGTTCACGGCACCAGAACCGACGCCGAGCAGCAGGACGCCGATTGCGAGCAGCACGGGTTTGTTCCCGGCCGCAGTGGCCGACAGCCATAGCATGGCCCCGAGCATGACGGTGAGGCCGGTGACGATGAGCGGCTTCGGGCCGAAGCGATCCCCGAGGCGGCCGGCCAGCGGGGACACGACCACCATCATCAACGGCCCCGGTGTGAGGACCAGCCCTATCTCTCCTGAAGAAAGGCCACCGACCCGGCCCGCCAGCAACGGTATCAGAATGTTGCTTGTCACGTTCGTCAGTTGTGCCCCGAAGCCGATCGCGGCGACCGCGACGAAACCAGCGTTGACGAACAGTCGAGGTTGGAACAATGGTTCGTCGACGGTACGCACCCGCCAGGCCAGCAGCAGTCCACAAAAGACCGCACCGGCGCACGAGAAAAGCACCGGCAGGCTCGCGAAACCCATGGACTGCCCCGTCGTCACCGCGAGCAACGCCAACCCGATCGTCACGGTCAGCAGGATGCCCCCCAGCAGGTCGAAACGCCGCCTCTCCGGGCTGCGCAAGCTGGGGAGTATCCGGCGGCCAACCAGAATAAGCAATAGAGCAACCAGCAAAGTCCCCCCGAAGGGGGCGCGCCAGCCGCCGAACTCGCCCACGAGGCCGCCGACGACGGGCCCCGAGGTCGCCCCGATGCCGACTCCGGCAAAGATAAGTCCCAACGCTGGCCCGCGCTGTCCGGGTGGCAGAAGTCGGGTCACCGAGGCGTTCGCCACCGCAGGCACCACGCCCTCGCCAGCGCCTTGCAGCACACGACCTACGACAAACGTGAGGAAATTCGGCGCAATGGTGCATACCGCGGCGCCGATCGCGAACGCGGCCATCCCGAAGAGATATGACCGTCGCACTCCGAACACGTCGGTGGCAGAGCCACCCAGAACCACGCCTACAGCCAGCGCCAGCAGGTTACCGGAGATCATCCAGACTGCTTGGGACACGGACGCGCCGACGTCGCGGGCGATCACGGGCACGATCGCGTTGACCATCATGCTGGCCAACAGCATCAGCGTGATTGACGCGACCAGGACAGCGAGCAGTCCCCGGGGAGCGGGGACCCGCGGAGCCGTCGTCGTGGATGGAGTCATCAGCGCTTCGTGAGATACTTGTGCCAGTAAGTGTCCAGCGCCACGATGAGTTCATGATTCCATTCCATCAGTGCATCTCCTACCTTGCCGCCAAGATGACGGGCAGCGTGCCGATGCGCCGGCTGAGCAGCTCACTCTCCCACTGGGGTGCCACGTCGGGGTTGGCGAGTCGGGCATCGGGAAAACGTCGAAAGAACGCTGAGATGGCGGTACGGGTTTCGAGTCGGGAAAGTGCGGCTCCGACGCAGTAGTGAATGCCGACCCCGAAGCTGACGTGGTTGATCGGGTCGCGATGGGGGATGAACTGCCCGGGGCAGGGGTGGACGAGAGGATCATGATTAACGGCGGCAAGGTTGACGAGGACTGGAGCGCCGCGGGGGATGTCGATGCCGGATAGGGTGATGTCGCACGTGGCGAACCTCCAAGTGGCAAGAGGGAACGGTGGATGCAGGCGAAGGGTTTCCTCGACAACGGCATCGATGGAACCTGTCGTGATCGCCCCCCGGTGCCGGGCACTCAACAGTTCGTAGAGTGCGGAAGCGAGCAGGCTGGCGGTGGATTCGTGTCCGGGCAGGATAAGGCTCGGGATCCACGCCTTGACTTCGGTGAGGCTGGCCTGTGGCGGGTCAGTTCGGGTTAACGCAACCAGATCGGTGATCAAACCGTCGGATATGCGGTTAGGTTCGTGGTCGATCAGCTCGGCTACCGTTTCATACAGTTGCTCCCGGCCTTTGTCGCGCACCGCCGCGCTGCCACCGAAGAATATTTTCTCGCTCGCGTTGCGCATGAGCTGGTGCACCTCGCGCGGGAGGCCCAGCAGGGTGCAGATGATGGTCAATGGCAACGGGTAGGCCAATCCGGTGACCACGTCGACCGGAGTGTTGTGGGCCGCGGTGTTGGCTCGGTGTTCCAGGTCGTCTAGCAGCTCGTCGACCACCGCAGAGATGGTCGCCGACCAGCCTTGGACACGAGCTGGGCTGAGCGCGAGCATGTGCAGCTTTCGCAGCCGCCTATGTTCCTCTCCCTCGCTGGTGACGATGTCGGAGGCCACCGACGTCTGCGGAGAGCCGATCAAACCGCTTTCGTCGATGAACCATGGCGCCGCGTGGCGCCCCTCTTTACTGAACCGCATGTCTTTTAACACGCTGCGGACCAACGTGGGATCGGACACGATCCACGCGTAGCCGTCTCCATGGGTAATGCGTACTACCGGCCCGTATTCGGGAAGCTTGACCAGATCCTGAAGCATGTCGCTATCCCTGTGGTGGAGGGACAGCCCGACCACCGGAGCTTGCCTGCTGATGTCCCTGTCGACGTCCCTGTCGGTGCGGTTCATGATTTCTCCTCGATCCGGAGCACCAGGCGGGTCGGCCCGTGAAAGACCATGTCGTCGGCGTAGTGCGCCGGCTCGTCGGTCAGGCTGAGCGTGGGAAAGCTGTCCAACAGCGTGGTGAGCCCGATTTCAGCCTCGGCCCGTGCCAAGGTAGCGCCCAGGCAGTAGTGGATTCCCAAGCCGAAGCCGCAGTGCCGGCTGCTACCCCGGTGAAAACACAGGGCATCGGGGTTGGGGAACTGGTGGGGATCGCGATTGGCCGAGCCAAGCACGAGCACGACCTTGTCCCCGCGGTGGATAGCGCGCCCGCGGAGCATTTCGTCCCGGTAGGCCCAGCGCGTCACCATCTGCACCGGGGAGTCGTAGCGGACCAGTTCCTCCACCGCGCCCGGCATGAGCCCGGGATGGGCGCGCAGCTCGCGGAGCACGGGGGGATTCCGCAGCAGGGCCAGTACCGATTTGCCGAGGAGGTTGGTGGTGGTCTCGTGTCCGGCGGTCAGGAGGTGGATGCAGGTCGCCATAATCTCGTCGTCGGTAAGGGGCTCGCCGCGATCCTGGGCTTGCGCGAGCAGGGAGACCAGGTCGTGGTGATCCCCGCTGCGGCGCCGCTGCGCTTCCCGCCGGAAGTAGCCGCCGAGTTCCCGGGCAGCGTCCTCCGCTCTGGCGTAGCCGTTCGCGCATCGGCGCACCCGCGCCGTGCTGGCTTGCTGCAGGCTGACGGCGCACTCGCGGAACCAGCTGTACAGGTCCCTCGGTACGCCCAGAAGGTCGGAGATGACGAGGATCGGGAGAGGGGCGGCGAAGTCATTAACCAACTCGATGACCGGCTTTTCCCGCTGCTGGGCGATGAGGTCAGTCGCGATGTCCTGAATTCGTGCGCGCAGGGCCGTCACGACCTTGGGCGAGAACTCCTTGTTGATCAGGGAACGCAGTTCTGCGTGTCGCGGCGGGTCCAGGAAAACCAGCCAGTTGGAGACGATTCGGCCAAGGCTGTCATAGCCGGCGGGTACCGGAGCCTCCGGCGTGGAGTCCCCGCCACGCGCGCGGCGGGGACTCCGCCCGAAGTGCTGGCTGGACAGCACGCTCACGACATCGTCATAACCGAAGACGTACCAGGAACCCGGCGACCCTGCCGTCCCAGGACTCCAGTGGACCGCGTCATCCTCCCGGTAGCGCTGGTATATGGGATAGGGGTTGGCGACGTCTTCTGGCGCCCAGCCGATCAGGTCAAATCGTGGTAGGGTGTGTTGCGCCATGGTTCTCACCTCATCGGCTCATCCGGCTCCGCGAACCTTGTCCACAAGCCAGTTCGCGTCTAGCGGCAGATCGTTGCCTCGCCATGCGACGTGCCCGTCCGGCCGTACCAGGACGAAGGGGTACTCGTATAGTTTGGTTGTCTTCACGTCGCGGCACCCGGTGGTCTCAAGCGGGACCCGGCGATCGGCGAAGGCGCGCTCAACCCCCGCTCTCCGGTCCGACTCATCGAAACACAAGAGGAAGAATCCACGACCAAACAGGTCGAGGGTCGACACACCGGCTCGCAGCCACGCGTGCGGGGCGCGAGACCCCGGAACCGCACTTTGCACCGAAGGCGAGGAATCGGGGGACTTCGTTCTCTGGTCGGGAACGGTGATCGATGACAGATAGCGGACCCCGAAATGGGTCCTGGGGGTGTCGAACTCGCGAGGCACGTCGCTGCGCTCCAGCCGTTCGGCCATCTCAGCCCGCGCGCGTTCCCCCTCCGGGGAGTCCCGATGCAGATCGGGCGGTAGCTCCCGCCGCAATGTCCGGACCAGGTTCAGGTTCGCCTCTTCCAGACTCTCCACCGCAATGGGCCGGCGTTCTTCCTCATAGGTGTCGAGGAGTCGGGAGCCGGCCCATCCGTCCAGTTCGGCCGCGAGCTTCCACCCCAGGTCGGCGGCGCCGGCGATCCCGGTGCTCATGCCGAACCCACCGGATGGCGAGAGGGTGTGCGCCGCGTCCCCGACCAGGAAGACCCGCCCCACCCGGAACTGCTCGGCGACACGATGCGTCAGGTACCATTCGCTGTCAAACAACACTTCTAGCGGGGTATCGAAAGCAATCGCGTTGGTGACTAGAGACAGGGCGGGCTGCGTCGACTGCGCGCTGCCGTCGACCCCGACGACGAGATTGTACAGGGCGCGGCCGTCTATCGCCCGCATCGGAAAGCGCAGCGAGGATGACAACATGGGGAAATAGACCAACGCGTTGCGCGGCCCGAGTTGCTCTTTCAGAAGTGGGGCGCGGAACAGGATGTTGCGGAACACCCGGGTCTCGTGGCGTGTCGGCGAGGCAATATCACATGCCTTGCGCACCGGGGAGGCGGCGCCGTCACAGGCGACCATGAACCGGGCCTGGACCATCAGGGCTGACCCGTCGGCTCGGTTGGTGATCGTGGCGCGGACATGGTCGTCGGCCTGGACAAAGCCGTCGAGCTGGCACCGGATCCGCATCGGCCCGTCCGGATGTATCCCCACCTCGTGCATGAGCAGCGGGTTCAGCCAGTGCGCTGGGCAGATCTGGTCCGGCTCGGGGGTGTGCGCGGGAGGCGGGCGGTCCTCAGCGGTGCCGCGGTTTAGCCGGTACATCTCGTGCCCGCCGACCTTGGTGACCCACGCGACGTCCAGCGGGTAGCTTCCTGGCCAGCCGGCGTTGCGGATCTTGTCCGCGACTCCCCAGCGGCGGAAGATCTCCATCGATCGCGGGCCGATCGTGCTGACCTTCGGGTGAGACACTGACCCGTCGCCCGCGTCGATAATCATGAAGTTGACATCTCGGTAGTTGAGGTCCAGGGCCAATGCCATGCCCACCGGGCCCCCACCGACAATCAACACATCGGTCTCGTACGTAGTACTCATGTGGACCATTCCATGCCTATCGAGTAACTCGGTTGGAGAAGAAGTCGAATAAGAACTCGAGGGTCTCCGCCACGTGGACGGGCACCAGGGAGCATTCGCGGCCCATCGCCGCCAGATGCCGGAAGCGCAGCGCGATCGCTCGCCACGCCACGTCGGGCCGGGATGCGTATCCCGGCAGGTATTCCAGCTCGAACGAGGGGCCCGCGGTTTTCCCCGGCCGGCCGGAGGGCAATGTCACCAGCACCTCGGCCAACGGCCGCATGACACCGGTCATGACTTCGATCGCCATGTTCATCAACTCGGAGCGCCGGAGGCTGGCGTCCGGACACTGACCGAAGTGCTGGAGCATCAGCTGGAGCATCATGAAATAGGACCGGTTGAACAGCTGCAGGATTTGCCTCGCATCGGGGTGGGTGACGAGCTCCTTTGCGGGGTTTCCCTGGTACAGGGTGGGGTTGCGCACCAGCGGGTACGCGGGGCTCCACGGCGCGCGCCGGCCGCGCTCACCCTTGGGCTGCCCCTTTAGCTGCTCCGTCATGAGGAGCTGCGACATCCGCAGGAAGGTGTCAAAGTGGGATTCTTCCTCGACTGTCGCCGAGGTGAGGACGTTTCCTTCGCCCTGCTCGGTGATGACATCGATGGCGAACAGCGCACTGGCGAGGTCATCGACTTCGAGCTGGTAGTCGGGGTGGACCGTGTTGATCGATTTCCGGAGGCAGAGGTGGTGCTCTCCACCGCCTCTGCCCTTGTCCACCAGGAACAGGTTCGGGACGCGTTGTAGCCCGTCACGGATGTTCGCATAGAGCTCACTCGGTGAGTCGTAAAGGCGGTTGTCCTCAGCCGAGCCCGAACTCGTGATATTGGCAGGCCTGACCTCGCCGATGAGGGTTTCCGGTTGCTCGATGGCGATGAACCGAGCCACGCTGCCGATGCCCAGGGGTTCGAGTGAGAAATCGAGCGGGACCAGCAGCTGGTTGTTGATAGTGCCGAAGTCGACGAGCGGGATGTGGAATGGTTCGCCAATGGCCATGATGATGTTGTTGACGAGCAGGAAGTGGATCATTTCCTCGCGCGCCACCGCGAGCAGACTGCTCCGCATCCCCTTGTCGCGTGTTTGTCCCCCGTCGCCGCAGACCAGGTGCAGCTGCTCGGGTGTCCACTCGCCGCGCCGCACGTATTCCAGGCCGGCGCCGTAGGTCGGGATCGAGAACGCCGCGTAGAGGTACTGCAGCATCACAGCGAGCTCAATCATCGCGGCGTGCTGCAACGCGGGGACGAGCTGGCTGCGGTTGGTGATCCCCCGGTCGGTCCGCCGCACTGCCGGGACGATGGTGGGTATGCCGCTGACCGTGTCCTGGGCGCGCAGGAACTTCAGCAGCAGATATGCCTTCGGCTCGGACAGATCCCGCGTCGGCGGCATGTAATAGGTCTTGGTCTTGTTATGCGGGTCGCACATCTGCCAGATCAGCCGGGCGTAGGTGCTCACCCTGAACCGATCGGCCAGGCTGAACACTTCCGCCTTCATGAACGAGCTGAGCAGCTCGTAAAACGCGAAGATCTCCCGGTACACCAGGTCGAAGGTGACGTCCTGTTGGGGAATGTCGGCAAGCCGCCAGTCGTCGGGCAACACCCGCACCGACAGCGAGCCCGCGCCGGCCCAGTAGCCAAGGCAGTCGGCATCGTCGTAGCCGACCACGGCGGAGCCCGGCTGCGTCACCTCGCACGGCAGGTGGTTGGCGTCGGGTGCGAGCAAGACGCGAGCAGACCCGGCCCGCGCGCCACGAATCGTCAAGGCGCAGTGTCCCTGCTCGTCGGGGCGCAGCGTGCAGGTCGGCGACCAGTCCCCGGGATCGCCCCGCCGTCCGGCGCGGAAGTGCACGATCTCGATGTCCCCGCACCGTGCCTGGGCTGATCTCGCGACCTCGTCCAGCGGAAGGGCCTTGGGATTGAAGAACTGTCGCACGTGGACCGCCTCGACGGCGCGGGGACGGCCTCGGACGAAGCAGCGGACCAGCACTTCGACGTCATGACCGGTGTCGGTGCCGTCCTTCGGGTGGTCGAGGATGAGGCAGGCGTCGTCAACCTGCAGGTTGGTTTCCTGTTCGGTGAGCAGCACCACGCCCTTGCCGCCGGTGTCCCTCCCCACCAGGCACAGTGCCTGCTCACTGGCCAGCTGAGCTGGGGCCTTGACCGGAATCGTCACGATCCCGCTGGTCAAGACGCAGTCGTTGCCGAGGTAGGCCTGACGCGGCACCTCGGCGATGAGCTGATCGGTGTCCACGGTGCGCAGTTCCAGGTCGCCCACATCGAGCAGCGGGCCAAGCTGGTGAGTCGGCCCGGGACCGCGGTTCTCGGCCCGGCACGTCGCCGGCACCGAGTTGATCATATTGAGGGTGACGCGGTCGGGTGTCACCTCGACGGCCAGGTTGTGCAGCCCAGAGCGGTGACCGTCCGGCCGCGTCTGGCGCGGGGTGAGCAGGCGTCCGGCCGGATATGTGCGGAGCTCGTGCGCGCGCCAGGGCGCGATCGTCCCCCGCAGCTCCCAGTGACTGGGGCAGTCCGGCGCCAGCGGCGTGGACATGTTGCTCAGCGCGAACTGAACCACCAGACCGCCCACGTCGTCGGTATCCGCAACGGAGCGCAGGAGGATCACCGCAGGGGAGATGGACGCCTCATCGAGCCAGTTCAGCCCGTCGCCTTTGCGCACGACGAACTGGTAGACGGTCGATCGCCGTAGCTGCGGCGCCAGATAGTGGTCCCCGACGTCGATGACATGGTTAAAGTTGTGCCATCTCGGCGGGTGCAGGCCGTGCACCTCGCCGGTGAGCATGTACCCCACGTCGTGAGACCGCCCGGCACGGCCGAAACAGAACTGGCCGACCATCAGCGTGGTGGTCCAGTTCGAGGACGGATCGACGTCGAACACCCGAGCCCGGTTGACCGTGGTGGCGAGGTACTCGTTGTAGTGCCCCCACATGTCAACGTTTCGCCCGACTACCGGATCCGCAACGTCGACCTCCCCCGCCGAAACCTCCACGCTGACAATCCTCGCGTCGATCCAGAAATGCCCGTTCCCGCCGAAGTTCCAGCCCTTCAGGGCGTTGAGCTCTCCGTCGTCCCGCACCTGTCCAGCCGCGTCGAAACGCGTCCCGTGCTGATCGAGGTAATCGTGATACTCCTGGGCCGGGCGGTCCGTCGGGAACGGCCCGTCCCCGGTCAGTGCGGTGTTCGTGGCCAGATCGACGAGACCGCTGCGCGCTCCGGTGGGAAGCTTGGTGGTCGCTACCCCGGAAAAATGCAGACGTGGCAGGTCGAACACGCTCATCCCGGTATTCCCTTCGTGACCTGGCGAACTCAGGCTGACAGCAGGAGCGTTCGAGGCTTGTACAGTTGGATCTCGCGCACCGCGTTGACCGCCGACTCGATCGCGCCCTCAATCCATGCTGGCGTCGACGAGCAGTGCTCCCCGGCGAAGAAGAGGCGGTTCTCCGGCCGGGCCGCCTCCGCTCGCTCCTCCTCGCACGTGATCGCGTCCTTTCCCCACCGTATGGTGCCGGCGCCCTCGCTCCACCAGTTCTGCCCCCACGCGAGACTCACCGCGTCCACCACCATGCCAGGCCGCAACAACTCAGGATGCATCTTGCTCAGTTCCTGGATGACTTCTGCGTGCCGGACCGTCGCCGGCATGCGGCCGAGCACGTCGGCGTCACCCCCAATCGTGTAGCTGGCCAACAATGCGGCGCCGCCCACGGGATCATTGCCCACTGGCGGGTAGTAGGTCTGCCGGATGCGTCCGTTGCAGAACGAGGCACCGCCCGTGATTCCGTCCTGCTCCCAGAACGGTTCCCGACAATGCAGCGCAACCTTCGTCGCCGACCAGTACTCCACTTTGCGGATCGCGGACAACTTGGCTTCGCTCAGGCCGCTCAGCCACAGTCGCCGGAGGACGGACAACGGAATGGCACACAGCACGTAGTCGCAGCGCCTGGTGACGATGTCGTCACCCTCCCGGACGTCCACGAGGACGTGGTCGTCCCGGACGTCGAGACCGATGACCTCCTGGCCGCAGGTAATAGGACCCTGGATCCGCTCGGCGAGCCGGCGGACGAGCTGGTCCATCCCCCCTTCCATGCGGACAAGCGCGGGAGAAGTTTCATCGAGGACGTCTTCGATGAAACGGGCCAGACGCCCCTGGCGACTCGATCCGACCTCGGGGTAGGCAGCAAAGAAGGCATGCAGATCAATATCGCCGCTGGCCCTGCCACGAAGGAAGGGAGTCAGGTCGATCCGCTCCACCAAATCCAGCAACTCCAGGCTGAACTCGTCACGTAGGTTATCCCGGAAATTAGCGGGAGCGATGGCGTTACCAATGGCCATCAACCACGCGCCGAAGAAGACGGTCTCGTCACTGTAGCGCTGGCCTGGCAAGTCGCGACGGAAGTCCTCCACTATCGCTCTAGCCATCTCGCGAACACGCACGAGGCCAGAGTTGGTGGTGTAATAGTTGTCACCCTCCGAGAACAGGGTCTTGAAATCCCGCACCTTGTCGGTAAGCCCGAGCTTGGCGATATAATGCATCGCGTGCCGGTGCTTCGTCGGGATGCGCATCGCGCCGAGCTCAACGAGTGGCGCGGCAGGACCGGAACGGAAGCGGTGCGTGTAAATCCGGCCACCGATCCTTCGACTGCCTTCCAGAACCTCGACATGGTGCCCGAGCTGTTCCAACTCATATGCCGCCACGAGACCAGCGACACCGGCACCGATGACGGTAACCTTTTTCGCGCCACCGTACCGTGCGATGGTGACAGAACTGTCCCCCGCGAAGGATTTGTTCGACATTGCGACGCCCTCACAAAACTGTGGCCAGGGCTTTACCGCCGGTGCTCGCGTGTTCGGCCGCGCGTAGCCGCCGGATCGCGCCAGATATCGTGATCCCGCTATCCCCTACCATGCTGCTTCCCCGCCTCTGGTTCGCCCGGCGGCCGTCACCAGGATCTCGGTGGATCTGGCGCATCAGACAGCCCGGCGAGGTCACTTGCTTACTCAGTGCTACTTGCTTATGTCTAAGAGAGCCCGGGCAAGCCTGCGTTAATACCTGCTTGAATGATCAACATGTCGGCAATCCGCCCAATTCCGGACGAACCACTATAACGGCACAGAAGGGATGAATCCGAACTCAGCGACGCTCCTTGTACCCTCGGAAGGGCACCGGAGAGTTGAGGAGGTGCTGCGACCGTTCTGGCACTTGCCGTGAACTCGACGCTACCGACGTGGGTGGACGGCGGAAACGTC
>Ga0213881_10000886_pt1 | contig 15901 bp, 22 predicted proteins | sample BarmaccoBMER_R08_FD_160104 | JGI IMG/M metagenome (GOLD analysis project Ga0213881, IMG submission 160104) | Barbacenia macrantha exposed rock microbial communities from rupestrian grasslands, the National Park of Serra do Cipo, Brazil - ER_R08 ... | reverse complement strand
TGACGGAGCTGCTGGCCGAGCGGGGCATTGGCGTTGATCATGTCACTATCTATCGTTGGGTGCAGCGATTTACCCCGCTGCTCATCGACGCCGCGCGGCCATGCCGGCATGCTCCGGGTGATCGGTGGTTCGTTGATGAGACGTATGTCAAAGTCGCCGGGCGCTGGGTCTATCTGTACCGGGCGATCGACCAGTATGGCCAGGTCATCGATGTCCTGATATCCGAGAAGCGGGATCTGGCGGCCACTCGCCAGTTTTTCATCCGTGCCCTCGAGCACGGTCCACGCCCAACCGAGGTGAGCACCGATCGGGCGCCTGCGTACCCGCGGGTGCTCGATGAGCTGCTGCCTTCGGCCTGCCACCTCACCGAGCAGTACGCGAACAACCCCAACAGACTCCTTGCGGGGTTATGGACTGGCGAGATTCCAGCATCATCTTCGGCGAACAGGCGAACGCCCGCGGTGACGACACAGCGATGCTGTTGACCGGGCAAGGGCACAAGGGCATGGGAATTCTGCGACCCGATAAGAAGACTGACTCCGTGCCACCGGCGCGGCGCCACCGGCACGGGCTAGGGGGGTTGAGTGTCCGCAGGATCCCCAGATCCTCAGCGCGCTGGAGACCGGTGCCGACGGTGAGCGCGGTACTGCACATCCCGACGCCCTGCGTTACGGCTCGCCTCGTGCGGTCCTGCCGTGGGTGGAGCTCCCCATGATCCAGCACCGAGCCGGGCAGGACGGCAGCGGCTTACCTGCTGCGGGTGCCGAGGAGGGGTCCTCGCGGTGACTTCAGTCACGCTCGGTGGAGAACCGGGGTTTACTGTGGGTTGAGGTGGGGTAACTGACTGCAACCGCGCGCTGGGTTCCGAAGCGGGCGTGTCAAGGGCAGGTCCAGCGCGGCCCCTGGGGGCGCCTCAGAGTGTGGAGGGAGTTGGAGATGGTGCGACGACTCGTCACACCTGGTCATGCGTGTGGTCAAAACCGTTGACAGCCGACCGCGGGCGCCTCGCGCGGTGCTCGAAAAGTACCAGGCCCTGCGTCCGATCGTGCCCGTGTCCGGGGGCTCTGGGACCAGTCGTTGACATGGAGATCGAGACTTTCAAAGAAGGGATACACCATTGAGTACCTCGTCACGTGAGCTCACCGTTCCCGCCTCAGCCGGGACGGCGCGCCCCACTCAACCGGCAGACTCCCCATCGGGGAAGGCTGCCGGGGAGATTCGCCAGGCCATTGCCCATACCCGTGCGCACCTCGCCGACACTGTGGAAGCGCTAGCACCCGAGGTGGATTTGCCTGCATGCGTTATGGACAAGGTGCACCAGAGCAAGGAAACCGTGCAAGCCACGGTGGAAGAGGTCAGGCAGCACCTGCATAAGGGCACCGAAACGTTACAGAACAAGGCCGCGGAGGCAACGCTGCGGGCGAAGGATCTGCCCCAGCAGGCACTGGCAAAACTCCCTCCGCCGGTGGCCGGGCGTATCGAAGGCCTCATGGGGGCGGTGCGGCAACGACCGGTGTCCTCCGTGGCGGTCGTGCTGGGGGTGTCAGTGGTGCTGCGACGTCTCCTCCGCAGGAGGAGGTGATGGCTATGGTGAAGCTGTTGTACAAGCCCGTGGGTCTGCTGGCCGCGACCGATCGGGGCGAAGCCACCAGGTTCCAAGATTACCGAAACAGGGCCAGGCAATTAAATCCACGATGGAAGCGATGAGAAGGGACGGTTTCCGCATGAGTGAGTCGACGGGTGCGGTGGTGGGTGTGTACGGGTCGATGAAGGACGCGGAGGCGGCGGTGCGCGCCCTCCTGGAACAGGGGGTGCCGGCCGAGCAGGTGTCGATCGTGGGGCAGGACCTGCACAGCGAGACGCAGGTCCACGGTTTCGTCAGCACTGGGGATGTGGCTAAGACGGGAGCGAAGAGCGGGGCGTGGGTGGGTGGGCTGTTCGGTGTGCTGACCGGAGCCGCGCTGCTGTTCGTGCCCGGCGTGGGAGCCTTGGTGGTACTGGGGCCGTTGGCCGCGGGAGCGGTCGCCGCTGCCGAGGGGGCCGCAGCCGGCGGCGGGTTGGGTGCGGTGCTGGGGCATTTCATCGCCAAAAAGCACGTGCCCAAGTACAGTCGTCACCTGGAGGCGGGGAATTACCTTGTGCTGCGGCACCAGCCGCAGGACTCCGACGCCCGGATGCTCCAGCAGGACACTACCTCCGTGGAGGTCGAGCACCACGAGGACCTGATCACTGCGGCGGCCCCGGCAGACTGACAGGTGCGCCGAGGGTGCGGGGTACCTCCCGGGTTGCTCTGGGTCATTCCGCACCCCGGTGCGCATCTGCTGCATGAGGACTCTGTGCCGCCGGTGCGCCTGGCGATACGACGGGCACCGGCGAACCCCTTGTTCAGCGCAGTCGCAGCGCGGCTGCCCATAGCCCCTGTGGCCCCTTGACCAGTACCGGTGGTTCGGTGTCTAGGTCGGCCAGCGCAGTGATCCGATCGGCCGAGGCCAGCAGCAACCGGGCACCTGCGTCGGCGGCGACTGCGACGACGACGTGCGCTGGCAGCAACGGATTCACCGGCAGTGGCACCGCGCCCTGCCGCATCGCGCCGGCGAAAGACTCGGCGAAGCCGGGACCGTCGGGCAGCATGATCAGCACTCGATCGTCGGGGCGCACGTCGAGCTCAGCCAGGGCGGCGGCGACTGCGGCCGTCTGCTCGGTCAGCTTGACAACTCCTCAGAACCGTTTCCTACCTCTCCGTAGGAACTTCCTACGTCCCGGTAGGTTTGTCAAGTGATAGAGTTTCCCTGCCCGCCCGCCGGCCGGCGACCTGCGCGGAAGGGATCGATACCAGGGTCCCCTGGCCTCGCGGCGGCGTTGTGGTCAGCGTGCTCGCCCGCAAGTCCACCCGTTCGGGCACACTGCGTTCATCTTCCGTTCAGCTAGGCGCAGGATTCTGGTGCAGTGTTGCTGCACCGGATTGGAGACGTCGGCGAGGGCACCGACGAACACCAGTGTGTTGTCGTCGGCCGGCGGGCGGATGGGGCGCTCGTCGATGTCTGGGGCGACGTGCGAGTGCGCCCGGACGATCGCTACCTGGCGTACGTGCCCCGCTGTGAGTGCGGCTGGACCGGGCCGCCGTTCAGTAACACGCCCGGCGGTTACGCGGCCTGCGAGCAGCTCTGGCGGGATAAGCACCTCCAATCTTTCTTGCGTGTGCGAACCCCGCTCCGGCAAGCCCTTGAGCACTTGGGCGCCGAGGACCATCCACGGTGGCAACGAACGCCACCCGATGTCCCGGCACAATGGGTACCGTGATCGCCGACGCGCAGTGAGTGGCGGGCGTGCTGTGGCTGTCCGGGGCGGCGAGCTCAGGGGGTCGCCTGCGGTTCGATGACAACCCCGGGCAAGGGTCCGGGGGCAGGCGGATACTCGGCTACGCTTCCTGGAGGAGATCCCGGCCATCCGGGAGCACGACCGCTGACGCCGGATCGAGCTGGCCGCTAGGCCCACTCGGCTCGCGGCGGTGCAGAGTTACGATCGTGTATATGGGGCACGGGGCGGCTGGCGTGGTGCTGGCGGGTGGCCGCTCGTCGCGGATGGGCACTCCGAAGGCCGCGCTGGAGTGGCATGGTTCCACCTTGCTACGCCGCACCCTGGGCGTGCTCGCCCGCTCGGTCGATGGCCCGCTGGTGGTGGTCCGCGCCCCACACCAGCCATTACCTGAGATCCCCCCGAAGGTGGATGTCGTGGAAGATCCCGAGGAGGGCTTGGGTCCGCTGCAGGGCATCGCCGCCGGCCTGGCTGCGTTGGTTGCTCGGGCGCACGCCGCGTTCGTCTGCTCCACCGACCTGCCGTTCCTGCACCCCGCGTTCGTCCGCCGGGTGCTGACGGCACTCACCAATGACCTCGACGTGGTGCTTCCGGTCGCCCGCGGCTACCCGCAGCCGCTCGCCGCCGCCTACCGGCTCACCCTCGCGCCGCTGGTCGCCGAACTGGTGGCAGCCGGTGATCTGCGCCCGGCCTTCTTATTCCGCCACCACCGCTGCCGCACGCTCAGGCTGGACGGCGCTGCGCTCCTCGCTGACCCGGTGCTGGCCACAACTGACCCAGCGCTGGACTCGGTGGTCAATGTCAACTCCCCGGACGACTACCGCGCCGCGCGGTGCCACCCCGCTCCGCAGGTCACCGTGCAGCGCTACGGTGCGCTGGCCGGCAACGGCCACCGCGGTCCGCGGACCGTTCGCGCCGCCACGTTGTCCGGTGCCGCCGCCGCGGTGGGCCTCGCCTGGGACCGCCACGTTATTGCCGCGCTCAACGGCGACCAGATCAGCCGCGACGGTGAGGTCCCGCTCGCTAGCGGGGACACCATCGCCTTCATCTCCGCAGACGCAGGCGGGTGAGCTCGGTGCGCGGGTCACACTGCCCGCCCGGCTGCTGCGCGAGCCGGTGCGGCTCGGCTCCGGGCGTGACGCCGCCCTCACCCCCGCCCGGCTGCGCGAGATGATCGACGGCTATTACGCGGCCCGCGGGTTGGATCAGGACGGCAGACCGACGAGCGAAGCTTTCGCCGACCTGCTCGTGAGTTGTCCACAAGGAGCGCTGCTGTGAACGTCACCCTCACCGTGGATGGGCGGGAGGTCACCACCCTCGCCGAGCTGCTGATCGCCGACCAGCCGCCACGCGAGGCCGACCCCAAGCGGATCACCACCGGCGACAACATGCTGCTCGCACTGGCGGAGGGCTACGGTGTGTCCCGGGAGACCACCGCGCTGCCCTGTGGGTCCGGCCGCGGGGTGGATACCTCGAATCCGGTGATCGCCGTCGACCACGACGCCTGCATCCTGTGTGACCGCTGCACCCGGGCCTGCGACGACTGATCCGTACCGGGTTCCGCACCAACAATGTCGACCACTGCACCCGGCTGTGTCACGCCTCGTCAGTGGCCGCGTTGTTCGAGGGCATCGGTTCCGGCGCGGTGTCTACCACCTACGGCGACGTGGTCAACGCCGACATTTACTGCCAGCTCAAGCCGGGCACCGACGTGGCGTTCTACAACGGGGTGATGTACGAGATCATCCGCTTGGGCCTGATCAACCGCGACTACATCGCGCGCCGCACCACCAACTACGACGAGCTGGCGCGCACCGTCGCCGACTACCCGCCGCGGCGCGTCGCCCAGATCACCGGCATCGACGCGGACACCATCACTGAGGTGGCGCGGCCGTGCTCACCGGTGGGGTGCGCGGGATGTACATGCTCGGGGAAAACCCGTTCCTGTCCGACCCGAACATCAACAAGGTGCGCAAGGCGCTCTCTGCGCTGGAGTTCCTGGTGGTGCAGGACATCTTCCTCACCGAGACCGCCGAGTTCGCCGATGTGATGCTGCCCGCGTCGTCCTATCTGGAGGAGGACGGCACCTACACCAACACCGACCGGCGGGTGCAGCTCGGGCGGGCCGTGTTGGAGCCGCCCGGGCAGGCCCGGGTGGACTGGGAGATCGTGCAGGATATCGCCCAGCGGATCGGCCTGGACTGGCATTACCGCGGCCCGCGTGAGGTGTTCGACGAGCTGGTCAGCGTGATGCCCAACTACGCCAACCTGTCTTATGACAATCTCGGTGGCACCGGCAAGCTGTACCCCAACGCCGACCCGGAGCATTCCGATGGCACCGTGGTGCTCTTCGATGAGCGGTTCAACACCGACGACGGGCTGGCCCACCTGGTGCCCGCGCAGTGGCTGCCGGCTAAGGAGCTGCCCGACGCCGACTACCCGCTGGTGCTCAACACCGGACGGCTGCTGCAGCACTGGCACACCGGATCGATGACCCGGCGCTCCTACGCCCTAGACACCATCGCGCCAGAGGCGGAGGTGTACGTGCACCCCAAGGACGCCGCGGACCGGGGGCTGACGCACGGCGAGATGGTGCGGGTGCGCTCCCGGCGAGGGGACATCGAGCTGCGGCTGAAAGTCTCCCATCGGGAAGCGCTGGGCAACTGCTTCATCCCGTTCCACTTCCGGGAAGCCGCGGCCAACGTGCTGACCATCGATGAGATCGACCCCTACGGCAAGATTCACGAATTCAAATTCTGCACCGGCGACGCCGGCCACGATGGGTTCCTCACCCGCTACACTGCGTGGTCATGCGTGCCGGATGGCTCACTCTGAGTACACTACTGCGCCGGAAGCGTTCGAAACCGGACAAGGGGAGCAGCGGCGGGCTGAGTGCGACTGAGAAGAACAGTCGGCGCACTGCGCTGATCGTCGCGCTGGTCGGCGGGCTGATCACTGGGGGAGCAACTGTGCTGGCTGCCCTGATCAACCACGGATCGAACAGCGCAGCGCCCACCCCGCCGCAGGCCACAGCGCCACCATATCCCGAGGCTTCTGGTGACATGCCGGTGCCGAACTGCTCCACTTGCATCTCGGGGGCAAGACCTTCCCCGAGCAGGCGGGCGGGGGCAGTGCGAAGCCTACCGGAACCCGCTTGTTTTTGGGGGACTGGGTCAATCGGTTCAACCTGGCCAAAAGGTGGAGGTAGTCTGCCGATTCTATCAATCTAACGCGGAACCTTCCGTAAGACCCGGCTGGTGGTACTTGATCGCTAGTCCACCATGGAACCGGCAATACTACACCGTGGCAAACTCGTACCTCAAGGGAGACCCACCCGAGGGGCCATACATTACCAATGTCGACAACGGCGTACCAGAATGCACCGCCAAGTCATAGGCCCGCTACTGACGTTACCAGAAACCGTCTCCGGACCGCGCTCGCGCGGGACCTCGTGGGCCGAGACGTAGACCTTGGCATGCTGGTGTAGCGACGCGTGTCTGTCCTTAGTGTTCCGCGGAACAGCGGGGGCAATGGTGCATGTCGACACGGGCGAGTGCGGGAACGTGACGGCCTGAGCCGCTCAGCGGACACGGATCGTGTTGCTGTCCACCCAGGGGCCTTCGCTGCCGCTACGCACGTGTTGGTGTGGCGGTTGGTGGTGCGCTCGGCGGCTGACTCAGGCGCTACGCTTCGCGGGTGGAATGGACACCGCTCCGGATTCGCCTGTTCCGTGACGTGGGACTGTGCCTGTCGCAGGAGAAGTTTGCCACCGTGCTGGGGTTCGCGAAGCGGACGATCGGCAACGCCGAACGTGGCACCCACTCGCTCAGCTTGGCCTTGCGCCGTGCCCTGAACCAAGCGCTGGAGCATGCCTCCGACGCCCAGCGTGACCGCTTCCTCGCCGCTATCGCCACCGAGGATCAGGGCATCGCTTCCCTTGCCCACGGCACTGCGCCAACCACTTTCCCGGCCCTGAGTGTCACGACCGCACCCTCGCTCCTCACCTTTCCCGTGAGATCCTATGCTGACACGGCTTACCTCGAAGCGGTGCAGCAACACATTCGGCACGTTATTGAATTGGACGGCCGTTTCGGCGGCACCGATCTGGCGCCCCTAGCTGTGCAATTCTTCCGCTCAGTGCATCAACAGCTTGGCTCTGGTGCTTACGAACCATCTATTGAGCGTGACTTGCAAGCCACCGCGGGCGAGTTGGCCGAAGTTGCCGGATGGTTGCTCTATGATGCCGATCGGCAAGACGATGTACGACGCATGAACCAGGAAGCGCTCTATTTCTGCCGGCTGGCTGGCGATCGGTCCATGGAGCTGCTTACCCTCCAAAACGCCAGCATGCACGCTGGTTTTCTCGGGCGGCCCCGCGAGGCGCTGCATCTCGCGCGCTTGGTGTTGGAAAGCCGTGACCGGCTCTCACCCCGGGTTAAAACGCTATTTCTGGTGCGGAAAGCCCGCGCTCTGGCACAAGGCGGTGACGAGCAAGCACTCAAATTCTTTGACCAAGCGCGCTCACACTACGAAGACGGCATGCGAGATACCGACCCGAAATGGGCATGGTGGGTTAACGAGCATGAGCTAAACTGGCACAAGGGTATGGCACTGGCCGATCTCGGACATGCGCGCGAGGCGCTGGGAAAGTTCGAACAGTCGGTCTGGAAGATGGCACCACATCACGTAAGGGGTCGTTACCTGCACCTGGGATATTTGCTTGGCGCCCAGGTGCAGGTGGGCGCCTGGAGCGATGCTGAGACGACCATGCGCCAGATCGGGGCCATGGTCGGCCATGTGGCCTCCACCCGAGCGGAAGTACTGCTCGCTCGGGTACTACCCGCGCTCACCGACGAGCACGTGCCAGGAAGCACCCGTGACACCGCCGAGCAGGTGACGCTGCTCCTGAATCAGGCGATTACCTGAGCCGCCGCGTTCGAGCGCAGACCCGGTACGAGTATGGTCGTGCCTCGTACGAGCTGAACCTTGGCTGTAACCATGCTTGTAAACATTGCTTCAGCTCACAGGCGGTGAACCGATGATTGACAAGTTCTTCGCCGCGGTCTACTTGCAGGCCTACGAGCTGGGGATGATGATCGAGGTCCTGACCAACGGATCGCGGCTGTCCAATCCACTGATGCTCGACGTGCTCACCGCGCATCGGCCGCACCGCATCACGCTGAGCGTCTACGGCGCGACCGAAGAAAGCTATGACGCTCTGACTCAACGGCGGGGTGCCTACAAAGCGTTCATACGCGGCCTCACCGCAGCACACGACGCTGGACTCCCACTGGACCTCAGCGTGATCGTCACCAGGGACAACGCCCACGAGATCGACCAAATGCACGCGATAGCCAAAAGCCCGGGTTGGTACGGCGCCACTTACCGCGACCGGCTCAACGTCATCGCGGACATCGACGACATCTACTATGGCCTCGCGTTCTTGCGTTCTAAGATCATTCATGGCTGCCTGCTCACTACCAGCGCCGTTGCCACCGCAACCGCAAAGGGCGACTGCCCGGCGGCCCACCGGCGGCCCCGACCTACGGCGGGTTGAACTGGCCGACGACTTCCGCCCTGCTCTCGAACTCATCACCGGCGTCTTCGGCCGCAAGGGCGAACGGTGCCGGGACTGGACCCACTACCGGGAAGCCAAGATCACCGTGTCTACCCGTACGGGTGCGAGGATCAGCGAGGGAGGGGTGTCGTGGACACGCAGGATGCGCAGGACGTGCGGGCGATCGGTGCCCGGGCTCGGATGATCCGTGCTCGCCGGGGGTTGAGCCTGGAGGTGGTGGGCGGGCTGGCCGGCATCAGCGCGCCCTACCTGTCGATGTTGGAGCGGGGCTTGCGTGGGTTCAATCAGCGCGGCTTGCTCGACGACCTCGCCGAGGCGCTGGGCTGCTCCGTGGCGGACCTGACCGGGCAGCCCTACGTGCTGCAGGACCGGCGAAGTATGGAGGTCACCGCAGCGGTGGCGGCGATCAGCACGGCGCTGCACGACACCACGCTGGATGACGTGCCGGACTTGCCGGTGCGGCCGCTGCGCGAGCTGACTGACGCCGTGGCGCTGGCCCATGCCTGCGCCGACGACGCCAGTTACGGCCTCGCTGGGCAGGGTCTGGCCGCCCTGCTGGTGGAATTGCACGTCCACGCGGTGACCAGCGGTGACCAGCGGCGTCAGGCCGCGTTGACAGCGCTGGTGGAGGCGTGCAAGGTGGCCTACATCCTGGCCAAGAGGACCGGGCGCATCGAGTTGGCGGGAATCGCGGCGTAGCGTGGCCGGGACGCCGCCCGGCTGGCCGAGCGGCCGGATCTGGTCGCGCTGGCAGAGATGAACCGGACTAGCGCACTGCGTGGCATTGGTGCCCACCGGCAGGGCCGCCTCGGGTGTGCCAAGGCCCTTCGTGAGGTCTCAGCACTGGCTGGCCCGACGCGGGACGACACCGCCACCGCCGAAGCCTGCGGGATGCTGCACCTGACCACGGCACTGATCGCCGCCCGCGATGGCCGCACCGCAGAGGCCGCCACCCACCTTGGCGAGGCCCGGTCGCTGGCCGCGCACACCGGGGAGCGCAACCACATGCGCTACCACTTCGGCCCAACCAACGTGACCGCTGGGAGCTGGGATTGGCGGTGGAGGCCGGTACTGGGCCAGGTGTGGCCGAACGCCTTGCCGCAGCGCCGATTGACCTGTCGGTGTTCGACAGCAAGGGACGGGCGGCCTACGTGTACTTCGACCTGGCCCGGGCCTGGGCGCAGGCTGATGGCCCCCGGGACGACCAGGCGCTGCGCGCGCTGGATACCGCCGAGCGCCTGGCGTCGGTTCGCATCCGTCACGACCCGATCGCCCGGGACCTGCTGCTCATCCTGGACCAGCGGGCCCAGCGGCGGACGTGGGAGCTGGACAGCCTGCGTCACCGCTTCGGCATCGGTGGACCGGTTTCACCGAATGCAAAGGGCGCGAACACCGGCGGCTGACGGCACACGGCCGCACCGACGACGGCGTCAGGCGCACGCTGTCGGTGACCCACGAAGCTGGCGGCTCGCGGGCCGACACGATTGCCCTGGCCGAGGAGACCCTGGCGGGTGACCGGTGAGGTGGCACCCGGCGTGGTGTGACCCGCGGCACTGTTATGTCACTGATGATGGGGTGCGGGTGCACCAGACGGCGTTGGCCTGCTATGAGGATGGTGCTCGCGGTGGACTCCTCGATCACCGAATGATGTCGAATGACCAGGATCCGTCCGCCGTGGATTCCCCGGTGCGGGTCCGGGCGCGGTTCCGCGGAACCCTCGTCCGGGCCGACTTCAGACCCGATTCGATCGGCTTCTGGACGGCCGGGGTTACTCCTGCCGGGCACACTGCCGCATGCTCGCTATGGGATTGCCGTGGCCATCCCCGAGCGCGCGGATCACCTGGCACACCACAGCCGCCGGGGGCCGTACCGGCGGACACCCCAACGCTGCGCCGCCACGGCCAGGGAGGCACCGGTGATCGCGCTGGCGCCTCTGTTACCGGTCCTCAACCGTTTCGCTGCGGATCGTGGCGCGGCGTTATCGGTGGGCGATGAGCGTGCGGGCGTGTCGGTGCAGGGGCGCGGCGATGTCGTTGGTCGTCGATTCGAAGATGGAGAGCAAGGCACGTCCCCGTGGACCACCCCGGCCTTGGGGCCGGACCGCGTCCCGCGTCGGTTCCGGGTGCACGTGATCACTGCAATGTACTCATCTGCCGATGAGCGCAGGACGTGCCTTCCGTAGCGCTCTTACTGAAGAAGGTCTCACGGGGCTGCTGCATCCGGGCACCGTGCGACGTACCGTGCGGTTGTGCTCGTCCAGCCGATGGCTTCGCTCACCGACTTTGCGCTGGGGCTGGTGAGTCTTTATCTGGTTTGGCGGTTGCCGCGCGGCGGTGAGCTGTCGAGACATTGGCGTGCGGCGTTCGCGTGGGCGGCGGGGACCGCGCTTGCCGGAGCTGTCTACCACGGTGTCTTCGTCGGGATCCCCTGGCTGAGCGACCTGAGCTGGGCGGTCATGAGCATCATGGTCGTCGTCGTGGTGTCGTACTTGCTGGCGGCGTCCGTGGTTCAGGTCCTGGGGCGGAGTCGAGTCGTCGTCTTTTGGCTGCTGCGCTCGGTGGGGCTGGTGACGTATGTGGTTGTTGCCGCGGCCGGCCATGCCAGCATCACGGCGATCATGTGGTGCGAGAGCCTTACGATGGCCAGCGTTCTGGGGCTGTGGATCTGGGCGTGGCTGCGCCGTCACCCGATGGGTGGCCCGATGCTGGTGGCCATCGGCGCGAGCATCGCAGCCGCCATGCTGCGCCTGGTGCCCGGCGCCGCAGCGCTGGCGGGACTGGACCCCGACTCCGCCTACCACCTGGGGCAAATTGGCGGAATGGTGATGCTGTACCACGCCGTCGCTAGTGCTGGTGGGCGATCCGAGGCCACGGCCCGTCTAACCCCAGCCGGAGACGGAGCACATAGCTACGCAGTTACGCGTTGGTATCGTCGTCAACTCCGCTGTCTGGCCCCGACCGTAGGGTGGCTCAGTTCGGCGCCGAAGCGACCCGTGTTCGATCGGATTAGACGGTTGGGCGGAAGGTGAGGCAAAGCGGGCTCCACAGGCCTCGTGAAGAACCATGACAACAGGGCATCCAAGGCCTGCTGCGTGGCTTCTGGAGGGGTAGGTACGACCGGCTCGGGTGGGCCGATCGCTTAATGCAACAGTGCCTGTGGCTCAACACGCGTTGTCCTCGGTGAACATCCCGATCCTGGGATCGCCGGTCGCGTCTATCGCGCCCCGGAACATTCCTGCGCTGGTGAACGGCATCGCCACCGTGCCGTCCGGTCCTACGGCGATGCATCCCCCAGTCCCTGCCCTGAGCTCGGTCTCATGCAGCGCCCGTTGGCAGGCCGCGCCCAGGTGCAGACCGGCGAGCCGCACGAGCGCGTCGACCTCATGAGCGAAGACACTGAGGATGAGCGCCTCTCCATCACCGGTCGCCGAGACTGCGCAGGAACGGTCGTCAGCCCAGGTGCCGGCCCCGACGAGTGGGGTGTCCCCGACTCGGCCGGCGAGCTGGCCGGTGGTGCCTCCGGTCGAGGTCGCTGCCGCGAGGTGCCCCTCGATATCCAGGGCGACGGCGCCCACCGTCCCGCCCGTGAACTCGGGCTCGGCCCGGTCGCTCGGCCGGATCCCCGCCAACTGCTGCTGCCGACGAGCGGTCACGAACCAGTCGACTGGCACCACTGCGAGGCCTTCCCGCCGGGCGAGTTCCTGCGCTCCTGTTCCGCTCAACAGCACATGCGGCGTCCGTTCCAGCACCGCTCGCGCGGCCAGCACCGGATTGCGGATACCGCTCACGCAGGTCACCGCCCCAGCGCGGCGCGTCGCCCCGTCAGCCACCGCCGCGTCATGCTCCACGCCACCGCCAGCCGTGAGAACGGCACCCCTGCCCGCATTGAACTGTTCATCATCTTCGAGGACCAGCACGGCAGCGACCACCGCGTCGAGCGCCGACCCACCGTCGCGCAGCACCGTCATGCCTGCCGCCAAGCTCTGGCTGAGCCCGCGCCTGGCCGCGGCGGCCCGCTGCGCGCCGAGCTCCTCCGGCACGATGCGACCCGCGCCGCCGTGCACAGCCAGCACCGGAGCGGTGGCTTGCCAGACAGGGGAGGTACACCGGTTTCGCACCATGCGCAAGCCTATGGCGCCAAACCAGGTCGACGCGGACCGCGAGTCGGCGTAGCTCGGTCTCCAGGAGCATGCTCGTCGACGAGCAGCTTCGCCGCCGCCGACGTCTCGATAGAGAAGATCACCGCTCGCATCCGGTGGTCCGCCCTGCTGCGTTAACCTCGTGACTGTGGCTCATCACCGGGAGGTGTCGTGTCTGGGGCGCTGTGACATGGCGCCCGCCATCGCCGTGAACGGGCACCCGGCGCGGGCTGCGGACGCCGACGCGCTGGTCGCCGCCGCGCGCGAGGGTGCGTTGGGCGCAGCGCAGCCTGCCCCGTCCGGTCGTCACATGCCGTGGCCTAACGATCCCTACGTTCTGGGCGAGCCGCGGTACCAGGTGTTGCGTGCGCTGCTGACCGGGTCGGTAGCGCCAGCCGAGGTGATCTCCACGCTGATCGAATCTGGGTTGCGGGGAATGGGCGGTGCAGGCTTTCCCACGGGCAAGAAGTGGGAACTGGTCGCAGCTCAGCCGGGTGCGGTGAAATACGCGATCTGCAACGGGGCCACCGTGGTGAACCGCGGAACAAGCCGCCATTTCCCGGTGTGTACGGGCTGCACGGTCGGCCCACGCTGATGAACTCGGTGGAGACCCTCGCCGACGTCCCGGTGGTCGTCCAGCGCGGCGCGCAGTGGTGGCGCGCAGTGGTGGATCGACGCGGGCCTGGGGAAGTCGGTGGGGTGGAAGTTCTTTCGCCGTCTCCGGGCACGTCGACAACCCAGGGGTGTACTGTCCGGTCATCAGCGTGCTCAAGCTCCCGGCATGTGATCAGATGTCGTGAGCCGGGAGTTCTTCGCCACCCGCACCGTCGCCGAGGCGCTGGCGGGTTTCAATCCGGCCCTGCGTAACAGTGCAGACCGTGCCACTGGCCGAGGCGCTGGGCCGGGTGCCGGCCCGCGACGTCGTGGCCCCGGTGCCGCTGCCTGGGTTCGCCCGGTCAACCGTGGACGGTTACGCGGTGCGAGCTGCCGATGCCCGGCACGATCGAGGTGCTGCGGCCCGTCGCGCCCGGCGGCGGGACCGTTCGGGCGGACGAGGACATCTACTGCCGGAGCTACTGTGGTGCCCGCCGGTCGTCCGCTGCGCGCCGCGGACCTCGGCATGCTCGCCGCAGTGGGAATCACCGAGGTCGTCATGCACGCCCGGCCACGGGTGGCGATCTTGTTCACTGGTGACGAGGTGGTGCCGCCTGCTACCACTACCCCCCGAACCGTCAGTGACTGCCTTGCTGACCCGTGAGGTGCCCTCCGAGGCGGGCCGCCGGGACGTGGTACAGGTGCAGCTGGGCGGCGGGCAGGCCGAGTCATTGTTCGGTGCGTCTGCGCTGTTGTCCGTGCTCACCCGGGCTGACGGCTACCTGGTGCTGCCCGAACCGGCCACCGACCTGGACGCTGGTGCACGTGTGTCCGTCACGCTTTACCGCTGACCAGCGGGCGGGATTTCACTGTATGTAGTCATTTGTGCACGCGAAGTTGTTGTTGCAATCGTCAATCGGATGACTTACTTTCGTAGTTGCGTGACCACGGGGAGTAAGGGGGAGCTGGCTCGGATCATCTTGGGGGCTGCTGAGGGCTGCGGATTGACAAGCCGCCGGCGTTGACACTGGGGAAGAGTTCGCTAAGACGCTGGACTGTCTCGAGATCGCGGCACCACATTGCGAGACGTTCTCCAGCGCGCACCTGCCGATCAGGTGGCAATCTGGCGGACAGCACATCGACTAAGTGCTCGGGCGGCTGCGGACGAATTCGCAGGCTGGTCCAGACCTTTCTGATCGGCATGGCTCCTCCATCGACCGAATAAGGAGCGATATGAGGATCTCAGAAGTCTTCACCATGGGTGGCGGCTGCGGACATGGCTGTGGCCATGACTGCTCCTACAGTTGCTATGGCGGCTATGGCGGCTACTCCAAGTACTACAACGGTTACTACCCTGACTACGGCCGCTGGAGCTACCACTACTACGACGGCTGCGGCTACGGCTACACCCGCAGCCGTGGGCTCCTAGGGATTCTGGGGTAGTTCATCCCCCAGGTTGTCGGCGGTGGCCTCAATTCCGGTCAGCGGAACGGATGCCACCGCCTTGCCATGACCAGGGATGAGCGTTACATGACAGAGCGTGTTCGTTCATGTGCGTAAAGTTATTGTTGCATTTGCCACTCAGATGGCCTACTTTCAACGTTGCGTGACTGCGGGGAGTTGCGTGACCACGAGGAGTAAGGGGGGCCAGCTCGGATCATCTTGGGGGCTGCGGCACGTCCCGGGCGCGCGCCGAACGATCAGACGGCGATCTGTACAACAGCACATCGACGGCGTACTACTTCGGTGACTGCGCAACATCTCCCCCGGACCGATCCGGTTTTTGGCTCGTATGGCTCCGTCATCGACCGAAAAAGGGAGCGATATGAGGGTCTCGGAAGTCTTCGCAACGGGTGGCGGCTGTGGTTGCGACCGTAACGCCTTCTACGGTTACGACGCCGGCTACCAGTACGGCGGCTATTACGATAAGCACGGCCGCTACACCTACGTCTACTACAACGGCTACAACTACGGCGGGTATACTTACTATGGTCGTGATCGCAGACTGGGCAAGCTATAGTCTGTAGAACATCGGCGGTGGCCTCAACTTCTCAGGGGGTAAGGGCCACCGCCTTTGCCGTGTCCAGAACCCGACGCGGCCGAGAGGACGAGGCCAGACCCGGGAGCCAGACCTAGAGAGTGGGTGCGCTGTGTGGGAGGTGGTGCGGTCGTTGGTGCGTCCGGTGCCGGTGGGGGGGTTGGTGGAGGCGGCTCCGGTGGCGGGTGTGCGGGAGGTGTTTCGGCGGTTTTGGCCTGATGCGCGGCCGTTGTGGCGG
>Ga0213881_10000885_pt1 | contig 15910 bp, 15 predicted proteins | sample BarmaccoBMER_R08_FD_160104 | JGI IMG/M metagenome (GOLD analysis project Ga0213881, IMG submission 160104) | Barbacenia macrantha exposed rock microbial communities from rupestrian grasslands, the National Park of Serra do Cipo, Brazil - ER_R08 ... | reverse complement strand
CCGCTGCGAGGTGGTCTGCTTCACCAGTGAGCACGGCTCTTCATTCGCCGAGCTCACCCCGAGCCGGGCTGCAACGGTGATCGAGGCGTGGGCCGATCGCACCAGGACATTATCCGGGGTGGAGGGCATCAGACAGGTGTTCTGTTTTGAGAACCGCGGCGCGGAGACCGGGGTGACCCTGCACCACCCGCACGGCCAGATCTACGCCTACCCGTTCGTGCCACCACGTACCGAGCGGCTGCTGGCTCGGGCAGCGACGCACCGCGACAGCACGGGCGCCGACCTGCTGTCGGACGTGCTCACCGCCGAACTGCGGGCCGGGACGCGGATAGTGCACCGGGGTGCGGCGTGGACGGCGTATGTACCCGCCGCCGCCCGGTGGCCGGTGGAGTTGCACCTGGTACCGCATCGGGCGGTGCCCGACCTGGCTGCTCTGGACAGCGCCGAACGCTCCGAACTCACGGTGCTCTACCCCACACTGCTGCAGCGAGTGGACGGCTTCTTCGCTGACCAGGGCGACCCAGGACCGGTGCCGTATGTCGCGGGTTGGCACCAGGCACCAGTCGGTCCGGGGCGCGACCTTACCCGGTTATACTTGCAGTTATTCTCGGTGCGCCGCGCCGCCGGGAAGCTCAAACACCTCGCCGGCTCCGAGTCCGGGATGGGAGTCTGGCTCAACGACACCACCCCCGAGCGGATCGCGCACCGGCTGCGGGAGCTGGCGTGAGTACTGCGTTGCGGGCCGCCTTTCGCGCCGTGTTCGGCCGGGACCCTGACAGTCTGTGCGCGGCTCCCGGCCGGCTGAACCTGATCGGCGAGCATGTCGACTACGCGGACGGGCTGTGTTTGCCGCTGGCGCTGTCGCAGCGCACTGTGGTGGCGGCGGCGACCCGGGACGACGGTCGGTTACGGCTGCGGTCGCTGTACCGGGATGCCAAACCCTGGGACGGCTCCCTCGATGTGGTGGGTCCCGACCACCCGCCAGGCTGGGCAGCGTATCCAGCAGGCGTGATCTGGACGCTGGGCCACCCGGTCGGCGGGCTTGACCTGCTCGTCGGTGAATCGGTGCCACCCGGGGCCGGACTGGCTTCCTCCGCCGCGCTGGAGTGCGCCGTCGCGTTAACGGTGGACGCCCTGTGCGGGCTTGGACTAGCCGCCACCAGCGCTGGGCGGGCCACCCTTGCGGCGATCTGCCGTCGCGCCGAGAACGAGGTCGTCGGCGTGCCGACTGGCGGGATGGATCAGATCGCATCGCTGTGCTGCACCGCGGGGCACGCCGTGCTGCTGGATTGCCGGAGCCAGACGGTGCGGCAGGTGCCGCTGGATCTCCGCACCGCTGGACTGGCTCTGCTCGTGGTCGACACCCGGACACCGCACCGGATCGTCGATGGTCAGTACGCCGCGCGTCGGCGCAGCGCGGAGCAGGCCGCAGCCGCGCTGGGCGTGCCCACCTTGCGCGAGGCGCACCAAGACCAGGTGGACACCCTGACCGATCCCCTGCTGCGCAAGCGGGCCCGACACGTGGTGAGCGAGATCGCCCGGGTACGGACGGTGGTGACGTTGCTGGAGTCGGGTCGAGTCCGGGACATCGGAGCGCTGCTGAACGCCTCGCACGCCTCGTTGCGCGATGATCTGGAGGTATCCAGCCCGGAGCTGGATTGCGTGGTGGACGCCGCCCGCGCCGCTGGAGCGCTGGGTGCCCGGTTGACCGGCGGCGGGTTCGGCGGCTCGGCGCTGGTCCTTCTCGAGCGGACCGCCACTGCCACGGTGACCCACGCCGTGATGACCGCAGCGGTCCACCACGGCCATCCGGAGCCCACGGTGCGTGCGGCGCTACCGTCCCGCGGCGCCCACCTCATCAGCGCACATGGGAGGGCACGAAAGGGGGTCTGACGACCTCGCAGGGTAACGCCCGGCCACGGACGTCGATCTCGACGCTGTCCCCAGGCCGTACGGCGGGATCGAGCAGCGCCAGCGCGATACCGGTATGCAGCGTTGGGGAGAAGGTGCCCGAGGTGGTCTCCCCCAACGGCGCGCCTGCTGTGGACCACACCGCCATGTGCGGCCGCGGCACCCCGCGCGCGGTGGCACGCAGCCCGCGCATTCGCCGGGACGGGCCGCGGTCCCGCTCGGCAAGCAGCGCCTCCCGTCCCCAGAAGGCCGGCTTGTCCCAGCCGATCGCCCAGGAGATGCCACCCTGCAGCGGGGTGATGTCCGGACCCAGGTCCTGGCCGTGCAGAAGGTAGCCCATCTCAGTGCGCAGGGTATCCCGGGCGCCGAGCCCGCACGCGCGGCCACCGAGCGGGCCGGCGGCGGCCAGCAGCGCTGCCCACAGGGCGGGCGCATGCTTCCAGGGCGGCAACAGCTCGTAGCCACGCTCGCCGGTGTAGCCAGTACGGCCCACCCGCACCAGCACGCCGTCATGCTGGGCATCGGCGAAGGCCAGGTAGTTGATGCCGGCGACGGTCGTGCCAGGCGCCAGTCCCACCGCGGCGAGCAACTCCGCCGAGCGGGGCCCCTGCACAGCGAGCACGGCGTACTCATCGTGCTGATCGGTCACCGTCACCATCGGCGGTGCCGCAGCGGCCAGCCGACGACCGACCTCCCTGGTGTTGGCGGCATTCGGCACGCAGAACACCTCGTCCGGGCCGATCAGGTAGGCGATCAGATCGTCTACCACGCCGCCGTCCTCGGCACAACAGAGGGTGTATTGGGCCTGCCCCGGGCCGATCTTGGCAAGGTCGGCGGTGAGGCAGGAGTTGACGAAATCCGCGGCACCCGGACCGGTAATGCTGATCTTGCCCAGGTGGGTGACGTCGAACACACCGACGGCCTCGCGCACCACGGTGTGCTCGGCGACGACGCCCCCGCCAGAGTAGTAGATCGGCATCTCCCACCCGCCGAACACCCCGAGAGTGGCACCAGCTTCGATGTGCGAGGTGTGCAGGGGTCCGCGGTGCGGATCGGTACTCACGGCTGTGGAACGCTACCTCTAGTGGCAAGCGGTCGGTGCAGCAGTCACCGCCCCCGTCCGCAGCATTCCGATCACCAGGCCAAATCAGAGAGGAGATCACCGTGACCACCCCGACGCTACGCCTCACCGATGCCGCGGTGACCACCGCGACCGTCGATGCCCTCGTGGTGGGGACCATGTCCAGCGCAGAGAGTCTCCGGCTCCTCCCAGGTAGCGAGGAGGTCGACGCGGCGTTCGACGGGGAGCTCACCGGCTTGTTGACCGTGCTGGGTGCCCGAGGCAAGGCCGACGAGGTGATCAAGGTACCCACCCGCGGGGCCATCAGTGCCCCGCTGTTGGTCGCCACCGGTCTCGGCACGGTCGATGGCCAGCCCACCAGCGAGCAGGTGCGCCGAGCCGCTGGGGCAGCCTCCCGGGCGCTGTCGGGCACCTCGCACGCGATCACCACATTGTCCCGGATCGACCTGGGCGCCGCCGCTGAGGGTTCCGCGCTGGGTAGCTATGCGTTCACCGCCTACCGGTCCCAGAATGACGACGGGCCGCTGGGCCAGATGGACCTGTCGGTGCCCTCAGCCCGCGACGCTGGGGCAAGGCAGGACCTTACCCGGGCCATCGCCATTGCCGAATCGGTCACAGCCGCGCGTGACCTGGTGAACACACCGCCCAACGACCTTTATCCAGCTTCGTTCGCTGATCGCGCCGTAACGATGGCGCAGGCGGCCGGGCTGCGCACCGAGGTGCTCGATGAGAAGGCGCTGCGGCGCGAGGGTTACGGTGGCCTCCTCGGTGTCGGCGGCGGTTCGTCGCGCCCGCCGCGGCTGGTTCGGCTGCATCACGCCCCGGCCGCGCCGAGAGCGAAGGTGGCTCTCGTCGGCAAGGGGATCACCTTCGACACCGGCGGAATCTCGATCAAACCGGCGGCGAAGATGGAAGAGATGACCATGGACATGGCGGGCGCGGCCGCCGTCATCGTCACCACGGTGCTCGCCGCCCGGCTGGAGCTCCCGGTGGAGGTGATCGCCACCGTGCCGATGGCCGAGAACATGCCCTCGGCCACCGCGTACCGGCCCGGGGACGTCCTCACGATGTATGGCGGCACCACCGTCGAGGTGCTCAACACCGATGCCGAGGGGCGGCTGATTCTCGCCGACGCGCTGGTCCGCGCGGCCCAAGACGCCCCGGATTATCTCATCGATACCGCTACCCTGACCGGTGCCCAGATCGTCGCGCTGGGCAGCCGCACACCGGGGATCATGGGCACCCCAGAGTTCCGCGACCGGGTCACCACGATCTCCCAGGAGGTCGGGGAGAGCGGGTGGGCCATGCCACTGCCCGAACACCTGCGGTCCGATCTGGACTCCAAACTCGCTGACATCGCCAACGTGGCGAGCCACCGCTGGGGCGGCATGCTCGCCGCCGGGGTGTTCCTGTCCGAGTTCGTTCCCGATGACGTTCCCTGGGCACATCTGGACATCGCGGGCCCGGCTTACAATACCGACTCACCGTGGGGATACACCGGCAAGGGCGGCACCGGAGTACCGGTACGCACCCTGGCTGCGGTCCTCACCGACATCGCCGAACGGGGTTGAGGCGCTAATCGCGCTCGCGAAGAATGCGCTGGCGGGCGGTGTAGTCCCGCATGCGTTGCGGATATCCGATCAGGGCGACGTCATAGACCGGGATCCTCAGCCGCTTGCCCAGCCGCCGGGCGCCTTGGCCACCATCGATTCTGCGGCGGGTCCACTCACCGTCGTGCGCGACTAGCACCACGGTGGTTTCGGTGACCGTGGTGCGGGGCTCGACGAACGCCTCCAGTCCCCGACGGGACGCGGCCCACTGCTCGAGATAGTTGAGGTCCGCGTCGGAAGCGGCGCGCCTCATCCCTGGCCGCTGCCTGCCCAGGAGCCGATCCAGCACACCCACGTCGGCACCTCCTCCGCCACTGGCCTTTCCGGCGTTCCTGCCAGCTCAACAGCACTTACTAGGGCGATTACTCCACAGCGCTGCGCCGCCTCGCCCACGTCGCTGGCGCGCCGGGCGTGGTGACAAGATGGCTGCGGCGCCTAATCCCACGTTACCGACGTTTGCTTGAGGAGCGTCTCAGTGACCAGCACCCCAGTGACCAGCACCCCAGGGACTAACACTTCAGCTGATCTCGTGATCCTCGGCGGCGGCTCGGGCGGGTACGCCTGCGCGCTGCGTGCCGCACAGCTGGGTCTGTCCGTCATCCTGGTGGAGAAGGACAAGCTGGGTGGTACCTGCCTCCACCGCGGTTGCATCCCAACCAAAGCGCTGCTGCAGGCTGCCGAAGTAGCCGACGCTGCTCGGGACGGCCATCAGTTCGGGGTAAAGGCCGCGCTCGAGGGCATCGACATGGGCGGCGTCAACAAGTACAAGGATGGCGTCGTCGCCAAAATGTTCAAGGGCCTGCAGGGGTTGGTGTCCTCCCGCGGGATCAACTATGTCGAGGGCACCGGAAGGTTCGTCGCCCCTAACGCCGTCGACGTCGACGGACAACGCTACCTGGGGCGCAGCATCGTGCTGGCGACCGGTTCCTATGCCAAGTCCCTGCCCGATCTGGAGATCGGCGGCCGGTTCATCACCAGCGATCAGGCGCTGAACCTGGATTATCTGCCGGACCGCGTGGTGGTGCTGGGCGGCGGCGTGATCGGAGTCGAGTTCGCCAGCGTGTGGCGCTCTTTCGGAGCCGAGGTGACCGTCGTCGAGGCGCTGCCCCGGCTCCTGCCGGCCGAGGACGACTTCTGCTCCAAGCAACTGGAGCGAGCCTTCCGCCGGCGCGGCATCACGTTCCGGACCGGGGTGCGGTTCACGGGTGCGAACCAGTCCAACTCCGGCGTCACCGTGAACCTTGCATCCGGGGAGCAGTTCGAGGCCGATCTGCTGCTGGTCGCCGTCGGCCGGGGACCGAACACCGCTGACGCCGGGTACGCCGAGGCCGGCGTGCGGATGGAACGCGGTTTCGTGCTCACCGACGACCGGCTGCGCACCAACCTCCCGGGCGTGTACGCGCTGGGGGACATCGTGCCCGGGTTGCAGCTCGCGCACCGCGGGTTCGCCCAGGGCATTTTCCTCGCTGAGGACATTGCTGGGCGTAACCCGACCCCGATCGACGAGGATGGCATCCCGCGGGTGACCTACTGTGAGCCGCAGGTGGCCTCGGTCGGGCTGACCGAGGTACAAGCCAAGGATCGTCACGGTGAGATCGAGACGATCACCTACGACTTGGCCGGCAACGGCCGCAGCCAGATCTTGCAGACCAGGGGCGCGATCAAGCTGGTGCGTGCCAAAAACGGCCCGGTACTGGGGATTCACCTGGTCGGCGATCGAGTCGGCGAACTGGTCGGCGAGGCTCAGCTGATCGTCAACTGGGAGGCTTACCCGGAGGACGTCGCTGCGCTGGTGCATGCCCACCCAACGCAGAACGAGGCGCTCGGCGAGGCGCACCTCGCTCTGGCCGGCAAGCCGCTGCATGCGCACAGCTGATCGACGCATACCACCCAGAACATGTCGCCCCACAAGACCAAGGAAGACGAGGAGTCGAGGCAACAGATGGCGTACTCCGTGGCGATGCCTGCGCTCGGCGAAAGTGTCACCGAGGGAACGGTGACGCGCTGGCTCAAACAAGAAGGCGACACCGTCGAAGTCGACGAACCTTTGGTCGAGGTGTCCACCGATAAGGTCGACACCGAGATCCCCTCACCTGCGGCGGGCGTGTTGCAGCGGATCGTTGTGCCCGAGGACGAGACCGTCGAGGTCGGCGCAGAGCTCGCTGTGATCGGTGATGCCGGCGATCGCACCCGCGTCGATCACATCTCAGTTGATCACATCCCAGTTGATCACACCCGGGTCGATCACGCTGGAGGCAGTCCCACCCAGTGGGTGGAACCACCGCAGCGGCCGGCCGCGCCACCGGCCCCGTCCACCGCAGGCTCCGGGATACCCGTGACGATGCCTGCGCTGGGTGAGAGTGTCATCGCGGGCACCGTGACCCGGTGGCTCAAGCAGGTCGGTGACACCGTCGACGTGGACGAGCCGCTCGTCGAGGTGTCCACCGACAAGGTCGACACCGAGATCCCCTCCCCGGTGGCAGGCACCGTGCTGGAGATCATCATCGCCCAGGACGAAACCGCTGCAATCGGCGCCACGCTGGCCACGGTCGGCGACAGCAACGGGGGGACGGCAGTGGCCGCCCCAGCCCAGCCGAAACGATCCGCCGAACCCGAGCGGGCCGCCGAGGGTGGCTCCGCATCCGTGTTCGGATCCGGCGGGGAGCACGGCGGTGCGCCGTACGTGACGCCCCTGGTGCGCAAGCTCGCGGCTGAGCACGGCATCGACCTGTCGAGCGTGCAGGGCACCGGGGTCGGCGGCCGGATCCGCAAGCAGGACGTGCTCGCCGCCATCGAAGCGCCCGACCCCCAGCCGGAGCCCGTACTTGCGCCGCAGCAGCCACCAGCCGCGCCTGCGCCGCGGCAGCAACCGACGGCCACCGCGGAGCCACGCTCGGCCCAGCCACCGGCGGCAGCCTCCGAGCTGCGCGGCAGGACCGAGAAGATGTCCCGGATGCGCAGCGTCATCGCCAAGCGGATGGTCGAGTCGCTCCAGATCTCCGCGCAACTCACCACCGTGGTGGAGGCCGACATCACCCGTCTCGCGCGGCTACGTGATCGGGCCAAGCGGGACTTCGAGGCCCGGGAGGGCGTGAAGCTGTCGTTCCTGCCGTTCTTCGCGCAAGCCACCGTGGAGGCGCTCAAGCAGCACCCGAAGGTGAACGCCTCGATTGACACCGACAAAAGTGAGGTCACCTACCACGGCGCGGAGCACCTCGGCATCGCCGTAGACACCGAGCGTGGCCTGCTGGTGCCGGTAATTCACGACGCGGGTGACCTCAACATCACCGGCCTGGCCCGCCGGATTGCCGACCTCGCGGAGCGGACCAGAACAAACAAGATCACCCCGGATGAGATGAGCGGCGGCACGTTCACGATCAGCAACACCGGCTCACGCGGGGCGCTGTTCGACACCCCGATCATCCTGCAGCCGCAGGTCGGGATTCTCGGCACCGGCAGTGTGGTCAAGCGACCAGTGGTGCTCTCCGGTGAGGACGGGGACACTATCGCGGTTCGCTCGATCACCTACCTGGCGCTGTCCTACGATCACCGGCTGGTGGACGGCGCCGACGCCGCACGATTCCTCAACACCGTCAAACAGCGCCTCACCGACGCCGCGTTCGACGGTGACCTCGGGCTCTAATTGGGTGCTCGTCAAGGCAGCCTGAGCCCGGCCGGCCGCTCGGGACCAAACCCAGGGTCGCGGAGTCGGCGCGGAGGGCGAGAAGATCTCCTTATGCGCGTCGCGATCGCGGGGTCGTCGGGTCTCATCGGTACCGCCCTGGTGCCGCTGCTGCGCCAAGCCGGGCATGACGTGCTCAGGCTGGTGCGCAGCCGGTCGCGCGCCCCGGACGAGCGGTCCTGGGATCCGTCGGCGGCGACCATGGACGTCGGCACCCTGGAGGGCACCGACGCCGTGGTGAATCTGTGCGGCTCGGCGCTGGCCAACCGGCGCTGGTCCGGGGAGATCAAACAGGCCATCAGGGACAGTCGAATCGGCCCCACCGAGGTACTCGCCGCGGCGGTCGCCGAACATCGGGTTCCGATTCTGATCAACGCCTCCGGGGTGGGATACTACGGCGACACCGGCAACCGGGAGGTCGATGAGACCGCCCCGGTGGGCTCCGGGTTTCTCGCCCAGGTCTGTCGCGACTGGGAAGCGGCCACGGCACCCGCGGAGCGGGCCGGCGCGCGGGTGGTGCGGGTGCGCACCGGCCTGGTGATCTCCCCGTCCGGCGGGTTGATGGGCCAGCTCAAGCCACTGTTCGCGCTCGGGCTGGGCGCTCAGCTGGGCAGCGGAGGGCAGTACATGCCGTGGATCTCGCTGGACGACGAGGTGGGCGCGATCCGTTTCGCCCTCGAACACGACGAGCTGTCCGGCCCGGTCAATCTCAGCGGTCCGGACCCGGTCACCAATGCCGAGTTCACCAGGGCGATGGGCGAAGTAATGCACCGCCCGACGCCGCTGGTGGTGCCTGGCTTCGCGCTGCGTCTGCTCCGCGGCACCGAACTGGTCAAGGAGATGGTGCTGACCGGGCAGCGCGCGGTGCCTGCGGTGCTGCGCACACACGGCTACCCCTTCCAGCACCCGACGCTGACCGCAGCGCTGGTCGCGGCACTGGAGTAGCCCGCGAAGCGGCGACGGGTACCCGAGGTCCGGCGTAATCTCGCGCCCGTGACCGTCACTACCCACTCTTGCCGGACGCGTTCTTGCCGGGCCATCCGGATCATGCCGTGCGGGATCACCGATGCCGGCGTGACGTCGCTGACCGCCGAGCTGGGCCGACCGGTCTCCGTGGCGCAGGTGTGGCCCGCGGTGCAGCGCGCCGTCCTCGACGCTCTCGACGGCACCCTGCCCCTGCATCCCACCATGGCCAGTGCTTAGGGAGTCCAGATGACCCCCTGGAGCGCAGCTGACATCCCCGACCAGACCGGTCGCACGGTGCTGGTGACCGGAGCCACGTCGGGCCTGGGTCTATGGACCGCGACCGTGCTCGCCCGCAGAGGTGCAACGGTGTTGATGACCTGCCGCGACCCGATACGTGGGCGGGCGGCGTTGGACCGGGTGCGGTCGGGTCCCGGTGGGGCCGACGCCACTCTGGTCCACCTCGATCTGGCTGATCTCAGCTCGGTCCGCAGAACCGCCGGTGAGGTCCGCGCAATCACCGGGAACCGGCTGCACGTGCTGGTGAACAACGCTGGCGTGATGGGCTGCCCACCGCGGCGCACCGTCGACGGTTTCGAGTTGCAGATCGCCACCAATCACCTTGGACATGCCGCGCTGACCTGGCTGCTCGCCCCCGCATTGGTCCCCGGAGCCCGGGTGGTCGCGGTGTCCAGCCTCGCGCACCGCGGCGGCGGGCTGGACGTCGACGACCTGAACTTCGAGCGGCGCCGGTACAACCCGGTTACCCCCTACAGCGCCTCGAAACTGGCCAATTTGCTGTTCACCTTCGAGCTGGACCGCCGGGCCCGGGCCGTCGGGCGGAACCTGCTCGCGGTCGCTGCCCACCCGGGCCTCACCAACACGGAGCTGATGACCAAGACCGTCTGGATGCACTCAGCCGGGCCGTTTACCAGGGCAGTGCGGTGGGGCATCACGCTGGTCACCCAGGGTGTCGCGCAAGGCGCGTTGCCGCAACTCTACGCCGCCACCGCGCCCGACGTGCGCAGCGGGGAGTACTTCGGCCCGACCAGCGCCTGGGAGACCCGCGGAGCCCCTGGCCGGGTGGCAACGAGCCCCGCCGCCCGGGACGAGCACACCGCCCAGCTGCTCTGGGAGCGCACCGCGGAGCTGACCGGCGTGACGCCGGATCCCGCGTAGAGTGGCGCCCGTGAGCGGGGCACCCCCAGGGTCTGATGCCGGCGGGCGCAAGCTGCTGCGTCTGGAAGTCCGCAACAGCCGAACCCCGATCGAGCGCAAACCGCCGTGGATCCGGATCCGGGCCACGATGGGGCCGTCGTTTCGCGAACTCAAGAGCCTGGTGCAGCGGGAGGGACTGCACACGGTCTGCGAGGCAGCCGGCTGTCCCAATATTTACGAGTGCTGGGAGGACCGCGAGGCCACCTTCCTCATCGGCGGCGACCAGTGCACGCGGCGCTGCGACTTCTGCCAGATCGACACCGGCCGCCCCGCCCCGCTGGACCGCGACGAGCCACGCCGGGTCGCCGAATCGGTGCAGGCGATGGGGCTCCACTACACGACAATCACCGGGGTGGCCCGCGATGACCTGCCCGACGGCGGCGCCTGGCTCTACGCCGAGACCGTCCGGCAGATCCACACGCTCAACCCCAGCACCAAGGTTGAGCTGCTCATCCCCGACTTCACAGCCCGTCCCGGGCAACTCAGCACGGTGTTCGACGCCGCACCCGAGGTATTGGCGCACAACCTGGAGACAGTGCCACGGATCTTCAAGCGAATCCGGCCGGCGTTCCGGTATGACCGGTCGCTGGACGTGTTGCGGGCGGCCCGCGACGCGGGGCTGATCACCAAGTCCAACGTGATTCTGGGCCTGGGTGAGCAGCCAGAGGAAGTCACCGCCGCGATGGTCGACCTGCGTGCCGCGGGATGCGAGCTGCTCACCCTCACCCAGTACCTCCGACCCTCGGCGCGGCACCACCCAGTGCAGCGTTGGGTCCCGCCGGAGGAGTTCACCGAGCATGCCCACGCCGCTGAACTGATGGGTTTCGCCGGAGTGATGGCCGGGCCACTGGTTCGATCGTCCTATCGGGCCGGCCGGCTCTACGCCCAGGCCATCGCACACCGCTGACCAAGGCGGTCGCCACCGGTGATCTGCACGTATCCTGTGAGCCATGCCCGCCAAACCGCCCCCCAAGCCCACCTCTGGGACCAAGAACAAAGAAGCGGCGAAGGCCGCCAAGCAGGAGCGCCGCGCCGCATCCAAGCAGCGCTGGGCGCAAGTTCTCGAGGCCTTCACCATCCAGCGCCGGGAGGACAAGGCCCTCCTGCCGTTGATGATCGGCGTGTTCCTGGTCGTCACCGGTGTGGGGTTCGGGGTGGGCTTCCTGTTCCACCAGCAGTGGGTAACCCTGCCGCTGGGTATCGCGCTCGGGGGACTCGGCGCAATACTGATCTTCGGGCGGCGGGTGCAACGCACGGTCTTCGCCAAGGCGGAAGGCCAGCCCGGCGCCGCGGCCTGGGCATTGGAGAACCTGCGCGGCGGGTGGAAGGTGACGCCCGCAGTGGCGGGCACCACGCAGCTGGATGCCGTGCATCGGGTCATCGGGCGGCCCGGGATTGTGCTGGTAGCAGAGGGCTCCCCGCATCGGCTCAAGCCGCTGCTGGCTCAGGAGAAGAAGCGGGTATCCCGGCTGATCGGAGACGTTCCGATCTACGACGTCACGGTGGGCACTGGCGAAGGCCAGGTCCCGTTGGCCAAACTACCGCGGCATCTGGCCAAACTACCGCGCAACGTCAGCAAGGAGCAGATCGGTGGACTGGAAAGCAAGTTGACCATCCTCGCCACTCGCGGTGCCGCGATGCCCAAGGGTCCGCTGCCGCCAGGCGCCAAGATGCGCAACGTGCAGCGCACTGTGCGTCGACGCTGACGCCGTGGAGCCCAGGGTATGCCCGTGATGGGCTAGCCTCGCCCCCGCCAGCCTCGTAACCTTGGCCAAACATCCGGGTGATGGTCGGGCAACACTGCTCACCTAGGTTCGCCGCAGCGACCTGACCGATCACGCCGGTCCACAGCACAGCGCACGAAGGAGTGAACGCCGGTGTTCTCCAACTCCGATGAGGTCCTACGCTTCGTCGCCGACGAGGACGTCGAGTTCATCGACGTTCGCTTCTGCGATGTGCCGGGCGTCATGCAGCACTTCACCGTCCCGGCGGGATTCTTCGATGCGGACGTCATCGAGGAGGGCCTAGCCTTCGACGGCTCGTCGGTGCGAGGGTTCCAGTCGATCCACGAGTCGGACATGCTGTTGCTGCCCGACCCCGCGACAGCGCGCATCGATCCATTCCGGGTGCAGAAGACGTTGAACATCAATTTCTTCGTGCATGATCCGTTCACCCGGGAGCCCTACAGCCGTGATCCACGCAACGTGGCACGCAAGGCCGAGGAGTTCCTGGCCTCGACCGGCATCGCCGACACCGCGTATTTCGGTCCTGAAGCCGAGTTCTACTGCTTCGACTCGGTGCGCTTCGACACCACGCCCAACAGCGCGTTCCACGAGATCGACTCGGTGGCCGGCTGGTGGAACACCGGCGCCGAAGAGGATGGCCGCAACCAGGGCTACAAGGTCAACTACAAGAGCGGCTACTTCCCGGTGCCGCCTACCGACCATTTCGCTGATTTGCGGAATGCGATGGTCACGAACCTCCTCAAGGCCGGGTTTACCGTCGAGAAAGCGCACCATGAGGTCGGTACCGCAGGCCAAGCGGAGATCAACTACAAGTACAACACCTTGCTGCACGCGGCCGACGACCACCAGCTTTACAAGTATATCGTGAAGAACACCGCGTGGGCGGCCGGGCGGACCGTCACGTTTATGCCCAAGCCGCTGTTTGGGGACAACGGCTCCGGCATGCACACCCACCAGTCGCTGTGGATGGACGGTAGACCACTGTTCCACGACGAATCCGGTTATGGCGGGCTATCCGACATCGGCCGGCACTACATCGGCGGCATCCTGCACCACGCGCCGTCGCTCCTGGCGTTCACGAACCCGACGGTGAACTCCTATCACCGCCTGGTTCCCGGATACGAAGCGCCGGTGAATCTGGTGTACTCGCAGCGCAACCGGTCGGCCTGCATCCGAATCCCGATCACTGGCAACAACCCGAAAGCTAAGCGCATCGAGTTCCGGTGCCCGGACGCCTCGGGCAATCCTTACTTGTCCTTCGCCGCGATGATGATGGCGGGGCTGGATGGAATCAAGAACGCCTATGAACCCGCCGCACCAATCGACAAGGATCTCTACGAGCTACCGCCCGAGGAGGCCAAGGACGTCACGCAGGTGCCGTCGAGCCTGAGCGCGGTGATCGACCGCTTCGAGGCCGACCACGACTACCTGCTCGAAGGCGGCGTCTTCACCCCAGATCTGATCGAGACCTGGATCGCACTCAAGCGCGAAAACGAGATTGACCCTCTCCGCCTGCGCCCGCATCCCTACGAATTCGCCCTCTACTACGACGTGTGATCCACTCGGGCCCTTGAACAGGGACTTCACTGATTCAAGGGCCTGGCAGGCCGTCCACAGGCCGTGATCTTGAAATAGCAGGGGTCTCGCTACATACAGGACGGCGGCCAAGGGGGTAGCCTCGACCGCCGTCCTGGTTTTTTGTGGAAGATCACTACGTCGCCGCGCCCCTAAACACTGAGTCGACCGCCTTCCGAGTCCGCTCCGAACTCGACGGCATCGGATGCGTGTACGTGCGTAGTGTGAAAGCTGGGTCCGCATGGATCTGATGATGTTCCCGCGTGTAGATGAGCAGGCCAACTGTGACGGGCTTCCCAGTCGGCACCTCCCAAGGAAGCGTCACCCGCAATGCTGGGAATCGCTGCTTATGCTGCTTGATCGCATCTAGAACGCTCGCCGGCAGTAGCACCTCTCGCGTCTTTCGGTGTTTGGGCGGCGCAAAGACCATCCGATTTCGAGCGATCTTCACCTGTTGCTCTACCCGGAGGATGCCGGGCTCTTCATCTACGTCATCAGCTGAGATGCCGAATACCTCACCCTGCCGGAGACCGCATCCTGCACCCAGGTTAGGAGTCGGAATGAATTAACCTATTCAACTTGTGGCGCGATGGTGTAATTCCAGTCGCCATGGAACTGATGTCGCACGAGGGGTATTGATTCCTTCTGCTGGTTGGTAAGCTTGATTTTGGTGGGGTAGAGGCTGGAGTCGAGTTCGCACTGAACGGTTAAGCCTGTGGTGGTCGTGGTATTGGCGATGAGGCTGGCGATGGTTTGGTATGTTTCGAGTGGTCGCCCGCGCCAGTTCTGGGTAATTCTGGAGAAGAGGCGGTGTTCGATCTTGTTCCATTTGCTGGTACCTGAGGGGTTCCAGAAGTTGGCCTGCGCGGCTAACCAGGGAGGTCGCATCGCTAGCCGTCGGGGCGTGATCGTGACTCGTGTCGTCGCGTCTGCTCTACCTGGTCTGCGTGCGCGCTGCTGAACCTGCTGTTGGTGTTCGGCCGCTCGTCAGCGTCTAAGCACGTCGAGCTCCTGGTGCTGCAAGGATCTACGTGTTCTTCGTCTTGGAGGTGCCCAGCCGGTCCGCGCACCTGCTGGGCACGACCACCAACCCGACGGCCGATGGACCACCCAGCAGATCCGCAACCTCGTGATGGATCTCGGCGATCACGCCACCCAGTTCCGGTTCCTGGTCCAAGACCGGGCCGGCCAGTTCACCGCATCATTCGACGCTGTCCTGGCCGATGTGGGCATCCACATGGTCCGGATCCCTGCTCGGTGTCCGCGGGCGAACCGCTTCGCCGAACGGTTCATCCGCACCCTGCGAGCCGAGCTCACCGACCGAACGTTGATCTTCAGCGAGCGGCACCCGCGTGTAGTGCTCGCCGACTACGTTCGCCACTACAACGGGTCGACGACCCCACCGCTCCTGCGAACTTCGCTCTCCGCGACCGGCTCACCTCGTGGCGGACCTCAGCTACGAACGAATCAGATGTCGACCGGTTCTGACGGCTTGATCAACGAGTGTGAACGGACCGCGTGAAGCCGCTGCTCACATAGGTGCCCGACTTCTGGCACCCCACACGCTGCTCGTACTCCTTATCCCACGCCTCCCGTGTCTCGGCAGCGATGATCTCGGTGGAGCGCTGCCGCCGAAATGCCAGCAACAACGCGAAGAACCCACCCGTCCCCGCAGCCACGGTCGACCCAATCTTGATCGCTTCCAAACGACGAGCCGGATCGTTGCCCGCGATGCCATACAGCCAGACGGTCAGCGGCCAGGTGACAGCCACGATCACCACCACGGCGAGGAGAAGCATCCACGGGGAGATCGGCCGCAAGCGGGTTACGGTTGCCTCGGCTCGTTCCCGCCGCATGCTTCGCCACATCACTGTGTCATCCTTCACGACCGCGATGGCACCAGTGACTAAACCTGCGCTCGCACTGCCGCCCGGCAACTGACCTGGGGATACTCCCCGTTGGGCTATTCGGATGAACGTACTACATAGCGATACGTCTAGGGTCTTGTTGGACCATTTCCGGGAGACGAGCACTCGGCGCCCGGCGATGCCGAGGTGTTCGGGTTTGTGTGCCTTGCCCTTGCAGTGTCCGGGTGTGATGGAGTGTCGGGCGCCGTGGGGTTGGA
>Ga0213881_10000884_pt1 | contig 15923 bp, 13 predicted proteins | sample BarmaccoBMER_R08_FD_160104 | JGI IMG/M metagenome (GOLD analysis project Ga0213881, IMG submission 160104) | Barbacenia macrantha exposed rock microbial communities from rupestrian grasslands, the National Park of Serra do Cipo, Brazil - ER_R08 ... | reverse complement strand
AACTGACAGTATTCATCGACAAACGCTACGGTGGGAGTGGCAAGTCGGGGCTCTACCATAGATACTGCCTTAATTTCAAGCCTTTTCGCTGATTATACCTTTGCCAGAGTGATAAAAGAGGGATATTGTCTAGACGAATTTAGAGACTGGGCAGGATGGAAGAGGTCATGAGTTGAGCGAGACGAACTAAAAACCCACCCTGGAAGTGCAGGGTGGGGTGAGTTGCTTTTATAAAGTTCTACAGGAACTTGGGCATTGACTACTAGATAGACAAATTATTCAATCCCCTCAATGCGATCCTCAACCTCCTGATACAACTCCCGCAACATCTGCAAGTTGTTTTCACTCGTTTCCCAGTAGCCACGCCCGTTCACTTCCAATAAAGTTGCCACTATCTTGCGGAAGGAATGGGGATTCAAGTTCATCAACCGCTGCCGCATCGCCTCATCTTGGATGAAGGTAGCGTTAGTATCCTCATAAACCCAGTTATCTACTGCTCCGGCTGTTGCTGACCAACCCATTGTATTAACCAACCGCTTTGAGAGTTCTCGCACGCCTTCGTAGCCATGATTCAACATTCCCTCATACCACTTGGGATTGAGTAGCTTCGTCCGGGCATCTAAACGTACAGTTTCTGAGAGAGTGCGGACTTGGGCATTTGCCGTTGTGGTGTCAGCAATAAAGGATGCTGGTGTTTTGCCATCCCCACGCAGATTGGCAACAACTTTTGTGGGGTCAGAGTCGAAGTAATGGCTGACATCTGTGAGGCTGATCTCGGAAGAATCTAGATTCTGGAAAGTGACATCAACAGTTTTGAGTGTCGTTTCAAAAATCTGTCGAGACTGCTCCATTGTGCCTGGGTTATCTGAGGTGAAGGCAAAGGATTTACGAGTCAGGTACATTTCCTGTAACTCAGCTTCACTTTCCCAAGTGCTGTTTTCTACTGCCAGATTGATGTTGGAGGAATAGGAACCAGAAGCGTTAGAAAAGACACGGGTGGCTGCTTGTCGTAAGCTAACTCCCACTGCCTCAGCTTGCTGTAGGGCATGCTGACGCACGTAATTCATTGATGGTGGTTCGTCTGCCTCAGCCGCCATCTTCACTGCTTGATCGAGTAGGTTCATTTGGTTGATGAACAGATCCCGAAAGACACCAGAACAATTGACAACGACATCAATTCTGGGTCGCCCTAACTCTTGCAGCGGAATGAGTTCCAGCTTGTTGACTCGACCGAGGCTATCGGGCACTGGGCGAACGCCTAACATCCATAGCACCTGGGCTAGAGACTCACCATAGGTCTTGATGTTGTCTGTCCCCCACAGAACACAGGCAATGGTTTCAGGCCATTTGCCATTATTCTCGGCTCGTTGGCGAGCTAAGAGTCGGTCAACAACGATTTTGGCGGCAAGTACAGCAGCGGCTGTAGGGATAGATTGGGGGTCGAGGGCGTGGATGTTTTTGCCAGTAGGTAGAACATCAGGATTGCGGATAGGATCGCCTCCAGGACCAGGCAGGACGTACTCGCCTTCTAAAGCCTTGAGTAAGGAACCCAGCTCGTTATCAGCCACAATTTGCTGTAAGCAGAATTCCAGATACTCAAATAGAGGTTTAAGGGCGGCTGGATCGACTTTGGGATAGCCTGCTTGCTGTAGAGCCTCAATCCATGGTTCTTTCTTACCCTTCAAGAAGCTTAGTTTAGAGACAAGAGAAACACGACCATCGGCATCGGTTTGTTCCTTGACCATGCTGGCAACTGCTGCTTGGGTAGCATGGGTGATGTCTTGCAAGAGTTGGACATCTTCTAGGATGCCGCGATCGCTTGCTTGATAAACCTCGTCAATATCCCGTCCAATGCTATTGGCAATGATTCGCGGTAAGCTCGAAATTTCCTCTTCCCCACGGTCAAGACTGGCAATGTTAACCAGAGTGGCGATCGCTTCTTCAGCTGTCGGAGGCTTACCAATCACATGTAGCCCACAAGGCAGCAGCCGCGACTCAATTTCCATCAGCTTGCGATAGACCAGACCAACAATGGTATCCCGCTCGGTTCCTGTCAGTTCCTTGGCATTCTGTTCTGGTAAGCTGATATCCTTATCCAGATTCACCATCCGGCATTTATCCATGATGGTGTTTACGATGGGAATACCCCGCCCAGTATCTTTTAGGGTTTGATATGAGGCAATCAACTCACTCAATTCCTTCAAACCCTTATACAAGCCAGCGTTCTCTGCTGGAGGCGTGAGATAACTGATCGTCTCAGCATAGCTGCGACGCTTAGCAATCGTCGCCTCACTGGGGTTATTTGCTGCGTAGTAGTAAATATTAGGAATCGCACCAATGAGATTATCTGGGTAACATTCCCCTGACATACCCATCTGCTTTCCTGGCATAAATTCTAGTGAGCCATGGGTGCCAAAGTGCAGTACGGCATCGGCTTTCCAGATACGTTCTAAGTAGGTATAGTAAGCAGCAAAACCATGATGGGGGCTAGCAGAGCGAGAGAACAAGAGCCGCATCGGGTCACCCTCGTAGCCGAATGTGGGCTGAACGCCGATAAACACATTGCCGAAGTGTTTGCCATAAATCAGCAGATTTTGTCCATCACTATTGAGATGACCAGGTGGTGGTCCCCAACTTTCCTCCAACCGTTCCGAGTAGGGTGTTAAGCTTTCATACTCCGGCACCGACATGCGGTAGGCAATATTGAGTTCGGGACTGCTGTACTGGGCTTGCGCATCGTGGATCACTTCTTGCATCAGTGCAAGAGCTGAGGTTGGTAAATCTTCGACCTCGTAACCATTCCGCTGTAGGGCTTGCATGACCTCGTATATGGAGCCAAACACATCTAGATATGCCGCAGTACCAACGTTGCCTTTATCGGGAGGAAAACTAAAGACTGTAATTGCAATCTTCTTCTGAAATTTTGGTTTATGACGCAGGTTTGCCCACTTCAGAGCGCGTTGTGCAACGGCTTCAATCCGGTCTTGCAGGGCAATTGCTTTTCCCGTTGCCCCATCCCGCCCTGATAGAATAATTGGCTCAATTGCTCCATCTAGTTCCGGGATGGCAATTTGCAGTGCGACTTGAATCGGATGCAGTCCTAGATCGCTACTCTGCCATTCTTCTGTTGTTTGGAACACTAGAGGTAGAGCTACCATGTAGGGACGATTGAGGCGCTTAAGCGCTTCTATCGCTTTGGGATGGTCTTGTCTTGCTGGACCACCGACTAGAGCGAAACCAGTAAGGGAAATGACCACATCAACGAGGGGCATCGGGAGATGAGGAGATGGGTTGAGGGGGAGATGGGGAGATGGCGTCTTGAGCCAAAAATAAGCCTCCACTGGCTTCGAGAAGTCTAGTCCCCCAGCAAAAACGGGAATGACCCGTGCCCCCCTGGCTTCTAGTTCCTGTACTATTGCGACATAATGAGCATCATCAGCAGTGACCAGGTGCGTACGTTGCAACACCAAGCCAACACAAGGAGCTAGTGGGTCTTTTAAATCTGTGGGGATATCCTTGCGGCTGCTGTACCAGTTGAGGTATTCCTTAACATCCTCGAACATGTGAGGAGCTAACGGGTGCCAAATACCCATGTCAGGATACGTAACAGGGTCCCGGAACTGGAGCTTCTGGTGTAGAGAAGGAACGTATTTATCTGCCAGCATCAGCAGAAAGTTTTCTAGGTTCTCCGGCGAACCTCCCAGCCAATACTGGAAGCTAAGCATAAAATTACGAGCATCCTGTGCTTTGTCCATCGGTAGGTACTTCAGCACTTTAGGCAGCGTTTGCAGCAGCTTTAGCATCCCATCCTGGAAGGAGGACCCGGATTTCTCTCGACGCTTACGCATAAACTGGGCAAGCGCACTCTTGGATTGACCCAACTGCGCCATAGAGAAGCTACCCAATTTGTTTAAACGCATGACTTGGGGCATAGAGGGGAATACCACTGCCGCGTCTAAGTGAGCCCGATGCGGCTCTACGGCTGCTACAACTTTTTCTGCCAAGTCTTCAATAAAAATTAGTGAGGCGATAAATATATTGGCATTAGCAACATCTTGTCTAAAGTCCTCATAGTTTTCTGGGTCACGGAGTTCTTCAATAAGATAGCCATTGATTTCAATTGCCAAGGATGGGTGGTTATGGTTAATCGTGCTGACAGCTTGAGAGAGGGCACTCTGATACTGGGACTCCAGCACAACATAGACTACCTTGATGAGCGATCGACCCTGCAAGTCGTTTGGGGCAATGTGTCTGATAGTTGACTTGACTTGGGTAAACATACGTAAAACTCCCATGTTAAAGTGGGCTGCCTACTCAGGAAGGTGCCCACGCTTATCAATAAGACGTATGCGTATTTCTACCAGAAAATGCCTACCAGATCCGAGCTTTGTCTTTTATCTGACACAATTCGATAAACAAGTTGCAATATTTCTTTTCATTAGTTGACTAAATGAGAAGTATTAGCTCAGCAATTTATTGCAAAAACTTCACAAATCAGGAAACAGCTCACTGCTACTCTGAAGACTGACCATCCCGACGTCCCAGTTCATAAACCCCACAAACCACACAAGCAAGCAAGCCTATACTAATTGCCCAGCTCCGGCCCAAGCTGAGTTCGACACCATAGTTGCACAAGCATCCCAGTGCCAGGAATGGCACAATGCTGAACAGCGAGGCATAAAAAGCATTCTGAGCTTCTCTGCCCTTACGAGTTCTTTCAAACTCTTCTTTGCTGATATAGAGCGATCGCTCTGCAAATTGAAACCAGCGATTGAGCTGCAGCATGACCCAGTCAGTAACTGGCGTGAAACCTAGATATAAGGCTAAAGACCATAAACTCGCTCCTGCGACCGTTGTAGCATCCAGCGCCAATCTAAACGGAAAAATTTCATTCAGCATAGCAGGGACTTAATATCTTTTATTGAGCTAGGTTAATTTAATAAAAAGATGTAGGCAAGATACTTTAACAACATACTCTTGACATGGCATCAACCTGAAGTAATATACTCCGCAATAAACTGAATAAGTTGCACGATACCCCTCTCTAGCTTGGGTGGTGCTAGAGTCTCGCAACAAGATTGCTGCCTATATTTTGGTGAAGGAGTAAAAAGGATTGAGTATGAAGCCAGCGTCTATCCCCAAGAGTCAGCTGAAACAAAAATTTAGCCACCTTGCTAAACGAGCCCTATTTCTAGTCGGGCTGGGCTTAGCAAGCGTGCCAACTTTCGTATGGCAGCAACAAACAATCAAGGCTCTAGCAGTTGAGATCAAAGTAGCACAAGGCAACAGCTGGAGTCAGGCATCGTTCCCTGTAGAGAAGTTTCAAGCTTACACTTCCCCCTTTGGCTACCGCCGCCTTGGCTCAACATGGGAATTTCACCCAGGTTTAGATATAGCGGCCCCAGAAGGTAGCTATATCCGAAATTGGTGGACAGGTATAGTAGAGAGAGTCTCTGATGGCGGTGCTTGCGGCACCTATGTTGCGATTCAATCCGGAAATTGGCAGCATATTTATTGCCATATGGAAGGGCATGTCGAAACGACAGATGGTCATCGCTATTTGATCGATCGAGAAGGCGGCATTCAAATATGGGAAGGTCAGCAAGTTGTAGCTGGTACTCGGATTGGTCGAGTTGGTATGACTGGACGCACTACTGGTCCCCATCTCCATTGGGGACTGAAGTATGACAGTAACTACATAGACCCAGCTTTAGTTCTCCGAGCAATGTATTCTCAACAGACCGCTAACAGCCAGCGTACAGCAGTGAGTCACGCCCAAAGGACTGTCACAATTCAGGCATCCCGAACCATCGGAGATTCGGGAGACTAACGCGAGGCTGCCAGCTGTTGCTCAGGAAACTGGCTATATTCAGCTACGATCTGCCGGAATCGGTCTCCCTCAATAGTCTCTTGCTCTGACAACAGATCTACTAGGCGGTCCATCAAAATGCGATTTGCTTGCAGGAGCTGCTTTGCCTGCTGATAACATTCGCTAATAATCTCTCTAACCTGAGCATCAACTTGCGCCGCAATTTCTTCTGAATACTCTGACTTCGCCATCCAATCCCGACCTAAAAACACCTCTCCTTGCTGATTTTCCAACGATACTGGTCCTAGTTCAGACATGCCAAACTTAGTTACCATCTGTCGTGCTAGCCCTGTTATCTGTTGCAGATCGTTGCCTGCACCCGTAGTCACTTCCCCTTTACCAAAAACAATATCCTCTGCTGCCCGACCACCCAAAGTTGAGGTGATCCGAGATTTGAGCTGAGAGCGGGAGAGTAACCCTTGCTCTTCATTAGGAGTAAACCAGGTCAAACCCCTTGCTTGTCCCCGTGGTATTAGAGTCACTTTTTGTAGCGGATCGTGCCCTTTTAGTAGAGTAGCAAGTAAAGCATGTCCCACTTCGTGGTAGGCAATCAACCGCTTGTTCTTACTGTCTACTAATGGGGTGCCTTCCATCCCCGCCACCACCCGGTCTATCGCATCGTCAATTTCTAGCATGGTCATGGCGTCTTTATGACGTCTTGCTGTCAAAATTGCTGCTTCATTCAGTAGATTAGCTAGGTCTGCACCACTGAACCCAGGAGTACGCCGCGCCACTGCTTCCAGTGAAATTGAGGGGTCAATTTTCTTGTTACGAGCATGGACTTTTAGAATTTCCAGTCGCCCTTTGAGATCTGGAGCATCCACAATCACTTGCCGATCGAATCGTCCTGGACGCAGTAAGGCAGAATCAAGGACATCAGGTCGGTTGGTAGCAGCAATGATAATGATGCCGTTATTACCTTCAAACCCGTCCATCTCGGTTAGCAACTGGTTCAGGGTTTGTTCTCTTTCATCATTGCCACCACCAATGCCCGCACCTCTCTGGCGACCGACAGCATCGATTTCATCAATGAAGATGAGACAAGGAGCGTTTTCTTTCGCTTTTCTGAATAGGTCGCGCACGCGAGAAGCACCGACGCCAACGAACATCTCAACAAACTCAGAACCGGAGATGCTAAAAAAGGGAACTCCTGCTTCACCAGCAATTGCTCTAGCTAGCAGTGTTTTACCAGTACCGGGGGAGCCGACAAGGAGGACACCTTTAGGAATCTTGGCACCGATAGCAGTGAAGCGTTCTGGTTGTTTAAGGAAGGTGACGACTTCTTGCAGTTCTTCTTTCGCTTCGTCTATCCCCGCTACATCACTAAAGGTCACACCAGTTTTAGCTTCCATTTGGAAGCGAGCGCGGGATTTACCGAAGTTGAGTGCTTGCGAGGAAGCGTTGCTGGAGCGACGTATAAACAATAGAAATAGAAAAACTAAGGGCAAAATCCAGAGTAAGTTGATTAAAATCCCTAAAATAGCTTGGCTTTCAGCATAAGACCTGACCTCTTCAAATGCAACGTGGTGGTCGCGTAAGTCTCTAATCAGCTCCGGGTTTTGATCTAGCAGTGTCACTTGCTGTGGCTCGTTAGGTTGCCCCTTAAGTTGTACCTGAGCTATCCCTTGAGCTTCATCTATTTTCACCTGGGCGACTTGACCACTGTTAATTTTCTGGAACAATTCACCATAGGTTAAAGATTTATTGTCGCTCTTTGCCGCCAGAGCTGGGGTGACTACAGCCAATGACTGCACAAGTAGCCAACCTGCTGCGATCGCCTTGGTAAAAACCTTTCCGCTTGCTGGTTGCTGCCTCATTGATGCCTTCTTTCCGGAGCCTCTCATCTTCTATTGCCCTTTGTCTGCTGCCTTAGCCCAACTCTCCTAAGTTTGTTAGCCCCTTGAGATTTGGTCTAACGGTCAAGAGTTGAAAAAACTTCCATCCCTAGTGTAACTTCCCTTCTCAGCTAAAAAGATGGTGCAGCAAAGTCGGTCTCGTGGGTTGGGAAGAGCGGGCGCTAGATAGAGAAAGACAAAGCATATGTTCTCGGACAGATGCTTTCTTTGGTTCTTATAAACTTCAATTTGACGAGAACAGGATGTGGGTGCCCTGTTCTTGACAGTACTCTTGCTAAATCGTTATACTGGTCTTAGTCATAATGATTCCGCTTATCAATAGCAGCTTAAGCCGATCGTTCAGGCTAATGCATTGTTCTCACACAAAAAATACATTCCTATGATTAAAATTGCTGGAATTGGTGGAAGTCTACGACCCGCCTCTCATAGTCAGATAGCTTTAAGTCTGGCACTCCAACGGGTAGAAGCACTAGGAGCAGAGGTAGAAACTTTAGATCTAAGGCAGATGCACCTACCGTTCTGCAACGGTGAAGATGACTACCCAGATTACCCAGATGTAGAGCGGTTGCGCGAAACAGTTAAGCAGGCAGATGGTCTAATCCTGACGACGCCAGAGTATCACGGCAGTGTTAGCGGAGTCTTGAAAAATGCTTTAGATCTGATGGGCTTTGAACAACTTGACGGCAAAGTCACGGGTCTCATCAGTGTCCTTGGTGGTCAACCTAATAGTAATGCCCTCAATGACCTACGGCTGATTATGCGCTGGGTACATGCTTGGGTAATTCCAGAACAGATTGCGATTGGTCAAGCCTGGAAAGCTTTTGACTCAAGCGGGAAGATACAGGACGAAAAACTCTCGCAACGCCTCGATCAGTTTGCTCAAAGTCTAGTCGAAAACACCCGTAAACTTCGAGGTGTGTAGTAGTACTAGTAGTAGGTAGTTGCTACTTCGTTGCTTGGCACTCTTGCAAGCCGTTATCTCATCTCGGCTTCGGTAATCTACACCTGTGGGAACACCTGGAGTGATCTTAGGATCGAATTGTTAAGTGCTGAGTTCACTTGTCAGCTACTTTACCTAGCAAGTGATTAGTGGCCGTTGAAACAATAGGCAACAAGGAAATTCAAGTCATGAGCAATAAAGTTCAAAAAACAGAGTCAGAGTGGAAACAGCAACTTACGCCAGAGCAATTCCAGGTGACAAGGAAGAAGGGAACAGAAAGAGCCTTTACAGGAGAGTACTACAACAACAAAGAGCCAGGTACTTATCGATGTGTCTGCTGTGGTAAGGAACTATTTAGCTCTGAAACTAAATATGACTCAGGCACGGGTTGGCCCAGTTTTTATGCACCGATCAGCCAAGAGAATGTCAAACTTGAAGATGACAACAGCTTGTTTATGCGACGGACAGAAGTCATGTGTGCTGAGTGTAATGCCCACCTCGGTCACGTATTCAATGATGGTCCAGCACCTACTGGTCTCCGCTACTGCATGAATTCTGCTGCCCTGAAGTTTGAGAAGAAGGATGATTGATAAGAGAGCAGGAGGGAGAAGAGAGCAGGGGAAGCAGGGGAAGCAGGGGGGGAAAGAAAGCACCACGCTCCATTTCTTGTTCTTAGGCAGCACTTCAGAAATGCTTGATTTGAAGCTCTACCCTTCAAACCAGAATGGAAACAAAGCCCACGAAAGCTTCCCCCCAGCATGGTCGAGGAACAGGGTAAACCGTCAGTCTTCTTGCTCCCCCTGCCTCCCCTGTGCCCTCTAATCCCCAGAGGGGACCCCGAGTTCCCCCTGCTCCCCCTGCTCTCTTCCCCCTAGCAGTGCCTCACAGTAACCAATAAGAATTTGGAGCCGATCGCTTATCTGCACCTGTCGCTGCTGTAGCGTTTCAGACTGTCGCGCTGCCTGTAGAAACATCACATCCATTCTCAATAGATGTAACTGCTTACTCATCTCTGTCTGACAAGACTGCACCTGCGCCCTATCCTGTGGCTCTAAATCATCAATATTCAAACTTCTCACAATCTGCTGAAAGAACTGCTGCACCTCTAGTAAAGTCTGCTGTAGCCTAGGTGGTTCCAGTGATGGTATAGCTACAGTCTGTTGCATCTGCTCCAGCACTTGCTTAAATTCTTGATAGCGTTGGCAATAAATCTTGGGCAACATTTAGCAGACTCTTAAGATACAATCTAAGTTAATGTAAATAATTTTTAATAAAGTATAGAGGCGATTGGATAGCTAACGCTAGATTTTCAGTCTGAAACTAACGAGAAGTTCTATTCAAGAGCGCCCGTTTTTGAGTAAATTCTTTCACATCCGCTCCTCAGCTTGAGTGGCAATTCTACCACTAGCAAGCAAGGCTAATGCCAAGAGACAAATTAAGCAGAGTACTGGAAGCCCGACCTCATGAACGCCCTCGCTGCGACTATCCCCCCAGATATTACCGTCCCCGACTGGTTACAGAACTGTCTGAATGTGTCATTACCAGAGGATGAAGCAGTTGCTTTAGACCGCTCGACTACCGATCAACGGGTCATTGTTGGAGCGTTTGAATTCGCTTATGAGTTGCATCGTGGTCAGTACCGGAAATCAGGAGAACCTTACATCTGTCATCCCGTTGCCGTCGCTGGTTTGTTGCGAGATCTGGGAGGCAGTAGTGCAATGATCGCGGCGGGGTTCCTACATGATGTCGTTGAGGATACACCAGTTACGCCCGAAGAAATTGAACAGCGGTTCGGTTCAGAAGTTCGGCAGTTAGTGGAGGGTGTCACCAAGCTTTCTAAGTTTTCTGAAAACTTTTCTAGCAAGACAGAGCGCCAAGCTGAAAACTTTCGTCGGATGTTCTTAGCAATGGCGCAAGATATTCGCGTAATTGTAGTGAAACTGGCGGACAGACTGCATAATATGCGAACTCTCGAACATTTAGCAGATGAAAAACGTCGTCGGATCGCTCTAGAAACGCGGGAAATTTTTGCTCCGCTTGCTAACCGTTTAGGGATTGGACGGTTTAAATGGGAGCTAGAAGATTTAGCGTTTAAATACTTAGAACCAGAGCAGTACCGTCAGATCCAGTCTTTGGTAGCGGAAAAGCGGACGGATCGGCAGGCGAGACTAGACAAGGTCCAAGAAATTTTAAAGGCACGATTGGAGCAAGCGGGAATTCAGTATCTTGATATCAGTGGGCGACCTAAGCATCTTTATGGCATATACCAGAAGATGCAGCGGCAACAGAAGGAATTTCATGAAATTTACGATCTTGCTGCTATACGGATCATTGTTAAGACCAATGAGGAATGCTATCGGGCTTTGGCAGTGGTTCACGATGCCTTTCGACCAATTCCAGGTCGATTCAAAGACTATATTGGTCTACCCAAGCCCAACCGATATCAATCTCTACATACTTCTGTAGTTAGCTTAACTGGACGTCCATTGGAGATGCAGATCCGCACCCTAGAAATGCATCGGGTAGCAGAGTATGGAATTGCAGCTCATTGGAAGTACAAGGAAACGGGAAGTTCTAGCCATACTCAACTAACACCGGGTGATGAGAAGTTTACTTGGCTGCGGCAATTGCTGGAGTGGCAAAATGACCTGAAAGATGCTCAGGAATATCTGGAAAGCATCAAGGGCGATCTGTTTGAAGACGACGTTTATGTCTTTACTCCCAAAGGGGACGTGGTACCGCTCAATCCAGGTTCAACACCAGTAGACTTTGCCTATCGCATACATACAGAAGTGGGAAATCACTGTGCTGGGGCACGGGTGAATGGGCGGATAGTAACGTTAGACACGTCCTTAAAGAATGGGGATATTGTCGAGATCTTGACCCAGAAAAACAGTCGTCCCAGTTTGGATTGGTTGAATTTTGTGGTCACGCCTGGGGCGCGGAACCGGATTCGACAGTGGTACAAGCGCTCGAACCGGGACGAAAACATTGTTCGCGGTCGAGACTTGTTGGAAAAAGAGATGGGCAAGAATGGTTTTGAAGCTTTGCTGAAGTCTGAGCGAATGCAGAAAGTGGCAGAGCGATGTAACTACCACAGTGTTGAAGACTTACTTGCAGCTTTGGGTTATGGCGAAGTGACGTTAAGCCTAGTCCTAAATCGATGGCGAGAAGTGGTTCATGCTGAGCAACCAGCTCCTGCGGCAACTGATATTGCTCCTCTACTACCAACGGCGAATTCCCGCGCAAAGAGCGAAGTGTCTTCTACAACTTCTAGCTCTAGTCAATCACCAATTGCTGGTTTAGAAGGGCTGGTGTATCACTTGGCTGGATGTTGCACCCCAATTCCTGGCGAACCAATTCTCGGTGTGGTGACACAGGGCAATCGAGGGATTTCAATTCATCGCCAAGGATGTCCAAACGTAGAAAATGTGACTTGCGATCGCTTATTGCCAGTTAGATGGAACTCCACCAACTCAAATCGGGCAGCACGTCCTCAGACTTATCCAGTCAATATTCAGATTGAAGCGATTGACCGCGTAGGGGTATTAAAGGATATATTATCTCGGTTGAGCGACCACAGTATCAATGTGCGGAATGCTACTGTGAAAACCTTTGCAGGTCAACTAGCCGTAATTGACTTGGGAATTGATATCCGCGATCGCCATCAACTTGAGGATGTTTTTACCAAAATTAAAAAAATGAGCGATATTATTCATCTCCGCCGTCTTGGTCAGGGTGATGAGTAGTAATGAAATGACTGTTCACAATCGCATCCTCGCGCTCAAATATGAGCCAGCTCTAGAAGCTTTAGGCAGTGATTATTTTGATGATGTCGTAGCTGCTGAATTTCCTCAGAAGCTCTTGCGGTTTCGCAATGATTTGCTGTTACCTAAGCTGGGACTAGACCCTCAAACTGTTGCAGACGCCGACTTTATTGCAGCCTTTGGCAAATTTCAAGGGCGTCGTCCTTTTCTAGCACTCCGCTACCATGGCTATCAATTTGGCGAATATAACCCCTTTTTAGGTGATGGCAGGGGTTTTCTTTACGGTCAAGTATGCGGTAACGATGGCGTGCTCTACGACTTTGGAACTAAAGGTTCTGGTACAACTCCCTACTCTCGCGGTGGCGATGGTAGGTTGACGCTCAAGGGGGGAGTACGAGAAGTACTAGCGGCTGAAGCACTGCATCAGATGGGTGTCTGCACCTCTCGCTGTCTCAGTCTAATTGAAACTGGCGAAGCCCTTTGGCGAGGTGACGAACCCTCTCCTACCAGATCTTCTGTGATGGTGCGGATGAGCCGTTCCCACATCCGGTTTGGCACTTTTGAGCGCTTGCACTATATTGAGCGTCCAGATTTAATTAAGAAACTTTTAGACCATGTGATTGAGCAGTACTACTCAGAGATTTGGGGCGAAGTAGACCGATATGCTCTCTTTTACGCTGAGTTAGTAAAGCGAGTTGCCGAGCTGGTAGCGCAGTGGATGGCAGCTGGTTTCTGCCATGGTGTATTAAATACTGACAACATGTCAATTACAGGGGAAAGTTTCGACTACGGACCTTATGCTTTCATCCCTAGCTATAATCAGCAATTCACCGCCGCTTATTTCGACTACTTTAGGCGCTACAGTTATGGCAGACAACCCAGTGTATGTCAGTTGAACTTAGCAATGCTTCAAGTGCCGTTAAAGGCAGTCATTTCGCTTGCCGATATGGAAGTTGGATTGGCAAGATTTGATGAGTATTATCAGCTTGAGTATAAGCATTTAATGTTGAGGAAGTTGGGGATCTCTCAGCTAACACCAGATTCAGAGCAGCTTTTGGGGTTAACGCTACAACTTTTACAGAGTACTCAAATCGGTTATCACGATTTTTTCTCAAAAATCACTCAGACATTTTCACCTAGTTGGAGAGAAGATGCTAATTTGATACTTAACAATTTAGATATTTTTCCAGCAGATAGTTCACTAGAAAATTGGCAGAATTGCTACCAGCATGTTCTCAGTTACATACCATTGGAGAAGATAGATAATATTGCTCAACTTCTAGCTCAAGCTAATCCCAAGACAGTGCTACTTAGACCAGTAATAGAAGCAGTTTGGGAAGCAATTACTAATAAAGATGATTGGGAACCTTTTTATGATTTAGTAAGGCGGATACAGACTGGACAATAGATATATCAGTTCTATTTGACTTGTGAACAGTGTTTTTGTTAACGAACCGCAGAGACGCAGAGAACGCGGAGGAGAATTTTCGACTCATCTCGAAGTTTATTATGACTATGCCACTTGACTTGAATGCTCGATTGAGGTGAGATGGATTTCTACCCGCTGATTCAAAGCATGAGCAATTCTCTGGAGCATTGACAGCGAGTGTCCTTCGTAATCAGCATCTTCTAGCCGCGCAATCACTGGTTGTTTTGTGCCGATCAGCTCAGCTAGTTGTTTCTGAGTCAGCCCCGCTTTGGTTCTGGATTCGTAGATCAGCTGCGCTACCTGAGCATTGATGGAAGCCTCTGCCACCATTTGTTGCAGTTCTGGATCGGTGCGATTGATTTTCTCAATAATTGAGAGCGCGTTACTTGTCTTCGCCATCTTCAACCTCCTCCATATAGGTGTGAGCCTCTGGATTCTCCTCAAATAAACGCTTACGCTGTATTGCCCGTTCAATATCAACTGCTGGTACTGCCGCTTCTTCTTTCGTAATGGCGTGTGCCAGGATGGCTGCGTTTTGCCCATAAAAGAAGTACAGGATGCGGTACTGCACATGAATGTGCTTGGAGCGCAACTCATAGATTCCGTCCCGCAAGTAATCTGCTGCCGGACGACGCAGCTCGTATCCATTGGTGGCAAGTTGCTGGATTCTTGCAACGCAGTTGGCGTAGCCCTTGCGGTTCTGTTGCACTAGTTGCTTAAGCCATTCCAGAACGGGAACTTCCCCGTCTGTTTCCTGATAGAAGAGAACTTGCGTTTCAGGCATGGCTTACCCGCACTATATCAATATTGTTATAGCGCGTCAATGAGTGAGCAGTAAATTATGGAGCATTTGAGCCCAGTTGCAGCCCGGATGATACTGGCGGCATTGCCTGACAAAATTAGGGAAGCGTTTGAAAGACGAGCGGCTGAAATTGACTATCCAGTTGAAGCTGTATTGGAGATGGCACTTGCTGGATTTCTTGACAGCGAATGTCTTAGTTTTACCGATTGCAAGCCTCGTTATTGAAATTACCCGGACGATAAATTGCACCTACAGAATGATCTGAATTAATCTCAATCACTAAATCAACATAAGCGGGATCGGTGATGAGTGGTTTGATGAATAGTTCTGGGTGAAGCGATCGCCAAAAATACTCGACAAATTGCTGAAGTTCGGCATCCGTCATGCCCATCTTTTGGGTAGCAATCATTTGGTGTTCTGCTTGTTGTCGCCATCCTAGACTTAGGCGATAGTTGCTTGGGTAGAGGACGATTAATTTATCTAGTCGCTCCCACAAAGGTATATAATCTACCAGCCGAGCATTCATATCCCGAGCAAAGGCTTTGTCAGCATCTGTAACAATTGGTGGTGGCGCAGTATCAAAACTATCTGGGTTAGTTGGACGGACACCGACAAACCAACCTTCAAACAGTACAATATCTGCGCTTTCTACAACTTCTGGTTTGCATCTATCCCCGGCACCGTCTTGAGCAGACTTATCAAATCGGGGGACTTGAATCGGCAGCAGTGGGTCAGCTTGACGCAGTTGATCCAGTACTGTTAGACCTAGGTGAACATCGTGGGTTCCGGGTGGACCACGCCATACTAGACGGGGATCTTCTGCTCTCAAAGCTAGGCGATCGCTATAGGTCTTGTACAGATCATCTAAAGATATGCTAAGGGTGCGGTATCCCAACTGACTCAGAATCAAAGTCAGAATTGCTGTCAAAGTCGTTTTACCAGTACCTTGCCCGCCTAAAATTCCTTGAATTAGAGGTCGCCCTAGCTGTTGTCGGTAAGATGCTAACTGCATTGCCAAAGGTAGCCATAAGTACCACAAGATTTGCTTCATTTGGTTAGACTGGATGTGGCGGATCTGTTGACATTGGCTCAAGGCTGGGTAAACAGCTTTGAACAGTTGTAATCGTGTCCGAATAACTTCTTCAATATTCTCTTGTGTGATACCAAAAGCTCTTGCTCCTAGTTGATTTGCTAGTTTGGTATCTACCATCCAACTTTCGTCTAGTTCTGCCATCTTCACCCTGCAATTTCTTTCTAAAG
>Ga0213881_10000883_pt1 | contig 15947 bp, 11 predicted proteins | sample BarmaccoBMER_R08_FD_160104 | JGI IMG/M metagenome (GOLD analysis project Ga0213881, IMG submission 160104) | Barbacenia macrantha exposed rock microbial communities from rupestrian grasslands, the National Park of Serra do Cipo, Brazil - ER_R08 ... | reverse complement strand
CGGGTTGGTGCATCGATATCCTGATCGCGTGCTTTTTTTGGTGACGGACCGCTGCGCGAGTTACTGCCGGTATTGCACGCGGAGCCGGGTCGTCAGTGGCGTAGGCGAACAGGAATTGCACACGGAATTTGAGGCGGCATTCCGCTATTTGGAAACGCACACGGAAGTGCGCGACGTGCTTCTGAGCGGTGGCGATGCATTGCTCTTCAGCGACAGCAAACTCGAGGGAATCCTCAGCCGGTTGCGCGCCATTCCGCACATCGAGTTTCTCCGAATCGGCACGCGCATTCCCATTTTCCTGCCGCAACGCATCACGCCGGAACTATGCTCAATGCTGGCGAAGTACCATCCGCTCTGGATGAGCGTGCACGTCAATCATCCGCGCGAGCTGACAATTGAAGTAAAACAGGCGCTCGAGCGCCTCGCCAACGCCGGCATTCCGCTCGGGAACCAAAGCGTGTTGCTCAAAGGCGTGAATGACAATCTCGAGACGATGAAAACGCTCATCCACAAACTTCTCATGTGCCGCGTGCGTCCGTACTACATTTACCAGTGCGACCTGATCAACGGCTCGTCGCACCTGCGCACATCCGTGGCAAAAGGCATCGAGATCATCGAAGGCCTGCGCGGCCACACCACCGGTTACGGCGTTCCCCAGTACGTCATCGACGCGCCCGGCGGCGGCGGCAAAGTACCGATTAATCCCACTTACGTCCTTTATCATGACAACGAGAAAATCGTCATCCGTAACTACGAAGGGAACATCTACGAGTATCCGGAGACCGGCGCGGAAAACGTGCAGTTCGCGCCGCAACGCGAGTATCACGATGAGTATCTCTATTCGTGACAGTATTACCCTCGATTTCGCGAAGCATTCTTTCCTGTCATTTCGAGCGAAGCCGAGGAATCCCGGTGCATTACCGTAAAGCTTGCATCGCGGGATGTCTCGACTCCGCTTCGCTTCGCTCGATATGACAAAAAGACCTTCCACCGGCAAACGCCTGATCACGTTTGCCGCGGTACTCACTGCGATTTGTGTGGCCAGCATTATCATCGCCGGGCTAACCAGCCTCGTCTCGCTAGCGGATCGCATTCACCCCGTCGTCGGGCAGATCGTGTTCTGGGCTGTTTGCGCGGGGGTGGTGATCCTAGCTCTTTACGGGTTGTTCGCCTATGCGCGAATGCCGGCGGCACTTGTGCCCCCACAAACAAGCTCAGGCCGGGAATTCGATAAGTACATCGCGGCCTTACGCGAGCGACTCCGATTGAACGAACGGACGGGAGACAAACCGCTCGAGACATTGCCACAAATAGAATCGGCGCTGGCTGAGCTGTCGACCGAAGCGGATAAAATTGTGCGCCGTACTGCGAGCACCGTTTTCCTGAGCACAGCGCTTCTGCAAAATGGTCGCCTTGATGGAATGATCGTACTCTTCACCCAGGTGCGAATGGTGTGGCGAATCGCGCGCGTTTATGTGCAGCGGCCTTCACCTCGCGAGATGATGCGGCTTTACGCGAATGTCGCGGGCACTGCATTTGTCGCCAGCGGTCTCGAGTCACTCGACATGGGGCAAATGTTCGCGCCGCTTGCCACTTCGATGGTGCCCGCGCTCAAGAGCGCCATTCCCGGTTTGAGCGGCATTTCGCACCTGCTCGTGCGCTGCGTCTCGAATGGCGCGGCCAACGCGTTTCTCACCTTGCGCGTGGGCGAAGTCGCGCGCCGGTACTGTGCGCTGACGACGGCGACATCAGCAGAAACCATTCGCGCCTCAGCGACGGCTGAAGCGGTGAAACATCTCGGCCGAATCGTGCGCGAGAACGGCGCGCTCGTCGCGAACAAAGTTTGGGAATCGACCGGGCGCGTGTTCATCGAGAGCGGATTGGCCAAAGCCGAAGACGTAAAAGACGCGGCGCGCGATTGGCTAGGCCGGATGACCCCGCGGCGACTGCGGCATGGTGAGCTGGCCCGCTAGTCATTCGTTGACAATCTCGCCGCCGATCACTGTCATCGAACAACGCGTTTGCAGAATCTGCGGCTCGGGAATTTTCATGATGTCAGCGGAAAGCACGGTGAAATCGGCAAGTTTGTCGGGTTCGATTGAACCTTTGTCTTTCTCTTCGAACGCCGCGTAAGCAGCGTTGACGGTAAAAAACTTCAGCGCTTCTTCGCGTGAAACCGCTTCCTCCGGATGCCAGCCTTCGCCTTGTTCGCCGTGAATGCTCTTGCGCGAAACTGCCGCATAAAACTCGATCATTGGCTCGCCACGTTCCACCGGCGCGTCGGAGCCGCCGCAAATAATCGTGCCGGTTTTCAGCAGGCTGTTCCACGCGTAGGCGCCCGCTAGCCGCGCCATTCCAAGCCGGGCGGGCGCGAAAAACAAGTCGCTGATGGCGTGCGACGGCTGCATCGACGCGATCACGTGCAGCTTCGCAAAGCGCGGCAAATCCTGTGGGCTCAAAATCTGCGCGTGCTCAACGCGCCAGCGCGGCTCCGCGATTTTTCGCTGGGCCGTCGGCACTGCTTTGAACGCCTCTTCATACAAATCGAGAATGGTGCGGTTGGTGCGATCGCCGATCGCGTGCGTCTCCACCTGGATGCCGCGACGCAATGCTTCGGCAAACATCGGCCGCAGCTCTTCCGGTTTCTGGGTCAGGTAACCGGAGGTCTCCGGCTTGTCTGAGTACGGCGCGAGCAGCGCGGCGCCGCGCGAGCCGAGCGCGCCATCGAAAATCGCTTTGATGGTGCGTTGGGTGAAATGATGATCGTAGGCATTCAGCGTTGCGCCATCTTTCAGTAACTCGTTAGCTGCGGGCCCGGGTCCCCACGCGGCGTTGATCATGCGCAGCTTGATTTTTGCCTGATCAAAGGCGCGGCGGATGATCGCCTGATCGTCCAAGTCGCTGCCGGCATTTTGGATTTCGCACCAGCCGAGCCCGATCTCGCGCTTAATCCCGGCAAGCAGCGCTTCTTCCCGCTGCGCGTCCGTAGGCTTCGGAAATTTTGCGGCGACAAGGTCCTGCGCGTTATCGAGCAGCATTCCGTTCGGCTCGCCATTTTTGTCTTTGAGAATTTTGCCGCCAAATGGATCGGGCGTGTCGCGCGTGACGCCGGCAATTTTCAATGCAACAGAATTGGCGATGGCAGCGTGGCCGTCGGCGCGCGTGAAAAAAACTGGATTGTCCGGCGCGATTTTGTCCAGGTCAGCGCGGGTGGGGAATTGCGGCGGCTTCCAGAACGTCTCGATCCAGCCACGGCCGGTGATCCATTTCCCGTGCTCGGTTGTACTCACACGCTCTCGTACTTTGGCGAGAAAAGCCTCGAGCGAATTTGTCCCTTCAAGGTTCAGCGTCAGCTCGCGTTCGCCGATCCCGAAAATGTGGCAATGCGAATCGGTCATGCCCGGCACAACCGTGGCGCCATGCCAATCGACCACGCGTGTACTAGGACCCCGGAACTTCTGCGCATCAGCATTCAAGCCGACGAAAATGATGCGTTCGCCTTTGACCGCGACTGCTTCGGCGCGGGGCTGCTTGTCGTTAACGGTGTAGATGTTGCCGTTGAGGAAAACTGTGTCGGCAGTTTCGGCGTGGACGTTCAGCGCAACAGCACAAAGCAGAAATGCGAGTCTGCGCATCGGCTCATTCTGCTGTCATTCCGAGCGAAGTCGAGGAATCCCGTTGTGGAAGCTTAAAGGTAACGCCGCGGGATCCCTCGACTGCGCTTCGCTTCGCTCGGGATGACGAGAAGGTGCGACGCCTCAGAATCCTCTAAATCCAGTTAATCCTGTCTAGTTTACTTTTGCTCCAGCTCGAGCAGCAGACGTTTGCGCCAGACGCCGCCGCCGTAGCCGCTGAGCGTTCCGTCTTTAGCGATGACGCGGTGACATGGAATAAGAATACAGATGCGGTTCGTGCCGTTGGCGCGCGCCACGGCGCGCACCGCGCGCGAGTTGCCGACGCGCTCCGCGATCGCTTCGTAGCTAGCGGTTTCTCCTGCGGGAATTTTTTGCAGCTCCCGCCAGACGTTTTCCTGGAATGGCGTGCCTTTGATGAAAACGGGTACGCTGAAATCGCGTCGCTGGCCGGCAAAATACTGCGCCAGCTCTTCGCGCAATTGTTTCAAGATGGCGTTGTCGCCCGGCAGCACAGCGACGCTGAAACGTTTGCGCATTTCGGTGCAGGTGGTTTCCAAACCACGTCGATCAGCGAACTCAAGAAAGCAGACGCCTTTATCATTCGCCGCGGCAATCATCGGGCCGAGCGACGTCTCGATCATCGTCATGCGAATGCAATCGGCGCCATTCTTTGGCGCGGCCGATTCGCCGAAAGTGCGCGTCAGCGCATCGGCAAAACCGCTGTGTGATTGGAAACCATTGCCGAGCATGGCGTCTTCTTTGCGCGCGCCATTCCGTAGCTGCGTAAAGGCGCGGGAGAGCCGAATCCCGCGCGACCAATTGCTGAACGTCATGCCGTAATTCTGCTGGAACCAGCGGCGCACCCGCTCGGGGGTGGTGTTCATGTCGCGCAAATCAGCAGCGCCTAATCGCGTTTCCGGCGCGGCGTTTACGCGCTCGATGATGCGCGCGATCCAATCCGGCGGGTCACCATTCACCAGCTCCGGCTGACAACGTTTGCATGGGCGGTAACCGGCTGAAATGGCGTCACGAAGCGCGGCGAAAAACTCGACGTGCTCCCGTTTCGGGCGCGAGGGACACGATGGCCGGCAGAAAATCCCGGTCGTCTTGACCGCGAGGAAAAAGAGACCGTCGTAACTCCGGTCGCGCTCGTTCCACGCGCGTTCCATTTCGGCGGGAGAAAGCGTGCTCGTGTTCACGCCAGCAACCTAGCACGGGCGTCCACCGAAAATGCGACGTTGTCTTTCGGTTTGTAGCGGCGGCTGTCCTCAGCCGCAAAGAGGAAAGTGCAATCGTTGCGGGTGAGGACACCCGCCGCTACAACTGAGCGAAGATTTTTTTTGCCAAGCCGATGCCGGTTTATAGAATCAGCACGCTGCTACTCACGTCGCAGCGCCGAACCTTAACCTTTTCGCTCGCCTGAACCGGTCACGTCCTTTTCCCAACTCGATTGCGTATTCCTCATGGCGGCTGGGAACCAGGGCTGAGCGCGTCCGCTGAAGTATGGCGAATTTTTTTCCGCGCTGGTCCAATTGGCTGCCGCTGAAACTCGCGGTCGCTGGATTCCTTATCGTGTGCGGGCTCACCGCGGGCACCTGGTACTATGTCACGCCGAAGTACACGAAAGTCGGTTACGAGCCGATCCAGCCGGTGCCATTCCCGCACGATGTGCACGTGAACCAGCTCGGCATGGATTGCCGGTACTGCCACAGCTTTGTGGAAACGGCGGCGCACTCAAACGTGCCCAACACGCAGACCTGCATGGCCTGCCACCAGCAGGTGCAAAAAGATAATCCGAAGCTCGAGCCGGTACGCGCCAGCTGGAAAACGGGCCAGCCGGTCGAGTGGGTGTGGATTCATCGGCTGCCTGATTACGTTTTCTACAATCACGCCGCGCACGTGAACCGAGGCATCAGTTGCGCGGTTTGTCACGGCCAGGTGAATCACATGCCGGCGATGTACGACGCCAAACCGATGAGCATGGCATGGTGCCTCGAGTGTCACCGGCACCCGGAGAATTTCCTGCGGCCCGAAGACCAGATCACAAACATGGATTGGAAGCCGGAGGATGTGAATCCAGCGGCGTTCGTGGCGAAGTACGGCGAGCCCAAAGGCGTAAAGGAAGACTGGTCGAAGAAGAAACATCTCACTCAGCAGGAAATCGGGCAGACTTTGAAGGAGCGGTGGAACATTCACCCGAGCGAGACTTGTCAGGTTTGTCACCGATGAAGCGCGTCCTGCCCAATCTTGCCGGTATAGTGGCGGCTGTCCTCAGCCGGACCTTAATTTTGCGCGTGAGGACACGCGCCGCTACAGCATGAAACGCGTATTCCACCATCCGCCGGAGCCGGCTACTGGACGCCAGTACTGGCGCAGCGCTGATGAGCTGCATGACACGCCGGAGTTCCGCGAATGGCTCGAGCGCGAATTTCCCTCCTGCGCCTCGGAGTTGAACGGTGACGAATGGTCGCGCCGCAGCTTCCTCAAGTTAATGGGCGCATCGCTGGCGCTGGCCGGCTTTGGTGTGACGAGCTGTCGCCGCCCGGAGCTGCACCTTGTCCCATTCACCAAGACAGTCGAGTGGACCATTCCCGGAAAGGCGCTGTACTATTCGAGCGCGATGCCGCGCCGCAATGGCGCCATTCCGCTGCTCGTCACCACCGTCGATGGGCGCCCGATCAAATGCGACGGCAACCCGCTGCATCCCGCGAGCAACGGCGGTAGCGACGTTTTCATCCAGGCGGCAACGAACGAGCTTTACAATCCGATGCGGGCCAAACGCGTCGCGGAAAACGGCAAAACCAGCGACTTCGCCGCCTTCGAGAAGTACTTGGCTGATTTGCGCGGCAAGATGTCCGCCGAGGGTGGCGCCGGGCTCGCGTTCCTGGTGGAGCAAACGCACTCGCCCACGCGCGAGCGGCTTCGCGCGGAGCTCGAAAAAATGTTCCCGAAGATGCGCTGGGCCATCTATGACCCGCTGCTGAGCGAAGCGCAGAATTTCAGTACTCAACTCTCCTTCGGCGACAACACGCGCCTCACGCCGCGCCTGGATCGCGCCGACGTCGTTCTCGCGCTGGATAGCGATTTTCTCGATTGCGGCGAGGGCGACCTTGCCGCCACGCGTGGCTTCACTTCGCGGCGCCGGGTGAATTCGCCTAAAGATTCGCCGAACCGGCTCTACGTCGTGGAAAACCGTTTCACGCTGACTGGCGCGATGGCTGATCACCGGCTGCGTTTGCCGGCAAGCCAGATTCCGCTCTTCGCCCACGCGCTGGCCATGCGGATTTCCGGCGCGACACAGGATGGCGCGCTCGGCTCTGTTCTTGCCACCTTGCAGGTGCCGCCGGGCGCGGCGCAGTTCGATCAAGCCTGGCTGAATGGCGTGGCGGACGATCTGATTTCGAAAGCTGGCGCCTCCCTCGTACTCGGCGGCCCGAACCAGCCGGTGGTCGTGCAGTTGCTGGTTTACGGAATCAACGCCGCCCTGAAGAACATCGGCAGCACCTTGCTCGTGCGCGATTTCACGCGAAACCCGCGCGACAACTCGATTCTCCAGCTGGCGAACGACATTGCCGCGGGAACAGTCAAGCAGCTCTTCATCCTCGGCGCCAACCCTGTCTATAACGCGCCGCGCGCCGTCGCTGTCGATCCGCAGACGCGCCAGCCGGTGGACTGGCTTGAATTGCAAAAACGTGTGCCGGACGTGGTGCGCCTCGGCTATTACGAGGATGAAACTTCACCACATTGCCGCTGGAACATTCCCGCATCGCATTTCCTCGAATCCTGGGGTGATGGGCTCGCCAATGACGGCAGCTACGTCGTGGTCCAGCCGATGATTCTGCCGCTGTTCGGTGGATTGTCCGAAATTGACTTGCTCCAGGCGGTTCTCGGCCGGCCGAAAGTTGAAGGCCCGGACTTAGTACAGGAGACATTCCGCGCCACAAACCCGCCCGGCGATTTCGCCACGGTCTGGTCACATTTCCTGCGCGACGGTTTCGCCGCGCACGTACAGCCACGCGAGCACATAGGCGCGACGTTCAACTCAAATAACGCTGGCGGCATTGCCCATAATCTCTGGGCGCCGACAAATCCGCCCACGCAGCAATCCCCGGAGATCGTACTCGTGCGCGATTATTCCATCGACGACGGGCGGTACATCAATAATTCCTGGCTCCAGGAAATGCCGGACCCGATCACGAAATTGACTTGGGATAACGCGGCGCTGATGAGCCCTGCTTACGCGCGTTTCCTCGGTGTCGAGAACGGCGATCTCATCAACATCACAGTCACCGACACAGCGAAGCAACCGAACGGCAAGCCTTACCAGCGGGAGCTGGTCATCGCCGCGCTGATTTCGCCCGGGCACGCCGAGAACTCGATTTCCATTCCGCTCGGGTACGGGCGCGATAGCCTGAACGGTCCCGGTCAGCACGTCGGCTTCAACGCGTACTTCCTGCGCACGCCTAACCAGCCGCACTTCATCGTCGCTGACGGCAAGATGATCGAAAGTGTAAAAGTGACGAAGGTCGGCGGGAAATATCCGTTCTCGATCACGCAGGACCACTTCAGCATTGAAGGGCGCGGACTTGTGCGCGAAGCCACGCTGGAGCATTACCGCGATGATCCGGAGTTCGTGAAAAAGATTGCGGGCGACGATGAGCTGCCGGCGAAACTGCCGACGATTTACGCGCATCCGCCGCTGACGGCGCCGCAGCAGTGGGGCATGGCTATTGACCTGAACACCTGCACCGGTTGCAGCGCCTGCGTCATCGCCTGCCAGGCGGAAAATAACATCCCGGTGGTGGGGAAATTGCAGGTGTCGCATGGCCGCTGGATGCACTGGATGCGCATCGACCGGTACTACGCGACGGAGAAAGGCTACGACGAAGACCGGGGCGATATTCCGGAAGATCCGGAAATGGTGCACGAGCCGATGCTTTGCCAGCATTGCGAGAACGCGCCGTGCGAAACGGTCTGCCCGGTGAACGCGACCGTCCACAGCGACGACGGCCTGAACGTCATGGCTTACAACCGTTGTGTCGGCACGCGTTATTGCGCCAACAATTGCCCGTTCAAAGTACGCCGCTTTAACTTTTTTGATTACAACCAGCGGCCGGTCGGGAAAAAGAAAGTCGCCGGGGCGTTCTCGATCTATAAGGAGTACTTCGCGCCGCTGACAGACAAAGGCGCGCCGGATACGATCAAACTTTCCAAGAATCCGAACGTGACCGTGCGCATGCGTGGCGTGATGGAGAAGTGCACGTTTTGTGTCCAGCGGATCGAGGAGGCGAAAATCGCGGCGCACGCGCATGCCGGCCCGTCGCCGAATACGCTCATCCCTCGTGATTCGTTCACCACTGCGTGCGCGGAAGCCTGCCCGAACGGCGCCATCGTGTTCGGTGATATCAAGGATCCAGAAAGCCGCGTCTCGAAGATCAAAAAACAGAATCGCAATTACCGGCTGCTTGAGTACTTGAATGTGAATACGCGCGTCAGCTATCTGGCCCGAATTCGTAATCCCAACCCCAAGATGCCGGACGCGCGGAAGATTGGCGTCGCCAGCCCGAATGAGCGCGAAGAAAAACCGGCGAAACACGATTTTCATCAGCATGACAAAGGCACGCTGAACCCCAACGGCAGCCCCGGCACCGAGCCGCCGCCCTCACCTGCGGAGGAGGAGAAGAAGTGAAGAATTGCCGATTGCCGATTGCCGATTGGCGAGTGGGGCCTGGCCTTGTCGCTGGCGCGCACCAAAGAACGGCGTGCAGTTACCTCAAAGGTGACGCAACGGGATCCTTCAACGAAAACTCGTCACTCGTCAGTCGTCACTCGCCATTATCCTGATGGACGCCGGAACCAGAGCTCAAGCCATCATCGCCAGCGAAGCTTCGACTTCGGTGGAGCGGCCACTGGCGCGTGTACCGCTGGTTTTGAACCGGCGCAGTTTTGCCTGGGTGACGGAACGGATCGCTGGCGCGGTGGAGAATCGCGCGCCGAAATGGTGGTGGGCGGCGTTTGTCTGCACCTCGATGCTCGCCGGCGTCGGGCTGTTTTGCATCTGCTACCAGATTTCCACCGGCGTCGGTACTTGGGGCCTCAACTCGCCGGTCGGATGGGCGTGGGACATCACCAATTTCGTTTTCTGGATCGGTATCGGTCACGCTGGCACGCTCATTTCGGCCATCTTGTACTTGCTGCGCCAGAAGTGGCGTACTTCGATTAACCGCGCCGCTGAAGCGATGACCCTGTTCGCGGTGATTTGCGCCGCCATTTTCCCTGGGATTCACGTCGGGCGCGTCTGGATGGCGTGGTACCTCGCGCCGCTGCCGAACAATTACGGCATCTGGCCAAACTTCCGCTCGCCGCTGCTCTGGGACGTGTTTGCCGTTTCCACGTACTTCACGGTGTCGGTACTCTTTTGGTACACCGGGCTCGTGCCGGACCTCGGCACGCTGCGCGACCGCGCCACGTCAAAGGTAAAGAAATTCCTCTATGGCATTTTCGCGCTCGGCTGGCGCGGCGCGAACCGTCATTGGCGGCACTACGAGATGGCGTATTTGCTTTTGGCGGGCCTTTCCACGCCGCTCGTGCTCTCGGTCCATAGCGTTGTCTCGTTCGACTTCGCCACTTCCATTTTGCCCACCTGGCACACGACCATTTTCCCGCCGTACTTCGTCGCCGGCGCGATCTTCGGTGGATTCGCCATGGTACTCACGCTCATGTTGCCGGCGCGGGCGTTGTTCAAATTGCAGGACATCATCACGCCGCAACACGTGGACAAAATGGCGAAGATCATCCTGCTCACCGGCTCGATGGTCGCCTACGCCTACACCATGGAATTTTTCATCGCGTGGTACAGCGGGAATCAGTACGAGCGTTTCGCTTTCTGGAACCGCGTGCTCGGCCCGTACTGGTGGTACTGGTGGACGGGAATGCTTTTCTGCAATTGCCTTTCGCCGCAGCTTTTCTGGATCCGCTGGTGCCGGCGCAACACGTACGTCGTGTACTTCGTCTGCATGTGCGTGAACGCCGGGATGTGGTTCGAGCGTTTCATTATCATTGTCGGCGGATTGCATCGCGACTTTCTTCCCAGCTCGTGGGGCATCTTCATTCCCACGTGGGTCGATATCTGGACGTTTGCCGGCACCTTCGGCATTTTCCTCTCGCTCTTCCTGCTTTTCATCCGGTTCCTGCCCATGATCGCGATGAGCGAAGTGAAGATCGTTTTGCCGGAAGCTGACCCGCATTTCCATGCCGGCGATACGGCTGCGCTGCATCATCCGGTTGCCGCCGGTGGAAAGGAGCGGACGTGAACAGGTGTGTAGAGGCGGGTGTCCTCACCCGCAACAGCTGGCGGCAACGAGCGGGTGAGGACACCCGCCCCTACACTGTCGCGGTATGAAAACCCCCTACGGCCACAACGTTTACGGGATCGCGGCAGAGTACCCGAGCGCGGCCGCGCTTTACGAAGCGGCCAAGCGTGTGCGCGACGCCGGGTTCAAGCGCTGGGATGTTTTTTCGCCTTTCCCTATCCACGGAATGGACGAAGCGATGGGACTCGGGAAATCCTGGCTGAGCGCCGTCGTGCTCGCTGGCGGGATCACCGGCATTCTTACCGCGCTTATTCTGGAGTGGGGTCCGTCGTGGATTCTGTACCCATTAATTGTCCACGGAAAACCGTTTACCTGGCGCGTGGTGCCCGCTTTTTTCCCGATCATCTTTGAGCTGACAATCCTTTTCTCCGCATTCGCCGCCTTTTTCGCCTGGCAAATCATGAACGGTCTGCCGCGCTGGAACCATCCGATGTTCAACTGGAACCGGTTCGCCCGAGTAACGAATGACGGCTTTTTCCTGGCCATTGAAGCGAACGATCCGCGCTTCAGCGAAGAAGAAACGCAGCACCTGCTCGAAGAAACAGGCGGGCAGCATATCACCATGATTCATGAGGAATAGGATGCGACGCCCTTTCTCCAGTCATCCTGAGCGAAGCGAAGCGAAGTCGAAGGATCCCGTGCAAGTTACCTTACGGGTAGCATCACGGGATCCCTCGACTCCGCTCGGGATGACACATTTCGCGGTGCCATCGTCCCGATTCTCGATGCGCGATTCACGATTTGCACGTGCGCGTTCGTCATTGCCCATCGTTTCATCATTCGGCGTTCGGGTTTCGCCATTTTAAAACCATGCTGCGCGGCTTTCTTCTCATCTTTACCCTGGCCGCGATCGCTATTGTCGCGATGGCTGGGTTCCGCGGGCAGCATAGCCCCCGTCCGCCGTGGGAGTTGATGCCTGACATGGTGCGGCAGCCGAAAGTACGAGCGCAGGCGCCGCTCGGTTTTTTCGCTGATGGCCGAGGACCGCGCCTACCGATCGATGGCACCGAGCCGGTCGGTTACGACATTCCCAAGCCGCAGCAGAATGCGCCGCCAGAAATTTCGCCCAGCGGCGCGCCGCCCGGGGAAGAATCAGCGCACGCGCCACTAGGCTTCAGCGTGGGCACAGATTATTACAACACCGGAAAAATGGGCGCGAACTGGGGCACTGGCATCCCCGTCGCGGTCACCGCTCAGCTGATGGCGCGCGGGCAGCAGCGGTTCATCATCAACTGTTCGGTCTGTCACGGGCTGACGGCAGCGGGCAATGGCATGGCGAAACAGTTCGGACTGGCCACCGTCATCAGCTTGCAGGATGAACGCATTCGCAAAATGGCGGACGGCGAGATTTTCAACACCATCACCCATGGCAAAAACACCATGATGTCCTACGGCGGTAACGTGCCGGTGGCCGATCGCTGGGCGATCATCACTTACATTCGCGCCTTACAGCGAAGCCAGAACGCAAGCGTAAACGATGTCCCGCCTGACCAGCGGGCGAAACTCGATCAGCCGGAGCCGGCAAAGAAATGAGCGAGCTAACGCGCGAGCCAGTGCCGCAGGGCGAGTATTTCGAGACGAACCGCTTCGCCGGTCTATCTCTCGGGCTCGGTGTGGGGGCCCTTGTCGGCTTGGTACTTTGCCTCATCGGCGCGTTTGTTTCGCCGCTGCAATTCAGCTTCTCGTGGATGTTTGGGTTCATCCTTTTCTTCACCATGTGCAACGGCTGCCTGTTCTGGATCATCGTCCACTACGCCACTGACGCGGAATGGACGGTGGTGGTCAGGCGGCAGTTGGAAAATATCGCTGTACTTCTGCTCGCCCTCGCCATCCTGGCGATCCCGATCCTGCTGCTGCGGCATCAGCTTTTCGAGTGGACGAACATTCCACCCGGCCAGGATCACGTCCTCGATTCCAAACGGCAGTACCTGAACTGGCCGTTCTTTATCTTCCGCGCGGTACTTTATTTCGTGCTGCTCGGTGGCATGGCTTACCTGTTGCGCCGGTTCTCCGTCGCGCAGGACCGCGATGGCAGTCCGCGCTTCACCATCTGGATGCGCAAAGTCTCTTTTGGCGGGCTCCCCATCTTCGGTTTGGCGCTGACTTTCGCTGCGTTCGATTGGCTGATGGGCCTGAACTATCGCTGGTACTCAACAATGTGGGGCCCGTACATTTTCGCGGGCTCCGTCGGCAGCTCGATGTCGCTGCTCGTGCTGGTCATCACGGCTCTGCGCAAGGCCGGCTATCTCAAAATCGTCACGCTCGAGCATTACCACATCATGGGTAAATGGATGCTGGCGTTTTGCATTTTCTGGGCCTACATCGGCTTCGGCCAGTACATGCTGTATTGGTACGCGAACATCCCCGAGGAAACGCAGTTCTTCATCGTGCGGAACACGCAGTCGTGGTGGCCGCTGAGTTTGCTGCTGGTGTTCGGCCGGTTTTTCGCGCCGTTCGGCATCCTGCTGCTGCGCTCGATCAAGAAACACCCGCACCAGCTCTGCTGGGTCGCCGGCTGGCTGGTGTTTATGCAGGCGCTCGACATGTACATCATCGTGCTGCCCGCGCTGCACGGCACCGGCGTTCGCCTAAGCATCTGGGATTTGATCTGCCCTCTCACCATCGGTTGCAGCCTGGCGTTCGTTTATCTGCGAATACTCGGGCGCGCTTCCATGTTCCCGGTGCGCGATCCGCGGCTGATTGAGTCGCTTCGTCTAAGCAACTGATATGGCTGAACCGGTCGCGACATCACGCCTTGGCAGCGAACGTGTCAGCTTCACCGCGTGGCTCGGTGTGGCGCTGCTTTTCATTCTCTTCGGGCTGATTGTCGCAGTACTCACCGGCGTGTCGCCGCGTGGCACGGATTACGAAGAAAAGCGCGCGAAGAATCGCGAAGAGAAACTCAAAGCCATGCGCGATGAAGCGGCCAAGGACCTGAATTCCTACGCCTGGGTTGATAAGAGCAAAGGCGTAGTGCGCATCCCGATTGACCTCGCCATGCAGCTCACCTTGGCCGAGCGGGCGAAACAAAAACCGGCGCCCGCGAACCCGATCGAATCACCCGCCGCACCGGCGGCTTCGCCGGCCGCCAGCGCGCAATCTGCCGCCACCCAGACCGGCGCCAGCCAGCCCTCGCCCACGCCGTCAGCGCGGGCAGCGTCGCCCAGCGCGAAACCGGCGCTGCCTTCCGTCGAAGGGCCGAAGAATCCTGAGATTCGCGGACAACCTGCCGGCGCGGCGAACCCGCCAAATGCCGAGCCTGGTACTCAACCCGGCGCGTCCGCTACACCCGCCGCGGCGCCGTCGCCGCCCAGCGGACAGCCGGCCGTTTCGCCTTCAGCAACACCAGCGCAATCGCCTGCCGGCACTCCGCTTCCGGTCGCGGGCAAAACGCCGCCGCCTTCTGCAACGTCTTCGCCATGACCTCGACTGACATTCCGCTGAAAAGCCCTGGGAGCGTGACTGATTTGAGCGCGGCGGAGGTCGAAGCCGTCGAGCGCGCGCTCATCGACGCGTCAACGCGCGTGCCGGTGCTCATGTTTTATACCTCGGCGATCGCGTGGCTGCTGCTCTGGACGGTGCTCGCGTTTGTCGCCTCCTTCAAAATGCATGCGCCGGACTGGCTCTCGAGCGTCTCATTCCTGACTTACGGCCGGCTGCGTCCGGCGGCGGTCAACGTGATGCTGTACGGCTGGGCCTCGATGGCGGGAATGGGCACCGCCATTTGGCTGATGGCCAGACTTTGCCGCACGACCTTGCGGCATCCGCTCTTGCTCGTGACTGGCGGTGCGTTCTGGAACTTTGGCGTCGTACTCGGGCTCATCGGTATTTTCATGGGCGACAGCACTGGGTACCAATGGCTGGAATTTCCCCCTTACGCCGCGATCGTACTTTTCGTTGCCTACACGCTGATCATGTCCTGGGCGGTGCTGATGTTCAGCTTCCGCCGCGGTGACCCCATGTACATCACGCAATGGTACTTACTCGGCGCTTTCCTCTGGTTCCCGTGGATTTATCTCGCCGCGCAAGTGATGCTTTTCCTCACCCCTGTGCAGGGCGTGATGCAGGCCGCTGTGAATTGGTGGTACGCGAACAACCTTCTTTTCCTCTGGTTCGGCTCACTCGGGCTCGGCACCGCCTACTACATGATCCCGAAAGTCATCGGGCGGCCGGTGTACTCGTATCATCTCGCGGCCATCGGCTTCTGGACTTACGCGTTTTTCGCGAGCTGGACGGGAATGCAACGTTTGATCGATGGTCCATTCCCGGCCTGGATGGTCACGGCCAGCATCGCGGCGATGATCCTCTGCGCGATTCCCTTCGCCACGGTGAGCCTAAATCACCATCTCACGATGCGCGGCTATTTCGGCCTCCTGCGTTACAGTCCCACTCTGCGGTTTAACATTTTCGGCGCGATGTCATTTACCGCGTTCGCCATTGTTGGCGTGCTTATTTCGCTGCGCTCGGTCGCGCGTTATGTGCAGTTCACCGAAGTCAGCGTGGCCTATTCGCACATTGGGCTGTATGCGTTTTTCAGCATGGTGATGTTCGGCGCGATGTACTACATCATGCCGCGGCTGGTCGGGCGTGAATGGCGTTACGCCTCGCTCATCAAAATACATTTCTGGGCGTCGGCCTACGGCATTGGGCTGCTGACGTTGATGCTGTTAGCCGGCGGATTTGTGCAGGGACTCGATATGGATGACCCGACGCTGGCATTCACTGAAACGACACAGGCGTTACTGCCATACCTTCGCGGGCGCAGCATCGCCGGCATTTTGCTCACGGTCGCGCACTTCGTCTTCGCGTACCATTTTGTACTTATGCTCCTCGGGCTCGGCCGCACCGCGAGCGTGCCCACGTTCCTTAACCCGGTAAACCCCGAGCCGGAAGACGCCATTGCCCACTAGGATGAAAGGAATCGGACCACTCGTTCTCG
>Ga0213881_10000882_pt1 | contig 15948 bp, 16 predicted proteins | sample BarmaccoBMER_R08_FD_160104 | JGI IMG/M metagenome (GOLD analysis project Ga0213881, IMG submission 160104) | Barbacenia macrantha exposed rock microbial communities from rupestrian grasslands, the National Park of Serra do Cipo, Brazil - ER_R08 ... | reverse complement strand
GCTAAAGTTTACATGAGGGAAGCTCACTATGCCTACAAACTTTGGGGTGCTAAACGCAAAGTAGAGGATTTGGAGGAGAAATATCCCCAATGCTTTTCAGAGTTAGTCCTGACTAAAGTAGGACTCCAGACTACTATTAGCACGAATTCTTCAAGTGGTCCTAATACAGATGTCCTAGACTTAATGACCGTTATCAAAGCATCACAAACCCTTGCAGGGGAAATTGTTCTTAGCAAGTTGCTGAAAAAATTAATGCAAATCACGATTGAGAATGCGGGTGCTCAAAAAGGCTTTCTGATTTTGAACAAAGAAGGTAGCTGGGTTATTGAAGCTGAAGGGACAGTAGATTCTGATGACGTTACTGTACTGCAATCGATACCAGTTTTCCCTATAGACTCTAACCATCAGATGCCCCTCCTATCAACTGCTGTTATCAACTATGTTATCCACACTTGCGAGAATGTGATTTTAAATGATGCTACTCATGAGGGACAATTTACTCGTGACCCTTACATTGTTGGCAGTAGACCCAAATCAATTCTTTGTACTCCCCTAATCCATCAAGGTAAACTTAGTGGCATCCTGTACTTAGAGAATAATTTAACAACGAATGCATTTACTCCCGAACGCGTCGAAGTCTTAAGGATTCTTTCTTCCCAAGCCGCCATTTCTATTGAAAATTCTCGTCTTTACGAACAGTTAGAAGACTCCAATCGAAATCTAGAACAGAAAGTAGATGCAAGAACACAGGAACTAAAAGAGAAAAACGAGCAGCTAGAAACTACATTGCAAAAGCTCAAGACCACTCAAGATAAGATTATCGCGCAAGAGAAATTAGCTTCTTTAGGAGCTTTGACGGCAGGCATCGCACATGAAATCAAAAATCCCTTAAACTTTGTTAACAATTTTGCTGAACTTTCTACAGAGTTGACTCAAGAACTGTTGGAAGAGATTGAAAATCAAAAAGACCGATTAGACTCAGAAACAAGAAATTATATTGAAGGAATTTTAAATGATTTGAGCCTAAATACTCAAAAAATTAACGAGCATGGTAAAAGAGCTGATAGCATCGTCCGTAGGATGTTAATGCACTCGCGAGGACAAACGAGCGAACGCCAACTAACCAACATTAATGCTTTGCTAGCAGAATCTTTTAATCTAGCTTATCACGGAATGCGGGCCAAAAACTCTTCCTTCAATATTACAATAAAAACAGATTATGATAATGATATCAAGCAATTGAACGTTGTGCCGCAGGATATCAGCCGGGTTTTTTTAAATATAATCAGTAATGCTTGTTATGCAGCCTATGAAAAGAAACAAGAAATTGGTGAGGAATTTGTGCCTTTCCTTTGGCTGAGTACTAAAGACGTGGGTGAGCAGGTAGAGATAAAGATACGAGATAACGGTAAAGGTATTCCCCAGCAAGACTTGGATAAAATTTTTAATCCTTTTTTTACCACTAAGCCAACTGGTCAAGGAACTGGTTTAGGTCTATCCATTAGTTATGATATTATTACCCAGGGGCATCAAGGAGATATCAAAGTCAACACTCAGGTAGGAAGCTATGCAGAGTTTATTATCATTTTACCTAAAGCTGTCGCGAAATCACAATTAATGAAAAATGAACGTAATGGTTGTAGATGATGAAGAAGATATCCAGCTTTTATTTAAGCAACAGTTTAGGAGAGAGATAAAAAAAGGTACAATTAAATTCTCTTTTACCCTGTCAGCAGAGGAAGCGCTAGAAAACTTACAAGGTGAGGTAACTGATTGCCTAGTCTTGATTCTGGCTGATATTAACATGCCAGGGATGAACGGGCTGGAACTGCTCAAAATTATCAAGGAAAGGTATCCTCACTTAAAAGTTTTTATGATCACTGCCTATAGTGATGATCGTTATTATAGAATTGCTAAGAAATATGGAGCTGACGACTATATTGAAAAGCCAGTTGAATTTGATACTCTGAAGGAAAAAATATTAAAATTGTAATCAATCACAATCAGGGAGGAGACTATGCCAGCTAAGATCCTGGTGGTAGATGATGAGCCTGACCTAGAACCCCTGATATGTCAGAAATTTAGAAGGGAGCTCCGACAAAAGCAATTCCAGTTTATTTTTGTTCATAATGGTGTAGAAGCGCTAGAAAAGCTGCAAGCTCAGCCTGATATAGATCTTGTGTTAACCGATATCTCTATGCCGGAGATGGATGGTTTAGCTTTGCTAGCAAAGCTGAATGAGTTATATCCTACGCTCAAAGCCGTCATTATTTCTGCCTACGGCGACATGGAAAATATTAGAACCGCAATGAATTGTGGTGCTTTTGATTTCCTAACTAAGCCGATCAATTTTCGAGATTTAGAAATTACCACTAACAAAACTCTGCAACATGTGCAGCAGATGAAGGCGGCGTTGGAACAGGAACGTGTAGCACAGCAGGCTCAAGCCAAATTATTTGCGCATTTGCAGCAAGAAGTTAGAGAGCGTCAACGGGCGGAAGCTGCGTTATTTGAGAGTGAGAAAAGGCTAGCTCAATTCCTAGAAGCTGTACCAGTAGGCATCTTCGCGATCAATGCTGAGGGTGAGCCGTACTATGCGAATCGGACTGCTCAGCAAATATTGGGCAAGGGAATAGTACCTAAAGCGACAGTGGAACAATTGACAGAAATTTATCAAGCCTATCGGGCGGGGACAGAGCAAATCTACCCTGTCGATCAGCAGCCTCTTGCACGGGCTTTGAGGGGAGAAAGTGCAACTGTCGATGATCTAGAGATCCACCAAGCCGATAAGATTATCCCCCTAGAAGTGTGGGCAACTCCAATTTTTGATGAACAGGGTCAAATAGTTTATGCGATCGCCGCCTTTCAAGATATCACACAGCGTAAGCGAGCAGAAGCAGAGCGGATTCGGTTTACGAAAGAGCTTGAACTCAAGAACGCAGCTTTACAGCAGGTTAAAGATAAACTGGCTGAGTCTAACCGGACGCTGGAACAAAAAGTTGAGGAGCGTACTCAAGAACTGTCACAAACCCTAGAAATTCTCAAAGCCACGCAAGCCGAGCTGGTGATTGAAAACGCCTTACTTAGGAGTGCAGAACAAAACCATGGCTATGAATATCAGGTTGGGGGTAGTTTGCCGATGGATGCTCCTACTTATGTTGTGCGGCAGGCAGACAGATACCTCTACAACGCTTTGAAGCGTGGAGAGTTTTGTTACATCCTAAATTCGCGGCAGATGGGTAAATCTAGCTTGCGAGTGCAAATCATGCGACGGCTACAGGCAGAGGGGTTTGCATGTGCTGCTATTGATCTCTCAGAGATTGGTAATCGGCAAATAACTCTGGAGCAGTGGTACGCAGGTTTCACTTATACGCTAGCAAACAATTTTAATCTTTTAGCTAAATTTGGTTTTCAAGCTTGGTGGCGAGAACACCACTTTTTATCTCCAATACATCGTTTGAGTGAGTTTATCAACAAAGTTTTGCTAGAGAATATTTCTGAAAAGATTGTTATTTTTATAGATGAAATCGATAGCGCAATTAATTTAGATTTTGCAATCGACGACTTTTTTATTCTACTCAGAACTTGCTATAACAAACGTGCTGATCTTCCAGAGTACAATCGTTTGAGCTTTGTCTTACTTGGCGTAGTCACTCCTTCTCAATTAATTCAAGACAAAAATCGTACACCATTCAACATTGGTCAAGCAATTCAACTTAATGGCTTTCAGTTACATGAAGCCCAGCCTTTGCTACAAGGACTGATCGGGAGAGTTCACAACCCTCAAGCTGTGTTAAAAGCAGTCTTAAGCTGGACAAGGGGTCAGCCTTTTCTCACCCAAAAGCTTTGTAAGCTAATCTGCAATTCTCCATTGCCTATCCCTACAAATAGTGAAGTAGAGTGGATTGATAACTTAGTTCAAACACAGATTATTGAGAATTGGGAATCTCAAGATGAGCCAGAACATCTAAAAACTATTCGCAATCGCCTACTGAGCGATAAGCAAAAGGCAGCTGCATTATTGAGACTTTACCAACAAATTCTACATCAGGGAGAAGTTATAGCGAATGATAGTCCTGAACAAAAGGAGCTGTTGCTATCAGGCTTAGTTTTTAAGCAGATGAGTACAAGCCAGGGTTCGACTCCAGTACTAACAACCTATAACCGTATCTATCAAGCTGTCTTCAATCAACGTTGGGTTGAGCAGCAATTGGACTTACTTTCTCTCCATACTTAACTGCCCCTAAAGCTTTCAGCGCAGCAGTAAATCCACCGAATTGCTAGACATCTCCTCAAAAAAAGATCAGTAATAGCGCTTGAGACAGTTCTGGAGATTTTAGTCAGGATAGTAGCAGCAGTACAGCAATAGAGCTGGAGGAGATCAGGTTAGGAACAAAGTGGTGTTACCAATCTTCATATGTAGTAGATTCTTAGCTGGAGTGACGTAAAAGCAGAACCTCCTATATTCATCCAGCCTGAGCTGAAACTTCTGTCTACTTTAGGAAGGCGCGATCATGGCAAAATTCGTTGAAACTCTATACACGATGAATGTAACTGAGTCCTGCATGCAAAATCTTTCCCTCGATTGGGCATTGAGTGAAACACCACAAGGGCACCCTTACCCAAAGCTAGCTACTGTGATTCTTCGACCTGTACGTCGGTGGTTGAATCAGATAGAAGTCCGTAATCCGAAGCTAGCTCGATGCTTGTGTCGAGTTATTCCGGCTCAATGCCCTTTTGAACGTGAGTTAAAATTCTTTGGTCATACCATATTCCACATTCCACCACTGTGTCAGCTCAACCCACTCTACGAGGAAGTTATCGGGTTACGTTTTCGGTCGCTGTGTTATCTAGCTGATGAATGCGGCGAAGATGTGATGCCTTACTGCTAGGTAATAATTTTGCACAGCGAAAAAGATGAAACATTCCAGAAAGCGTGGCAAAGCCTTGCTTCCTGCCTTTCTTGAGTATCTCCAAGAGCTAAATTCTTGGAATTTCGGTTGAGTGATTGCGCTCTAGCAGTCACGTTATCTGCCAATGAGTGAATCTCTTGATTCCACTTTTCAAGCTTCTTTTGGAGATTAATTTCGTCGCTACTGCAAATAGTTTCTAAATCTACAATACGTTGCTGCAACTGAGAGATATCGTTCGTTAACTTAAAAGTGTTGCGATTCCGGTCACTGCGCCAAACCACTGCCGTACCTCCGCTAGCCCCCAAGAGCACAGCTAATGGCAGAATCACTCCGCTTCCAGTCAATGCTACGAGGGGGATACAAATAGCCAGCATACCTGTGGCAAAGGCCCAGATAATTGCAGTGGTAGCTGTTTTAGAATCATTAACTCTGGGTTGATTCACTGCTCTCTCCTATGCTCATTTAATGGCTTACCCTGTTAATTATCCAGAATAGCTAAGTATACTGGCAGTGTAAAACTCCTTTTGTTTAGCAAGGACCACATCAACTCAAGAGAAATTATGGTCAAACGCCTAGAGCGCCATTATAAAGCTCGTACTATCAAAATACAACAGCTTATAGATGGCGGTTGGAGAGCAATCTCTAGAGGAGTGATGGCTTATGGTCAAACCCTTGATGAAGCTGAGGAAAACATCAAAGCCTTGATTGATGATGGCTGGTAGTCTTGTGCAACTAAGGTGATGTAGAAGCGATCGCCTGATCATGATTTATCAGTCTATGACGAAATCAGGATAGAGGGAATCTGATGGAGACAGGAATAACCCCAGAAGCTATTAAGTAAACAATCTTACTCCTTCAAATGTAGAATCTTAAGTGTTCTGTACTAATTCTGCATGGAAGTTAGAGCACAAGACCAAGACTATTTTGATGAAGCTGAGAGCGGAGGGCATGTTTATGGTACCTCCCGCCTATATGTCAAAGGTAAAATGCGGACCTTCTATGTTTTTGCCTGGTTGGGAGAAGAGGTCAATTATCAGTCTCGGTCAAAGGATGATCCAAAAACAAGCTACAAGAAATTTATCAACTGTACGGTCAGGATTGCTTTAACTCAGGAGCAGCTAGACTCAGGTACCTCTACTGAAGAGTCAGGACTATCAATTATCCTTTATTACTAGTAATCTGTTCTTTTGGTTCAGCTCTGCGCTTTGGTAGTGGTCTTGAGGATTCGAGGTGTCCTAAAGTGTCAGGGTTCTCAACTATGAACTCTAGCATCTCTTCCAGAGGCTTTTCAATAATCTCACCAGTCTTAAGCTTAGCTATCGCCATTTTAAAACTCCTGTTTTAGAAATAAAGATTCATTCGACTTTTCATTAGAATTTCCGCTGAAATACTCAACCATCGCAACTGCCGAAGCAGGGCGATTCTCTGGAGCCCATGATAACGCCTTGAGCACCAGCTCTTCAACGTCTGCTGGCATCGACTTGCAAAAAGAGTTTTTTCTGTGCGTGACGTTTTTCTGCTCTGGAGACTTTCTTGGCTTATAACCTGTAAGACAATGGTAGGCGAGTACGCCTAATCCATATACATCGCTCTTATGGTTGGGCTGTGCACCTCGCCAGACTTCAGGAGCCTCGTAACCAGTATAGGTCCGACTGCTGCGTGAATTGAGCGTCTTGCACAGCATGGATGGGTACCAAACGCCGTAGTCGATGAGCTTGGCGCTGCTCTCTTGCACAACAATTACATTAACAGGTCGCACATCCCCATGCACAAGACCAACAGCGTGAAGAGCCGCAGTTCCATACAAAGCTTCCGCAGTCAACTTAAGTCCCTGCGGAACTGGCTGATGCTGTGCAAGCTTGAGCATTGCGCGGAGTGGCTTCCCTGCTACAAGCTCCATAATCAGGAAGGCGATTCGCTCATCACGATGGAAATCTAGTAAGCGACAGAGGTTAGGATGGTTAACTAGCATCGCCGCCTGCAAGTCGCGAAACATGTCCTCACGCTCAGCCATAGATGAAACTACCGTTTGGTGGAATACCTTCACTGCGACATGGCGACCACTCGATTCCACAGCCTCAATCACGCTTCCCATCCCGCCTTTGCCCAATTCTCGGACGAGACGCAGAGGCTTGAGAGCTTCGACAAGATTGATTATGCTTTCCGGTGTCCCAGTCTCATGCATGAATGCTAGGGCTTTTCTACTACCAGTAGAGGTTAAGAGATACAGAATATACTTGTTACTGTAAGTGATTACCAAGGGAGAAGGGTGATTATGAGGTGCAAGTTGCTGTTACGGACGCTTGGGCGAACCCAGATGACAACCATGGTGGGGTTATTAGGATTGGGAGGCGCGTTGTGGCTCACAACCGAAACATTCTCGCCACAGATTGCCTGGGCTGAGGCTGCTCGCGTTAACTTATCCCTTGACCGCATGCCTAACGAAACCTTCGAGAGCCTTGTACAACGAGCAAAAGCAGCTGCTACAACAGCAGTGCAGACAAGCTTTCAACAAAACAACGAGATTACAAATGTTGCTGTTACTGTTGTGGCTCAAAATAAAGGCGCGATCGCTCCAATTCTGTCCTTACAAGTCAATAGACAAGAGTGGCACAGTAGTAGTACTCTCCAGCCTTGGACTACCTACTACCCCAATGCTAAAGCCTTACTCCAATTCGACAACGTAGCAACCACATCTCCCACTCCATCAGGTTCTGCTTACACTCGCACTAATCCAAACAGATTTTTCAATGGTTCTGGTCAACCTAGGAATACTTTCCCGAGTAGCGGGAGAGGACGAGTCTTTGGCACTCCTGTTGAACCTATAATCAATAGCCCCCTCACCCCAACACAACCTACCATTCAACCAGGAATTGTTAACTCTGCTCCCCCACCTAGCACAACCCCAGCTCCCGGTAGTGGTATGACTCCAACTCCACCCACCCCTGTGCCAGTCATTTCTCCTAACAATCCTCAAGAGCCACTGACACCAACTAACTCAACTCCAGGTGTAACGACTCCCTTGCCGCAGCTACCTAGCAATGGAACCACAAGTAACACTACTTCTGGGACTAACAATGGAACCACAAGTAATACTGCTCCTGGCACTTAAATATCTTAAGATAGAAAGGTTGTAAAGAATTGCCGCATCTACTGTTATGGCTGTACCTAAGAAGAAAACATCTAAATCTAAACGAGATAAACGTAAAGCGACATGGAAGCGCAAAGCTGCGTTTGAGGCTCAAAAAGCTCTGTCGCTAGGAAAATCAATTTTGACCGGGCGGTCTAAATTTGTTTATCCAACAGCTGAAGCAGAGGAAGAAGAAGAGTAAGATCTGAAAGAGCATATCTGTTGTCTTTTTGCCAATGCTAGGAAAGTTTTTCCAAAAACCAGAGGAGGGAGAGCGTGATCGCGTTCCTCCCGGTCAATATTTGACTAAGGGGTTTCCAGTCCTGACTTATGGTCAAACGCCCCATGTTAGTCCAGAAGAATGGCAATTCCGGGTGTCGGGGCAAGCGACAAGCGCTACCTTCACTTGGTCAGACTTCATGGAACTGCCACAGCATGAATTCACAGCAGATTTTCACTGTGTCACGCGCTGGTCTAAGCTAGATGTCAAGTGGACTGGCATTAAAGTCACGGACTTTATGCGCCTGGTTGAAGTTGAGCCAAAAGCTACCCACATTGTGGAACACTGCTACGGCGGCTATACCACGAACATTACCATGTCGGACTTTCTGCGGGAAGAAAACTTCTTTGCCCATAAGGTGTTTGGAGAGCCGTTGCCTGCTGAACATGGAGGTCCTATGCGATTAATCGTGCCTCATCTCTATGCATGGAAGAGTGCCAAATGGATTAATGGTCTAGAGTTTCTAGACCATGAGGAGCTAGGTTTCTGGGAGCGCAACGGCTACCATCGGCGAGGTGAGCCTTGGGCAGAAGAGCGCTATAGCAGTTTTTAGTAGATTGACTACATCGTTTGATGATTGTCAAGCTAGAATTGCTTCAGTTATCTACCCAAAATCCAAAATCATATCAGGTGTTAGAAACACTTCTGGTTATTGTATTTGGTCTAATTCCACCGCTGCTTTCCTTATGGATGATGCACAAGGCTCAGGCACGAAGCCGCGCTAAGTTGAGAGCAGCGGTGCTCTCGGCAACAAGGCAGCAAAGAAGCCCTCAACTTCCACCTTCAGAGCGATTTTACCTAGAAGGTGTTGGTTATCTGATTGGTGATATTAGCTGTCGATTTAATGCTCAATCCGGCTATCTGCGGTGTGCAGTCAATCCGAAAGGACCATGCCAAGATTGTCATTACTATGAACCACGAAAATTAGCTTGATCAGAAATGACCAGTAAGTGGTTGGGCATCAGCAAGAAACCTGGCAGATTTCAGCGCCTCAACTGTTGCTTGATGATTTTGCACCCAAAATTGGCGACCGAAACGGACAAGCTGACGCTCGTTAGCCGCCGCTACCCTAGCAAAGACTGGCACTTTGTTTTTCTCTTTGTCACCAGAGTGTTCTTGCAGAATGGTTTTAAGCCGCTCTTGCGCTTGAGTACTACTGGCTTGCTGAGGAGTTAACTCTACTACTACCAATCGTACTGCTTCAATCGGCTCGATAGCTTCTACTATTAGCTGGGTTTGTTCCTCTTTGCGTTCAACTTTGCCCCAAATAATCAGGTGAGCATCGACAATAAGCAAAGGATATAGGCGTTCGTAGGCTCTAGGAAAGACTACAGCTTCAGCTTGACCAGTTAAGTCTTCAATCTGTACGATCGCCATGCGTTCGCCTTTTTTCGTCACTAATGGTTTGATGCTGCTTAACATCACTACCACACTGACCATCGCCTTCTCCCGTTGATCGCTAAGTTGCGAGAGATCGAGTGGGGATAGGACTTGCGCCGTTTTTCGTACTGACTTGAGTGGATGATCGGATACGTAGAAGCCTAGCAGTTCTTTTTCTAATCGTAACTTCTCAGGCTGGGGGAAATCAGGCACTCGGTTCGCTCTGGGAGCGGATTCAAAAGCCGAACTTGTGGCATCACTAGCAGGCAAGCTACTCAATATGTCGAATAAACTACCCTGACCATTTTCACGGTCCCTGACACGAGACTGCGCCCAATCTAGTACCAAAGGGAGGTCATGAAGGAGTTGGTTCCGGTTAGGTTCAAGAGTATCAAAAGCACCGCAATGGATCAGGGCTTCGAAGGCGCGGCGATTGACGGCACGCAGATCGACGCGTTCGCATAAATCTGCTAAGGATTTAAACGCTCCTCCCTGCTCCCGGGCAGACAAGATGCACGCAATTGCTCCTTGTCCGACATTGCGAACTGCCGACAGCCCAAACAAAATCTTGTTTTCTGATGGCGTGAAGTCTACTCCAGAGCGATTAATATCTGGTGGTTCTATCTGAATATTCATACTCAGACATCTGGATATATACTTTTGCACTTTATCCTGGTCGCCACTATGAGCTGTGAGTAGCGCTGCCATGTATTCAACCGGATAATTTGCTTTTAAGTAAGCAGTTTGATAAGTGACGTAACCATAAGCTGTTGAATGGGATTTGTTGAAGCAATACTCGGCGAACTTCACCATTTGCTCAAACAGTGCTTCTGCTATATGTTTTTTCACCCCATTTTTTGCGGCACCATCGACGAAAGTCTCCCGATGCTTCTGCATTTCTGAGACTTTCTTCTTACCCATCGATCTTCGCAGTAAATCTGCCTGTCCTAAAGAATAGCCAGCTAGATCCTGCGCCATTTTCATGATCTGTTCTTGATAGACAAGCACGCCATAAGTCTCACTTAAAATTGGCTCTAGTAAAGGGTGAGTATTTTCTATTTCTTCCCGACCATGCTTGCGATTAATGAACTTGGGAATCAGTCCAGCATCTAGTGGTCCTGGTCGATAGAGTGCTAGGATTGAGGATATATCTTCTATACTGGATGGCTTCAAATCGCGCACAATTTGCCGCATTCCAGATGACTCTAATTGAAAAATGCCTTCTAGCTCACCTTCTTCCAACACCTTGTAGGTATTTGCTACCTCTTGAGGCATTTTTTTGACCTCTCCCTTAGCTAAGATCTTCTGTACCTTCCTTTCTTCAAGTGGCAACTGATCGGGATCGAGGTTAATTGTTTGGTTTTGCTTAATCAAATCAACTGTTTTCTGGATTAAAGTTAGGTTTCTCAAACCTAAGAAATCCATCTTCAATAATCCCAGCGATTCCATATCTTCCATGAAATACTGAGTGATAGTTGAGCCGTCATTATTCCTTTGTAAAGGCACAATTTCATCTAGCGGCTCAGACGAAATGACAACCCCAGCAGCATGAACTCCAAAGGTCTTGTTAGTTCCTTCAATCCGCAATGCCATGTCAACCCAACGACGAACATTGGGATCATTTTCGTATTTCTCTTTAAACTCTGGGACTGGTGTTTGCTCTGAAATCATCACCGAAAGTTTAGTTGGCTTGCCTCGCACCACAGGAATTAATTTTGCCATGCGGTCAGCCTCACCATAGGGAATATCTAATACCCTAGCAACATCTTTCAGAACTGCTTTAGAAGTTAAACGGTTAAAAGTGATAATCTGAGCAACCCTATCTTTCCCATATTTTTCAGTAACATACTCAATTACTTTGTCACGTTTTTCAATGCAGAAATCGGTATCAATATCAGGCATTGATTTCCGTTCTGGGTTTAGAAATCGCTCGAATAATAGACCATGATGTACCGGATCAATATTAGTAATTCTTAGTGCATAAGCAACTAAGGAACCCGCAGCTGAACCGCGACCAGGTCCAACAGGAATGTCATTATCTCTGGCATATTTAATATAGTCCCAAACGACTAAAAAATAGGTAGAAAAACCCATTTGTTGGATCATTTTTAGCTCATAATCTAGCCGCTCTTTATAAATCTGCTCAACTTCAGCTCTGAATTTACGATTAAATCTTTCTAACAAGCCTGCCCAGGAAATTTCCTCTAAATAAGTGTCAGCAGTATGGTTTGAGGGGACTGGATAGTTAGGAATACGAGGTTCGCCCATAATGTGGTAGGGCTCAACTTTATCGGCAACTTCTAAGGTAGTAGCAATTGATTCTTCAATGACATCATCTGGCAAATGATCTCGAAACAATTGCCTCATCTCCTCAGCTGACTTGAGATATTCTGTGCCGCTATAACGCATGCGGCTGTCTTCAGAAATTAGTTTTCCAGTTTGAATACACAATAAAGCATCATGAGCCTCAACATCATAACAAGAAATATAATGTGAATCATTCGTCGCGACAAATTTAATTCCTAGTTCGCGAGCAATTTTTATAACTTCAACATTAACAATACGATCTTCTGGCGAACCGTGATCTTGAATCTCTAAATAGTAGTCATCGCCAAATACATCTTTGTACCATTGGGCAACTTTGCGGGCAGCATCTGGTCTACCTCTAAGAATTGCCTGGGAAATTTCACCGCCCAAACAAGCACTAGTGACAATTAAGCCTTCGTGATATTCAGCAAGTAATTCTTTATTAATACAAGGACGAGAAAAGATACCCTTACCTTGAACACCCTTAAGATGGGAAAGTGTAGTCAGCTTGACTAAGTTTTTATAGCCTTTCGTATTTTTAGCTAACACAACCTGGTGGTATCTGGGACGGCGCTCTTTTTTTTCGATATCGCCGTTGATCACATACATCTCATTGCCAATAATTGGCTTGATATTTTTGCTACGACAAATTTTGATCAGCTCAATTGCACCGTACATGACACCGTGATCGGTGAGCGCAATCGCTTTCATTCCCAATTCAATAGCTCGATCTACCAGTGCTGGCAACTGACTAGCACCATCGAGCAGACTGTAATCGCTATGAATGTGCAGACCAACGAAAGACATGGGCGTTTCTAGTAGAGGACGAGAGGCAGTGAGACTTGGGATTTAGATTATCAAATTATAGTCTCAGGTTGTAGCGTTTGTCGTCATGCTTAGCGCTACATGTAGCGGTGGACAACCGCTGGCAACACAACATGTCCTCTGATGGTATCGAGATGAGTGCGGGTGCAGGGGTTGCAGAACGGGGGCGATCGAATCAGTCAGAATTATGCTCTGGGGATGCTCCTGAAAATTCTTCACAAACGTTCCATCGGACTCTGGTAATTTGGTGTGGTCAGGAATCGGATTTTGAACGCTCTCTTCACCAAGCCAAATTGCATACACAGGGGAAATGTTGAAGTGTTAGCTGAGGTTCTTTTTAAGAAAATTTACATTACTTTAAGATTTTGTCACGTTCTGTTTACAGATGCAACAGTGATGCTAAATTTAATGGAATCCTTAATAAATCAATAAGCAAAGCTATGAAAGCTTCAGAATCACCAAGGCATCTCGGTCAATCAATCTTTCTGGGAATTTTACTACTGCTGACGAGCGTTGGTATCGTCGCTTTAATGACAATGCAAAGCGGTGCTTTGAGATAAGTGTTTCTCATTTTGTTAACAAAAGTTGTTGCTTGCCTAGCCGAATACTGAAAGAGTTCTAATAGAATTGGGCCGTCGCTACATCTAGCAACGGCCTAAAAATTGTTAAGAATGAGGTTTCTCTCAAACTCAGCACAACAGATGCCAGTTTCCAGGAAGAATCAACGAACAAGGGACCGCCGTGCACGGCGGATCGCAGCTTGACTTCATCAATCTCTCTCCTAAAGTCTTGGAGCTGCGCTTTGAAACCGTTGCTCTACAGACGCTGGAGCAAGCTAAGACCGTGAGTATCAGTGCCACAGGTATTTAATAAACCATAAGTAGCAGCTAGCTGTTTTACTTGTCGGGTTTCTACTGGGCTAGGTTGCCAGGGGTTGGGATTATTATAAGCATAATAAGCCTCAACCCCATCAATCCCAACTTGAGCAGCAGCGGGAATCAATTCAAAGTGCGATCGCTTGTATCGCGCTGGATGAGCAAGGACTGCCAACCCCCCAGCTTGATGAATCGCCGCGATCACTTTAGCGGCATGATAATCATTGCCACTAGCAGCGTGACGTTGGGTATAAGGTGCTAAGCTAGGATGCTCTGGGTCAAATGCGTAACCTAAAATATGGACTTCGATGCCCAAAAGCGCCGCGTTAACTTCCATCCCGCTCCAAAGTTCAGGTGCGTTCCCCTGCAGTCCTTCTCGGCTCAATGTTCCGCTCTTAGCGCCTCCATCGGCGCGCCCTTTGCAACTCAACTTCCAGTTTTCTAGCCAACGCTGGGCGACTTGATAGCCGCAGAGAGTATGGTGATCTGTAATTGCCAGCCCCTGGAGACCAAGAGCGATTGCCTGCTGCATCAACGTCTCCGGTTGGAACCTGCCATCGGAGTAGACAGTATGCATATGAAAGTTGAAAGACAAAGGACAACTTTCTGCATTAAGGGTTTGGAAGACTTGTTTCAACCTCTGGGAAGAAGCAGAAGTGCGGGCAAAATTGACAACCATAACTGCCTCTGAACGAAAGTATGTTCGTATCGCTCTAGCACACACCGCAAGCCCAACAGCATAGGCATTACGGAATAAAGTTTTCTTTATGTTAATTCTAATTTAAAAACGTTACAGTATGCATTATGTAGCTAGGAGCAGTGGAGTACTAAACTAAGATGTGGGGAAAGTAGCAAGGCTGTTCAAGTTAATCTACTTACCCATGCCAAGATGCTGGGCTTTTTGATAAACTTTGCCCTCAGTTAACAAAGAGGGAGCAATCACAACTTCAACTTGCTGCATTTCCTTAATGTCTTTTGCTCCTAGAGTCCCCATACTCGTTTTCAACGCTCCTAAGAGGTTATGGGTGCCATCATCTAGTTGCGCTGGTCCTCGTAGAATTTGTTCGCATGTGCCTGTGGTACCAACCCGAATCCGGGTGCCACGGGGTAAAACAGGGCTAGGCGTTGCCATACCCCAGTGATAGCCTCTTCCAGGGGCTTCAACAGCCCGAGCGAAGGGTGAACCAATCATCACGCCATCTGCGCCACAGGCAATACACTTACAGATATCTCCACCAGTCACTAGTCCCCCATCAGCAATGACGGGCACATAGTTGCCAGTTTCCTGATAGTAGTTCTCGCGTGCCGCAGCGCAGTCGGCTACTGCACTTGCCTGGGGCACACCCACACCTAGTACTCCTCGAGAGGTACAAGCTGCTCCAGGTCCAATACCCACTAGGACGCCAGATGCCCCTGCCTTCATTAAGTTCAGTGCTACTTCGTAAGTTACGCAATTACCCAGCACTACTGGCATTGGCATTTCCCGGCAAAATTCAGCTAAATCAAGGGGCATCACCGACGAAGGTGATAAGTGAGCAGTGGAAACAACAGTTGCTTGGACAAAAAACAAATCTGCGGCGGCTGCACTTACAACCGCACCATATTTGGTTGCCCCTACAGGGGTAGTGCTTACCGCTGCAATACCGCCTTGCTGCTTAATTTCTAGAATTCGTTGCTCAATCAATTCTGGCTTAACTGGCTCAGCATAGAGTTCTTGCATCAACTGTACAAAGTCTTCGCTCCCGCTCGAACTGATGCGTTCTAGAATCGGACCGGGGTTAGAATATCGGGTTTGAATACCTTCTAAGTTAAGGACACCCAATGCTCCCAACTGAGATAACAGCACAGCCATGTGGACATCCACAACCCCATCCATTGCACTGGCTATGATGGGAATCTCGCGCTCAATACTACCTATACGCCATCCTGTGTCTGCCAAACTCGGATCGAGTGTTCTAGTACCGGGAACTAGAGCAATCTCATCAATTCCGTAAGCTCTCCTGGCGCTCTTGCCTCTTCCAATTTGAATGTCCACGCTTTTTTTACTCGTTCCCAACCCTATTTAAAGATAGACTATCAAATCTCCAGCAAAATTGTGACAAAAGAAGGGGCGGTGAGTAGCTAGAGGAATGAAAACAGAAAATGCACGTTATGGGTCATAAGCTCACTAAAAAACTAAATATTTGTACTGAGATAAGGAAGTGTGAGTTATAAGACATCCCTACTTCCAATTCCACA
>Ga0213881_10000881_pt1 | contig 15957 bp, 10 predicted proteins | sample BarmaccoBMER_R08_FD_160104 | JGI IMG/M metagenome (GOLD analysis project Ga0213881, IMG submission 160104) | Barbacenia macrantha exposed rock microbial communities from rupestrian grasslands, the National Park of Serra do Cipo, Brazil - ER_R08 ... | reverse complement strand
AGCAACTTTCTTTTTTCTAGGCTTATCAGCTTCTCCTGCCTCCCCTGCTCTCTTCTTCTGGTCAGCCTGCACAAGGAGGGATTCAGCAAAGGCAATCGCGTCTGTAGCAGATTTGCCACTAGCCAGGGTAGCCAGTTCTTCACGACGGGTGGTGAAGTTGTCGAGGGTTGTTACCCGGACAACTGTTCTCTGTTCCGCACAATGGTCGTTAGATGTGTCATTAGGGTAGGTAATAACCTGTTTTTCCACCCGGAAGTGGCGGTCTGCCATAGCTGCAACTAGGGGTTGGTGAGTAACACAAAGCACCTGATGGTATCGACTCAACTGTTGTAACTTCTCTGCGATCGCCTGTGCTACCCGCCCTGAAACCCCAACATCAATTTCATCAAACACCAGGGTTGCGGTTGCATCCGTCTTGGCAAAACAGGCTTTGAGCGCTAGGAGAAAACGGCTCATCTCACCACCAGAGGCAATTGCTGCTAGAGGTTGCAGCGGCTCTCCAGGGTTAGGACTAAAGAGAAAAACGATCCGGTCTGCACCTGCTGGAGTTGGCGAAGAAGGTGTAATATCAACTTGAAATTGCACTTTCTCCATTGCTAGGGGTTTAAGTTCTGCCACCAACCGTGCTTCCAGCTGTACAGCAGCTGTACGACGTAAATGAGTCAGTTTAGAGCAAGCTTGAGTGAGCAGGGTTTGGCACCTCTGCTCTTGCTCTTCTAGGGCTTCCAGTGATTGTTCTTCAGCGCTGAATTCTTCAAGTTCTGCAGAACTGTGCTGGTAGTGGGCAATCACGTCTGAGAGGGTGGGACCATATTTGCGACAAACTTGCTTGAGTTCTAGAATCCGCTCTTCTACTCCCACAAGCCTTTGGGGGTCAGCTTCCAATCCTTCACCATAAGTACCAATCTGCCGTCCTGCTTCTACGACAGCAGCCAGCGCATCGTTCACTAAATCCCATACGCTTTGCAACTGAGCATCATAGGCAACCATCTGACTAAGAGTCACCTCTGCCTGTCCTAATAAGTCTGCTGCTGCTGGTACATCAGCATCGCTATGGTAAAGTGCTTGATAGACTTTGTAGCTCAGTTGTTGCAGCTCCACAACATGACTTAGACGCTGGCGTTCAAGCTCAAGCTGGGAGAATTCTTCCGGATCGCTTAGATTCGCTGCTTGCAGTTCTTGGACTTGATACTTTAGTAAGTCAAGTTGCTGCAATCGGTGGCGCTCAGATTGCCGCCGTTTCTCTAGAGCTAGGCGTGCCTCTTGGTAGCAGGCATAGTTAGCGGCAACAGTCTCCCGTTGCTCAGCATGAGCTAGACCACCATAAAGATCGAGCCAGTCGCGCACTTGGGCTGACTGCCCCACTTGAACAGTTTGACCTTGAGCTGTAATTTCTACCAGATGCTCTCGCAGGTCATGCATCAGTTGCCGATTGACCAGCACCCCGTTGACTCGTGACCGACTACGAAGGTTGCCACCGGAGGCTGTCACTTCCCGACTACAGACTATCGAAGTATCATCTATCAGCTCAATTTCCTGCTTGGCTAACCAAGTTATCAAGGTTGGATTCAAACCAAAACTTGCTTCGACAACTGCCCGTTCTGTACCAACGCGAATTGAGCGGCTCGTAACTTTACCTCCTAACACCGCATCAATTGCGTCTAAGATAATGGATTTGCCAGCACCAGTTTCGCCCGTCAAAACATTGAGCCCTGCACCAAATTCCAGCTCTAGTCGATCAATTAAGGCAAAATTTTCGATGCGCAGGGAGAGTAACATGGACCTAGGTTTACTGTGAGGGTAGATGTAGAATCATCCAACTTAGTAGATACTAGCCATCATTAATGATCCTACCTGCCGTTGAACAGGCTACAAGAATATATCAAATCATAAATTGTTACAATGCTTAACATAATCACTCCGATGCGGTCCCAGATTCATGAAAGATAAGACTGTCCCCCCTGCCTCCAATCGGTTTGAAGCAACGTATATGAAGACGACACCAGTTCTGCCACCAAATGGTGTCAAGGTAGCAGATCCGCATTTAGGAGTAGAGGAACACTCCGCTAACGGAGCTCTTTCGCAGGAAGCTCGGAACTTCGTAAGAGAGGTTCCCTCCGTTAGCAGAGCTCTTCCGCAGGAAGCTCGGAACTTCGTAAGAGAGCGCGAATCAAGCGCGGAGGTTTCCTCCGTTAGCAGAGCTCTTCCGCAGGAAGCTCGGAACTTCGTAAGAGAGCAACCAACAGCAACTACAATTACTCCCGAACTAGCAGCTACTCAAGGACTGCGTTATGACCCAATAGCAATCGCCGCTCATTACCGCAGTAGAAGGCTGCAAGTTTTGAGACGAATCGTAGGTGTCCTCTGGCTAGCCTTCGGCTTCGGATTAGGTCTGTGGTGGGATAAGCAACAGGGTCGGATTGCACAAAATCAGCAAAAACGAGCAATCCAGTTACGGGAATTGTTAACGAGTTTGGGACCAGCTTATATCAAGATTGGACAGGCTCTATCCACCAGACCAGATCTAGTGCCTTCTCTCTACCTAAATGAACTGACCCAGCTGCAGGACCAACTACCTCCCTTCCCTAACGCAGTTGCTTACCAGTTTATTGAAGAAGAACTAGGTGATCGCCCAGACCAGATTTATGCTGAACTATCGCCTCAGCCCATCGCTGCTGCTTCTTTGGGACAAGTGTACAAGGGTAAGCTGAAAACTGGGGAGACAGTTGCTGTAAAAGTTCAGCGTCCAGACTTACGAGAACGTATCACCGTAGACCTGTACGTTTTGCGTGGGCTTGCTGCCTGGGTCCAGAAAACTTTTAAGCAAATACGAAGTGACTTAGTAGCCATCTTGGATGAATTTGGTTACCGTATTTTTGAAGAGATGGACTACATCCAGGAAGGGCAAAATGCTGAGCGATTTGCCCGACTTTACGGTCATATTCCAGATGTTTATGTACCACGTATCTACTGGGAATACACAAACCGCCGAGTCCTGACAATGGAGTGGATCAATGGCACCAAGCTAACTCAGGTAGAGGCACTCCGTGACCAAGGCATTAACGCTCGTCACATTATAGAAGTTGGCGTCCACTGTTCCCTTAGGCAGCTACTGGAATATGGTTTTTTTCATGCTGACCCCCATCCAGGTAATCTGTTAGCAACTCCAGATGGCAAACTGGCATATCTGGACTTTGGCATGATGAGTGAGATCGAGCTTTATCAGCGGTACGGATTGATTGAAGCCGTAGTCCACATGGTCAATCGCGACTTTGAAGGTCTAGCACATGACTATGTGAAGCTAGGATTTTTGACACCTGACACAGACTTAACCCCAATTATCCCGGCTTTCGCTCGTGTCTTTGGTAATGCTTTAGGAGCAAGCGTAGCAGAACTCAACATTAAAAGCATTACCGATCAGTTATCGGAGCTGATGTATGAGTATCCCTTTCGGGTACCAGCTTTCTATGCCTTAATCATCCGCTCCCTTGTGACGCTAGAAGGGATTGCGATCCATATCGATCCTAACTTTAAAGTTCTCACTGCTGCCTACCCTTACATATCTAAGCGGCTGTTGACCGATCCATCTCCAGAATTACGAGCGTCGTTGCGCGATCTCCTGTTTAAGGATGGGCGTTTCCGCTGGAATCGGTTGGAAAACCTACTGCGAAATGCTCGTAGTAGCCAAGATTATGACTTTAATCAAGTTCTCGATCAAGCGCTAGACTTCCTATCTTCTGAACGGGGAGCTTTTATTCGCAATCACTTAATCGATGAGATTGTGAAAAATGTTGATACTTTGGGTCGAAATACAATAGACAACGTCACACATAAATTACGCCAACGCTTCCTGGCTGTTCCCTCGAAGCAGTCCGTGGGATTGACAGTTAATGAAACTCCCAGTTTGACAGTAGAGCAGCAGCAAACCTTAGACCATATCAAACGCATCTGGGATATTTTACAGGAAACTCCTGGCTTTGACCCCATGCAGCTAGCACCTCAGCTTCCTCAGTTGCTGCTAAAACCAGAAGTACAGCGCTTAGGTCAGCAACTCGCTGGTCGCTTTGCTCAGAGAACCGTCGCACGGCTAATCCGAGAAATGATTGCCGATTCACCCGGAGAGAAGAAGAGAGCTGGGGAAGCTGGGGAAGCAGGGGAGGCAGGGGGAGCGAGAAGACTGACTACTACTGACTTTGTTCCTTAATTCTGTTAAAGGGGAGCTTTCGTCAAGTTTCAACTTGATTCCGGATTGAAGGGTAGGACCTCAAATTGGGATTCCTGAAGTTCTGTCTAAAAACCAAAAAAATGGACTAGTACTCTCTTTCTCCCCCTGCCTCCCCTGCCTCCCCTGCTCCCCCTGCTCTCTTCTCCCCCTGCTCTCTTTTTAGGTTTTCTTCTAGCGCTTGAATCTGTTCCCGACGAGCTTCTAACTCTAGGGAGCGACGTGCTAGATCTTGGTTTTGCAAGGTCAGACTTTGCCGCCACTGCTCAGCCCGCTCAGCCTCCTGTTGCAAAAAGGTTGGTGTAATGCCGGGGGTTAAGTAGGTTCGCACCAAATCCAGAATCCAAGGAGTAGCATCTTGAAAATGCTCAACCTCACCTGTGGCAGAAATCTCTACTAACACGAGTAGATCCTTACTTAATGTAAGTGCTATTGATGTAGGAACAAACACATCTTCAGCTAGTACTACCCAGATATATTCAGCTTCCTGACGCGCCAGTAAGCGTAAAACCCCTTCGCCCGAGTGTATTTGCTTTTGGACTTGAGCTAGATGTAGCATAGCTTCTTGTTATCTACCTAGTTGAGTGACTAGGGAGTAGGGGACTTACGGCGGCGACCAGACTATATAGTTACGCTAAACGACGGAGGCGTTGCTGTAGGATTTGAACCTGTTTTTCAGCTTCTTCCAGAGCCGCTCGCGTTACTTCTACCACCTCAGCTGGAGCTTTGCTGACAAAATTAGGATTATTCAGTCGTCCAGAGAGCGATTTAATTTCAGCTTCTACTTTACCTAAGTCTTTCTGTACTTTGGTCCGTAGTGCCTCTATATCCACAACACCAGCAAGTGGAATCAGGACCTGTATTGTGCCCACAACACCAGCAATCGCTGATTTAACTTCCACATTATCTGCAACAGTAAGCCTCAATGACTCCACTTTTGCTAGATCCTGAATGTAAGACTGCCCAATTGAGAGAATTTGGTGTTCGCGATCGCTTTGGGTTTGCAAAACAACTGGCACCTTGACACCAGATTTGATATCTGCCTCAGCCCGTAGGTTACGAATTGTGCGGATTGTGTTAAATAGTAGCTCAAACTGCTGCTCTAGCTCCAAGTCAATCAGTGCGGTATCCACTTCTGGGTAGGATTGCAATGCCAAGGTTTGCTGCCCTGCTGCTTGCGTCAGCGTTTGCCAAATTTCCTCTGTAATGTGCGGCATAAAAGGATGGAGTAATTTCAGCGTTCCTTCCAGTACATAGCCAAGGGTTTGTTGAGCTACTAGCCGCAATGGAGTAGATCCCCCTTGCTGTAAACGAGATTTCACCAGTTCAATGTACCAGTCGCAGAAGTCACCCCAGATAAAATCGTAGAGTCCCTTCGCTGCTTCCCCCAAACCATAGTTATCAATATCGTGACGAGTTTGTCGCACTACCTGATGAAAGCGGGAGAGCATCCAGCGATCGCTCATTTCTAAGCGTTCGGATGGTTTACCCAACTGTTGTGGAGTTTTGCCATCCAGATTCATCATCACAAACCTGGCTGCATTCCAAAGTTTATTGGCAAAATTGCGGGACGCTTCTACTGAAGGCGATTCATCAGTCTTGCGGTTATACTCCAGCCGAATATCCTGACCTGCTCCAGCCACTTCTTTCACCAACGTGTAGCGCAGAGCATCTGTACCGTACTTATCAATCAGCAACAGCGGATCGATGCCATTGCCAGCTGTCTTGGACATCTTCTTGCCGTTTTCATCCAGTACCAACCCATGGATATAGACGTCTTTAAAAGGCATTTGACCAGTAAAGTGTCCCGCCATCATCGTCATCCGAGCTACCCAGAAGAAGATAATGTCAAACCCAGTCACTAGAGTTGATGTTGGGTAGTAGCGGTTGAGATCTTCAGTTTGGTTAGGCCAACCCAGAGTCGAAAAAGGCCAAAGACCAGAAGAAAACCAGGTATCCAACACATCTGGGTCTTGCTCTAATTTGACAGCAGAACCGAATTGTGTTTTGGCTTTTTCTTGTGCCTCGGTTGCATTGTAAGCAACAACAAACGGCGTCTCGTCCGTAATCTCTCCACCTGTTTCACTAACTGCATACCAAGCAGGGATTTGATGTCCCCACCAGAGCTGCCGTGAGATACACCAGTCTTCCAATTTTACCAACCAGTCTCGATAGACCTTAGTCCAACGCTGAGGCACAAACTCTGGAGAATTCTGCCGATCTAAGAATTCCAGTGCTCGTTCGGCTAGAGGGCGAATTTTCACAAACCACTGAGTTGAGAGCAAGGGTTCGACCGGGACTTTGCCGCGCTCACTGTATGGCACTGTATGCTTATAATCCTCCACCTTCACCAAGAACCCGTCTGCCGCTAGCTGCTGCACCACATTTTTTCGAGCCACAAATCTGTCTTGCCCTTGAAACGGTCCAGCATTTTCATTCAAAGAGCCATCCTTGTTCATTATGTTGATGAATGGCAGTTGATGACGCTGACCCATCTCGAAATCATTGGGGTCGTGAGCTGGTGTCACCTTCACACAACCCGTGCCAAAAGCTGGATCGACCAACTCATCTGTAATCACTGGGATTTCCCGTCCCATAATTGGCAGCTTCAGCGTCTTACCAATCAAATGTCGGTAGCGGTCATCGTTAGGATTAACCGCGACAGCTGTATCCCCCAGCATTGTTTCTGGTCGAGTCGTCGCCACCTCTACATAACCAGAGTCATCTGTGAGGGGATAGCGGAAGTGCCATAGATGCCCATTGACCTCCTGTTTGTCCACCTCCAAGTCAGAAACTGCCGACTGAGAGGCTGGGCACCAATTCACCAAATACTTACCCCGATAGATTAGCCTCTCCTCATAGAGTTGGATAAAGGCTTCCAGTACAGCCCTAGACAATCCCTCATCCATCGTGAACCGCTCCCGCGACCAATCCACCGAGACACCTAAACGTCTGAGCTGATTAACAATGGCACCTCCAGATTCAGCCTTCCATTGCCAAGCTCTAGTCAGAAAAGCCTCTCGTCCCAAGTCATAGCGGGTTTTACTCTCAGTTTTGAGCTGTTTTTCCAGGATGGTTTGGACGGCAATACTAGCATGATCTGTACCTGGCAACCATAGGGTGTTGCACCCCTTCATCCTGTGGTAGCGGATCAGCACGTCAATCAGCGTACTCTCGAAAGCATGCCCCATATGTAGGCTACCCGTGACATTAGGCGGGGGAATGACGATGCAATAGGGTTCACCGCCACGATCGGGATGGGCTTGGTAGACTTGGTTTTCTTCCCAGTATTTTTGCCACTTGGCTTCAGTGGTGAAGGGGTCATAGAGGCTGGGCAATGTTGGGATTGTTGCGGTCATGGAGGGAAAACTATTTGAAGACAGAGTTATTTACGATTTTGCCACATGGCTAGGGGGCAAAAAAAAGGACGCCTAACGCGCCCCCAAAAACTCACAAAAACTCGCTCTACACCCTAGCCGCAATCTTTGCCTCTTTAGCCGTCAGCCGCTCATAAGTTTCCCGCATCTTTAGCCCCGTCAGCACCTGGAACAGCCCAGTCCCATTATTAGAACCCGGATACTCTCGATGTTGGAGCAACAAATGCGTCATCTCACCCTGGTACTTGGTAGAGGTCTTACTCAAATGCGTCTCGATGTAAATCACTTCCTCTAGGTTATCGAACTGACCATCCACTTCTAGGACGGATACATAACGACCGTAGTACACATCTGCTCCATAGAACATTTGCATCCCAGGGTAGGAACAGGTTAGCTTGCGCCCACAGGGCGTCCAATGAATGGTTGAACCTTCATCGAATAGGTAAACTGGCTCTAACCCTTCCTTGTCCTCCTTCTGGAGCATCCGGACTCGCAGCACTCTACGCTCCTTGTCCTCTTTAATTAGCTGCGTAGGTAACACCTGAATAACGATGTCAGCAAATTCCTTCTGTGGATCGATGTAAGCATTGAAGTCAGGGCGACGCGAATTGATTGCTGCTAGCACGTCTTCGTAGCGGTGACCCCGCTCTGCCATATCTCGCTGAATTTTCCAAGCAATCTTAACTTCGTCGCTAATGTCGAGATAGACACTGAAGTCTAAGAGCGATCGCACCCGCTCGTCATATAAAGGATGCAGCCCTTCTATAACAATAATGTGATTCGGCTCTATCCGCTCTGGCGGGTCAATCATGCCGGTTTCGTGGTTGTAAATTGGCTTATCGATTGCCTGACCGCTCTTGAGCGCTTTGATTTGCTCATACATCAGGTCAAAGTTGTTGGCTTTGGGGTTAAGTGCAGTTATCCCTGTTTCTTTGCGCTGTTTGCGGTCCAAACTGTGGTAGTCATCTAGACAAATGACGGTGATTAATTCCTCTCCAAACAAGTCGGACAACCGACGCAAAAAAGTAGATTTACCACATCCGGAATCTCCGGCAACGCCAATTAGAACCACGCGGTCCGGCTTACTGCTCATAGGTATCCTCTAACGACAAGATGGGTTAATTTTTAGTTTGTTGGCTTGGCTTATTTGTAGCCCGGAGTTTACTCTTTCAGTCTGTACTAAGGTTAAGTCACCCTAGTACAAAGGCAAGATTCAGTACAGGTATGCAGCAGTTTAACAGCTCCCCTTTGGAGAAAACCTCAGCTGTTGCTGGTAAGTATTTAATCCTACTGTTACAGGAGATCCTACCAGAATAGAATCCCCTATACAAGTCATGGTGGTGAGCGTTATCGTCTGGCTTAATACTTATGCTAATGTTTAGTTGCGCATTTTTATTAAAAAAAAATGAAATTGACTCGCTCTTGACATTCTACTGGTGCTTTAACCTGTAGGGTAGTAAGGACTCAGGTGCTGGATTTTTACGAGCCACCTGTATGAAAGTGGGTCAGCGAAGCAAGGCATAAGCTACGAATGCTACTTGGCCTTAGCTCTAGTATCTAGCTCCACAAATCCGGTAGAGATAGAGCAGGAGCTGTGGTAAACAATGATATCACAGCTACAAGTGAAGTTCGGTTCGGAGAAATGACAGCTATGTACAATTCAAGCACCGCTGATCGTGCTGCTAATACAGTATCTGGCAGCCGCGTGTTCCTTTACGAGGTTGTAGGTCTGCGTCAGAACGAAGAGGCTGACAATCTGAGCTACCCTATTAGGCAAAGTGGCAGCGTGTTTATTAGAGTGCCTTACAGCCGCATGAATCAAGAAATGCAGCGAGTCGCTCGCCTAGGTGGCAAAATTGTCAGCATCCGCCCCTTAAATGGTGGTAGTGAAGTAAATGGCAAAGCCATGCTCACGACTGCTGGAAGCAACGTGAATGCCTCTACAGCTCCATCAGAAGAACTAAAGTCGAAGAAGTTAGAAGAAAAGCCCATGACTCAAGCCAAGGCCAAAAGTGATATTCCAGTTAACATTTACCGTCCTAATGCTCCTTTTGTTGGGCGGTGCATATCCAATGAAGAGTTGGTGCGCGAGGGTGGAATCGGTACTTGCCGCCATTTGAAGTTTGATCTCTCTGGTAGCGAACTGAGGTATCTGGAGGGCCAAAGTATTGGTATTATCCCACCGGGAACTGACAAAAACGGTAAGCCGCAAAAACTCAGATTGTACTCCATTGCCTCCACCCGTCATGGGGACGATCTCAATGATAAAACGGTCTCATTATGTGTCCGACAACTTGAGTACAAACACCCTGATACAGGTGAGACAGTTTATGGTGTTTGCTCTACCCACCTTTGTAACCTCCAACCTGGAGATGAGGTGAAAATTACCGGACCAACTGGTAAGGAAATGTTACTGCCAGAAGATCCAAACATTAATGTCATCATGATGGCGACAGGTACTGGAATTGCACCCTTCCGGGCTTATCTATGGCGAATGTTCAAAGAAACTCACGAAGACTATAAGTTCAACGGTTTTGCTTGGCTAATCTTTGGTGTAGCAACAACTCCCAATATTCTGTATAAGCAAGAACTAGAAGAACTACAGCAGCAGTATCCCGATAACTTCCGATTGACCTACGCCATAAGCCGCGAACAGAAAAATAAAGAAGGCGGTAGGATGTATATCCAACATCGCTGCGAAGAGTTAGCAGAAGATCTGTGGAACTTGATTGAAAAAGACAATACCCACACCTATATATGCGGATTAAAGGGCATGGAAGGCGGGATTGATGAAGCTCTTTCTACCGCAGCAAGTGCTAAAGGCGTAAACTGGGCGGATTACCAGAAGGAAATTAGAAAAGCTGGTCGTTGGCATGTGGAAACATATTGAGGAGTAGCAAAGGAAGACAAGAAGCGCGAAACTTCGGGTATAAAGGGAGTGGGGAGTAGGGATAGAGAAGGTTGGAAGCTCTAATTCCCCTACTCCCTCTCTTCCTTACTCCCCTCTGTTCCTCACATGGAGGGTTTGTGGCTTTCAATATCGGTTTGCTGGGGTTAGGGACTGTGGGTACAGGAGCAGTTCAACTATTGCTCGACAAGAGTGGACGTCACCCGTTGTTACAGGAGTTGGTAATCCGTCGGGTGGGAGTGCGATCACTCAACAAAACCCGCGCTGTCTCCCTCCCATTGCAAGTTTTGACAACTGACTTAGAGGCGATTGTCTCTGATCCAGAGGTTGATATTGTGGTAGAAGTTTTGGGGGGACTTGAACCAGCGCGTTCGCTCATCCTAAAAGCTATTAACCACGGTAAGCACATTGTTACTGCTAACAAAGCTGTCATTGCTCTCTATGGTGACGAAATCTTTACTGCTGCAAACCAAGCAAGGGTCTACGTTTTGCTGGAAGCTGCTGTAGGCGGTGGTATTCCAGTTATTCAACCCTTGAAGCAATCCTTAGGTGTCAACCGCATTCAGGCTGTTACTGGTATCGTTAATGGCACCACTAACTTTATCCTCACAGCAATGCACGCTGCTGATAGGGCTTTTAACGATGTTTTAGCAGATGCTCAACGCCTGGGTTATGCGGAAGCAGATCCAACCGCTGATGTAGACGGCTTAGACGCAGCTGATAAGATTGCCATATTAGCATCATTAGCCTTTGGCGGACGGATCAAATTGCCAGAAGTCTACCGTGAGGGGATTCGCCAGGTGAGTCAGGCAGATATTGCTTATGCCCGCAAGCTCAACTTTGTCATTAAATTATTGGCAATTGCCAGACAAGAACAAACATATCCAAGCAATCAACTACAGGTAAGGGTTCATCCCACCCTGGTGCCTCAATCGCATCCCTTGGCTAGCGTTAATGGTGTCTACAATGCCATTCTCATTGAGGGGGAACCAATTGGACAGGTGATGTTCTTTGGTCCCGGTGCTGGTGCTGGTGCAACTGCTAGTGCAGTTGTTTCGGATATTTTAAACATTGTTGCTGACTTAAAAACTCGTGCCCAGGCTTCGGCAACAAATGTTACTGCCCATCCACTTCTAACCTGCTCTCACCAAGACTACTGTAGAGTTGCCCCCATGGCAGATCTGGTAACTCGATTTTACGCCCGCTTCCTCACTCAAGATCATCCCGGCGTCATCGGCAAGTTGGGAACCTGCTTTGGTAGCCATGGCGTCAGTCTAGAATCTGTTGTACAAACTGGTATCCAAGGAGATTTAGCAGAGATTGTTGTCGTTACTCATGATGTACGTGAGGGCGACTTCCGCTCTTCCCTCAACGAAATTAGCACCCTAGAAGCAGTAGATAGCATTCCTAGCGTGCTGAGGGTACTCTGAAGAGGGCAGGGGAGCCCTCTGCTCTTCTATTCTGGAAGTCTTTGACTACCAACAACCTGTTGCTTGTATGCTTCAAACTCCTCGGCTAACTCTTTGCGGGTTGAAGCTTTCAATAAATAGCGGCTGATGAACCAAACAGAGTAACCAATGCCAATCAACTGGAAAGTCGGTGAGAGCAATGGAATGTCATCTAGAGCATCTAGCACTGCCAAGACGACCCTGACTGCGATAAATGCGGCGATGATGAGAGCAATGCTGGTCAGGGGCTGTCTATACTTGTTATAAAACTGGAAGATGTAATCAGGCAGTTGTGCCAGAAAAACAGAGACTTGTTCGCCAATCCGCTCCCATTGCTGATTGGATTGCGATGCAGGCGGTAGCTTTGCTATGGGCGCTGAGTCCGATGGCTTTATTGCCTCAGGGGAAGTAGTACCGGTGTATTCTGGTGGTTGTTGCATTTGGGATTCCATAGTTTCTGCTGTTGTTATTTTAAGAATGACAACCTAGGACTGTTAACTTGGCGATACCCTGGCGCTTCGCACCGCCAGTCAGTAATAGAGAACGGTTTTGGCTACTGTTCAACCATAGTTAATCTCAAGTCCTGCTTCATCGACTCCAAGATAGAGAGTAACAACTTATTGCTTACAATAGCCGATTCTACTGGATATTCTGGCTTTTTTAACTGATCGCGTTCAATTAACACATTGCCATTGATATTTCGTTAACACAATGCGTAGTCTAATCTACAGCAGGATGAGGGCGACTATTGCTCCTAGCGGACTTTATCGCTACACCTTAGAGCGAGAGTGGAATGCAATTGCTCCTCGCATCGGCTTTGTGATGCTTAATCCTAGTACTGCTGACGCTACGAGCGATGATGCCACTATTCGCCGCTGTATAAACTTTGCCCAGTCCTGGGGCTACGGCGCAATTGAGGTAGTAAATTTGTTTGGCTACAGAGCAACCCAACCATCTCAACTCCGTCTCACCCCAGACCCAATTGGTTCTGAAAATGACCGTTACATATTGGACATGAGTCAACAAGCGCCGGAAATTGTTGTCGCTTGGGGAAATTATGGACACTATCTACAACGATGTCAGACAGTTAGCCGTCTACTGAGCGATCACCAAGGGGTCTACTGCCTAGGAATGACGCAATCTGGTCACCCGCGTCACCCACTCTACCTTAAAAGAGACGCCGCTAGAATTGCGTTCTCCCACGCCCCGTTCTCGAACAATTAGCCACCAGCCGCAAATGTTGCCATGATGACAATTGAGAGCAAGAGCCCAGGGACAAGCAGCAGTATCAGCATCAAAAGGTCATGTGGGGTCATTACTATCACCTTACCTAATGTCTTGTTCCAACTTTAACAATCTTTGATTAGGTTGGGGAGCCGAGAGATACTGAGTAAGTTGCCTACCTACCGCTACCTGGAAAACTCAAACCTTTAAGGGGGTATGCTATCTCTGCCTCTGTCAGTCCTCGGCACTGAACTAGGACACCAAAGCCGCCCAGCCCCATAGGATTCATTAACTGATGCAGCGCTTCACGCTGTCGCAGCAAGAACGAGAGACCTTGTTTTGAACTTACTGCATCACCAGTAGAGAGTGCGGCAAGGCGTTCACCCAGTCCTAATGCCATCAGAAATAGCCCTTGCTGTGTAAAACCGATCTTATGCAACCCACACAGCTCACCCCATAGCTCCAGGGCAGTGAAGTCTACATGAGCGGTAATATCTTGCCGCCCAATATTTATATAGGGGTTGTCATGATGTTGATGGCGGTAGTAGCACTGTAGTGTTCCGCGTAGCCTAGCAGGGCTGTAGTAACGAGCAGACGGATAGCCATAATCAATAGTTAGCAGATACCCGCGCTGTAGCCGCTCTCCAACTGCTTTCAGCCAGTCCAATGCTGCCAAGTTAACTTCGCTACGGTAGCCAGAAGGGTACGCCCTAGAGGGCAGCTCTATTCCAACTAAATCAAAGTACTCTGCCAGCCATTGGGTAGAGAGTTTGTCGATAACCTCAACCAAACCCGTCGTGACATAAACTTCTCGCAGCTTTCCCTGGTCGATAATAATCTGATGGACTGGCAGCGCGTCCACCAGCTCATTAGAAAAACAGCAACCAACAATCGAGCCAACCGGGATCTCCTCCAACGTTGCCCATTTGATTTTCTCTTTCTCCCCCAGCTTCCCCAGCCTCCCCTGCTCCCCCTGCTCTCTCCTCCACAGCCGCTGCTGCTCATGCCTTAAAGCATCTGACCGTTCCACAATCATGTAGTCTAGTGCTGCGTAGAAATCTGAGTGGTGGCGGTATAAATATCTCAGAATGTCAGCTGCTAGAAGCCCTTGACCAGCTCCTAGTTCTAATAATGTAAAGGGCGTCGGTTGGTCTAGAATCTCCCACATCTGGAGAAATTGCTCTGCCAACAGTTCACCGAAGTCTGCCCCAAGGTGAGGGGAGGTAAAAAAGTCCCCTTGTGGTCCAATATCGATAGCCCTGGTAGCGTAGTAGCCGTGTTCAGGCTCATACAGTACCAGATCCATATACTCGGCAAAGGTGAGGCGCTGATTAGGGCTCTCGGCAATACGACAAGCTAGCACCCCACATAGTGCCGGATTAGAATCATCTGCAAGAGAGTGACTAGCGATCAACCGACCCCATGATAATGTCAATACTACCCAAGATAGTTACAATATCGGCAACTTTCACGCCCCGTAACAACTGAGGTAAGACCTGGACGTTGTTAAAGTCGGCTGCACGAATCTTCCAGCGCCAGGGAAAAACGTTATCATCTCCGATCAGATAAATGCCCAGTTCACCTTTGCCGCTTTCAACTCTAACGTAGTGTTCACCTTTAGGAATTTTAAAGGTAGGAGCAACCTTCTTGCTAATGTACTGGTAGTCAAACCCACTCCACTCAGATTTCGGACCTGCTGCCAGACGCTTGGCTTCTAGGTTCTCATAAGGACCACCAGGAAGTCCCTCGATTGCTTGGCGGATGATCTTGACAGATTCGCGCATCTCCCGAATTCGCACTATATATCGAGCAAAGCAATCTCCAGCAGTTTCCCAGTGTACTTCCCAGTCGAAGTCGTCATAGCACTCGTAATGGTCTACCTTCCTGAGATCCCACTTCACCCCAGAGGCACGTAACATGGGACCAGAGAGCCCCCAGTTGATGGCTTCCTCACGGCTGATGGTGCCAACGCCTTCAACCCGTCGTCGGAAGATGGGATTGTTTGTAATCAGGCGCTCGTACTCGTCGACCTTAGGTAAGAAATAATCACAAAAATCAGAACATTTGTCTACCCAACCATAGGGCAAATCTACTGCTACTCCCCCGATTCGGAAGTAGTTATTATTGACCATGCGATAGCCCGAGGCAGCTTCCCACAAATCATAAATCATCTCGCGTTCGCGGAAGATGTAGAAAAAGGGGGTCTGAGCGCCAACGTCAGCCATAAACGGTCCTAGCCATAACAGATGATTGGCAATCCGGTTCAATTCCAACATGATGACCCGGATATAACTGGCACGTTTGGGGACTGGAATGTCAGCTAGTTTTTCTGGGGCATTGACGGTGACAGCTTCATTAAACATCCCCTCTGCATAGTCCCAGCGACTAACATAAGGGACAAACATAATATTGGTACGATTTTCGGCGATTTTTTCCATGCCACGGTGCAAGTATCCGATCACTGGCTCGCAATCTATGACATCTTCGCCATCTAAGGTAACAATGAGCCGCATGACCCCATGCATGGAAGGGTGGTGGGGACCCATATTGAGGACCATGGGCTCCGTTCTGGTTTCGATTCTTGCCATGACGATCTTTAGTTTTGTAGCATTGCTTCAATTGTAATCTCACCCCTGACTAGAAGAGGACAAGGGGCAGGGGGGACAAGGGGAATAGAATGTGTAATGTCATAATTTAAGCATGAAAGTTAAAGATACTAATACTTCGATCCCCAACCAGACGGAAGGGCTAACGTTTGCGCATGTGCCAGTGTTAAGC
>Ga0213881_10000880_pt1 | contig 15958 bp, 16 predicted proteins | sample BarmaccoBMER_R08_FD_160104 | JGI IMG/M metagenome (GOLD analysis project Ga0213881, IMG submission 160104) | Barbacenia macrantha exposed rock microbial communities from rupestrian grasslands, the National Park of Serra do Cipo, Brazil - ER_R08 ... | reverse complement strand
ATACGGAATTCCAAGCTTGTGGAGAGACTGTAAGACTCGTTAGTACTTGTACTAAAAAGCAAGTCTCGTTGAATCAAGAATCTCCCGACGAGAGCGCAAGCTTGACGGCGAGAGTGTCAAAGAATCATTGCTCATTCATCACAGGCTGACCTGTAGACATAACCCGTTCAATAATATCTGCTGCACGAACGACTCCTCCCGCCTGCTGATTTGCTGTTTGCAATCGGGTTACGCGATCGCGGTAAGAGTCTTGCATCAAAACTCGATCGATCGCAGCTCGCAATTTAGCAACATTCAAGCCTGACAGCTTTACCTTCTCTCCGCAACCTGTCCACGCAATTCGTGCTGCGACTCCGGGTTGATCGTTCGTAATCGGAATCGCCACCATCGGTACACCATGACTCATTGACTCTAAAGCCGTGTTTAACCCCGCGTGGGTAATCGTGAGACTCGCTCTTTGAAGTAATTCAAGTTGAGGCGCTTGTCCGACAACTAGAGGCGAACCCGCAAACTTTGGCACAGATGCTTGACTTGTTTCACGACCAAGGGAAATGACTAACTGTGCATCCAGTCCCATACAAGCTTCTGCAATCGTTTCAAAGACTTGCATCAAGCGATTTTGCAACGTTCCCATTGATGCATAAATCAGCGGTTGCCCGGTTAGCTCTGCAAATGGAAAATCAACCGATTCTCTAAAAGCTAGATTATGGTATGCACCTGTGAAATGAAAACACTTCGGCAGATTTTCCCGTGGAAATTCAAACTCAGCAGGTTGTTGACATAGTTGAGCGAGTTGTGAATAAGCATCATCTGGACTGTGATGTGGGGGCAAATTCCATTCGCGGCGGTATTCATCGATCGTTTCTTCAATTGGCTTTCTGATCCGATGTACTAACCAATAGCCGATGCGATTACGAACTTTTGCCCACCTGGCGGAACGATAATTCCAAGGAGTATTACAAGGAGGAACGCTGACATCTTCGTTGATCATTAGAGCAGCAGACACGCTGATAAAGGGAATATCTAGATAGTCTGCGATCGTTCCCCCAGCAGGTGAAAGTTGGTCTACCAGTAATGTATCGATTCCAGCCGCTCGAACGACTTTTGGGGCATGTTGCAGCACAATAGCGGTCGTTCTTTGGATTGACTTTATGGTGTGTTGCAGTGCCGCTAATCCGCTTAATTCTCCCCGTTCTTTAAACACTTGTGCCATCGTTCCGCGTGGAGATTCTGATTCGGCAATGGCACTAAATTCCAGTCCTGCGGAATTTGCTTTTTTCTCAGCATCCAGGACGTTCACGACGGTAACTCGATGTCCCCGGCTTTGCAGTTCGCCTCCCAAAGCTGTCAGTGGGTTGAGATGACCTGTTGCTGGAGGACAGATAATACCAAAATGAGTCATGGCTAGTTGTCCGTTTCAATTAGAGAGACTGCCCCCCGGAGACTTCGATTCTTTGTCCAGTGATCCAGCGATTTTCGTCAGCTAGCAATGATGCGATCGCGCCACCAATATCATCTGGCTCACCCACACGACCTAAAGCAACTTGTGACGCGATGGCTTTGTTCACGTCTGGATTGTCCCTCACAATACCCCCTGAGAAATCGGTTGCGGTCGCGCCGGGAGCGACTGCATTCACTGTGATTTGTCGGTGTCCCAATTCCTTTGCTAAGTATCGGGTTAGCACCTCGATCGCACCCTTTGTGCTGGCATAGGTCGCTCGTCCTGGGTGTGTGAAGCGGGCAAGACCCGATGAAAGATTGACAATTCGTCCCCCATCTTTGAGCAATGGCAGCAGCTTCTGAGTGAGAAAGAAAACACCTTTGAAATTAATGTTGAACACTTGATCAAACTCTGCTTCAGTCGTTTCTACAAATGATGAATTGCTACCAATTCCAGCATTATTGATGAGGAAATCAAACTGTTCGGTTTGCCAGATGTCTTGCAGAGATTGCTTGACCTGTACCACAAACGCATCAAACGTTTTGATGTTGCCTGTATCGAGTTGCAGTGCTACCGCTTTAGTGCCCAGTGCTTTGATTTCAGAAACAACAGATTTCGCCTCCGTTTCACTGTTGAGATAGGTCACAATCACACCGACCCCTTTTTTTGCCAGTGCTAAAGCTGTGCTTTTGCCCAATCCTCGACTCGCACCTGTGATTAAAGCAATCTTTGTCTTGCCTTGCATCATTGTCTTATCCTCAAGCATCATGATATCTACCTCTTTTTAGACTGTACTGGCTGTCATGTGCCCGTGTTCCTCCTGCAAAATAGCAGCCGCTCGTTCACCAATTACGACACAGGGAGCCATCGTGTTCCCTCTGGTGACTCGTGGGAGGACTGAAGCATCCGCAACGCGCAGTCCATCGATACCGTAGACTTTCAACCTGTGATCGACGACGGATAGTTCATCGCGCCCCATCTTTGCCGTGCAGGACTGATGCCAGAAGGTCACTAAGCCATTGCGGAGGAATTGCTCGCGATTGCTGCTGCTCAGCGTTCCGGGATGAACCTCTCGTGTCGTATACCGACGCAACGGAGCCGAGTTGCCGAGCGCCCGTGCTTGCTCGATGCCTGTTTTCAGCTCTGTGAGATCTCGCGGGTCTGCCAGATAATTGGCATCAATCCTAACTGGATCATCCGCATTGCTCCCCGTCAACCGAATGGCTCCTCTGCTCACGGGTGACATACCAACAATCAGCGACCAAACTTTTTCGGGTGGTGCAATCCACGCGGCATTCTCAGGGGTGGTGAAAGGAATCCCGGCGGCATACGTGTAGAAATTCGGAGATGTCAGCGTCGCATTCGTTTTCCAAAAGCAGACGGTTTGGCTGCGTGGTGCCGTGGGCAATGGTTCAGTCGAAGCTTCCCAGATGCACCCAAACGCGACATGATCATGCAGATTCCGCCCGACACCCGGCAAAGCTTGTTGAATCTCAATGCCGAACGATCGCAACTGATCGGGATCACCAATGCCGGACTGCATCAACAGCTTTGGAGTCTGTATCGCTCCCAAAGCGAGAACTACCTCGATCGAGGCATTAACACAGAGCAACTTACCCTGCCAGCGGAACTCCACTCCCGTTGCCCGCGAACCTTGAAATCGAATGCGCGTGACCATTGCTTGGGTGAGAACGGTGAGATTCGGCTGTGACATGAGCGGGTAAACATACGATCGAAAAATCGATTGTCTCCGCCCGTTGCGAACGGTTTCATCTACGAAGGCACAGCCTTGCTCCGCTTCCATCAGACGACCGTTCTGATCCTCGAATCGGGGCAAGCCGATCGACTCGGCACCTTCTAGCAGTGCGATCGAGAATGGATGCGGATCAGCGGCTGGCTGCACATAAACACTCCCGCCAGTGCCGCGATAGTCAGATGGGGTTCCAGCCCAATCTTCAATCCGGTGACGATATAAATCAAGCACCGCGTCGTAACCCCAGGCGGAATCACCCGCTTCAGCAGCGTAGAAGTTCCAGTCGTCTTGATGACCGCGCGACCAAGTTGACACATTAATACTCGATCCACCGCCGAGCACCTTACCCATCGAATAGGGAATCGCGCGTCCATTTAAGTGCGGGTTCGCTTCTGCTTGAAAGCCCCAATCCAGATTGCCTCCCAGGGTAAGCACCCAGCGGTTGGGGTCCATCACCAGCTCGGAATCATCCGTTCCTCCCGCTTCTAGCAGCAGGACTTTGACTTCAGGGTTGGCGGCAAGCCGAGCCGCTAACACCGAACCCGCTGTTCCTGCTCCACAGATAACATAGTCATACCCGGTTTGAAGGTCAAAAGCCAGTCTCTGTTGGTTTTCCTGAACCTGCCTGGTGTACAGCGGGGAGCTATCGAAAGCGTCTTTGTCAGAGTCACTCATAATCTGCATCTCAAGCTCATTGCTAAAATTAACCGATTATTTAGACGTGGTACTCCTACAACCATTTCCAATTTCATGGAAATGGTTTTATCAATTAGTTGTGCGATCGCTTTTTCGGCTGAAATTCGGGTCGATTTAGTTGTCAACTACTTTTGCAGAAAAGAGGCAATCAAAGGGTTATTAGACTCTCTGTATTGATTGAGAGTTGCCAATGCTGTAGATTGATGGTTCACATGAGCGTCGATAAATAAACCAATTGTTTGTGCTAACAAATCCCGAAGTTGATCTTCTGGTTGGGTCGTTGGAAAGTCCAGGAAAGGTCTACCTGTAGTCGCGTCGAATGGATGGGCGATCGAGAAATGGTTGGCACCTTCTAAAAGAAGCAGATAACTATCGTCTCTACCTCCTACGATCGCTTCCTTAAACGTGCGTGATACTGGAGTTGTCGGTTGTTCCCAATCCACTCCATAGCGGAAGCTACTTTTGGCAATCACACCATCACAAGTTCCCCCAATTAACATCAGGGGTAAGGCATCAGGCAGGGGTAGGATTGTGCCCGCTGAATATCCCATTTGTATGCCTGCTGCCGTATGAACACCGTAGCCAAAAGCAGCCACAACTTGCGGAAAAAAGCGGGGATCTACACTTTCAACGGCAACTCTCCCGCCCGCGGAGTGTCCACCCACGATGATCTGTTGCAAATCGAGTAAGCCAGCCAGGATTCCCTCAGCTTGCAACCGCTCTAGAGCGACCAATAGGGCTGGTAAAGCAGAGGCGGTCGGTCCAGAGCCATAGGTGTCTGGAGCTAACCGTTTGAGATCCACACCTGGAGTTAGCGCGATCGTGCCAGGGATATTTTCGGCGACCCAGGAAAATGTGACTACGACCAGCCCCCGTTCTGCTAATCTAACCGCGAGCCACTGATACATCTCAGGACCACAGTTGAAGCCATTGAAGAAGATGACGACCTTAAACGGAGCCTTTTGCGAATCAGCCGGAACAATTCCCATATCCTGTTCTTGCTCACTGCCTGACATTTTGGCTGGATAGAATACTTTGAGATGGATGGTGTCATAAGGAGAAGCAGCATCTTCTACTTTGACAGCCTGGAAGAGACCTCGAATGCTCATAATACCCTACTTACTTAAGTGACATTTTGATCTGGGTCTGACAAGCTGCACGTTATAACGACTGCATCTTCTGCAATCAGGTCTGCACAGGCTTAAACATCTTTGACTATCAGTGATACAAAAGTGGTGAAGACCTGAGCGATCGTATTCACTGCAATTTGTCGGTGTCCCAATTCCTTTGAAAAGATGTGGATTTCAAGGTTGAGAAGACTAAATCTGCGACTAGCCGATGAGCAGCAGTTGTTGGATGAGTATTATCCCAGAATAAATACTCATCCGGGTTATTACAGACCGTATCAAGAGAGGTGACGCAAGCATTGGTGACGTTCGTGAGATTGAAATTGCCTGGTGAGGAAATAATCTCATCAAACAGAGGGCTGGTTTGGAAAGGAATGAGGTTAATGTCGGAGCCTAAACTTTGGCGCAAAAAGTCGAGAGTCTTGGGGAGAGCAGAGTTATGAGCCTTAATCACAGAGCTTAGACCGCTGACGATTGAACTATCCAACCTCATTGGAAAGAGGGAATTTGAAGTATCAACTGAAACCGGAAAATGCCCGTAATCTGGTACATCACCTACTAGGATATTTTTAGCGCCAGCGTTCACTAGGGAGGTCACGATTGTCGATAAATTGTCGAGGGCTGTCGTCGGATCTGTGGCACCACCAAGATAATCATTAACACCTGCCCAGACAATGTAGAGTGCATCCGAATTTGCAGCAGGATGATTTGCTGTAAAGCTCTCAACCTGTTGCTGCAATCCTGGTGCATTGAGTAGCGGATGTATGCGTTGAATTGTGTTACTTGTTCCCGTAGTTGCCCCACCGACAGCAAAATTGGAAATTGCATCTTCTGCCACTCCTAACTGAGGAGCGAGATAGTCCACCCAGAGCAAACCATTAGAATCATGACCCTCAAAGAAGTGTTCTTTTAGGCGATTTGTCTCGAAGAGGCTTTGTATTTCAGTCGGCAGGTCTTTTATATTTTCACGCGGGAAGTCTTCTATCATTTTCCAGGCGTTCCCAGTATCGGAAAGACTGTCGCCAAAGACATAGATGTGTTTTCTTGCCATGTTCTTTCACGGGTTGTGTTGCAAAAACTTTTTGAGTAAAAGATACCTGTATTAGATGACGTTGCGCCTTCAGTCGTGCGGAGCACTTCGATGAGTTGTTCGGTGACAAGATCGGGCCGGGACAGGAACGGGTGGTGACTGGTGGGCAGGTCGATCGAGCGAGTAGCACGGGCGGCATGGACGTGTCTCCATTCAATTAATTTCCCCGGACCCCAAATAGCTCCGATGTAGTTCTCCAGCTTAACCAATGTGGTTAACATCCATTAATTTCTCGTAATGCCCTCTAGGATTTGACTTACAAGAAATCACAGTTGCACAAAAGTGTTCACCATACTGCACTCTCATTAGTAATTGATACAGTCCTGAGCCTTCTTGCGCCCATTGAAATCAGGGATTTATAGTTGAGATAAACAAAAACGGTAGCATTGTCTCGGATGCCGCAAATTCGCTCTAGCCATTTACCCAGTGGTGATCGTTTCACCTGTGAGGTTATCAACCACTACGGGACTCCCAAAGTAAGTTATAGAAGGCTCTTCTGAGCCATATTGCTCGACAATCCGTTGTCTAAAACCACTGGTGTAGAAGCGGTTCGCATCCTCACGAGACTTCCAGAGATACACGCCTCCAGCCGTTTCTCCATCCTCAGATAGCAAGAAGTATTTCCGGATCAATCCCGGCAAATCACAAAACTTGGGCGCAGCATCCGAGAAGATTGCTTGAGCCTGGTCAAGGGTTACGGGAGCAGGGAGTTTGAATTGAACGAGTGCAGTAATCATGGTGTAATCCTCCTCAATTGGCTTTGATGTAGACAACGATTTGCTGTTCCAGAACGCAAACTTGCTGTCAGTCCAGCGGATCGCCATGCCGGGAAGGTCGCGACGTCACCTGGACCATGATCGACCACAATAGCTTGCCAAGCAGTAGCGAGTTATTGAACTGATTGGATGGCATCCGGTGAAACATTAATCATATTCTTATCTCCAAGCTCGATATGTAAACCGTTGAGGGTTGTGTGACCAAAAATCACTGGAGTGGCAAAAGTCTTTTGCAGCTGTCTATTGCTCTATATACAGTGCTGTCTGTACGGGATTCTCCTGTTTCCATCTATTCAAAGTGTAATGAGTTTCAGTGCTTGACTTCTTTCAGATTCTTACAATGATTTGTCAGATTCTGATGATGAAGAACGACTTTACTTTGGTGGCATCCCAATGAATCGTTGAAGAAACTTGCTTGCGATCGCGGTTGCTCTGCCAATGCCCGATGTTCCTCCAGTCACTAAAGCCACCTTATTTTCGAGCATCATGATAGTTACCTCTTTTGCAAAACTGGTTGTTATGCTGCTTACGCCAAAAACACAATGAGTCATCGATCGACCTTTATAGAGTAATTCCTGCTGATGTTGATAGCGTTTAGCTCACTGTGTTCGCTTGGCATACCAGGCGTGAATGAGAAGAGTTTGGTAAAACAATACAGGCAGATCGAATCCGCTCGACGCAATGATTGACTCAACTTCCTGCGGCGGAAGTACGGCAAGCGTCTGCCCGTATGTGCTAGTCATCTTTTCGATTTCCTCAGCAGGCACTTCAGCGTATTGCCACATTCGCATCGTAAGTTCTAAAAGGCTTTTGTAAGCTGGAGTAGACATATCGAAAGCCAAATCAGCACTCACTAAATATCCATTCGGATGAAGTCGTGCGCTGATTTGATGGAAGAAGTTGCGCCGCTTGTCTCGCTGCATGATGAAATGAGACACCAAAATGCAGGTGGCTGCATGGAAAGCGTTCGATGCGGGCAGGGAATCGAGATAGCCTTCGTGAAAGGTGCAGCGCGAGGTAATCCCAGCCTCCTCGGCTTTCTGGCGACAGATGTTCAGCATCGGTGCCGCCGGGTCTAGCGCCGTAAACTGCCAGTGTGGAAACTGTTGAGCGAGGTAAATCAATTCCGCGCCAGTTCCGACACCGACGCAGAGAATGCGAGCATCGTCAGGTAGTTTTGCAAGCACCAGGCGGATCGACAAATGGAGTGCACCGCGCATCGGAGCCAATTTAGCGAACATTTTGTCAAAGGAAGAGGCACGTTCTTGGTCAAAAACAAGGGTTGATGTTTGGTTTTTCATTTTGAAAAATATCTCCTAAGCAATCGTCTCGATTAGTTCCGTCCAGCACCTACACCACCGTCTACAGGTAATACGACTCCAGTAATCCAACTAGAACGTGAATCATCAGCCAGAAACAAAACTGCCTCAGTAATGTCTCTCGCTTGTCCGTTCCGTCCAAGTGGATGAGAGGAACCCAAGGAGGCAAGTTGTGCTGCTGTGAGCAACGAATCCCATAATGGAGTTTCGACCACAGCAGGTGCGATCGCATTGACGCGAATGTTTTGGGGTGCAAATTCAGTTGCCAGGTTGAGCGTGAGCGCATGAACGGCTCCTTTAGCCGTCGATGAAGCGCTGGCAGGAGTCGATGCACTCGGCTGTGATGCCAGGATCGACCCGATATTGACGATAGCCCCGCCCCCCTGTTGACGCATCGCGGCGATCGCAGCTTGGGACATAAAGAAGTAGCCGCGAACGAGGTTCAAGTAAATGTTGACCTCTTCCTCGGTATGGTTGAGAAAGGGTTTTGCGTGAAATACTCCTGCATTGTTGACCAGGATGTCTACTTTGCCGAATCGTGCGATCGCCAGTTCCACAATCTGCTGACTGGTTTGAGGTTGTCCGATATCGCCAGCGAAGTAGGTAAGGTGCTTTGCCGATGGATCAATTTTTGCTGCGATTTGCGATAGTTTATCTTTGCGTCGCCCATTGAGTACAACTTTCGCTCCAGCCTTGTAGAAGGACTGTGCTGTCTCTGCGCCAATTCCCGTACCGCCACCTGTGATGACGACAACTTTGTTTTCTAAGCTCATAGTGCTTGATGTCTTCTGAGAGTGTTTAAAGGGTTGTTTAGTAGAGTGAAGAGAATCACTCAGCATGAATTGCAAATCGTTAGACAGTATCCTTGCTCTTTGTTTGAACACACGCTTAAATCGAGCCTGGATTGAATACTTGCACTGTGGCTTGTAAAGCAGCAGCGATCGCTTGACAGTCTTGGACAAGCTTTTCGATCAGTTCACCGGCTGGGAGCGCTTCAGCTAATGCGACTCCTTGTCCCGCCCACATACTGATAAACTCTGGATTTGACTGCTCAGTCGAGGCTTGACGCAACCTCCGCCCGATCGAAATCTGCGCTGGGAATGGGAGAACTTGATCTCGATAATGCTCCATTTCACGGACGAATCGATTGCGAATCGCTCTGGCAGGTCTGCCAGAAAATACCTCCGTGATCACGGTGTCTTCATCCTGACCATTGAGTACCGCCTGCCGATAAACCTCTGGGATATTGTTCTCAGGACAGGCGAGAAAGGCAGTTCCCATCTGCACCCCACTTGCTCCGAGTGCTAATGCAGCCACAATGCCACGCGCATCCATAATGCCACCTGCCGCAACGACTGGAACTGATACTGCATCGACGACTTGTGGAATCAATGAGGCTGTGCCGATCGTGCCCTGATCATACGGGGTGGCAAAAGTGCTCCGATGACCTCCAGCTTCAGAGCCTTGAGCAATGATCACATCGACTCCTGCTTCGACCAGAATTTTAGCTTCACGCACGTTGGTTGCAGTAGCCAGCACCCTTGAGCCGATCGTGTGCATCTCACGAATGGCATCCACGGGCGCAGGTCCGAAGTGAAAACTAAAAATAGGAATTCTCTCCTCAAGCAGAACCGCAAATTGTTCGGCGAAGGGTCCTAAGATCGAAATGGGTTCGGGAACAGGACCCGCGTTCAGTTCGTTATGCCATCGGGTGAATACCTCAGACATTACAGCTTGCTGCTGAGACGTGAATTCACATTCCTCAACGGCTGGAGCAAATAAATTAACGGCAAAGGGGCGATCGGTCAACGCTCGAATTCGTCTCACAACTTGGCGGAGTTGAGCGGGTGGAGTCGCTGCGCCGCCATAGGAGCCAAGACCTCCCGCATTGGAAACGGCTGCGACTAACTCTGGTGTGGAAGCACCCGCCATTGGAGCCTGAATAATGGGATGGGCGATCTTGAGCAAATGTGTCAGTTCCGTCTTATTGTTCATGATGAAGAACGCTCCTGAGAAATGACAAAGTTTCCTCGACCTTGCTCAGCGATATGCATCTTGATGTCGCGGTACCCCAAAGCCGGGGTAGTGGGGCAACAGTTCCGCCGTTTCCTCCGGAGTCAGCATCTTGATTCCGTACTTGGCAGCCAGTGCGTGCTGCTCCGCAGATACCGCAAGGGTCGCAGCGGCAGGATCGGAATCCGTGTCAGTGGTGACGTTTGCAGGGCTTCCCATGCTGGTAGCCGGACTCGACATCGCTTCAAAGTACTTGTCCAAACCACCCGCCGGTTGCACCAGGGAGAGGAACCGGAGGGTAGGCGACAGGAAGTAGACTGCGCGTGCCTGTTGCCGGGGGAAGAAGACCACGTCGCCCGCCCGCGCTGTCCGCACCTGCCCCATGCAGTACACCTCTAGCTCGCCTTCTAGAATGTAAAACACTTCATCCTGCTCACAGAGGAGATGGGGCGGCGGCTCAGCTCCCGGTTGCGTCCGAACCTCCAGAAGAAAGAAGCGGTTTTCGGTCTCGGCGGACTTTACGAGAAAAGTATGGAGATGGGGACTACTCATATAGGATCGGGTGGTCTCCGTAACCGCGCTACGGACGAAAAAATCTGCTGATTGGTTCATGACTTGACCTCTAATATTAATGTGACTGTCGCGTTGCCTTTGGCGCTTGCGGAGCTAACGCAGTTGGTTTTGTAGCAACTCCAGTCTGTGCGGTACAGGTCTTTCGCAGCTGTACACTGCTCTATGTGCGATGCTATCTAAGTGAAATTCTCTTGAATTTTTCTATCCAGATTGTAGTGAGTTCCACTGCCTAACTTCTTTCAGATTCTTACAATGATCTATCCGATTCTGATGGAGCAGTGATGGATTGCTTGCAGCATTATTTTTAGCAAAGATGGATGCTTTAGCATTTTACTGCTTCAATAATGCTGATGTTGAACATTACGGGTGTAGGAATCACGCGCGTCAGTTCAAAACCACTGGATTGCAATAGCGATCGATGTTCTTCCTCAGTGCGTTCCCATCCACCAGTGCCCATCAACATCAGCACATCAAGAAACTTTGCTGGAGAAGGTTCGTTATCCGGTGGAATAACGCTTTCAACAAGGAGTAACTTGCCATGATCCGGCATGACTTGATGACAATTCTTCAGAATGATTGCAGCCTTTTCGTCATTCCAATCATGAATGATCCAGCGTAGCAAGTAAGCATCACCCCCCAATGGCACAGACTCGAAGAAGTTACCAGCAATGGGCTGAATCTTTTCGTTTACACTGACCGTCGCAATGATTTCAGGCAGATCAAACAGAATGCCTTTGAGATGGGGGTGCGCTTGCATAATTGCAGAAATTAAGCTGCCCTGCGCTCCACCAACATCGACAACTGTATTGATTTTAGAAAAGTCATAGGTCGCTACAACGGCTTGTGCAATCGGAGTTCCTATACTAGTCATTGATTGGGAAAAGACCTGACCCGCTTCAGGATGTTGAGCATAATACTCCCAAAGCGACATTTTAGCCGCGGCATCAAACGCTGGCTCACCTGTTCTTAAGCTATGTAAGCCATTGCTCCACGCTAGAGAAAAGTTATCTGCCATTTGTGCCATTGCCATATACCGCATTGAATCAGGACGATCGCTCTTGAGCGTTTCACCGAGAGGAGTCAGTTTAAAGGTGCGATCCGAAACTTCTTTAAAGATGCCTACACTTGCCAAAGCCCGCAGAAGTCGATACAACGATCGCGGTTCCGTATTCGTCACGGCTGCCAGTTGAGCGATCGTTTTCGGCTGATCGTCAAACACATCAGCAACGCCTAACGATGCTGCAAGATAAATCGATCGAGCAATCCAAAAGCCGCCGATCAGATTCATCATTGTTTCTTGGGGAGTAACTTCTACTTTTTGCATTGTTTACCTCTTTGTCATGTTTAAGCTTTAGCCAGCTAGAAGCGGCTTGATTGAAAACTATCGCATCGAGACTTGATTGAGTTGTAAGTATTGCTTTGCTCATTGGAGAGTGGGAAGTTCAAGCATCAATTTGTTCTCCAATTGGAGAAAGATTCTCCTTCAATCCTAAGCGAGTGGCTCTTCCCACTAGACGAGCCATGAGAGAACATGGTAACACTTTAGGCAGAATCTGAGCTTGCAGCTTGTTCACGAATCCAGGCATAAAAGAAATCTGACCTTGTTCTAGAGCGCGAAGTCCAGCAGTAACCACTTGCTCTGAAGGAGCAGCCTGCTCTAGAGGAACCAGTGAGGTCGGTAAACTTGGTGTTCTGGTTGGACCTGGACAGAGTGCCATTATTTGTATGCCGCGATCGCGGTACTCAGCCCACAAGCCTTCACTAAAGGAGAGAACAAAAGCCTTCGTTGCAGCATAAACAGTCTGGTAAGGAATTGGAAAAAATGATCCCATCGATCCGACATTCAAGATTGCTCCTGATCCACGCATTAACATTGCTGGAATAAAAGCATGGGACAGTTCTACCATTGCAGCAACATTGAGCATAATCGCCTGATGATTTCTTAGAGAATCGCTCTGCTCAAATGGAGCAAAAATGAGCGAGGCAGCATTATTGACCAACAGATCGACTTCTAGACCATACTGTTGCACTGCTTGTTGGACACTGTGAGTTGCTCCCTCTTGGCTCAGATCAACCGCGATCGCTTCGGCTCGAATATGATGACGTTGACTTAGCTCTTGCGCGAGGAGACGGAGCTTTGCTTCCGAGCGTGCCACGAGAACCACATTCATGCCCCGCGCTGCCAATTCTCGTGCGAAACTTTCACCAATGCCTGAAGATGCACCCGTAATCAGTGCAGTTTTGCCAGTGTAGTTGAACATTTGATTTGCTCCATTGGTTGTCATAATTCCTATAGCGCGAGATGTCCGATCGTCGAATGAGATACATTATCCGGATCGGATGTCCGTTTGAGGTCGAGCAAGCGATCGTAATTTGACACAACTAACAGCGACCGCCATGTCAGGCTACGGTTTTAATTAAATCCGCTGCCTTTTCACCGATCATGATGGTGGGTGCATTCGTATTGCCTGTGGTAATCGTTGGCATGATCGAGGCATCGACAACCCGCAATCCCTCAACCCCATGTACCCGCAGTTCAGGGTTTACCACCGCCATTGGATCAGTTCCCATTTTGCAAGTGCCAACCGGATGCCATACTGTATTAGCAGTGTTCCGGATGTAAGCAATCAGTGCTTCATCCGTCTGAGCCTCCTCACCCGGAGCAATCTCCTCACCTCGAAACTCATCAAAGGCACTGGAATGAAACAATCGACGAAGGATTCTAATCCCAGTCGCGAGTTTTTGCCCATCAGCTTCCCGTTGTAGATAGTTCATGCGAATTACGGGTGCATCTTTAGCAGAGGACGATCGTAAACTAACCTGACCCACGTTCTCAGGATGGGTCAAACAGACAGCACCTGTGAATGTCCACTCAGGTTGAGTATAGCCAGGAAGTGGAAGCGCGATCGGGCAGAAGAAGAACTGTAGGTCAGGGGCTACATTCATATTTCCTTCAGTATGCAAAAACAATCCAGCTTCTCCGATACTGCTGGTGCTGGCAAAGTGTAAATCCTGAGTTGCCTGGTATGCCATAGGAACGAGAATGTGGTCTTGGAGATTTTGACCGACACCCGGCAAATCAACAACAACAGAAATTCCCAATGCTTGTAATTGTGCGGCATCCCCAATTCCAGAAAGCATCAGCAACTTGGGCGAATCGAACGCGCCTGCACTTAAGATCACTTCCTGGTTAACCCTAACTTGATGCAGCGTCCCCTCATGCAAATATTCCACTCCAACAGCGCGGGTGCCCTCAAACAACAACCGAGTTACCAACGCGCCTGTCGTTACCGTCAAATTCGGACGATCAAGAATGGGCACAAGAAAGGCAGCCGCAGTACTGTGTCGTTTCCCATCCTTGATGGTAGATTGATAGCGTCCCGCTCCTTCCTGCTGCTTGGCGTTGAAATCAGGGTTGTAGTCATATCCCACTGCCACACATGCATCTACAAATCGTTGAGCGATCACAGTCGGCGTAATCGTATCGGTCACGCTTAACTCTCCATCAATCCCGTGAAATTCGGACGCGCCGTGTTGCTGATGTTCCGATTTCTTGAAGTAGGGTAAAACGTGCTGATACGACCAACCGGGATTGCCCAATGACTGCCAGCGATCGTAATCTTGGGGATTGCCTCGAATGTAAGTCATGAAATTAATCGAACTGCTGCCACCCAAGACTTTCCCACGGGAACAAAAGATTTTGCGGTTGTTCAGGTAGGGTTCTGGTTCAGAGAAATAGCCCCAGTCCACCTCTGTGCCGGGTAGATTGACGCATTCCGCCGGGATTTGAATCTCTGGTTTCGTATCTGGATTACCTGCTTCAAGGAGTAACACGGTTGTTCCAGGGTCTTGGGACAGACGATTGGCGACTACGCAGCCTGCTGAACCTGCACCAATCACAATGTAGTCATAATTAATCATGATATTCTCGCTTGTCAATCGAACGTTTGTCTTGCAAAATTCTCTTTTCTATCTGAAATGTAGTGAGTTCCAATGCTTCACTTCTTTCAGATTCTTACGACGATTGATCAGATTCTGATGGTGTTAGCGCACCTGCTTTGAGGTCATTCCGTTGTGGTCTTTGTATGAGTCAATCGCTGGATAGCTTCAAGGCATCACTTTATCGGATCTGCCATATATCACTTTGAGCGACCTGCGTCTGTTTCGACCTGTTGATTGCTGTATCTGCTCTATTCGAGCTTCTAGCATCTGTACACGTATTATCAAAGAACTTAGCACTTCAGATTGAAACTCAACGGCGTTTGCAATACAGTGCAGCGCAACTTTTTCTGTCATGATCTTTCTCCATGTAATTGCAACGTTTGGTTTCTACAGATCAATCCCAAACTATGTCCCAATTTGCAAAACAATTTTGCCGCGTGTGCGCCCACTTTCGGAAAGTTGAAATGCCTTTTTCACTTCTAGAAGCGGCAAAACGATTGCGATGTGCGCTTTTAATCTGCCTTCGTCAATCAATGCGCTGATGGCAGCTAATTGTTCCGTGTTTGCCTTGCAGTAGACCCGCGCAGCTTTGACACCAAATTCCTGCGCTTTTTCTTCGGACGGAAACCCCACTGACGTTACCAGAAAGCCACCTTTTTTCAAAGTCTGGAACGCTCTTTCAAACGTGTCGCCGCCGACCGCATCGAAGACGACATCAACGTCTTTAATGAACTTTCACCAAAATTTCGTCCATCTTTGGCTCCGGGCGTTCGACATCGGCATAACTTAGAACGTCATCATTGCCATATTCTTTGATTACTATTGCTTTCATTTTCCTTCCTCCTATTTAATTTAATGGATGTGACAGAATTGGCTCATCATTGCATGAACGAAGCGATAACTTCGTTAAGCTTCGCTAACGCGTTTGAGCGTGACAAAAGCTGGAATGAGTGAGTAAGACATGGTGATATCTCCAATATTTAGAGTTATGTATCTGAATCAGTAGGGCGTATGATGTTAGTGAACTTGTTGCGGTGAATACTACCCTTGCTGGTCATAAAATATCAGGCAACGGTTCGGAGAGCAGAATGACAGGGATTACCTTTCCCAAATGCAGTTTGGTAAGCATTCTTAAGCTTCTTGGCAGAGGCTTGCAGTTGGGCTTGCTCAACCTCATTCCTGGGCAATACGAGGCGACTTTCAATCCCATGCCTGCCAATGATGCACG
>Ga0213881_10000879_pt1 | contig 15962 bp, 19 predicted proteins | sample BarmaccoBMER_R08_FD_160104 | JGI IMG/M metagenome (GOLD analysis project Ga0213881, IMG submission 160104) | Barbacenia macrantha exposed rock microbial communities from rupestrian grasslands, the National Park of Serra do Cipo, Brazil - ER_R08 ... | reverse complement strand
CCCGGCGGCCGAGGTTGAGCATCGGTAGGCGCCCATGGAGGCAGTACCCGCGCCAGATGTGGTTCAAGGCGTCGACCATGCTCGTATCAGTCCATGTTTGAAGACCCTGTTGGCGAAGCCGTTGCCGTTCAAGCGCGGCAAACCCGCGGCAAGTCTGCACACACCAGCCGCGAAATCGATGACCGACATTGTCCCAGTAGGCCGCTTCGATTACTGCCTCCGCGGCGACGTGCGCGGCGGCGGCACCGGGGTGGGGCCGGGTGATTCGCTTCCACGCACACAGCATCGGATCCGTGGTGGTGTCCTCGGCCAAAGCGGGGTCATCGCGACTAAAGCCGGTGGCTTCAAGTAATGCTGCGCATTGGTCGCCGAGCAGATACGCCAGCCTGTTCCAGTACCCGGGCCGTTGTGCCAAGTCAAGCCCGATCCGCATCTCCACCGCGCGACCAAGAACTGACCGGTTTACCTTGACGGGGACCTCGGTCCAGGGAGCTGTTGTCAGTTCTTGCTGCCAGCGTTCGACTACCACATGTCGCTTCGGCAGATACGCGTTTAGAAAACGAGACAGCGTACTGCCCGAATACCCAGCCTGGCCCGTGATGCTCATGCTCAAGACCCCCGTCGCCGGCTGGGATCGATGGTGCCAGAACCCACCGACAGGAATTGTGCTAATCCACCGCCTGCCACAGGTAGTCACGCGTGCCGTTGATCGTGATGAACATCTCATCGAGGTGCCACTTGCCCCCGGACGCGCCCAGCGCTGCCACGGCGGGAGACCAACCAAAACCGCGTTGGCGTAGGTCTGGCCGAACTACTTATGTCCGGTCCGGTGGGAGCAGACCCCGCCGTTGCAAGTACTCGTCAACCATTTGGTCAACGACCGCCTGGAACGTCGCCTGATGCTGATGTTGGTACTTCTTCAAGGCCCGCATCCGGTCTACGCGGACCCGTGCGTTCATCTGCGTCCGTCCCTCCGGTTCTCGTGATGGTGGTGGTGACGGCGCTGACTCCTGCATCACAGTGCTGGCCACAGCTGTCTCATCAAGGCTAGCAACGATGCTATCGTCAATGCTAGCATATTCTTTTCGCTGGTTTGGGCCGTCCTCCTCGCCGTCAGCCGCCGGTTTAGTCTTCGGAATGAACGCGGCCCCAGCCGCCGCGCGGCGACTGAACGGATCCTCGCCACCGAGGCCGCGGCCACTCATGCTGCGATTCTCCGTTCTAAGATGCGGGCCATGCTGGTGTAGTCAGTGGCCGCGGTGCTGGTCGGGAACTCCACGATCAGCGGCCGACGCCGCGCCTTCGCCTCGCCGACTCGCACCGTCTTGGCCACTTCGCCGAGATACCGGTCGCCGTAGCGGTTGCGCAACCGCACTCGCACGTCCTTGTGCAACGCGCTCTGTCCGTCGAACTCGACCGCCAGCACGCTACCGAGCGCCAGACTCTCGTTGACCTCGTTGGCGACCAGACGCTCGATGGTGCCCTCCAAGCGGGCCAGCGCCTCCAACTCATCAACGCCCGGCTTGACTGGAGCGATCACCACATCAGCCGCAACTAGCGAAATCGTGGTGCACCGACCGAGGTTCGGCGGGCAGTCGATGAAGACGACGTGCGGCACGGTGAGCTTGGCCAGCGCCTTGCGCAGTCGCCACTCCCGGCCTGGATCGTCGCCGCTCTCCTCGATCTCGATCAGCGCCTCGGTGCCGGGCACTACCCGCACGCCCCACGGCGTACTAACCGCCGCATCCTCGATATCGCAGCGGACTTTTGGGTCACGGTGCAGCACCTCGTACACCGTCCGCTCCACGGTGTCGGTGTCGACGCCGAGTCCGGACGAGGCGTTCGCCTGCTGATCCATGTCGATCACCATCGTGCGGAAGCCGAAGTCCGCCAGGGCCACCGCAAGGTTGATGGTCGACGTCGTTTTACCGGTACCACCTTTCTGATTCGCCATCGCGACGACGAGCGAGCGGTCTATCTCTTTAGAAGGTTCCGTCACAAGCGTTGAATCATAGCGACCTTAGCAACAACCTCACTGACACAGCTGCTAGCACCAAAGATAGCTTTCAAGCTAGAAACTCTAATCAAAGGCGACTCTGTGATGTGGCGGCTGCCTGAATTTGCCCGTGTCAGCTGGTCTCGTTTCTGCTGGCCTGGTACGGCGGGTACCGCTGACAGTCCTCGTGATGATCCCGATGCTACGTCCGGCGGTCGACGCCACGCAGCAGGTCGGGCCGGAGGCCGAAGCAGCGCTGTCCGACCTTCACCGTCGTGCGCCGAGGATCGTCACTATCGCCGAGTAACTGGACTGACCCGGAACCGGCCGAGGAGGCGATGAGCTACCGACGCCTCACCGCGCAGTTGACCGCGCTCCGCGGATGGTATGCGGTGCTTCACCGAACTACTCGTCTCGGTGAGATGCCGGGTCCATCTGGACCGGAACACCGATCGCGCCCAGCCGATGCTCATCCGTCCAGAGAGTCGCGCTGCGCGTCGATCCCGGCCACCCCCCAAGCCGTCCCTATGGACGACATGGTTTACCAATCTTTCGGCGCGCCTCCCCGTTTCAGGTACGGGAAACCGATAAAACGTTCCTCCATGGAACGCTCAAAAGGTGGCCGGCCCCCGAGATGGGCCCCCGACGTCGAACTCAAATGGATAAAGGCGCGGGTGCCAGTCGAGCTGGCGGATGCGTTCTATGCCGAAGCACACCAACGCGGCATGACCGTGCAGGACTTCCTTGGTCAGCTGGCTGAGCAGCAGACCGGTGTGCCGTACAACCCGCAGGGAGGGCTGCCACTGACTGCCGCCTAGACGGACGAAAAGCGCCCCGCCGGAGGTGCGAACTCCTGCGAAGCGCTTCGCCACTAACTGAATATCTAGCCCACCGCGCCGACTGTCTCTGTGGAAGGGGATGAGTCCGGCGACGGTGATCCCTTATTCACGACTGGAGTCACCATACCAACGGGACCCCGGCGCGGCCCACTATTGCCCGCGCACGACACGCGGGGCGGGGACCAAGGCGCCACCTCCACGACTTTTCCTGCCGCATCGGCGGCATCCTCGGGCAGCGCGCCGAACATCTCTGCGCCTGTTGCGCCCGGTATGACCTGCACACCGGCAGGAGTGGCCGGTGCCTCGACCGGAACAGGGCTGCTAGACGAGTTGTGTGTGACGTGTCTGGTGCGGGTGGGGCGGCCGCGGGCGACGGTGTTGCGGGCGGTGGTGTGTGGGCCGTGCTGGGCGGCGCATGGGGGGTCGCCGGATGCCGAGGAGATCGGGCCGGCGCCGACGACCACGGTGGCGTCGGCCGATCCGCGCGATCAGGGGCATTGGCTTTCGGCGTTGCGGCGGCAGGGGTGGGTGCGGGATATCCGTGCCGATGGTCGGGCGAATCTGCTGGCGGTGGCGCGGCTGGTGGCGTGGTCTGCCAGCTGGCAGACGCTGGAGTCGCGCCCGACGTGGGAGCGGCTGGTTGCCCGCTCGCGGCTCAGTGAGCGGACGGTGGCTCGGTGGCTGCAGGAGTTGCGGGTGCGCGGCTGGCTGGCGCATCTGGAGCGCGGCTCCACCCCGGCGCATCGCCCGACGGTGCTGGCGCATCTGGACGGTAATCGGGCCGCCGTCTACGGGCTGCGCATCCCCCTGACACCCGAGGAGGCGCTGCACCGAGCCGCTGAGCAGCTGGTGGACCGGCTGGCCGACCGCGCTGATCCGGACACTGGGCCAGTGCCCGAGCTCACCCGGGATGCTCCTGCCCAGCGTGGGATGGCCCCCGTCTCGGCCGCTGCCGGGCTCGATTCGAATCCCGTGGCATCGGCCCCCAGTGTTGGCGCCAGCGTCGTGGCGTGGCCGGCTGGTCCGGGTCATCGCGATCGTCTTGACCTGGGGCAATGTCCGCTGGCTGGGGAGATAAATGGCAGCCCTTCTTGGTTTGGTTTCTCTGGAAAAAACAGTGGGGTTGGTGGTCTTTCGCGCGCGAGAAAACCCGGGGACAACTCTGTGCATAACCCGTCAGATCCACGACAACCTCCACCGACCGCCCTGCGGGCGGACCTCGACGACAGGAATGGGCCGGATTGGGCGACCACCATGCCGACCAGCCGATTTACCATGCTGATTGCCGCCGACTGGCTCCGTCACCGGCTGCCCGTCTTTGGCCGGTGCAGCCGCAAACTCCTCCGCCACCTGTGCAAACCCTACTGGCAAGCGGGTTGGTGCAACCGCGACCTCGTGCATGCGATGGACCACCGGCCCGGCCTATTCGGTCAATCACTCGGGGTGCTGATCTGTCCCGAGCGCATCGCCGCGCCCCGGGCGTTTATCGCCTCCCGCCTGGCCGCGTGGCGCACCCCCGACGGCGCGATCCTGCCCGGCTCCTGGACCTCGCGTATGGCCGATGTCGCTGCTGCCCGCTCCGCCCAGCACCGGGTGGCCGACCGCTACGGCCGGGCCGGCGCCGCCCTGCTGCAGCCCGGCGAGGGTGTCCTCACCGCCCAACACATCATCGACTACGGCCAGGCGGCCCGGCCCCCGGCCAGCCCGGCCACCCGCGCTGCCGCCCAAGCCGCGCTCGCCGCCGCACTGGCCACCCGACACACTTACCGACCGGAACTCACGGTGACCGCATGACCATGCACCACGGCTTGCATAGTCGGGTGTTTTCGGGTGGCCGGCGGGGTGCTCACGATCGGCTGTCGCGTTGGTGCTGGTGAGCGGGGGTGTGGGGGATCCGGTAATGGGTTTATGACAAAATCCGGCGCGTCATCGGTAACAGTCCGTGAGCAAAGCGGGGCGCGGATGTCTCTGTACCCCCGATTCCAGGGGCCCAGGCCCGAGTTTCGATAGGGTTCGTACTGGCAGGCGACGACCGCGGGCGGCGAGTAGGGCATGCGCAATTCGGATTGGGTTCTGCTTTTCCTACGGCGGGCGCACCGTCCGGTGCACCGAGATGCTGCGCAGGCCTGGCGGGACATCTTCCTGCGACACGCCCGTGCAACCGAAGCACAGCAACGAGCGCCGCTGGAGGTGTCGCAGGAAGTGGAAGCGCATCAACAGGAGGTAGCTCGCCACGAGTTCCAGCGCGAGCAAAGACAGTCGGGGCAGCGCAGACCTGAGGATGATTAGTGCTCTACGCCGCCGCCATCGCTGGGAGCGCGTTCATCGGCTTGCTCATCGCCTCAGTTGAGCTGCTCGGCCGTTATAGGGCCTTCCCAGGAGCGGCCTTACTGGGGGCGCCTGGCTTCCTCTACCTCACCGTCAACGCCGCCGCGTGCATGGTGGTCTTCGCGTTGTCGACCGCTTTTGGATGGCGCTTCGGGGTCCCGGATTCTGCCTCCGTCGGCATGGTGACGTTAGTGAGGGTCATCGTCTCCGGGTTCAGCGCGATGGCGCTGCTGCGCAGTAGCCTGTTCACCTTAACCCAGGGTGAGACCACCGTTGATGCGGGGCCCTCAGCGTTGCTGAATGGGCTCCGGTCCTTGTTGGACCGATTGGTGGATCAGCAACACACGGAGAAGCTTATTCTGCGCGAGCATCTCCTGACCGGCTTGTCGTTCGCGAAGGACCATGAGGCGCTGACGCTTCTGTGCAGTACTGCTTTGGTGAACCCCGACCCGCAGAGTGCGGAGGAACTGGGCGACCTCGCCGCTAAGTTGAAGGCGAGCGCGGATATAGACGATGCGGTAAAGCTACAGATTTACGCGATGAAACTCTTGGAATTGGCGGGTTCGCGGGCGGTAGAAGCTGCCGGAAAGGCGCTCCGAGCGTCTTCTGGCGTCACGGGGGAACCTCCTTTGGAGGATCCGGTAGGGCCACAAAAACCACAGGCTAAGGAACAGACAGAGAACCAGATTAATAAAGAGTTAGCTTGGGAGGAGGCGCACCGAATCGTAGGGCTGCTCGACCAAGAGGACAGGTTCCCCACGAACCTACGCGCTGGACAGCTCAGGGTTGATCTGCGTCTCCTCTTGGCGTATCGCCTCCGAGATGTTAGCAGCAGCCTGGCAGCCTTGGCCTTCTCGGAATTGAAGGAGGACTTGCCAAACGCCGAGCTGGTGTTCGGCGCGGAAACCGTTTTGAGTCGGAGTCCTATGCACGTCGGAAACAGATTAATGCGACTTCTGGCACCGCCCCCCGTGCGTCGAGTCGCGTACTACTCACCGGGGGGCAGGGGCAGATATGACATTCGCACAGAGTTCTCCCCTCCGACTGGTCCGGCCTGGCTCCTCGCCACCGCGCTCGACGAGCTGGGGCCTCACCTCGACGACGAGCTGGCGCTTGCCGTGTTGGATGCGTCGATCGAGTTGGCCGACCTGTGGGACGTTCGAGTGGCGCGGGCGGCAGTCCATCTGCGGCTGGGCAACCGGGAGCAGGCAGCCACGGATATCGATGAGGCGCTGCGCGACAAAGACCTCATGCCGGACGACACCGCTTTCTTGCTGGTCGCCCCCCAGGAGGATTGGGACGGAGTCCTGCGGCCAGTACGGGACCTGCTTGCCTCTGACGTATCGGCTGAGATTAAGCTGACGCTGTGGAATGCGGCCGTTAAGGACTGGATAGAATCAAAACGTCCGCATCGCCGTGAGCATTTGGCCAACGAGCCCTTCACCGCTATGCGCTCACAAGACCAACAGCTTTTCGCCGAGATACTGCCCCAAATACTACCCCCCTTCCTAAGCGCCGTGGCCGCCGCCGTTCCGCCGCGCGGCTCGCAGAGACCTCTCAGCTCCTCGGATTTTACTGCCTCCGCATACAACCAAGTACCCGAGACGTTCCTGCCCGAAGAGGTCCTAGAGAAGCTGCACGCGAAGTTCGGAGAACCCCCATCATTCTCAGATGAAAGTCTCGAACCGTCACACCGTAGGATAGCCGATATCCTGGAAGGCTCGCCGCAAGAATGGGAACAGTCGCGGTCATCGGATGCTGGTCAAGATCTCGTTTCCTCACGCCGGTCACGACAAGCGGGTCACCTTGGTGTGGCGCGGTAGCGGCATCGGCCAAGCTGCCGGGCCTGGTCTCGGAGCTGGGTTAGGTGCTACGCACGTAGAGCGTGACCATGGTTACAGGACGTGGCCGGTTGAGTGAGACCCACCCGTCGCTAGCTGGCAGCTTCAACATCTCCGAGACTTTCACTGGCCGCAGACCGTAACCGGCCTGAGTCGGTGCCTTGGACCGGACCTCAGCGCAGCCGTGCGAGCTGCCCAGTCCCGGGCTCGTCGAGCCACTGTGGGGGACAGGGGTGCCAGTGCTTAAGGCTTGGACGGGGGGCTATCGCAAATGACCGTCTATGCGAGACCCACCAACACCACCACCGCTGTTTCATTCTGAGGTCATGTCGTCACCTCGTCTTCAGCGGCGGGGGGTGTCGGGATCGATGGCTTTGTGGAAGAAAACGATGGCGCTGCCGGTCGCGGTGAGCCCTGCCAACGCTGCCTCGGTGAGGTTGCGCTGGGTGAGGGCGGTTAATGCAGCGACTGCCGTGCCACATAGCACGCCCAGCAGAAAGATCAGAGCGGTCCGGATGCTGAGCAGCGGAGGCGGAATGGGCTTGGACAACGAGTGCTCCCAGGGTGGTTGGCGGGTGTCGCCCCGTGCTTGTTTGTGATGCAAGGCTTGTACGTCGTCGGGGGATGGGTCTGCCCCGGTCCGGCTTGAAGGTGCTCTCCTCAAAAAATCTTCAAGATGAGCCGGGGGCACTCGGTGGCCAAGCGACGTAGAAGCTAGTCAACAACCCCTGCTCCGTCACGATGGCTAGGGAGGCCACCCATGGCTCGACGCAAGGAGCATGCTCGTGGCTGACAACGATGACCAGGAGCCGCGGGCTGCGGAGGGTGTGGAGCTACGAAACCGCATCAAAGCTGCGCCTGGGCCGCAGCAAGACCTCCTCGGGGACATGTTTGGGCCGCAGGTCGCGGAGAACGTGGAGTACGAGGATCCCGACTTCATTACGGCTGACCGGGCAATCGTCGAAAAGTTACGATTAGCAGATTTTCAAGGTTTAGCCTGGGCGAAATTCGCTGAATCGCTCGTGAGGTATGGGCGCCCAGTGATGAAATATTGGCTCGTGACTGGGATAATTTTCACCAAGTGTCAAGCAAAGGGTTTTGGGCTGGAACGACCGACACGCGAGAAGTGGTTAAGAGCAGATCACGAAGGATTCGCGAACGAGGTCTTAGCTCGCGGGCTCAATAGCTTCAAACAGTCGCTGCAACGCGGCGTATGGAGCCATAAAGGGGGGGCGACCCTTCGCACGTTCTTCATGAATGCTTGCGTGTTCGAATTTCCGAACCTGTACCGAAAGTGGTTAACAGCTGACTCGCAGTCGCCGGCGCCCACGATACAGCCGCCCGATATCGACACCCGGCCGGATCCTCACCTTAGTTTTGACGAGTTGGTCGATATGCGGATCGAGATTCAGAAAGATCTAAGAAGTATCGACGACATCACCAAATCTGCTGTATTATTAGATTTCGCAGGGTACTCTCACAGGGAGATCGGCGAATTTCTGAGCATCACATCACGCGCTGTCGAGGGTCGCCTTAGACGGCAACGCGAGCGATGGCGGAATAAACCAGGTTGGGGACGAGGGGGGAATGATGGGTAACCTATCCAGAATTTCTGAAGACATGAACGAAGATGTCGAAGTTGGTGCGGGCGAGGAGCACCCTTCCCAGTGGCGGACTTCTTCGATTTCCGAATATATCGAGAAGTCTGCTCTGGGTACCCCCGCAGGGCGCCTTCTGCGGCAACGGACTTCTTCTAAGGTTACACAGGATATTCTCAACCGTGCCGCAGAGCTTGAGCGTGCGACGCAGCCCAAGCAAGTGACACCTTTACCTGCCCCGGATGTGGGTGCTGCTTCTGCGCGTGCACTGGAACCGGACCCAGATCCGGTGACGGCAGCGGAATTTTCCGCCTTCTATAAGCAAAGCGTGCCTCGTCTGGTGGCGTTTCTGCGGTGGCAAGGAGCATCGCTATCCGATGCTGCTGACTGCGTTCAGGAAGCGATGGCTCAAGCGTACCGACAATGGTCGACGATCCATGATCCGCATGCATGGTGCCGGCAGGTAGTCTCCCGGCTCTACGTGCAGCGACTCGCCAGTCTGGTAGAACCCGTCACCGACCCCGGCACCGCTGGTTCTTCGTTGTTCGCGCGGGACGCTGACTGGGATGGTCTTGAGAAACGTCACCGCGTTTCTTTTCTGCTAGAGCAGCTCCCAGCCCGGCAACGGCAGGTTATGGCGTGGACTTACGACGGCAGTACCCCGACGGAGATCGCCAAGGTGTTAAAGACTACCCCGGGTGCCGTGATCGACGGTCTTAACAAGATCCCCGCAACCTTAAAAATTTTACTCGGAAAGGGAGTCGATGTGGCATCACATGACCGAAGTCTGTGACATCGACAAGAAACGATATCCTGCAAAAATCCGTCAGACAGGACACGTCTTTGTCGACGAGCCTGACTTGACACGCTGAAGGGGCCGTGACGATGGTGCAAAACCCCGTGCTTGAGGCGGCGACCGACGACCAACCGAATTTTAGGCGGGACGTCGGTTTGATGGCTCTGACATTTATCTCGCTGGGTTCCATCATCGGTTCGGGATGGCTGTTAGGTGCGTTGACGGCGGCTAAGTCAGCTGGTGGGGCGTCGATCGTGTCCTGGGTGCTGGCCGGTGTGGTGATCGTCCTGCTAGCCCTTGTGCATTCGGAGCTGGGTGCGGCCTATCCCCTGGCCGGGGGCACGGCGCGCTGGCCGCGGTTGGCGTTCGGCGCCCTGTCCGGATTCACAAGCGGCTGGGTATCCTGGCTGCAAGCCGTAACAATCGCTCCGATCGAAGTTGAAGCGGCATTAAGTTACCTTGATCACATAGTACATGGACTAATCAATAAAGACGGCGCGCTCACACATCTCGGCTTAAGCGTGGCCATCATATTAATGTTCCTGTTCACCATGATCAATATCCGTGGGGTGCGGTGGCTGGCCGAGAGCAACAAAATTACCGTGCTTTGGAAGACCGCGGTACCAGTGCTGACCATTATCGTCTTGATCTGGATGTCGTTTCACGCTTCGAACTCCACCGCCGGAGGCGTCTCAAATTTCACCGCTGGTGGCGGTTTTGCCCCCTACGGTGCCCACGGGGTGCTCGCCGCTTTGCCGCTGGGCGTGGTATTCGCACTGCAGGGTTTTGAACAAGCGGCGCAGGTAAGCGGGGAAGCGCGAAACCCGCAACGCAACGTGCCCCGTGCCGTGATCGGCGCGGTGATCGTGGGCACCCTGCTCTACCTAGCGTTGGAGATCGCTTTCATCGGCGCGCTGAACCCTGCCAACCTTATACACGGGTGGACCAACCCCGTTAGCAAAGGTGATTTCGGGCCATACGCGACACTGGCCACCAGTTTGGGTCTGACCTGGCTGACCGGCATCTTGTATGTTGACGCCTTCATCTCACCGGCCGGTACCGGCCTGGTCTATGTGGGCACCTCCGCGCGGCTGTCTTTCGCACTTAGCCATGCCCGCTTCGTCCATCCCAGCCTCCGCAAGATCAACGAGCGCGGTGTCCCGCATACCTCGATCATCCTGTCTTTCATCGTGGGTATGATCTGCCTGCTGCCCTTCCCCAGCTGGCAGAGCTTGGTCTCACTAGTCACCTCGGCAACAGTGATCATGTATGCGTTTGCCCCGATCACCCTGCTTGCCCTGCGTAAGACCGACCCGAACCGTCCCCGCCCTTATCGCCTGCCGATTGCCTCGATCCTGGCGCCCACCGCGTTCATCGCCGCGAACGAGATCATCTATTGGTCATCCTGGGACACCGTGTGGAAGCTGATGCTGGCTATCGCCGTCGGCTATCTGATTCTGGGGATTTCCCCTATGGTAGGCCGTCCGATGGAGCGACCGCCGCTGGACCCACAGTCGCTGATCTGGATCCTGCCGTGGTTCCTCGGCTTAGTCGTGATCTCTCGTTACGGTCAGTACGGCGGAACCGGGCTCATCCCCGAGTGGGTCGATCTGGGTGTGGTCGCCGTGTTCAGTCTCATGATCTTCTTTTTAGCGGTCCGGCTCGCCCTGCCCGCACGCCAAGTCGCCGCGGCCATCGAAAAAGACGATTGGGATACCTAGGTGCCAACGCTTACCCCAAAAGCGGGCGGTCATCCACTCGATCCATAAGAGAACGAGGGCAGAAAACCGACCTTAACCATCAGCGAAGCGCCCTTCTGGCCTCCGAGGAGGTAGGAATGACCAAGGTTGTGGCCCGGGTTCGCCCCCACGATACCTCCACGCAACGTTGAAGATGATGTCCAGCATGGATCGGGGCGGCATCGCATGACTGAAGGCCGTGACATTGACAAAGAGCGGCTCCCTCGCAAACCAAACGAACAGGACACCGCTCTCGTTAACGACCTCGAACCGGCACTCGACTTTGGGTCTGACTACTCAGCAATGGTGCATGACCTATCCGACGACCTGAACATCAAAGCTGGGCTCACCGCCATCCTCGACCCCACTGAACCAAACACTCCTGCCCCGCTAGCAGGGTCATCCACGTCGGCGACGCAAGACAGCCCGATCAGTGACTCCTACATCACCCGTTTCGAATCTTTGCTGTCCTCCCTCCCGCCGAGAACTCGCCTGAGGCTTCGCACGGACTCGGGTTATCCCGAACTATACGAGGCAATCAAGCTGGTCCGTGACCACCTCAATGACCTTAACTACAACCTCGCCCGCATCCCCAACCTCGACCACGCCCGCGTCCACGCCCTCACCCACGCCCTCGATCGTGACCTTGCCAACGATCTTGTCCACTACCTTGAGGGTGCCCTCAAGGTGACCACCGATCTCGCCAGCAACCTCGCCTACGCACATGACCGCGACCTCGCTCGCGACCACGCCTTCACCGACACCCTCGCTCGTGACCGCAGCCGCGACCGCCACCACGCCCACATCCACGCCCGCGACCTCACCAACGCCCTGACTCGTGCACTCAATCTTGCTCGCGACCTCGCCCGTGACCGCCACCTCGCCCACATCCACGCCCTTATCCGCGTCCACGACCTCGTCCGCGACCTCGACCTCGTCCGCGACCTCACCGACGACCTCATCCGCGACCTCAAACGCGCCCGCGCCCGCGCCCACACTCACACCCGTAACAGAATTCAGGCCTTCGTTCGCAACCTCGATCTGGACCTCGATCTGACAAGCGCCGCGATTCCCACCGACACATACGATTTCGACCGTATGCTCGCAACATTGGAAAGTGCCGTCGACGATTTCACCAATGCAGACTTACGGGGAGTTCCTCTGGAAGGAATCCGCCTTGAAGGAATCCGATGGTCTTCGAAGACGCGATGGCCACCAACCGATCAAGAATGGATCCGAGAACAGTCAAACAAGAACGACGACGAAAGCTTTGTGATCCAACCTAATAGATCAACACGCCTCACTAAAACAGGTAGCCGGACAAAATGGAAATGGCTCGGCGAGTTCCTGTCAATCAGCCGACGGGACATTTAGAGGCTCTTCGCCCCACTTCGGGTCAACATCACAGGCCGGACCCATGCTCACCCACCAGGGGTGTCGTGAAGGAACGTGTCACCAAGTGCCGTTGGCAGCATCTGCGCAGTTCAGCGCGGTGACTGCTGAGTGTTGTGATGCGCTCGGATAGCTCCATGAAGATCACTTCTTGGGCGCCTTGCTGGCCTGTCTGGCCAGCTGGTCGAGGTGCTGAGCGTGCTGCGGGGGCTGGGCCCGCGCGACTAGACGACTCTGTCGGTACTCGGGTGGGGTCTGGTGTTGTGTGGTGTTGTTTTTGTGGCGGGTTTTGTGAGATAGCGAGCTGGGCGGATGGTTCGTGTTGGTGTCAATGTCCGAAGTCGTCTGCACTGATGTCCGAAGTTGTCTGCACGCGCTTGTTGTGTTCGGTGAATGCTCGATACACCGTGGAGCGGCCGACTCCGCCGACCGCTTTGCAGATCATGGGGATGGTTGCCCCGGCCGCGCGCATCTGAACCGCCAGCTCGACTTGCGCGGCGGTGAGCGCTTTTTTGCGTCCGGGTGAGCGTCCGGCCTTGGCGCGGGCGTGGGCGACGCGTTCGCGGTTCCAGACTCGTTCCATCTCGGCGAACAGCGCCAGCATCATCACCGATATGCGGGCCAGGAGATCCGGGCTGAGGGTGTCTACCGGGATCGGGTCGTGCAGGCTGCGGATGCCGATGCCGCGCTCGCCGAGCTGATGGATCAGGTTGAGGGTGTCGCGCATGTTGCGGGCTAGCCGGTCCAGGGTGACCACGACGATGACGTCGCCCTCGCGGGCGTACTGCAGCACCCCGGCTAGCCCATCTCGATGTGTGTTCGCCCCGGTCTTTTTGTCCACCCAGATGTTGTCCCGATCGACCCCTGCTTCGAGCAGGGCCACGATCTGGCGTTCGACGTCTTGGTGGGTCGAGGATGCGCGAGCGTACCCCAACAGCATGGAAACATAGTTCCCCGGAATCTGGCTCCGTGACGTGGCCGGACACACCAGTTGTGGAACGAGTTTTGGGGACGCTCGGTCGAGGGGTTGGCTGTCCCAGCGGGCGGGTGTGTCGAACCTTGGATGCGGGACGGCTGCCCGCCATGCGCCTGGGCCGAGGAGCGCCACCGGCCCCGCCGCGCACGCCCTAGACCAAGCCGTCGCGCACAGGAGCGCGGGACAGATCGACAAGTCGTGCACAGGACCATGGACCAGCCAGATGTCCGGACTCGTCTGCACTCATCACCGAAACCTCAGGTCGCTCGGGCAGACGACCTCGGACATTGACAGATGGGGTGGTGTGGGTGTTGCCGCGCGCTGAAAATGAACATCAAAAATCATCTACGATGCCGGCATTGTTCGTCATGGAGCTGCCGCTGGTCATGTTCGCGGTGTTGGCTCTGCGTTATAACCATCAGGACACAGCAGGCCGGCTGGACCGGACATTAGATGCTTATATAATGATCCATCTGCGCCCGGATCAAAGCGTCGCTGCTGTCTTGGTCAGCCTGGCAGACCCCAACCATGTCGCGATGGTCCTTGCCGCAGCAGTGGCCGTGGCCGCTCTCGCCCGGTGTTGGTCTGGCGTGTTGCTCGTTGTTGGCGGCACCGTGACTGCTGTCGTCATCGCCGAAGTAGTGCTCAAGCCACTGGTGGGGCGGTTGCGAGATGGACACTTGGCTTTTCCCAGTGGGCACACCACAGCGGTCGCGGCGCTTGCGATTGTGCTCACCGGTGCGCGGTGGCCCCGTAGCGTCGCGCTGCGGTTGCTGGCCAGCCTTGCGGTAGTCGGGGTCGCGGCAGGTGTCGCGGTCGCACTCATTGCCCAGCGTATTCATTACGCCACCGACACCCTCGCGGGTTGCTGTGTGGCTATCTCTACCGTTTTGTCCCTGGCTTTGACCTTGGATTGTTTCGTGCCACGTGTTCGATCTCTGGTATCCAGAATCTGGTGCGCTTAACCGCTGGTTTTCCTTCATCGGCCCGACTTTACCGAAGCGCACGTATGCGCTAGCCGAGATCTTCGCTCCCCTTGCCCCAGCAGCTTATTGGTAGCGTTGGCCTCGTCGACGTGGTGAGTGTTGGTCCTCGCTAAACCGTGCCAGCCAGCGCGCAACAGGCCGCGAACGGCCGGCCCGAGAAATGCGGGCGTGGGAAGGTGACGGTTCGACGGTTGCGCGTCTGAGCACAGCGACAGTAGCCGCTTCGCGCAAATAGGGGTCGGTGCCGATCCACGCAATTAACGTGTCGGCGGCGCAGCCAGAGCCGGCCTGACGCCGGTGGCGGGGTTTCTGTGCGCGGATCATTGGTCTCTCCCATGCGTTCATCCCACCTCTTTTTCTGAGATACGCTGCTTCGGCTGCGCTCTGACACCGGGATCCTGTCAGTCAGATGAACTCTTAGCGACGTCCATCGTGAGCGCAAACTCCGTCCCTTATTCATTCGTTGGTTACTCAACCGTCACAAAACGCGATGCGGCGGTCAAGGGTTCAGAATCTGGCGCGTGGCCAGACATGACGCGGATGCGCCGAATGTTGAATTGCCCCTTGCCGGAGTCGACATTCGTTACCGCGGCGAGGACGGTGCGCAGGCGCAGGTGTCGTGGGACCGAGCCGGGCAGCGCACCGCGTAGTCATCACCCAACGTCACGGGTAGGCCCGCCAGCTTGTCATAAAGCAGATTCCCGGCTACGGGTCCGTGTCAGTGGCCAGGTGGTAGGCGCGGTTGATCAGCTCGAGCTGGGGGCCGGTCAGTGATGCGGTCAGGCCTTGGTCGTCTTCGGTGCCCACGATCGCCACCGCCCCGTACCAAGCCCTCGGTGGTTGGCCTAAGAGGGCCAGCACCACCGAAGCCACCAGATTGGGCCGATAGCGCGCCGGCGCAGTGCCGGCCAGCGCCGCGTCGGCGAGCTTGGCGCGCATCCCCCCATGTAGCTCGATGCCGTTGAGATCGCCGCCGTGGGGGTCGACCTCGGCGCGCACCGCTGCCCACAGGCCACCTTGGTAAAGACCCCACTCGGTGTCGCGGACCCGGCCCGGGGACGAGCGGATGACCAGCCGACCATCCGGAGTGAGCACCGCAAAACGCACCTCCCCCACCTGCGGCGCACCCCCCATGTGCTCACAGAAAGTCAGTATAAAAACTACTTGATAACCTGAGCAGACTAATCCGACCGCCTGAAGTGCGTGACCGAGTACATAATCCGTGACGAGTCATCATGAGAATCGGATGGTTTCCACGACTGCCGGGCAGCGGTGACCATGGTGGTTGGCTGGGAGGACGTCTCCCGGCTGAGAGGGGTTCACATCACCCAGCTTCACCCGATGCGGGCGCCAGTGCCCGTCGACTGGACATAATGGATGCTTACCGGCTCTCGCGTCTCCCCGATCAGCACTAGCCCCGTGCGACCGATCGATCAAGCGGTGCCGGGGGGCCGGGGCGCAGTGGGGATCG
>Ga0213881_10000878_pt1 | contig 15975 bp, 13 predicted proteins | sample BarmaccoBMER_R08_FD_160104 | JGI IMG/M metagenome (GOLD analysis project Ga0213881, IMG submission 160104) | Barbacenia macrantha exposed rock microbial communities from rupestrian grasslands, the National Park of Serra do Cipo, Brazil - ER_R08 ... | reverse complement strand
CGCTGCCGCGGCGCCCGCTGCCGCCGCGCGCGCCGCAGCCGCGCCCGCCGCACGCGTCACGCCCGCCGCACGCGTCACGCCCGCTGCCGCCGCTCAAGGCGACGCCGTCGCGCTCGACGCGCGACGGAAGTTCCAGCTCACCCTCGGTGCGCTCTGGCTGCTTGACGGCTTGCTCCAGTACCAGCCGTCCATGTTCGGCAGGGCCTTCCCGCAGATGCTCACCGGGGCCGCCAACGGCAATCCCAAGCCGGTAGCGGCGCCTATCGCCTGGTCGGCCACGTTCATCGGGCACCATCTGACGATTTCCAACGGCCTATTCGCGACCATCCAGGTGGCGCTCGGCCTCGCCATCGCATTCCGCCCTACGGTAAAACCGGCACTGGCGACTTCGGTGCTGTGGTCATGCGGGGTGTGGTGGCTCGGCGAAGGGCTTGCCGGAATACTAACCGGCAACGCCAGCCCGCTGACCGGAGCGCCCGGCGCGGTAATCCTCTATGCGCTCCTCGCGATCCTGCTCTGGCCCGCCGGCCGGGACGCGGTGCAGAATTTGCCTGGGCCTCCGGCCGCGGCGACGACATTCGTAGCGGGTCGCGCAACCGGTCGGCACGCAGCACAAACAGCCTGGCTGGCCGTCTGGGGGAGCCTGGCGGCATTCACCCTGCTGCCCGCGTCCCGCGCACCGCACGGCATGAGCTCGACGCTGACCACGATGGCGCAGGGACAGCCCGCCTGGCTGGCCTGGGCCGACTCGCACGCCGCGAATGCGCTCGCTGGCCACGGCCTGGCAGCGTCGATCGTGCTGGCGACACTGCTGATCGCCGTCGCCGTGAGCGTTTACCTGCCCGAGCCGGTCATCCGGGCGGCGATAGTGGTCGCTGTGGCGCTAGCCATCTTGCTCTGGCTCGCCGAAGGCATCGGGGGTATCTTCACCGGAACCGGCACCGACCCCAATTCCGGCCCGCTACTGGGGCTCCTCGCCCTGGTCTACTGGCCGTCCGGCCGGACACCAGCCGGCCGGACACTGGCGGCCCGGACGCCAGGGCAGAGCGCGCCATGACCGCACCCGTATGGCTCTCCGGGGTGTTTGTCGCCTTGATGCTCGCGGTGGCCGGCTTCTGCGCGGGTCGAATGGTGGTCGCCCGCCAGACCGGCCGTCCCGCGGAACTGGACTCCGACATCACGCATGTGCTCATGGGCGTGGCGATGGCCGGGATGCTCGCCTCGGCGGTCCGCATCGGGACGCCGGCGATGTGGATCGTGCTGTCCGGAGGCGGCGCGACCTGGTTCGGCTGGCAGGCGCTCGGTGGCCGCCGCGGCGCGTCGTCAAGTGCCTGGCGGTGCTCCCAGCCGATCCCGCACCTGCTCGAGTGCGTCGCGATGCTCTACATGATCCTGGCCGCGCGGGCCGTGCACGCCGCGCGGCCGTCCACCGGCGCGAGCGCGGGCATGGCCATGGGGACCGGCGCGGCACGGCTGTCGATCGTGTCGCTGGTACTGGCCGGGTTCATGATCGGCTACGTCGTGCTGCTGGCCGACCGGCTCACCCTCGCAACGAACACGAACACGAACACGAACACCATCGCATCCGTCACCTGCGCCCCGGCCCTGGCTTCTCGCTGCGGGACGATGTGCAAAATGGCGATGGGCATGACGATGGCTTACATGCTGGTCCTGATGCTCTAGTGGAGTGGCTGGGAGCACGGCGGTATCTCAATGAGCATCGCCACGAGCTGACCCTGGCCGCCCAGGCGCTGTACCCGCACGACCTGCGGGTGGCTGGCACGCCGTTGCTGGCTCGGCCGGAGTGGCTGCCGGACGAGCCGGTTCCGCTGGATCAGGTCGCGCTGACCCTTCGCGAGGAAGCGGATGATGGCCCGCCCCTGCCCGCCCTGCCCGCCACGCACGCGATGTCCGCCGAAAATGTCGCCCCGCTTCTTACGATGGGACCCATGCAGAGCGACACGGAGCTGGACGCGGCCGAGGCGGAGGCCGAGGCCGTCCTGAGGAGGTACCGGGAGTGGGCCGCGGCCGGGCGGCCGGGCGCGATATCGCATGAGGAGGCCATGGCCGAGCTACTCGGCGGCCGCTAGGGGCGGGTGAAGATCGAATGGTCACCGGGCGCCTGTGCGTCCGCTCGCAGGCTCATGGCCGACCAGGAGGGCATGCGCGCGGTCGGCGCGGCGGTAAGCGCGTTGGCCGATAACCCCAGTCCTCCCGAGGCTTTCGTCCGCGGCGCCTACCGCCGTCTGAAGATCGGACCCTACCGGGTCATGTACATCGTCGAAGGTGAGCTGATCACGGTCGAGCGAGTCGATCTCGCCGTCGCGTTACGCGATCAGCTTTCGGATCGGATGTCGTTGTCGTCGTCGGGAACCACGCGGACGGCTGCCTCCTCGGCACTGGCCGCGCCGCCGTCGACGCCTTCGTCGTGCGCGATCAGCTCATCTTGGCTGGCCGGGTGGGCGCCCTCGTCATCGGCCACGAGCCGGCCCGCCCGCGGGTCGGGGCCGTCGTCGAGCAGCAGCCCGTCGACGTCCTCATCGGCGGCGTCCGGATCGTCGGCTATGTCCTCGGCCTCGTCGTCTTCTTTTTCTTCGTCATCGAGGTCTACGTCCGGTTCCTCCTCGTCGAGCAGCTCATCGAGCGACTCATCGGAGTCCGGATCTCGCCGTATCGCGCGTGACCAGCGCTGCGGCGGGGTCACTCCCCGGTCCAGCGGGTCATCGCCGGGGTCCCCGTCCAGCGTGTCATACGCGTCGTCGACCTCGTAGTCTCCGAGATCAGCGGACTCGTAGCGATGCTGTTCGGTCATCTGTCCGTTCCTTCCGCAGGATTCCAGGGCAGGATTCCAGACTAGGCGGCGTACCATGGTGGCAATCCATCGGGAGGGCCGTGCGGACCGTTGAGCTGTCCGATCATCCGGGCGAGTTGCTCAACGCCGCGACTCGGCAGCGCGAGGCCGCCGGGCGGGCAAAACTGTCCGCACACGAACGGCAGCTCAGGAAGCTCCGACGCCAACGGGACGACGCCCGCCATCACCATAAATGGTGGACCTACCTCCGCCTGGCTTTCGCCATATCGCGGCATAAGCGCAGCCGCCCCCTCGTTATCAGCGTTCCGACCGACCAAGAGGAAATGCTGAGGGCCGGGATCGCGGGCGAGCGGCTCATCGCGCGCGAACTCGGGGCGGCTCTTGATGACGAATGGACTTTGCTGCATGGTTATCGCAACGGCCGTGGTGAGATTGACCATTTGCTTCTCGGGCCAACCGGTTTGTTTGCCATTGAGGTAAAGAACATAAATGCCACTGTCCAGGTCAACGGCGACACGTGGGTGGCTGACAAATACGACCGGTACGGCAACCATGTGGAGCAGTACACGGTCGCCGATCGGCGCGGACGCTCGCCCAGTCAGCAGCTCAACCAGTCGGCAAACGCGCTGGCCAGCTTCCTGCACCAGCGTGGCCAGCCGGTTCCGGTCAGACGCGTGGTGGTCCTGAGCCACCCCCGCGCCAGGGTCGGCAAACACGCCAACCTCACGGTCAGCGTGGCGGTTACCGCCGAGGAAATCCTGCGCCTGGTACGCGACTCACCCGACAGCTTCGGCGCGGATAAGCGCAAGAAAATCCTCGCGCTGATCGAGCGCGATCATGCCTTCCACGAAAGACACTAAAACCTTTTTTACCGCGAACGACATGGGTTTATCGTGCGCGATTCCCTTCCCCGAGCCATCGCTTCTCGGGCCATTGCTATTCGGTCACCGGGCTGGCGGCGAGGGTCTGGGTGTGGATCTCCCAGGCGGCGGCCAGGCGCTCGACCGCCAGCGACAGCACGTCGAGCTGTTCAGCGAAGGAAAGCCGGACATACCCCCGGTGCCGCCCGTCCACGCACGCCGTGCCGCCCGCCGACACCACTACGCCGTAGCGGGCCGCCACGGCGGCGAACGCCTCGGCGTCCGCGACCGGCAGCCGTATCCACAGTGACAGCCCGGCGGCTGGTCTGGCTGGGCGCCAGGCCGGCAACTGCTCCTCGATCAGCGAACACAGGTGATCGCGTCGCTTCGCCAGTGCCGTGCGGTGAGCCGTGAGCCAGTCTTCGTCCACCGCGGCCAGGAGCTGGGCGGCCACGGCCTGGGTCACCGAGGAAGTGGCGAGGTTCAACGCCGCCTTACGGGCGAGGATCTCGCCGCGGAACCGGTCCTCGCCGAGCCGGATCCAGCCGGCCCGCAAGCCGCCCCAGAGCAGCTTGGAGACCGATCCGATGGCGATCACCTCGGAGCTGAGCGCGGCCAGCGGCTGCGGGTTGACGGGGCCGCCCTCCAGCACGAGGTCAGCCAGCGCCAGGTCCTCGATGACGATGGTCCGGCCCGCGTCGGCGATGGCAGCGATCGCCTGACGGCGCAGGCTCGGCATGATCAGCCCGGTCGGGTTGTGCCCGGTGGGCATCACGAACGCCACTGACCCTCCCCGGCGGGCGAGGGCGTTGGCGTCGGTTCCGGCGGCATCGGCGGGTACTCCGGTGATGGTGTCGCCGCCGAAGACGCTGGGCAGCCCCGGATACGTCGGACAGCTCGCCAGCACGCGACTCGGCCGCAACACGCGCGCCAGCAGCCACAGCGCCTCCTGCGCGCCGCCCGTGATCACGATCTGCTCCGGGGAGGTGGGAAGCCGCTGGTGGGTGCCGAGGTGCCGTGCGACCTCGGCTCGTAGCGCGGGAAGTCCGCGGGGATCCAGCCCATGCCCGTCCAGCGTGCTCCACGCGAGACCGAGGTCCACTTCGGGCAGATGGCGCAGGTCACTAGGTGCGGAGACCGACAGGTCGATGGCCGATCGGTCGTCCGCCATCCGGCGCAGCAGCAACCCGGCCACGCTGCTGGCCGGTGCGACGGAACTGGCCCATGAGGGACGGCCGACCACATAGGTGCCCGAACCCTGACGACGGCGCAGCACACCGGCTTGGACGAGTTCGTCGAAGCAGGCCACCACCGTTCCCCGCGAGACCCCGACCGCGGAGGCCAGAATCCGCTCCGCGGGCACCCGCGTCCCCGGCTGGAGGGCTCGGCTTGCCACCGCCTCCGCCACGGCGCCCGCCAGCCGCTGGTAGCGCGGCCCGGGTCGTTGTTGCCAGCCATCGAACACGACCGCCGCCCACCAGCCCAGATCTTGACCTGTCACGACTCCCAGCCATCGCGGTGAGCTGCCGCGGCGGTCGACGCCCCGCAGGGGCGTCGGTTCCCGCCGTGGCCCCAAGCCGACCGAGCGCAGCGAGGCCTTGGCGCGGAGGAAAACGGGTCCATTTCCTCATATTGGCCCTGTTAGTCACCGGGCGACAACGCGCAAGCTAGCAGGCATGGAACCAACCCAGACCCTGGCGCGGAGCTTCTGGCAGGCGATCGAACCGATCCATTCCGCGGTTTACTTCGCCCCGGAGCCGGCCGAAGCCGCCCGCCGGATCGGCCTGCGCGGTTACTGGATGGGGTATTTCGCGAGCCGCGTGGCGCCGCTCGGCCCGGTCCCGCCGTCCGCGGTGACCGCCATGGCGTACGGCTTCGCGCCCGTCATGATCGAGCGCGCCATCCCCGACGCGTGGAAGTTCGCCGATCCCGTTGTCGTGCTCGAGACGCGCATCGGCACCGCGGCTGAGACTCTCCGGCTGCACCTCGGCGCTCGGCTCACCGCCACCCTCCCTGAGCTGGACGAAATCCTGTGGCAGGCCATCGCAGGCTGCCCCTTCGACGGCCGTCCTCTGGCGGCGGCGTGGTCGCGGGTCGCCCGGCCCGATGACCCTGCCGCGTCGGTGTGGCTGGCCACGACGATCCTCCGCGAGCACCGTGGTGACGGGCATGTCATCGCCGCCGTCGCGGCCGGCCTGCGCGGGCTCGACGCGTCCTTGACGCACGTGGCCACCGGCGCGATCTCCCGGGAGATGATCCAGCCCAGTCGCGGCTGGACCGATGAGGACTGGCAGAAATCCGAGCGTCGCCTGCGGGCCAGGGGCCTGCTCGACCGGGACGGCCGGCTCACCAAGACCGGCGGCGCGCTGCGCCGCGACGTGGAGGACCTGACCGACCGGCTCGCCGCCGGCCCGGTCGAGCGACTGGGGGAGACCGGCGTCAAGGAGGCGATTGATATTGCCGCGCCGCTCAGCCGTCACATCATCGACACCGGTCTGCTTCCGGTCCCGAACCCGGTCGGCGCTCCCCGGCCATGACCCCGGTCCAGATCAGGGTCGCTTGCCCGGACGATCGCCTGAAACTGGCGGAGATGTTCCTGCGCTGCTCAATTGAAACGCGCTACCGCCGTTTCCATGGCTTCCTCGAATCGATCCCCGAGCCCTATTTCACCGAGGCGCTCGGCGGCCGTCCAGGTCATTTCGCCCTGGTCGCCGCAACCCCGGCGACCATCGTCGCGCTCGCCAGCTGCGCTGAGGGCGAGCTTGGCATCCTCGTCGAGGATGCCTACCAGCGCCAGGGAATCGGGAGCCGGTTGCTCGAAACGCTGATGGCCCGCGGCGGCTATGGCGCCTTCCTGGCCTCCGTGCAACCGGATCAGGCCTGGATCGTTCCCTTCCTGCGCCGCTACAGCCAGATCAAGATCGAATTCACATGAACGGCGGTGGTTTCCCCAGTGGGAATTGATTTTGCCGGCCTGACCAGCGCCCACATGGCCGACGCCTGTATCCGGGCGGGCGTTGCCGTACGCTGTGTTTCTTTGCGGCCCGTGGTGCCCGGCACTCGTGTGTCCGGACGCGTGCTACCTGCCCGGCACGCTGGCAGCGTGGATATCTTTCTCGAAGCGATCGAGGTCCATGCCGTTCCCGGAGACGTCCTGGTCGTCGACAATGGGGGCCGGCTTGACGAAGCTTGCGTAGGCGACCTCATAGCTCTGGAAGCCCGCGCTGCCGGCCTGAACGGCATCGTCATCTGGGGCTTGCACCGTGACACGGCAGATATCAAGTCCATCGGCCTCCCGGTATTCAGCCTGGGCTCGATTCCGGCTGGCCCAAGAAGCCTCGGCGATCGCACCGATGATGCTCTGCAGCTCGCGAAGATGGGGGAGTGGACGGTAACTCGCGCCGATATCGTCGTGGCCGACGACGACGGCGTCCTTTTCATCCCGTCCGACGTCGCTCGGGACATCGTGGCCCTCGCTGACGAAATCCGCGACACCGAGCACCGCCAAGCGGAACGCATCCGCTCCGGCACGCCCCTCCGCTCCCAGCTCCAGTTCCCCGCCTACCTCGCCGCTCGCGCCCAGGATCCCGCCTTTACCTTCCGCACTCACCTCCGCTCCATATCCGCCGCCATCGAGGAATGAGTTACGGCTGCCGCCGCAGCTTCGACTACCCTGCTGGACGAGTGCTAGTGCAGAAGGGGGAAGGGTGCCCGCAGCAAACGACGACTGGGTGGCGCGGACGGCGAGCGACGTGATCGCCGAGGCGTCGCGTCGGCATCCTGGGGTGCCGCCGACCTGTGCATCTGGGATCAGCCCGTCCGGTGCGGTGCACCTGGGTAACCTCCGCGAGCTGATGACCCCGCACCTGGTCGCCGACGAGGTCCGACGGGCTGACCACGCCTGTCGGCACATCCTGTCCTGGGACGACTATGACCGCTTCCGTCGAGTGCCGAAGGGGTATCCGGAAACCTTCGCCGAGCACGTCGGACGGCCGCTCACTTCGGTGCCCGATCCGGTCGGCGACTGCCACCGGGACTGGGCCGAGCACTTCAAGGCACCGCTGCGGGAAGCGCTGGATCGTCTAGGCGTCCAGGTCACCGAGATCAGCCAGACCGAGATGTACACCTCCGGCGCATACCTCGACCAGATAATCCTGGCCATGCGCCGCCGCACCGATATCGGCGCCATCATCCGGCGCTATCAGACGAGGCAGACCGAGGTAGACGAGGAAGCCCGCGCGGATTACTACCCGTTCCGTCCCTACTGCACGACCTGCGGCCGGGATGACACGACCGTTGTGGCCTTCGACGACGACACCACGGAGATCACGTATACGTGTGCGTGCGGCGCCAGGATAGGCCCTGTCCCCATCGCGGAGGTTGGCGGCAAGCTCGTCTGGAAGGTCGACTGGCCGATGCGCTGGGCCTATGAGCGCGTGACTTTCGAACCAGCCGGAGTCGATCATTCCTCTCCTGGCTCCAGCTTCACGGTGGGCCGGCACCTGGTCGAGGACATCTTCGGCGGTGAGATGCCGCTGCACTTCATGTATGCGTTCGTGGGAACGCAGGGTCAGGCCAAAATGAGCGGCTCGCTGGGCGGCGCCCCCACGCCAAAGGACGCGCTGGAGATCTTCGAGGCGCCGATCCTCAGGTGGCTGTACGCGAGGCGACGTCCGGAGCAGTCCATCACGCTGGCCTTCGACGATCAGGTCGGCCGAGCCTACGACGAGTGGGACGCGCTGACCCGCAAGGTGACTGCTGGAACCGCGGAGCCTGCCTCAGTGGCGATCTACACGCGATCCTCGTCCACTGCCGGCGGGAAGCTGTCCCAGACGCCAAAGCCCATGCCGTTCGGTACTGTGGCTTCGATTTTTGATATCACCGCCGGGGATGAGGACCAGGAGCTGCGCATCCTGCGGGATCTTACACCTGAGGCGCCGATCGAATCGCTTGACGAGGTGCGGCCGCGACTGGACTGCGCTCGGGCGTGGGTGCTCGGATATCTCCCGGAGGAGAAGCGCACGCAGATCCGCGACATACCGGACGAGGCGCTGCTGGCCGGCCTGACCGAGCAGGAGCGGCACGCGCTCAAGCTGCTCGTTGACGGGATGGCCGACAACTGGTCGCACCAGGGGATGACCACTCTGGTGTACGGCATCCCGAAGCTCATCCGCGGACTGGATATCAGCGCGCCGCCGACTCCGGAGCTGAAGGTGGCCCAGCGGGCCTGGTTCGCTCTGCTGTACGGGCTGCTGATCGGCAAGGACACCGGCCCGCGCATGCCAACCCTGCTGTTGGCGCTTGGCCAGGACCGCGTGCGCAGGCTACTCGCGGTGTAGCACACATGATGGCTTTGCGGATTGCCTTCCGGCTCGTTCGGAACCGTTCGGGGATCGACGGATTTAATCCTCCGGACAGGGCAATATCCTTCCGGATGAGTCGCTATCTATCCTGAATCGATCCGGGACCTTCCCAGCCAGCCAGACAGCATGTTGGGCTAAGAACCAGAGGCTGAGCTGAGGGAAGGCATGTTTCAATGTATCGAAGCCAGACGGAACCGCTCCAGGCAATCGATCTGCCTCGTCACCGGGCGATCGTCGCGCTCGATATCGAGCAGTCCACCAGCCGAACGGATACGGTCAAAGCGGAGTTGCGCAGCAAGGTATACGAGCTGTTCGACGAAGCACTGCGCTCCGCGGGAATCCACCGACGCTATCGTGACCCGTTCATCGACCGCGGCGACGGCATCCTCGCGCTCATCCGGCCCGTGGACCAGGCGCCTAAGGTGCTGTTGCTCAATCGTGTTATCCCCGCTTTCAGCAGGCTCCTGGTTGACCACAACGCGAACATTCCCCACGCCGAGCCACAACGGCAACTGCGGGTCCGCATCGTCATGCACGCAGGAGAAGTCCGCTACGACACCAACGGCTGCTTCGGGGAAGCACTGGATATCGCATTCCGCCTGCTCGACGCCGCCCATGTCAAGAAGGCGCTCCGAGTCGCAACTGCGCCGCTGACGCTCGTAGTCTCCGCCGAGATCTACAGCTCCGTCGTACGCCATGGATACAGCGGCATTGACCAGCAGGCATTCCGCCCGCTCGTCCACGTGCGCGTGGCGGGTAACCGGCACATCGGCTGGATTCACGCTCCCGGAAAGGCCGTCCAGCATCAGGTGACTGAGCTCGCCATTTACCGGCAGCCCGCCTGACTCCCGCATCCTGCTAGCCTGCGAGGTAGGAAGCGGCACAGGGCAGGCACGGCCTCGGCCCCGGCCTCCGGGGATATGATGGCCGCTTGGGCGACTGAGGGGGACTGGGGACGGGGACTGGGGGCACTGTAGTGATTGATGAGGTCGCGGGGGTGCGGTCGGCCGGGCAGGCTTGGAAGGCCGCTGTCGCGGACCAGGTTGCCGGCTGCATCGAGGATCGGCGGGTTGTACACGCCATGGGATTAAACGGCATTTGGAAGAAAGGTTAAGACGCACCGACCGATCCAGCCCTCTAGCTGACAGCGCTCGACCGTGGCAGACTGTCGGAAGACACCGGAGGATTCCGGAGGATTCAGAACGGCAGAACTCTCCCTAAGTCGTAGAGCGGCAAGGGCATCTCATGGACACCATTCCGGACGAGATCGCACGGCGATTCGTCAGTGATCTCGTTGAGTTGCGCCTGAGGGCGGGTGAACCCAGCTATTCAACGCTGGAGCGAGCAAGTGATCACGCACTTAAGCGGGCGACGGTCAGCGACCATCTGAACGGCAAGCGGGCTAACCTTCCGGACTGGCCGTTTGTATCGACCTTCGTCACTGCGTGCCGGAGCATTGCTCAAACGACTGGGCTGGATCTACGGGATCTCGGCACGATAGCCGAATGGAAGCAGCATTGGGATGCCGCCAAGCGCGGGATAATAGACTCGCGCTACCCGGGAAGCGCTCACCGTGTAGACCCACCGGCTCCTCCTGAGAAAACTGAACAGGTAAGCTTTGCGCACTTTCCTGAGCCGTCCGATAGACATGCATCTCCTCCAGCCATCGGCGCGAGTGAGCCGGTCTGGGGGCCGGTCCCACCACCGCCGAATGATTTCGTCGGACGTGAAAGCGTGCTCGATGAATTGCACAGGGCTTTCCACCAGGACGACAGGGCCGGTGCGCTGGCTATCCAGGGAGTCGCCGGCGTCGGGAAGACGCAGCTCGCCGCAATGTATGCGCATCGTTATCGGACCGAATATGACTTGGTGTGGTGGATTTCCTGCGGCAGTCAGGAGCTCGCACATAACGGTATGGCGGAACTCGCATCCCGGCTCGGTGTTACCGCCTCGGCGCGTGTACCGGGTGAGAATATATTTGGGGCGCTTTTTGACGAGCTTCGGCTCGGGCAGCGTTACAGGCGATGGCTATTAGTATTCGACGACGCGAATGAACCGCAAGCGATCAGATATCTGATTCCTCCCGACCGGCAAAATGTTTTGATCACGTCGCGCAATTATGAGTGGAGCGCGACAGAAAGCATGCTGGAACTCGACGTGTTCGAGCGCGGTGAGAGCGTAGAATTCCTGTCAAGTAGGAGGCGTGGGCTCAGCGAAGCCGAAGCGCAGCAAATCGCCGATTCGGTCGGCGATCTTCCGCTGGTTCTGGAACACGCCGTGGAGTCTCAGTTCCAGCCTATGGAATATCTTAGCCGACTTGACAGAGACCCGTTTCTCCTGTTCTCGGAAAAACCTCCCTCCGCCTATCCGGTCACTGTGGCGGAAGCATGGCTCAGTGTTATAGAACGGCTGCGTATGGAAACACCAGATGCGATGGTCCTGCTAGGCTGCCTGACGTTCTTTGCCAGTGATCCAATACCGCGTGAGTCCTTGGAGCGCGGTCGCTTCAATCACGAAGTATCGGTCCGTGAGGTTCTCGGCCCTCTCCGGTTCAGTCGTGCCATCGCTGCGCTGAGGCGGGTAGGCCTCCTGAGCGTACGCCCGGGTATCCGCCCGGCTACGAGCAGGTTTCATGTGCACCGCCTTACCCAGCGACTGGTCCGGAGTGTGCTCACCGCGGCGGAGGCTGAACGGCTGCGGCACGATGTTCACCTTTTGATCGCGGCGGCTGATCCGGCCAGTCCAGATGATTTCAACTCGTGGCCGCAATACGATGAGCTGCGCAGTCATATGGGTGAATCGGATGTCATGGAATGCTCAGATGCGGTAGTACGGCGCCTGGTCGTAAACCAAGTTCGCTACTTGCGTGCGTCCGGTGATCCAAAAGCAGCGCTTGGGCTGGCACGTGAGGCACTTGATCGGTGGGCAAGCGGAATCGACATCGTAGATCTTGATCCCGCTGCGATAGAGTTGGCGATGTATCGCGCGGAGGCCGAGGTATTGTGTTCTCTGGGGACGTATGAGCGTGCTTTTGAAGTAGCGCAGCGAACCTTGGGAAAGATGAGTTCCGCGTCGGCGATGGCGGACTGGAGTGAAGATATCCCCGTCCTTGGCCGAATGCGCGGCACTCGGTTGCGTTTGGCCGGTGATTTTGAAGCGGCGCTCACCGCCGATACGGAATCCTTGAAAGAGCACATCGACGTCTTCGGGCGCGACGATCCTCAGACGTTTATGGCTATGTATAATCTCGCTGTCGACAATCTGCTAGTTGGTAACCATGTGAGAGCCACTATGATAACCGATGAGACCTACCACCGTTCCCTCATCTACTACGGCGGGCCAGACCATCCCTCTGTCTTGTTTCATCAGAATTCATCGGCGCGATGCAATCGCCTGCTGGGTCAATTTGACCTGGCGCTTGCAATAGCTGATGACGTGCACAATCGATATCGGACGCTAATCGACAGCGGAGCATTTAGCGAATACCATCCTTTGTTCTTGATGCATCAGATTGACTTCATTGCGGCGCAGCGTGATATGGGGGCAAGCGGATCCGCGCTGGATCGCCTGGCTGAGGAGAATTACCAAGTCTATCTCCGGTGCTGGCGAACACTTGACAGAGGACACCTCTTGACTCTGGCTGCAGCCATCACCCACAGCAGCCTGCTTCAGCGGATGGACGGGCGGATGGACGAAGCCGCGGAAGCTATATCTGACGCGCGTCATCGCTATATCTCGATCCTCGGCCAAGACCATCCCTATGTTCGTGCATGCGAGGCGATACTTACGGACATTCAAGGGCGGGTGGATGTGACCGATAAATCTGCCGCGCAGTCCCAGGCGAGCTCCGAACTTACGCTATTGCTTTTTTGAATCGGGTCGGATCAACTAGCCGCGGGCACTTCCAGCGAGTTGCATCGCAACCCTGAGATGCTGTGGCGACAGTGGGGGGTCGGTGGCGATGGCGGCTTGCCGGGCGTAGTCTCGCGCTGCACTCTCGTCGCCGCCCACGCGCGATGCTCGTGCCGCGTACAGCAGGACAGGGCCGTTCCGCTGTGCTCTGGCGACGGCTTCCTCGATATCCTGGCGTGCGGCCCACTGATCGCCGAGTTCGGCGTGAGCGAGTCCACGAGCGGCGCGAGTTGATGGACGGCGCTCAAGGTCGACTCGTTCGAGGTCGAGCATCGCCTCCCTGGCCTGTCCGAGGTCTGCGAGGATCTCACCGCGGGTCTGAAGCGCCGCGACGTTCCCGCCGTCGATACCCAGAGCCCTCGTGAGCACCGCCACCGCGGCATGGCTCGCGCCTACTTGCCACAAGGCATGGGCGAGCTCCGTCTGGATGACGAGATCATTCGGCAGGCGGCTGGCTGCGGCATTCAGTTCTTCGGCCGCTTCGGTGAAACGCTCCCGGGTAAGCAGGGTCTGCCCCACAGCGGCAAGCTGATAGGCCACGGCCTGAGTATCCGAGGCGGCCCCGAACAGTTCCGCTGCCTGACGGTAGTGAGTCTCGGCTTCCGATGGTTCATCGCGCGCGAAGGCGACGTTCCCGAGCAGAGACTGAGCCTCCGCATGCATCGCCGTGCTCGATCCTGAGGACTTACGCAGGACCTCATTTGCGTACCGTTCAGTCAAATCGAGTTCGCCCAAGGTCAGCGCATGCTCTGCCGCTTGTAGACAATGCGCCGGGTCCGCGATCGGCGGGTGGGCATCGGCGGTCCTGCGCAGTGGCTCGATCAGGCGGTCGCTCGACAGCTCGTACCAGCGAATGCCGGATTCAAGCCGCGAGGTAAGCAAATATCGGTCCTCCAGCGCACGGACTACCGCGTTCGGTATACCCGCCGTGGCCGTCGCGCCCTCATACACCTTGTTCCGAGCACCGTGTTCGGTGATAAAAGTGCTTACCAACCACGAATTCAGCCGTTTTGTCGAGATTTCGTGCTCGTCGGCCACCTCGGCGATGACAATGCTCGAGTGGGCCGCTAGTGCCGTGTCGACATCACCGTATCTGCGGACATCCCGTGCGGTGATGAAGTCGACGTCCGCTGGCAGCGAGGCCCACAGATGAGCGCAGGCTATCTGTAGCAGGGCAGGTTCCACCCGATCGTCGGTGACGTAGCGCTCCGACCCATCATCAGCGGCGATGCGACTGGTCCGCAGGTCCGTGAGAAATCTCTCCGCGCCCTCCTCGGAGAAGGACTTACCGGGGGCGGCCATCGGCCGCGTTATGGCCTCTCTGGTTCCTAGCTGAGTCAGCTTGGTGAGGACGCAGCTCCTGCCGTTTCCCAGCGCATCCGTCACAACATCGATGGCTTCTTCGCGGCCCGCCACCAGAAGATGAAGCCGTGGCGACGTCTCAGTCTTCTCGCGGGGATCCAGCGCCTCGCGGAGTTCTTCGAGAAACAGCCGACGGTGGGTTTTGCGCCTGCCAGTTTCGACGACCAGCTCATCAGCCGGATCGATCGCGGCGAGAATGACGTGCTTACCTACCTGCCGCCGGATAAATTCCCGGATGGTGAGGCCGGCCAGCCGAGTGGTGGTCTCGCCTGGTGACCAGGAGCGTAGCAGCGCTAATGTGAACGGATTTTGTCCTGGTAGTGCGGCGGACGGGAACGCGGCACCGTAGCTGAGCCGCCCAACCGGGAAGACATGACCTCCATGCAGGTTGCTGGCGGTCAGTGACCGTAGCACGCCGGCATGCAGCAACGATGTCTTGCCTCGACCCGCGGGTCCTACCAAGAACGTAAGCCGGTTCTGCTGCCAGGAGTCGGCCAGCATGGCGACGTCATCCGTACGTCCGAAGAACAGATTCCATTCGGCCTGCGCGAAAGGCCGCGCGCCAGGATACGGCCGGACTCCGCTGTCGCCTATCACGTCGATCAGTGTCCCACTGGCTATAGGAACTTACCAGGTGGCACTGGCATAGATTCCCTCAGACCGGCCTCTGTTCGACAGCACGGTTTGCGCAAAGAATTTGCCAGATGATTAATCGATACTATTGTTGAAGCCGTTACAACCACTAGCGTTGGACATAAGGAGCCGATCCAGTGCCGTTTCCATGTCTGATTGGACGGCATCGCTCAACGGCACAGCCAAGTCCATGCCGCAGAGATTGATCAACATGCCGTCGTCGTTCATGGCTCTCCTGCCCAGTGCGCGGACCGTCCAGTTCCAGTGCACAGAAGGTCCAGTGCACGGCCACGACGATACAGCATCAGCGCACTCTTGGCAACGCTGTCCAAGACAGCACTAGTGTACCTCTTGGCAACGCTGTCCAGATTTTCCTACGCCAATCAGTTTGGAACAGTTACAGCACTGGACGCTCTGTTACCAGAGAACTCGTCAACTTTGTCACTATATATCCCACGCATATCCCCTGCCGGAATTGACGGCGTGCGCGTAGGATATTTTTTATGACGGAACCCGGTCTGGTCGCGTCACACGCGCCTGTGCCTGTGATCTGGGGCGATGTGCCGCCGCGCAACAAGAACTTCACTGGCCGGGAGGCCATCTTGACCCGCCTGCGGGACCTCGCGCGGATGCGTGAGAATTTGTCCGAGCAGCAGGTAACCGCGGTACTGCCGGAGGATCCTCTGCCGCAGGCGCTGCAAGGGCTAGGTGGCGTCGGGAAGACCGCGGTCGCCATCGAGTACGCATACCGTTTCCGCGCTGACTACGACGTAGTGTGGTGGATCCCAGCCGACCAGCTGCCGTCGGTGCGGTCGGCGCTGGCCGCGCTGGCCGGGCGCCTCGGCCTGGAAACGGCTATGACCGCCGGAATCGAAGCAGCCGCAAGGACGGTGCTCGACGCTCTCCGCCTCGGCAACCCGTATAACCGCTGGCTGCTGATCTTCGACAATGCCGACCAGCCGGAAGATATCCGGCAGTATTTTCCGGGCGGTCCGGGCGATGTGCTGATCACATCACGGAACCATAGGTGGCA
>Ga0213881_10000876_pt1 | contig 15980 bp, 11 predicted proteins | sample BarmaccoBMER_R08_FD_160104 | JGI IMG/M metagenome (GOLD analysis project Ga0213881, IMG submission 160104) | Barbacenia macrantha exposed rock microbial communities from rupestrian grasslands, the National Park of Serra do Cipo, Brazil - ER_R08 ... | reverse complement strand
TCATCAACAAACCAACGATCTCCCGGGACGTGTCGGCATGGCCGGGCGGTGTCGACGAGCAGCAGCGTGAACCGCTGCACCCAGCGGTAGACGGCAGACGGACGACCCAAATGGTCTAGCCGCATTCAGTAGTTGGGAATCGACCAAGGAAGGCCGTATAAAGCCGGACGTCGTCGCTCCTGTTCCGGTCGATCTCCGCTATGATCCGTACCATGAAGACGAAGTGGCTCAGAAAGCGGTCGATAGGGGTGGGCTGAATGCTTCCGTCATCGGGCACCTTCTCGATTGGACGGAGCAGTATTGGTCGACGCCGGCCCCAGTCGATGGCAACGACTCTGGTCATCGCGTCCCGGAATTAGCTTCTCTCAAGCTGCGCAGTGTCGGAGATGCTCCACCACGATAGTACATGTTGCCAAGCGGACAGGATTTGCCTTGTTCATCACCCGAACGGCAGTCGCCCAACAGCAGATGCTGCGCCAGAATAGGTAGGAATCTGTTCACTTCGCAGAGTTTTATCGTGCTGCTATTCACGAGGCTGGTAGGGTACTGTCAAATGTACACGTTACTGTCTCGCGCATTTGACGTACAACCTGTACGTCGCTGGGTAGAATTGATACGTCGGGTCCGTGTATGGTGCATCGTCGTGGGACGGCACCTCACGGCGGGGATAGCGGAAGGGATATGGTGCTGGCTAAGGCACCGTGGTAGCCAAAGTTCGATGGCCAACCGGTGTACCAGAATGCTCATCGAGCTCGGCCCGACTTTTATCAAGGGCGGCCAGTTGCTCAGTACTCGAAAGGACTTGCTTCCCTCGTCCTGGTGTGAGGCGCTCGGCCGGCTCCATGACCAGGTCGGCCCGATGTCTGTTCAGGACACCGAGCGGGCACTCGCACGGGGCTATCCGCCGATCCGGCCATGGCCGTTTGAGCGATTCGACTGGACACCTGTAGCTAGCGGCAGTATTGCATGCGTTTATCGGGCGCGCTTGTTCGACGGCAGAGATGTGGCCGTAAAGCTTCGCCGTCCCGATATTGAGGAACACATGCGAGCAGACCTTGCGCTGCTCAGTGCGGGCGCGACAGTGATACAGCACCTACCGGGTATGCGCAAGGTGCCGGTGCGGCGGATTGTTGACCAGGTGGGTTTCGCGATCTTGCGCCAGCTTGACTTCGAGCAGGAAACCGACTCACTGATCGCGATGCGGTCGAATCTCAGCGCGTTGCGTTGCTTCCGTGTTCCACAGGTTATCATCGATGCGAGCGGAGAGGGCGCGTTGGTGATGGAGTTTGTCGAGGGACTGGAGCGCTTCAGCTCTGACGAGCTCACAACGGAGCAGCGCCGGGAGATCGTGAGGCGTGTACTGCAGGGCGTATATCGGATGCTGTTCATCGATGGGTTGGTACATTGTGACATGCATCCGGGAAACCTGTACTTGAACAGGAAGATCGAGGTAGTGTTGCTGGACGCTGGTTTCGTGATCTCGTTGAGTCCCACTGTTCGACAGCTGTTCGCCCAGTTCTTCCTGAATATGTCGTTCGGCCGAGGGAAAGAATGCGCCGAGGTTGTGCTGCGCAGCGCTGATCATGTGCCGGATGGGTGCGATATAGAGGTGTTCCGTCGTGGCGTCACCGAACTAGTGCAAGCCAATCACCGGAGAACGGCAGAGCAGTTCAGACTGGCACCGTTCGCCGCTCGGTTGTTCGACTTACAACGCCGATCGGGTATCATGGCAGCCCCTGAGTTTATTTTCCCGCTCGTATCGCTGCTCGTGCTGGAAGGAATGATCAACGAATTTGATGCGCACGTCGACTTCCAGGCTGAGGCGATACCCACACTGCTTACAGCGCTGCGTGTCGCCTGACCGGTCTCGGCCCTAGAACACGGATTGTGATGGCGTGTGTAAGCGCCTTCGCGCCGGTGCGGCGACCCGTATGCCCGGTCTATTCCAGCGCCGACGCTGGCACATGATCGGCTCTGAGCGCTACCCGTCGTCGAGAAGTTGCGCGCGAGGTCGACCGCTGTGCACCTTTCAACTGCCGGCAAGGTGGCCGAACCGCATGCTACCGCCGTCCTCTTGGCGCCGAGTTCCTGTGGCAGGACAACGCGTTGTACTGGACGGGATCATCGCGCATCTACGGGAGGGTGGTCGCCTAGCGCTCATACACCTCAGCGCAGGAGGCAGCAGCCTGCTGCGCGTGGCGGGTAAGGAGCACCTGGCTCTCGACGCGGTATCCATTCAGCTGCAAAATGCGCCTTCTGCGCGGGCGGTCCGGGTCGCTGTAACTAACTCCATGGACGTTGGAGCAAGTGATCTATATGTCGACAACTCTGGCGTGATCACTAGCAGTCGGTGGGAACCCGTTCCGTTACCAGAACCACCCAGCCCAGGTCACTATCAGGGCGAAGGTTCGGTACTTGTTACCGGAGGACTCGGCGGCCTCGGATTGAGCGTGGCAATGGTGCTCACCCAGTTCCGTAGCTTGCGGGAATGACTCCGATCTCGTTGCGGTCCGGCACGGTCGCGCTGCTGCGTCTGATGTCATGGCCGACAGGATCGACTGATGCCGCGCGGTTGCTGCTCGTTTTAAACGCCGTGCTTGTTAAGATGTTGATTCGCATCTTGCCTCAGCGCCGAGTAGCCAGGGAAATCCCAGGACGAGCGGTGGATCGATCGGGCGGCGCGGGCGCAGTTGCAGCTGCACAGGCGTGGCCGACGTCGAGCGACCGTCGCGTATGCGCACCGGCGCTGGACTCGCCCCGACGCAACATGCCGTGTCCTCTACGTCGATGACAGCGTCGAGCACGGTCACTGACGGTTTGAAGCTTATTGCCAAGATGTGGTAGTCCCCGTCCGTCAGGTTCCCGAAGGTGGCGATGCCCGGCACCGGCACGATTGCGCACGCCGCCGGCCGTTCTTGGGGAATTCCGGACGGGAAGCACCCGGCTAAGGCGAGGGTGGCGCCGGCCGGCCCTCCAGTGACTGCAGCCGTGACTTGCACGACGGTCGGTGCTGGCAGCGCAAACCGGATTGTAGTCAATACCGTGTCGATCGGCTTGTCCGTGGCCGACGTGATCAGCTTGCGAAACCGTCGAGGCGATGCGCCTACCAGGCGAGTGAATTGGCTGGTGAAGGTGCCAAGACTGGAGTAACCGACGTGCATGCAGATGTCCGTCACGTTCATCGACGTCTTAGCGAGCAATCGCTTAGCCTCCACCATCCGCAGCGCGGCGAGGAACCGGGCCGGCGTGGATGCGGTCCGCTGCTGGAAGACCCTATGAAAGTGGAACGGACTTAACAGTGCAGATCGGGCCAGGCTAGGCAGTGGGTGCGCTTCGCCAAGGTTTTCGTACATGCGCTGCACAGAGCGCGATACAGCGGTTATTTGGTCATTGGCGGTCCGATTTTCGCCATGTCCGTTCAGATGGTACTCTTCGACTTGATCGGCATGTCCGATGATTGTCATGATAAGCCTCCATCATTGCCCCGATATGGTGGTGCCGCGAGGTCTTGCGCCTCTTTTCAATGTGGCGGCCCAGGTTGCCACGAAACGTCGTCGCAACGCGCGGCGGCGACCGTCTGACAGACCCCAATGAACTCAAGCCGATATGTACGAAGCGCGATGTTGTCGCCTTTGGCAACGATCGCCATCATCGCCGACCTTCGCACATCGTCCTCGGGATGGTTTGGTATCGAGATGCCGATTATCTCCCTAACTGGATCTTTAGACGAACTTCGTGTTGTGATCTTTTCTTGTAGATTCGTTATTGGAGCGGCATGTCGCGTCCGTGAAGGAATCCACCGAGCCTCCTCGCGTTGCCATACCAGCATGGACTCTAATCTAGAGTGTACGCGGCGAGCGCTGATACATGACCGATGGCTTATCATCCGCCTGGGTGACAACAACTGAAGTATCCCCTCTGCGCCCGGGTGGATATACACGTCAGCGGCCGCCCAGCTCCGACTACTGGGTTCAGTGGACACGGTCATGAAGCGATGACATCGAGGCCATCTCGATCGCAGGCCAGGCTTATTGCCACCTGGCTACAACCGTTGAGACCGGCGATCACCACACTGCACATCTTGGTGGGGCACTGCTATGACCTTCGCAGCGACACGGTGGTCAGCCACGCTACAGCGTCTCGGCGGCGCTAGTCTGGTCGGGATCGTGGAAGATCGGCCAACGTTTCGGGCGAATAGGACAACAGCGTTGCGGCCGCCTAATTCACGATGTAGCCAGGCTTCAAGCACCCTGATTACGCAAGTCGGCGCGGTTCTGGCTGGAGCGGTTCAGATTAGAGTTTACGCAAGTGCAGCCGGCAAATACGCCATTACCGGGCATGTTACTCTGCGGGACACGGGCGCCGCGATTGAGCATCGCAATACGGTTCCACCCAGGCCGCTGCGAACGTCGGTCGCGGGTATGCAACCATCGCGTGCTCGACAAGGGCCAACCACGGTCAGTCACGGATGCATGACACTCAGTGTGGCTGGTGGTCGGGTGGTGGGCGTAGGCTGAGGAACTTTTCGATCCAGTGGCTGACGATGCTCAGCGCGTCGTCGGGGGTGGCGGCGGTGCCCAGCTCGGTTGTTTGGCCGTCGGGGTGGACGGTGACGAATCGGGCGCGGAATGATTGTGGTGAATCGGTTTCCCGCCATACGCGCATGATGAGCGTCGCTGAGGGGGTGCGCCCCTTCGCGGTGTCGACAACCTCGGAGATGGTCACCAAATCCTTTCAATAGATGTGGCTGTAAAGCTTACGCCGTTGTGCCGCGCCGCTGTTCTTCCAGGGTGCTGGGGGATGTTGACACTTCGTTGATGGGTGGTTGACGTCGGTGATGTTTACTCACGGATACGACTTGTCCGTGTCAGCGTCTGTGGTGTGGTCGCGCGTTTGCCAGCACTGCGGAAGCTACCGCGCGCAAGTCCTAGCAGCTGCTATGGGCATTTGTACTGAACAGCCAAAGGTTGGGGATGCTAATAGCGAATGGTGATGGTTCTGCCGCGAGCTCAAGACATTGGAAATGTGGCTATCGAGGGTACTGCCCGCTAGTGACGCAGGCGATCCCGACTGGTCCGAGGGCCGGAAGCCACAGGTAGCTGGCTCGAATTGCATTCGACCGTTGGCGATCGGACCGACGCCAGACGACTGTGGAATAACCGGACGAGAGGAGGTGGGTCGTTGATCCATAGCGTATTGGTCGCGGGTTTGCGACAGGACCTCGATCAGGTCGATTTTGGGCGCCGCAGATTTCGGTTACGCCCTGGGGAATCTCGTCATGCACTGCAGTCTGCCGGTCGGTCATTCTTGGAAGGTTTTAATGCGTTCGTCGCCGTTGCTGGCGCCGATCGATGGGCCGATAATCTCGACACCATAGAACCAGAGCTGCGGGGTTTTGCCTACGAGGGTGCGGGGATGGCCTGCGCGATCCTCGATATGCTCACTTTCGCGCGGGGACGACGGATTGAGGAGCTGTTATCGGAGAAGGCTCGAGATTACCCGCATCTGGTATATGTAGGTGCGGGTTGGGCTTTCGCTCGGCTGCGGCTGCGCCCGTGGTGGGGAACCCGACCGCCTAATCCACTACTGCGGTGGCTGGCTTGGGATGGCTTTGGCTTCCACCAGGGATTTTTTCACGCCGATCGGGTGGTCGGCGCGCAATTGGTCGAGCGGGGTTTAACGCCCAGCCAGCGGGCAATTCGAGATCAAGGGCTGGGCCGGTTGTTATGGTTTCATGAGTGCGCCGATCCGGAAGGGATCGCGCTGCGCATCAATGAATTTTCGACGGCACGCCACGGTGACCTGTGGAGTGGAATTGGGCTTGCCGCCACTTATGCGGGTGCCGCTGAACCAGACGAACTGGAGCGGCTGGTTGCTCTGGCGGGCGACCACGGTGCGGAGCTGGCACAGGGCTGCGCGTTCGCCTGCAAAGCACGTCAGGTTTCAGCGATCGTGCCGGCGCACACCGAAAAGGCGGCGACGGTCCTGGCCGGAGTGACCGCCGCAGAGGCGGCAACGTGGACTGATCAGGCGCTGATCGCACTTGGTACCGGCCCGCGCACCGCCGGCCGGTACCTGCAATGGCGCGCAGAAATTCGCAGGCTGTGGTTTGGGCGGCAAGGACACCGATGATGCGCCTGAGAACTCGCCTGCGTCGACACTGGACACGCCTGGTGGCGGTGGCGTGTTGTCTGCTGGCCTGGCAGCTGGCTCAGCAGCCAACCGCATCCCCGACGCAGCGGACTACGCTGTCCGCGCCGTTTCACTTCATGCCTTACCCAATCGGTTCGCCTGACCACCTGGGTGATCGCCGTCTACGCCCCGTGGCCCCCGCATACCAGAAGATCGATGCCTGGATGTCATCGGTGGGCGCGAGCACTGCCCTGTTCGCAGTCGACGGCGGTACCGTCTCCCATGACATCTGCCTGGTAGACCCGCGCACGGACACCGTATCTATCCAGCCGGCGCCTACCACCGGTCACCGCTACAAGCCTTTTCTTCTTCAGCCCACCGGCTTGTGGTATCCGTCGTATGCCGCCCCGATGGGTTGTCTGCCCGCTGACCTCAATGGCGATGGCTGGCAAGACGTCGTTGTGTACTACTGGGGCCGCTCCCCAGTGTTATTTATGCGCGTTCCCGGCCTCCCGCCGTCGCCGGCCGCATTCAAGGCGCGCGAGCTGGTCTCACCCGCGCAGGTGTGGAATACCAACGCCGCGACAATCGGTGACTTCGACGGTGACGGCCACTTAGATTTGGTGTTCGGTAACTACTTCCCGGATGGTGCCCGAGTACTGGATCCAACCGCGCACCAGCCGGAACTGGTCATGACCGACTCGTTGTCCAACGGGAATAGCAACGGAGGCAGTACCCGGCTGTATCGATTTGTTTCTGGCGTCGGCGGCCTGAATCCCGACGCCCATTTTGCTGAGGTGCCGGGTGCTTTGGGTCCGGCTGCTGATCACGAGTGGACTCTTGCGCTCGGCACCCAGGACTTGACCGGTGACGGCCGGCCGGACCTGTATATCGCCAATGACTTTGGACCCGACCATCTACTCATCAATTCCTCCACGCCAGGTCACTTCAGCTTCCACGAAGTGAAGGGGGTACGGCATTTCACCACGCCGAAGTCTAAGGTCATCGGCAACGACTCGTTCAAGGGAATGGGCGTAGCCTTCACCGATCTAGGGGGTAACGGAGCGCCAGACATCCTGGTCAGCAACATCACCGAACCGTATGCGCTCCAGGAGAGCAACTTCGCCTTCGTCTACACCGGCGACCGATCCGCATTTCAACGAGGAATCGCACCGTACGATGATCACAGCGAGGAATTAGGCTTATCCCGGTCTGGCTGGTCCTGGGATGTCAAAGCAGCAGACTTCAACAACTCCGGTACTCCCCAGATAATGCAGGCCACCGGCTTCGTCGCGGGAACGACCAATCGATGGCCACAACTACAAGAAGCCGCAACATCAAACGACCTGATCCTTGCCCACCCGGAGCTGTGGCCCCATGTGGTCGCTGGTGATGACCTGTCCGGACATGACCACAACACGTTTTTCGTCCGCGGCTCAGACGGGCGTTATATCAATATCGCGCACAACATCGGCCTGGACACCAACGCGGTCAGCCGCAGCTTCGCAGTCGGTGACGTCAACGGAAACGGACGGCTGGACTTTGTTGTGGCTAATCAGTGGGCCCAGTCCACCTTCTACCACAATGAGTCCCGAGCCGGGTCATTTCTCGGCCTGAGGCTGCGCCTACCGGCCAACGATGTGTCCTGCTCGGCCACCCCGGAGGGACCCACGCAGCCGGCTATTGGCGCCAGCGCCACCGTAACGCGGCCGGATGGTCGACGTGTGACACAGCAGATGTATCCGGCTAATGGCCACAATGGCGTCAATGCCCCCGATCTCCTCTTCGGGCTCGGCACCAGCCGCACCACAACCCTGCCTGTAGATATCTCCTGGCGCGACAGCTGCGGTCCGCGCCACAACGTATCGATGACGTTCACGCCCGGCTGGCACGACATCACCCTCCAACCGAACGGCACGACAAAGGAAACACCGTGAAGCCTCGATCCGATCCACGCAGCGCTGCGCTGCGCCGCTTCGGTGTGTCGATTACGGCGCTGACCATACTCGGTCATACCGTATTGGGCTTCGAGCAAGCGTATGCCACCCCGGTGGTCGCTGTGCTTGCAGCCCTTGCCACCGAGTTGCTGCTGGACTCCGTCGACGCCGTAGTCCACCGGCGCCGGCCGCGTTATCTGGCCCCGGTCGGTAAAGTGATCGACTTTCTGTTGCCCGCCTATATTGCCGGCCTGGCCGCCGCGATGCTGCTCTACGCTAACGCCACCCTCTGGCCCTATATCCTGGCTGTCGTCATCGCGATATCGAGCAAATACCTCGTGCGAGTCCGCGTAGACGGCAGGCTCCGGCACTTCCTTAATCCCAGCAACGCGGGCATAGTCGCCGTCTTGGTGCTTTTGCCATGGGTTGGCATCGCTCCTCCATACGAGTTCACCGAATGGATTTCCGGCCCCTTAGATGCACTCGTCCCAGCACTGCTACTTGTTGCCGGCACCATGCTCAACGCCAGCTTGACTCGAAAGACCCCACTAATCCTAGGCTGGGTGGGCGGATTCGTGATCCAAGCCCTGGTGCGCAGCGCATTCGACGACATATCGCTAGTCAGCGCGTTGCTGCCGGTGACCGGAACAGCATTCGTACTCTTCACCAACTACATGATCACCGATCCGGGCACCACACCAGTCCGGCTGCGCAACCAGGTGGCCTTCGGGATGGCGACCGCAGCGGCCTACGGGGTGCTGGTAACCGCGCATGTGGTGTTCGGATTGTTCTTCGCGCTAGTGATCGTATGTGCACTCCGAGGCACCGGACTAGCCGTACTCACCCGGGCCCGTGCGCGCACGAAGCCCACCACGGAGCTAGCACCGACACCGGCACGTCAAGTCGCCGCCTCGCTGCCCGGGCAGGCGTGAACAGGGGGAGCCGTGAAAAAGGCCATCGAGGAGGTTGGAGAGCCGATCGCCGTCATCGGCGCGGCCTGCCGGTACCCCGACGCCAACGACCCATACCAACTATGGGACATGGTTCTCGACCAGCGGCGTGCCTTCCGCCGGCTCCCCCCGCAGCGGTTGGACACCACCGACTACCTCGATCACGACCGCGCCGCCCCCGATAAGAGCTACAGCGCATACGGGGCCGTCCTCGAAGGGTGGGAATTCGATCGCGCTGCGTTTCGCGTCCCCGGGCCGGTCTTCCGAGCTGCCGATCCCGCTCATTGGTTGGCCTTGGAGACGGCCAGCCGGGCACTGGAAGATGCCGGCTACCCGGACGGGGACGGCCTAGACCGCGACCGAGTCGCGGTGATCATCGGCAACACGCTGACGGGCGAGGTAACACGCGCGCGGACTCTGCGGCTGCGTTGGCCGTACATCCGCCGTGTGCTGGCCGCTGCGATGGCCGAGACGGATCTGCCCGAGGACCAGCAGGTTGCGGTGCTGGACCGAGCGGCGATGCACTATCTGTCACCGTTTCCACCCACCGACGAAGAAACCCTCGCTGGTAGCTTGTCTAACACCATCGCCGGCCGGGTTTGCAACCAGTTCGACTTCCGCGGTGGTGGGTACACCGTCGATGGCGCCTGCGCCTCATCACTGCTAGCCGTGATCACCGCTTGCCGTGCCTTGCGCGACGGTAGTGCCGACTTCGCGCTGGCTGGCGGCGTCGATCTTAGCCTCGACCCCTTCGAGCTGGTCGGTTTTGCCAAGACTGGTGCGCTAGCCGGCGAGCGTATGCGCGTCTACGACGAGCGTTCCGACGGCTTTTGGCCGGGCGAGGGGTGCGGCGTAGTGGCTCTGATGCGCGCTAGTGACGCACATGCAGCCGGGCACCATGCCTACGCTGAGATCATCGGCTGGGGTATTTCCTCAGATGGCCGGGGCGGCATTACCCGGCCAGAGCGCGTCGGTCAGCTGCTCGCGCTGCGCCGGGCCTACAACCTGGCCGGGCTACAGCCGTCGGCCGTAGGCCTGTACGAAGGACACGGCACCGGGACAGCAGTCGGCGACACCACCGAGCTGACTGCCCTCACGGAGGTGCGGGGTGATACGCCACTGCAAGCAGCGCTGGGCTCGATCAAGGCCAACATCGGGCATACCAAGGCCGCCGCCGGTATCGCCGGTCTGATCAAAGCAACGATGAGCATCGCCTCTGGCGTATTGCCTCCCACCACTGGCTGCGAGTCTCCGCACCCAATGCTGAACGACGCTCAGGCGAACTTGCGGGTCTTAGCCAAACCTGAATCTTGGCCGGCTAGTGCCCGGATCGCCGGGGTAAGCGCGATGGGATTCGGTGGGATCAACACTCACGCCTTGCTGCGTGCGCCCGAGACAAACAGCCGGGCAGTGGCCATGCCCCGTTCGGGCCGTTACGGTCGTGCTCCCCATACAGCAGTGATCACCGTGAGCGGGCGGCCGACGCAGATACGAGATGTGTTGGATCGGCTCGCCATCCTGGCTCCACAGCTATCGGAAGCCGAGATGCACGATCTGGCGTGCCACTTCGGGGCTGACTTGCCCCGGGGCCCGGTGCGCGTCGCGTTGGTCGCCACAAACCCGATGGAGCTCGGCGAGCTGGCGGCAAGCGCAGCAGCCCAGCTTCCCAGCCTTCCCTCCGGTCGTCTCGTCACACACGGCGGCGTGTACTTCGGCTCCGACGTTGCTGGCCGAGTCACCCTGCTGTTCCCTGGCCAGGGCGCGCCCATATACACGGACAAGGGAACCGGTGCCGCGCAGGCTGATGCGTTAGCTAGCACAGCTGCGGCTCAGCCGGCGATCTACCGCCTGTCGCTGACCGCGCTGCGCTGGCTGGAACCACTCGGGGTGGAACCAGTGGCCGCAATCGGCCACAGTCTCGGCGAGATCACCGGTCTGATATGGGCTGGGTGCCTGTCTCCCGAGGACGGCGAAAGGCTCGTCCAAGAACGTGGTCGCTTGATGAGCACGCTCGGCAAACCTGGGACCGGAATGGTCAGCGTCGCCATCGACGAGTCCGGCGCGCATGCGCTCTGTGACGGCACCCCACTGGTCATCGCTGCCTACAACGGACCAGGATTGCACGTGCTTGCCGGGCCACTGCAAGACATCCGTACCGCAGCCGACCGGGCAGCACGACAGGGAGCGCGAGCCACCGTGCTGCCCGTGTCACACGCCTTCCATTCCCCGGCGGTGGCCGACTGCGCCGCCGGGCTCAAGGACTACTTGCAGACCGTGCCATTCCAACCGCCCCGGCACCGGCTGGTCTCCACCGTGCACGGCCGGACGCTGACCGAGGCTGATTCCCCAATCGACCTGCTCGCAGAACAGATCACCGCCCCAGTGCAGTTCTGGGACGCACTGAGCGAGGTGCTCGCGAACACGGATTTATTCTGCGAAACCGGACCCGGCCACACGTTGTCCACCCTTGTCTCCGCGAACTGCGATGTGCCGGTGGTCAGCGTGGATGCTGGTAACAAGGACGACCGGCCGCTCGCCAATGCAGCTGCCGCACTGTTCGCCGCCGGCGCCGCACCGGACTTGAGCCCCCTTTTCGTTGATCGCCGAGCCCGATCGATTGACATCTGGCGGGATCGAATCTTCCTAGCCAACCCCTGCTCAGCGGCTCCACCGACCGACCTACTCCCCCCACAACCCGACTCGCCCACCGAGCCGAGCCCCGCCGCAGCCACGACCCAACCTGATCAAAACTCCCCACAGCGCACACCGGGTGAGGTTTTCCGCGACCTGCTCGCCGCCGCCACCGAATTGGACCCCAATCTGATCAAACCCGACATACGACTTCTCAGCGATCTGCACTTGACCTCTCTACGCGTCGCCGAGCTGGTCGCCACTGCGGCGGAGAAATCGGGCCGCGAGCGGCCGATCGCGCCGCTGACCATGGCGGACGCCTCGGTCAGCCAGGTGATCGAGGTGATCGAAGCACTGCCCGTGGCAACCACCGCACCCGGCGACGTCCACGCCTCCGGAGTGGCCCCGTGGATCCGCTGCTTCGTCGAAGAACACCGTCCACTGGGCAACTACCACCCGTCGTCTACACCTGCTAGTCGCTGGCAAGCCCACGTCGTCACCGGACACCCATTAAGCAGCACGGCAGCCAAGATCTTTGCCGCGGATACTGGTCCAAACACCGCATCCAGCGTCACCGTTCTGGCATACGTGCCGGACGCTGCAGATCCTCAGGCGATCCCGACCCTGCTCGCCGCCGCCAATGCAGCCATCCGCTCCGCACGACTGATTGCCGTCACGCACGGATCCGGCCTGAGCGGATTCCTGCGAACGCTCCAGCAAGAACACCCCAACGTGGGGGTCACCTTGCTGCGGGTACCTGAAACCCGTGAAGCACTTCAGTGGACAGCACGTCACGCGGCAGTAGAGCCCGGCTCCTGGCATGAACAGATCGTGGACGCGAACGGGTGTCTATTCGAACCAGTACCACGGCTGCTGACACTCCTACCCACGGAGGACATGCCGGTGGGCCCTGACGACGTGCTCCTGGTCAGCGGCGGCGGAAAAGGCATCGGCTACGAATGCGCCGCCGCCCTCGCCCGCACTTGCGGTGTTGCGCTCGCGTTGGTTGGGCGCGCCCACCCCGACCAGGATCCCACGCTGGCGGCCAACTTAACTCGCCTGAGCGAGGCGGGTGCCCGAGTGGCCTACCAGCCTGCTGACGTTACCGACTCGGGCGGCGTAGCCGACGCCTTAGCGCAGCTTGAAGACCAGCTGGGCCCGGTCACCGCAGTCCTGCACGCGAGCGGGATCAACGAACCGGCACGGTTCGCCGAACTCGACGAAACCCAGCTGCGAGCCCACCTGGCCCCCAAAGTCACAGGACTGGGCAATCTCCTGGCCGCACTCGACCCGCAGCGACTCCGGCTGCTGATCACGTTTGGTTCCGTCATCGGGCGCTACGGGCTCGCCGGCGAGTGCCACTATGCGCTTGCCAACGGCGCGCTCCGCGCCGAAGCCGAACGCCTCGCCGCCGCTTTACCGGACACTCGGGTACTCAACCTGGACTGGTCGGTGTGGGCAGGCGCCGGCATGGGAGAGCGACTAGGAGTCCTCGACATGCTCCTGCGCCTCGATGTCACGCCGATCCCGCTCGCAGAGGGCATTGCGCATCTCCTCCGACTGATGAAAACGCCCGGACTGCCCACCACGGTTGCCATCCACGGTCGCCTGGGCGGTCTCATCGACGCCGCACAAGTCGAGCCCGCCGGCCGGTTCCTGACGGACGTGCGAGTCCACTACCCGGGTGTGGAGCTGGTTGTCGACTCCCACCTCGATCTGGGTCACGACCCTTACCTAAATGACCACCGCATCGACCGTCTCGCCGTGCTACCGGCCGTGGTGGGACTGGAAGCGATGGCACAGGCCGCCACCGCGCTCGCTGGCAAACCACTTCAGACCGCATGCGCCATAGAGCTAGACCGGCCCGTCATCGTGCCCGATGACGGCACACGCACTATCCGGGTATGCGCGCTGCACCGCGACGACGCAATAGAAGACGCAATAGAAACCGTCTTGCGTAGCGAGGAGACCGACTACCGGGTCGACCACTTCCGAGCCCAATTCCTCCTCCATGACGCGGCTCCTCCAGCGGCGCCGATCATCCCCGATGGAGGGACACTGATCCCGCCCGAGGACCTCTATGGCCCCCTGTACTTCCACACTGGACGCTTCCGCCGCGTCCAGACCCTGTGTGCGCCTACCGCGCGCAGCTGCCGGGCCCAGATAAGTGCCCACGACGACGGCGAGTGGTTCGCGGGAACCCACAGCGAGCTGCTGCTCGGCAACCCAGGCGTCAACGACGCGACCCTGCATGCCCTCCAGGCATGCGTACCGCACCGCCGGCTGCTCCCGGTGGGCTGTGACCACCTAATAATCACTCCGCATAGCGGTGGCGGAGTGCTGGAGCTGCGGGCCGCCGAGCGACACGCAGCGAACGGCGTGTATCTCTGGGATGCAGCCGCTCTCGACTCGTCAAACCAACCAATGATCACCTGGAGTGGTTTGCGGCTTCGTGACGTTGGACCGCTGCATCGCGCCGAGCCCTGGCCAATGCAACTGCTAGTGGTATATCTCGAGCGCTGTGCGACCGCGCTGGGCCTTGATGCGCAGCTGCAGGTCACCGTCACGCGAGACGGCGTGCGGGGCACCGGGCACGGCCAAGCACTAGACCAGGTCTCACGCAGTCACCTCGGTGAGCTCACCCTGAGCGTACGCGGTGCCGGCCTAGTCGCCTGCGATTGGCAAGATGTCGTCGATCGCTCTACCGAGGAATGGCGCCGGTTGCTCGGGCCCGAGCTCGCTGCGCTGGCCGCGCAGGTGCGGCTCGCCTGTGCGGAGGCAGAGTCCGCAACGGCCAGCCGGCTATGGACTGCTCTTGAATGCCTATCCAAGGTGGGACACTCACCGAACGCCCCTCTTGTGCTGGGCGGTGTGTACGACGGCGGCTGGGTCTTGCTGCGAGGTGGGGAATACCTGATCGCGTCAACTATCGCGCCCATTGTCGGCGTCCGCGGTCCCGTGGCAATTGCAATCCTTGCTGGAGATACGCATGCAAGCATGTAAGACCTATGACTACCGACATCTGGTAACGCTGGAAGAGACCAACCTTGTTGGCAACGTCTACTTCACGAACTATTTGCGTTGGCAGGGCCATTGTCGCGAAAAATTTCTCGTCGAACACGCGCCAAGCGTACTTAAGGCATTATCCGGTAATTTCGCCTTGGTTACCGTTTCATGCTACTGCGATTTCTTCAGTGAGCTATATGCGGCTGACACTGTCGAGGTTCGGATGGCCCTCGATACTGTTAGCGGCCACCAAATCACCATGAGTTTCGGCTACTACCGGATGAACGGAGCCACCCCGCAACTGGTGGCCCGCGGAGGGCAGACAACTGCCTGCATGCGCCGGGGACCGACCGGGATGGCTCCAGTGCCGGTCCCTGATGAACTGCGCGACGCCCTGGTGCCCTACCAAAGCGCGAACCTTTCGGCGGTAGCAGATGGACATATGGTCTGACCGGCGAACGGGCATTACGTTCGGCCACCCGGCGACGTTCTGGTTCGGCGCCGCGGTATGCACCGCAGGAGTGATGCTGCACTTGCCGATGTATCTCGGCGCCGCGGGAACACATTACCGGCTTGCCGGCATGCGTCCGGATGCGCCGATGCTCACCGGCATGGTTCTTATCGTCCTCGGACTAGGCGCGACCGGCTACGGCTTGATCCATCGGCGACCTGTAAAAAACACCGCACAGCAGGAGGGTTATTCAAGGCGGTAGTTAATTGCGGCCGCGTCGGCGCGCCTTTATAGCGGACGGCTCATTTCCCGAGAGAATTGGGTTACCACACTCAATCGCTCAGAAACGAGCCGTCCAGGATGTATTGAATCGCCCCGGCATGTCCGGAGACTCAGGTTGTTGAGAGTGAGTCATATGGGGTGTCTCTTGAGTCCACGATCAGCCGTGCCGTCACAGCCCTGACGCCACTGTGGGCACAGCGCTGGCCCAGCATGTGCCCGTGGCCAAGGATCTGAGTCCGTACACCCAGTACCTCGTCGACGGCACCTTGCTGTCGTGCTCAAGCCCCGCTGGTTCTTTACCGTTGACAACGAAGGTCCGCAGCGGTTTCCGAGTCGGGAACTGGCATCCGGAGTCCAACCGGTTGACCTTCTCGGTCGAGATCCGAACGCCACCGGGAACAAATCGCGCACGGTGGAGGTCGAAGCGATCGCGGACGCCATGAGGTTTCGCTCCTACACACCGGTTGGGGCTCATTGGGTCTGTCAGACGGTCGCCGCCGCGCGTTGCGACGACGTTTCGTGGCAACCTGGGCCGCCACATTGAAAAGAGGCGCAAGACCTCGCGGCACCACCATATCGGGGCAATGATGG
>Ga0213881_10000875_pt1 | contig 15988 bp, 13 predicted proteins | sample BarmaccoBMER_R08_FD_160104 | JGI IMG/M metagenome (GOLD analysis project Ga0213881, IMG submission 160104) | Barbacenia macrantha exposed rock microbial communities from rupestrian grasslands, the National Park of Serra do Cipo, Brazil - ER_R08 ... | reverse complement strand
TCTGAGTTCGCGGGAATCTGTGCCAGCTCCTGGGCGGCTTCCGCGAGCCGGCCGGCTTGCTGCAATATCTGGGCCTTTGTTGCGTGGGCTGAATCTAGATCAGGTGCAATGGCCAGAGCTCGATCAGCAAACGCGAGCGCCTCGTCAAAGCGGCGTAAATACATGTAGTATTCACCTCCCAGTGAGCCGAGAAGGGCGCCATCTAGCGGATCGATTTCGAGTGCTTTGGTGTAGATGGGTTCCGCTTCGTCCCAGCGGCCGAGACGCCGGAGCACGAAGGCGAGATTTTGCAGAACGAACGAGTTATTGGGCAACCGCTTTTGCGCTTCCTGGTAAGCCGAAACCGCGCGCTTGAAGTCACGCAAAACGCGGTAGTGATACGCGCCTTTGGCGGTCCACGATTCACCGGCTTCCGGCGCGAGAGCCATGGCCCGGTCGGCGGCCTCCTTAACCGCGGCGGGCGTGTTCACGTTTCGTTCAATCCCGTTAAAGTAAAGAAAGCTTCGGAGCACCGCGAGCCTGGCCCAGGCGAGAGCGAACTTCGGATCGAGCTGCACGGCCTGAGCATAAGCATCGGCTGCATGCCGGTAGCTGTCGTAGCCATACTGACTGCGCTCTGTCGAGAGGCCGCGCAGGTAGGCGTCGTAGGCAGCCATGTTGTTTGTCGGCTTGTCCGCCATCACCTTCTGCTCGGCGCCGGTCAGTTTCGTATTCAACTGTTCGGCGATCGCGGTAGCGACCTCCCCTTCGACGCTAAAGACATCGTCGAGTTTGCGATTGTAGCTCTCGGCCCAGACGTGTTCATCTGTCGCCGCGCGGATAAGCTGAACGTTAATATGAGCGGCGTTACCGATCTTCTGCACGCTGCCCTCGAGAACGTTCGCGACGCCAAGCTGGCTGGCGACCTCGCGCAAATTATCGGGCGCGCTCTTGTATTTCTCGGTTGAAGTACGCGAGATGACTTTCAACGCGCCGACCTTCGACAGTCGAGTCAGGATTTCATCCTGAATGCCCTCGGCGAAATAAGCATTCGACTTGTCGTCACTCAGGTTCTCAAACGGAAGCACCGCGATCGATTTCTGCGGGATGGCCTTCGCGGGCGCCGCGGTGTCGCTGAGTGGTTTCGCCTGCGCTGGCGAAGTCTTGCGGGAAAGAGTGCTCCACCACCAGCCGATTCCAATGATCATCAGGAGGGCTAGAGCAGCCGCGGGCCAGACCCGCTTCGAGCCAGGCGAGATAGCGCTGCTCTTTCTGAACTTCTGTCCTCTGAACTCTGATTTCTTTTCCCACGGGAGCACAATGCGAAACAGCTCCATCGGAACGGAGATGTTCTTCAGTTCTGTCGGCGCGAGCTTCTCGAAACGGGTTTCGACGGCGTTGCGAATTTGCCGTTCCACGTCCATCGAAACGCAAATCCCGCCCGCGCCCGCCAACGGTTCGATGCGCGAGGCAATGTTGACTCCGTCGCCATAAACATCACCCGCCCGATGAACGACATCGCCGATGTGAATGCCGATCTTAACTTCAATGTGCCGGTCGTGTGGAACGTCGGTATTGCGATGGGCCAGGGTGCGCTGAATCTCAATCGCACACTGAGCCGCTTCCAAGGCGCTGTTGAATTCGACCAGGAACGCATCACCGATCGTCTTAATCTCAGTACCATGAAAGCGCGGAAAAATCTCCCGCAGAAGTACGCGATGTTCTTCCAACAACTCGAGCGCAAGCTTTGGATCGCGCTGCGAAAGCGCGCTGTAGCCCACCATGTCCGTAAACATGATCGCGGCCAGCTTGCGTACTTCGTCGTCCTGCGCAGGCACGGCTCAATTACATCATAGCTGACCAGGAAGAACAGCTAATCCTGTCGCGTATCGTTGGTTATCGCTTGACGGTGAATCGTTGCGGCCGCTAGCGTGCCGCTATTAACACGCGAGTCGAAGCGCGATGGCTTCGATGTGGCTCGTCCTGAAAAGGTGTGTGGGTTCGAGAGGAGCTTCTTTTTAACTCAACCTGGAAGGAAACTAAGTATGAAAGCAGTGTTCACGACACTTATCGCAATCACCGTTCTCGCCTTTGCCGCCTCTGTGCACGCTCAGGACAGCTCGGGGGATGCGGATGCTACCAAGGCCAAGCTCAAGCAAATGGAAGACACCTGGGAAAAGGCGTTCGTGGATAAGAATACCGGTACTATGGAAAGCATGATCGCCGATGACTACGCCGGCGTTAGCTCGAAAGGGGAACGTCAAAACAAATCGCAGCTGCTCGATGAAATGAAAAGCGACACGGACACGTTCAGTTCGGCGACTAACGACAACATGGAAGTCCACCTTTATGGGTCGGATGTAGCGACGGTGGTCGGCATCTCGACCGAAAAGGGGAAGGACAAAGACGGTAAAGAATTCACCCGCCGCTTCGGCTGGGTGGATACGTGGATGCAGCGCGACGGGAACTGGCAGTGCATCGGCGAAGGCGTCGCGCCACTTCCAGAGAACAAATAAACAGACCTTCGGCCTCTACTCTGCCGCATCGGCGGCTGTACTCTGTACTCAGAAGGGCGACGGCAAATGGGAGTGCATTGCCGAGCAAGTCGCCGAGTTGAAAGGAACACACTAAAGCTTAGGCTGCGGCCGCGCCGAGGAGTGTGGGTACGTTGTGCAGGGAGTTGCCACATCGTTGCGCAGCCGTTGTGTGCGCGTGCAAATCGGGCGGATTACGCGAATCGCTCCCGCCGTAGCTTAGCTGGGTGAGCAAGCCGGGTGCCGATCAGTGTTCATTGTCTGTATGTGTATCCGTATCCAGAGACGATTACGCGCGTCGGCAACGGGTCCTCACCGTGGCTGGACCACATCAGAGTGCCGTCAACCTCGCACTCACGTTGCTGCTCAGCCTCGTGCACGCTGCCGGGACCCCATTCATCAAGACCAATCAGTTGAACTTCCCGGATCGACGGTGCTGCAGGACCATCGGCTGACGCAGAAATCGATATCGGCTTTTTCAACGTAAGCACCACGAAACGACGGCCCGCTCTGTCAGCCCGAGTCGACACACGCCCGCGTAGAGTAACGGCATCGCCATAATCCATCGGAGCTTTCGCTGCTGCCGCGGGGTCGGTCATCTCGAGCCACGATGACGATGTGGCAAACGAGAACGGCTTGTCGCGAAGCCGGAAGCTCACGACCTGCAAGGTTCGCGAGCCGGTGACTATTCCGTCCAGTTCGGAATCGAGCTGCGCGTTGCCGATCCTGTCGAACTCCTTCGGATTCGAAGTAAGTTCCGCATGCACCCTCAACGGCAGCTTAATTGGAAGTCCGTGAATCAGCTCTTTTGGCCCGCCCCGCGCTTTATCACCTTCAGTGCGGACGTTCACGACGAACCCGTCAGGAAACGCCGAGCCGTTCCCTTTGTTAAAAGCCCTGGCCGCGGCATACCTCGATGGTGCGGAACGCTCAGTACGGGCAAGAATTGCTTTTTGCACTTCAGTCAGAATGTCGAGTTGGGAAGTGATCTTCGAGTTTCGCACTTCTACTAACGTGAGGCAGAAAGGAGACCATCGACCCTCGACCTCCCACAGCATAAAAGAGCTGTCGGCGGACCAGCGCGCCGGCTGAATGCCCCCGCGGTTCATGTGAATAAGCGCTCCGGAGTTCAAAATAGAACCACAAGCGCCACCGGTCCGCAGATCCATCAGCTTGTTGTCGTCGATCTCTTCAGGTTCGGGCTGCAGTGTGTTGTCGAAAGCCGTTACGCCATATCTGCCACCAGGCGCGAGCGAGGATGGAACCACGATGTAGCCGTCCGGCAACTTGACCGCCGACGTCTCTCCGGGCGCAGGAGAGCCAGCTAGATTCGCGCTCGCAATCGCAAGCAAAAGCGCCGTGAGTTTTTCCAGCATGTCGCCCGGACTAACCAGAATTGATTCCGCTGAGCGGGTGTGGCCCGCAAGTCATAGTCTAGCGCGACCTTCTCCCTTACGGATAGTGATTAAAGCGCGACCCGGACATTTGCTACACAATCGGCAGGCACGCGGGAGCGTCACTCCATATCGGGGTAAGGGCCTTTGCCGCCTGCGGCGATGAAGCGATCGATCCGCGCGGTAAGTACGGGCAGGGGAACTGACCCGAGCTCGAGTACGGCATCGTGAAAGGCGCGGATGTTAAACTTCGGGCCGAGCGCTTTCTCCGCCTTTTCGCGTCCGCGCACGATGGCCAGCTCGCCTAAATAGTACGAGAGCGCCTGTCCCGGCCAGGCGATGTAGCGATCCACTTCTGTCTCGATCTCGTGTTCAGGCAGCGCCGTGTAATCGTGCATGTACTTAAGCGCTTGGTCGCGCGTCCAGCCTTGCGAGTGAACGCCCGTGTCCACCACCAGCCGCGCCGCGCGCCAGATTTGATAGCCGAGCATCCCGAAACGCTCATAAGCCGTTTCGTACATGCCCATTTCTTCGCCCAGCTTTTCGCAATAGAGCGCCCAGCCTTCACCGTAGGCTGAGATGTAATCGTGCTGCCGGAATTCCGGCTGGTTCTTGTGCTCGAGCGCGATCGGGATTTGAAACGCGTGCCCCGGCGCTGATTCGTGCAATGTCAGCGCGGTAAGATTGTAAAGCGGCCGATGCGGCAGGTCATAGGTGTTCAGCAGATACACGCCCGGCCCGCCGCGGCCTGAAGTATAAAACGGCGCCAGATCAGGCGGCACGGGTTTAATGGTGAAACGCATCCGCGGCAGATACCCGAAGTACTGCGACGATTTGCCGTCGAATACCTTGCAAATCCAGGCCGCGCGATTGAGCAGCTCCTGCGGTGTTTTCGCGTAGAACTGCGGATCGGTGCGGAGGAACTCGAGGAACGCCGGGAACTCGCCTTTGAACCCGGTCTGGTGCATCGCTTCCACCATTTGCCCGTGCAGTTTCGCCCCTTCATCGAGCCCGATCTGGTGTATTTGCTCCGGCGAAAGATCCAGCGTGGTGAACTGGCGAATCTTCTGCCGGTAGTACTCCTTGCCCTCCGGCAACGCTTCGCCCGCGAGCGTGGTGCGTGTGTGCGGCACATATTCGTCGCGCCAGAATTTGAGCAGCTCCGAGTACGCCGGCTGCACGCTTTCGCCGATCACCTGCACCGCTTCAGCCTTGAGCTTCGCCTGCTCAGCCTCTTGTACCCCCACCATCTGCTCGCGAAACGGGTTGAAGAGTAAATTGTCCTCCGGTTTGCCTTCGGCAATCGTCGCGATCGATTTGTCCCGTCCCTGCAAAGTCGCGCGCGGCGGCGTAAACCCGCGCGCCAACCCCGCCCGCATGTTCACGATCTGTTCCTGGAAGTAGCGCGGAATGTCGCGCATTTGCGCAATCCAGTTCCGGTAATCGGTCTCCGTCTTGAAAGGCCGCCGCGCCGTGTAACCGAGGTCCGTCCAGAATGCCGAATCCGAGTTCGCCGGCATCTCGTAATCGCGAAATTTCTCGTCAGCGATGAAGTTCTCAATTTCCGGCCGGTAAACATCGTAATTGATCTGCTCTTCCGGCGAGAGCCGCGCCCGCGGAATCTCATCGAGCTTGCGCATCACCTCTTCCCAGTAATGCAGTCGCATTTCCTGGGACGCGGCATCGATCTTCGGCAGGTGATCGGCGATCGGCTTGGTCGAATCCTCCCGATCGGGGAACTGCTCCAGCCGCCATTTCCATTCATCGGTGTAGATGGCGTGCAGCCGCTCATCCGCCGTTTGCGTTTTGGCGAAAGACCTGGTGCACAACATCAATGCGATCCCCAGCAATACGATTTTCATCTTAGCTCCTTTTTTGCGGCAATAGGTGACCGTTAGAAGCTATGTCATAAATGTTTCTCAGCGGGTTCGGCAACCAGGAATCGTTGCCCTACAGGTGTCGCGTGTTCTGTAGGCCAACCATTCCTGGTTGGCGAGAGGTTTACGGGTTCGGCAACGAGGAATCGTTGCCCTACGCAGGCGTCGGGTTTTCTGTAGGCCAACCATTCCTGATTGGCGAGCAGTTACAGGCTCGGCAACGAGGAATCGTTGCCCTACGCAGGCGTCGGGTTTTCTGTAGGCCAACCATTCCTGGTTGGCGAGGGGGTTAAGGGTACGGCAACGAGGAATCGTTGCCCTACAGACGTTCAGAATGACAGAGCTATTTACGAGATCGCCTCTCGAAGCCATCTCATAAATCCAACACGCGATGTGGTAGGGCGCGACCGCTGGGCGCGCCGCTGCGGCTGCGTGCAATGCGCCTAGGGACGACTCGGCGATCCGTCCCTACGAGATTTGTGAGATGGCTTCCGCTGATGATGCCAGGACGTGTACTTACCTACGGCCGCGTTGATTGCGCCGGCGGCGTACTTCCTTTCGCGCTCACTTCCGGCGCGACGTCGTACTCAGGTTTTGTTGCGCCCATCAGCCATTTGTTGAACCAGCCGACAATGTGCTCCAGTCGTTCCACCCGATGCCACGGCTGGCCGGAGCGGGAAAGCTCATGGTTTTCGCCCGGAAACTTCACCATCACGGCTGGTACTCGGAGGAATTTCAATGCGCGAAACATTTCTTCCCCGCCTGCGCCCGGCGGCGTGCGCGTATCATCATCGCCGAGGACGAACATCATCGGCGTTTTCACATTCTTGATGTAAGTGATGGGCGAGCGCGCCTCGAACTCCGCCCGATCATCAAACGGTGGCCCTTTGAACCACGTCGGCTGGAACAGGGTGAAATCGGCCGTGTACCACCAATGTTCCCAGCTCGCGATGTCGCGCTGGGCTACGCCGGCCGCAAAGCGTTGCGTGTGCGTGACCACCCAGTTCGTCAGCAGCCCGCCGCCGCTGCCGCCGGTCACGCCGAGCTTGTGGTCATCGATGTAGCCGTGCTTGAGTACTTCATCCACGCCCCGCATCAGGTCCTGGTAATCGTCGCCCGGGTAATGGTACTGGATCACGTTGCCGAACTCCTGGCCGTAGGTGGTGCTGCCGCGCGGATTCGGATAAAGCACGACGTAGCCTTTCGCCGCCATCCACTGGAACTCGTGCTCGAAAATGTAGCCGTAGGCGGCGTGCGGCCCGCCGTGAATGTTCAGGATAAGCGGGTACTTTTTGTGTGGATCAAAGTTCGCCGGCTTCTGTATCCATGCCTGAATGGTTTTACCGTCGAAGCTCTTGTAGCTGATTTCCTCCGGCTCGCTCAGCGTCAATTGCGACCAGAGATGGTGGTTTAAGTCCGTGAGCTGTTTTTGTTCGCCGTTCGCGCCGATGAGGAACAAATCGCCGAGCCGCGTCGGCGTGGAGATGAGGCAAACGATTTTCGATTCGTCTGGCGTGGCGCGAAACGAAAGTACCGCCTGGTCGCCCTTCGTCACTTCGGTGACTGCGCCGCTGGTCGCGTCGAACCGGCCCAGATTCGTCCGGCCTTCCTTGCCGAAAATTTCGAGGATGCTTTTGCCGTCCGCGCTCCAGATCGGGCGATTGCTACCGCCGGCCCGCGGCGTCTCCTGGTCGCCGAACACGCCTTCGCCGACGTCGTAATCGAATTGTTGCGTAAGGTTCCGCGGTTTTGCGTCCTTCGCCACGTCCATTACCCAAAGATCAGGCTGGGTGTAGGAATTGACCGGGTGATTCTGCGACGCGATCAACGCGAACTGTTTCCCATCAGGGCTGAGCGACAGCGCGTTCACGCCCATGTCGATGCTCGCCAGCTTCGCCGGTTCGCCGCCGTGCGCCGGCACCGAGTAAATTTCCGTTCTCGGCAAATCATAGTACGGCTCATCGACGCGGTCGGACGTGAAGTAGAGCTGCGCGCCATCTATAGACCACATCGGGTTGCTCTCATCGAACCGCCCGCTCGTGATCTGTTTCGGCTGTAATTTTTCATCTGCGCTCTTCGGCGCAGGGATTGTCCAGATGTGCTCCGGGCGTTTGAAATCGATGTTGCCCTCGTCGTTCTCGCGATAAATCGCATGCGTCACTATGAGTACATCGCTCTCGTGTTCATCGGGCGCTTCCGCGGTTTTCGGTCCCGGCGACACTGCGGCTGCGGCTGATGCTGATGCATTCGGCGCTGGACTTACCGCTGCTGCCGCCTTCTTTGCTGCTTCTTCGGCCTCCTTTTTCTTTTGCTGTTTCGCCAGGTCTTCCGGATTGCTCGTGCTGGTAAACGCGATTGTTTTGCCATCGGGCGACCAGCGCGGAGAGCCTGCGCCTTTCGGCAGATCGGTGAACGTCCAGGCGTCACCGCCATTCATCGGCAGCATGGCCAGCTGCGCCGGCTCGGGTTTGCCATCCTTTTCCGTTGCGCGCGCGAACATGAGGAACCTGCCGTCCGGAGACCACCGCGGCGAGCTGTCATGGGTGCCGTTTGTCAGCCGATGCGGCTGGTCGTTACCGGCCGTCGGGACAATCCAGATGGCGGTGTCGTACCCGAGCTTCTTTTCGTTTACGCTCACCCGGACAAACGCCACCCGCGACCCGTCCGGCGAAATCTGCGGGTCACCCACCCAGACGAAATCGAAAAGGTCTTTCTCGGTAATGGGCCGTTTGTCACCCGCGCCGGCGGCGATTGGCGCCAGAAGAAGCAACGCGGCAAAAAGAATACAGTACCGGCTCGAAAGATTAGCGAACATTGCGCCATGCTGGGGCAAGCGTCGGCTACGCGCACGCTTTTTTCCGCTCTCAACTATCAACCCTCAACCATCAACTTCCCCGATGCGGCAACGCTCAGCCGCGCGCACGCTTTTTCCGCTCTCAACTATCAACACTCAACTATGAACTTCGCGGAGCGGCAAGCGTCGGCTACGCGCACGCCTTTTCCGCTCTCAACTATCAACTCCCGCGATCCAGCACCGCTGAGCCCGCCCGACGGTTTTTCTCTCTCAACTATCAACACTCAACTATCAACTTCCGCTTCGCCTGTAGGCCGACCATTCCTGGTTGGCGACGACCCGGGCGCTGGCGATGGAATCCGGGAAAAATTTGAGGATTCCTGAAAAAAAACCTTGCTTTGGGTTGCCGAGTTTACGTAAAACACTCGGCAACCAATAAAACCGCCGTTTCCTCCCGCTCAAAATGCCCCCAAAACCAGACCCCTACGCCACAGCAACACACCGCCGCATCGACGCCCTCCTGCTCATCCTCACGCTAGCGATCGCGCTGGTCGCTTTCTGGGGAAACATTACGGCGCACGTGTCGCGCGAGCCCCGAGTAACCACCGACGCTCATATTCAAGCTAACCCATGACTACGTCATCGTTGAAAGAGAGATTTAGGGCTCGAAACCGGTATTCGTATGCGATGCGGCCAGCGAGTCTGGCTATCGTGACAGCGTGGTTGTGCTGCGTCACGGTCTACGCGCAGACCAGCTACACGTGGACCGGCGGCGGCGGCAACAACAATTGGTCAACAGGCGGAAACTGGTCCGGTGGCAACGCACCGCCCAATCCGCAGGCGATTCTCCATTTTGCGGGCACTACGAATACCAACACGAACAATAATCTAGGCGCGTATGGTTCCGGGTTTCAGATCTACTTCGATAGCGGTGCAGGCGCTTTCACACTCAACGGAAACCCGATTAATTTTTACAATTACGGGAACAATGCGCCCACGATTGAGAACGATAGCACGACGTTACAGACGATTAGTCTGAGTCAGATCGACACGGAGAACAGCATGAGCCTGTACGCGAAATCGGGCAGTATGAAGTTCACCTCTCCTTTTTATCTAGACAACAGCACAACCCTCACCATCAACGCGGCGAGTGGTAACATCATTACGATGTCTGGCACTATCAACAATGGAAGCGGCTCGACTGGCACTGTGGTTTTAGCAGGCAGTGGAATCACTGTCTTCGACGCAGCTAACACGTACACCGGCCAAACACAGATTAATGCAGGCGAACTGCAAATCAGCAGCAATGGTGGTATCAGTTCCAGCTCCGCTATTTACCTAGGGAACGGTTCAACTCAGACCACGGCTGCTCAGATCACGCTCGCCAACTCCGCAGGTGGGCAGACGTTCGCAAATAGTTTCACGGTTAACCCGGGCAGCGGCGGCCTGTACCGTGTGATTAGCGCAAATAATACAACCGGGACAACAAACACCTACTCGGGAAACATTACTCTCAATGGCGATGCTAACCTTCAGAATACGGGCGGCGGCACGACAGAGTTTTCAGGTCAGATCACGACAAACTCAGGAAAGTACATCAACGGCTCGGGAGGAACCGTCTTGTTGGATGGCAGCGCCGACAATACCAATATCGGTCTCAACGTTAATAGCGGCACTGTTATTCTCGGCAAGGCGAGTAGCAGCAGTGTTCACGCCGTTGGAAGCGCCGTTAACATCAACAGCGGGGGAACGCTTCAGTTAGGCGGGACGGGCGGCGACCAGATTTATAACGGCGCGGGAGTGACGATGAACGGCGGCACCTTTAAGCCGGCCGGACACTCAGAAGGTACTGGCTCAACGAGCGTTCAGGGCACGGTTGTCACTGGCACGAGCACCAATGGCATGGCCACCTTAACATTGTCGAGCAACTCCACCCTCGATTATACTGGCGGCGCGGCGACGTTGACGTTTTTAGGTCTTTCCGATCCTGGGAATAAGGTGCTCGACATCACGAACTACACGAACACAACCGAGAATGTCACTCTGCAGAAGTCCGGAATGGACGGAGTTGATGATCGCCTCATCTTTGATCAGAACGAGGCTTCAAACCTTTCTGATTTCAGCTTCAACGGCATCGCGGCGACTGAAATCAACCTGGGCAATGGTTACTATGAAATAGTTCCCGTTCCCGAGCCGAGCACATGGGTCGGCGCGGTACTCGCAGTCGCGGCAATTGGGTTTACGCAGCGGCGGCGCATCGTTCGTTTGGCGAGAAGTTAGCAATTACCGCCCGGCACTCCCGCGCCTCGAGTTGAGCTGCCGAGCACGCAGAGAGGCCGACGTTATGTGGCGCAGGCGTCTCGCTCGCGTACTTAACCCTGACAATATCCTCCTCAAACCAAGGCTCTCTAGCGGCGGGAGCCCAATGGGCAAGTTACAGGCCGGGTAGCCGTTGGCTCCAGCGCCTTGTGAGATGTAGCGGTGCTACGAAGCAAGAAGGCTCCGTACCGAAACGTCTTCGTCTATGTCTTCCCAGTGGATGCCGACACCGCGACCGATCAAACGCCACTTCGCGCGCTGAGCTGATGTGGCACGCAGTAAGCGCGGAAACCACTCCAGCGGGGCGGATACGCGGCGCCCGTCTGCCAGCGTGACCACCAGCTCGTCATCGGTGCAGGCAACATCAACGGCGTCCGCAACAGGCTTACTGGCCAAAGTGCTCATCCCAAGCAACAATAAACTCGGGCGTGTGCTCTGCAACGATGGAGTGAAGATCACGCAGGTGCGAGCCGAGAAAGCCGCGCGACTCGGCAAGCTCGACCGGCTCAAGCCAAAACTTCGCATAACGCTCCGCCTGCTCCACATGAATGTGACGTGGCTCCTGGCCTTCACGGCTAAAGAAAAAAAAGCGATACCCACGAACGCGCAGAACCTCGGGCATGGAGCGCGGAATGTATGATGCTCCCGCGCGACTGCAACACCCCGCGTGCCTCATACGTCTAACGAGACAAAGCTCAGCTGCGGCAACAAGAGCGGCTTCGCTGCTCAAGAAGTATTCTAATCACGGAAGTTTCGATTTCCGAAGCTGGCGTATCCAGCCGGCGCGAGTCACAATCGGTGCATGAGCTTTTTGAGTACTGAGCAGTTGCCCTTCGAAGGCATGTCGCACGAGTTCGAGGGCGAAAAGTACGGCGCGCCCATCTCCGCTTACCTTGTTAACGCGAAGCAAGGCGAAGGGCCGGCGTTGCATACGCATCCTTACGCGGAAGTGTTATTCACCATCGAAGGGCACGCCATCGCAACTGTTGGCAGCGAACAGCGCGAGATCGCGGCGCGAGATACTGTCGTCGTTCCGCCGAATACACCGCATCGTTTCGTTAACTCCGGCAAGACGCCGCTGCGCCAGATCGATGTTCACGCCAATGGCCGATTCATCCAGACTGACGTCGAGTAAGTCATGCTTCGCATCCTCGTTACCGGCGGCACATTCGACAAAGAGTACAACGAGCGCACGGGCCAGCTGTATTTCAAAGACACGCATTTGCCTGAGATGCTGCGGCTCGGCCGTTCCCGGCTGGAAGTAAATATCCGCACCGTCATGATGATCGACAGCCTGGACATGAGCGACGCCGATCGCGCCCTGATCGTCCAGAACTGCCGTCAGGCGGCTGAGGACCGGATCGTCATCACCCATGGCACCGACACCATGACGGACACCGCGGCCTCCATCGCTCGCGAGATTACCGACAAAACAATCGTGTTAACGGGAGCGATGATTCCGTACGGGTTCGGCAGCTCGGATGGGTTGTTTAATCTCGGCAGCGCCTTGTCCTTCGCGCAGGTCTTACCAGCCGGTGTTTACATCGCCATGAACGGCAAGTGTTTTTCCTGGGAACGCTGCCGGAAAAACCGGGAACGCGGCGAGTTCGAGGAGGCAAGCTGATAGCGTGGAAAACGCCACACCCGTAGGGCAACGATTCCTCGTTGCCGAGCCCCGTAATCCCTCCCGCCAACCAGGAATGGTTGGCCTACAGAAGACGCGAGAACCTTCTAGGGCAACGATTCCTCGTTGCCGAACCCACAAACCTCCCGCCAACCAACGGTGATTGGCCTGAGACAGCTGTAAGAATTCATAATTCCGGGTCTGCTTTAGCTTTTCTGCCTCAGAATTTATAATTTTTGGCCTGTTGAAACTTCAACTGGCGGGGAATTTACAATTTTTGGGTCGTTGAAACTTTAGCTGGCCGGTAATTTATAATTTCCGGGCAGATTTTGCCAAAGTAGGGCCGGAATTTACAATTCTTGGCGTGTTGAAATCTCAACTGGGGCGGAATTTATAATTTCCGGCCAGATTTTTCCCATGTAGCCCAAAAATTTACAATTTTTGGCTGCTTGCGGATTTGAACGGGCCTTTTTGCACGTCTGGCGCGAGCTGAAAGGGGTGACGTGATTGGTGCCGGCGCAAGCACGAGTTGACGGCACCATGTTTCCGGGTAGGAGCGCACGAGGAAGTGGCGAGCATGGGGGCGCAGATCATCCGCGATTGGGATCTGTCGGAGAAACCGGTTCCTGGTTTGAGCATCGGCTCGAGAAACTGATGGCGGAACGGAAGAAAAACGCGAAACGCGGATTGCGGAAGGCGGAATGAGTCTGGTAAGGTGCGGGCCGTAATGCTGGGAGAGACGGTTTTTCAGCAGATTGAAGGAACGCTCTCGTTCATCGGCTGCTTGTTGTTTTTCGGCATCGTTGTGCTGTGCCTGATGTACTATCGCGTGGGGAAGATACGGAACGGAGTGCGAGAGCTGGTGCGGCGACAAAACGAGATGCTAGACGAAGTGCGCGCATCACAGGGGCATTTGCGCGCGATGGGGCGTTATTATGAGCAAACCCCAGTTACCGAGCCTTACGTTGCGGAGGAAAGCAGCTAGAGAGGGAGGGAAACCTGGAGCGTGAGATTCACGTTTTTGTTCGCCACCGCATTGCTCGCGCTTACGGCGAGCGCCGAAGACATTGAGACGTTGAAGCACGAGATTTATAAGGGCGCGACGATCTCACGCGTCGAGCCGGACGGCATCGTGATCACCTATAGCGCAGGCATCGTGAAGATTCCGTTCGATGAGCTGCCTGACAGTTATAAACAGCGGTATGGATACGACGTTGCGAAAGCGCGAGAATTTTCCGATTCGGAGTCGCAGAAACAAGAACTGCTCTACAGACAAACACAGGAGGAACGACAACGGGTAAACACGCGAGCCGCAGCGATCGCCGCGCGCAACGAAGTTGAAGTACGAGCTTCTGACAAAGCGCGAGCGATTGCCGGTTTTTCGTTAGATGCCCGAGAGACCGGAACAAACGACAGCTACTACGAGACCTGGAGGACGGATTACGGCAGCTACGACCGGAAAGTGCAGCAGCAGAAAAAGATCATTGTAATGGCTCACGACACCGGCGGCAGCACCGCTATTTGCCGCGTGAAAGTCTACTTTGTCGGTCACTCGATGACGGCAAATCTTCACTTTGTCTACGCCTGCGTCCCAGCGGATCTGAATGTTGTTAAAGGCGCGGAAGCAAAGGCGACGATCACCGCGCCTGCGATCGATTCGCGCGTGCTGAACCTTGCCGCTCTCGGCGTGCAGTATGGTTCAGGGATACAAATGGAAGGATGGATCGCAACGGGGGAAATTGAAGGTCAGAGATTTGGGCTTGCCTGTTCTCAGCAAGTCGTTTGTCACGATGCGGAGCCATTAATCGCCGAATACAACGCAAGAAATAACAAAAGCGCTTCGCCAGCAGCTTCGCCCGAAGGCTGAGGGAGGCGGCGAGCGTAACTAAATGCCCATTTTTGACGCTCCAAACGTCCGAACGCGCTTATTACAAAACGCTCAGGCTGAACGTAAGCTCAGCATGGTTGCTGCCACCGCCCGTCGCGCGTACGTTTGAGTACGTTGAAACGCGCGTTTGCCATTGTTGTTCTCGCCCTTGTCCTTGGCGCGTCACTTATCTACGTCGATTGGAACTGGAAACGGCCACTTCGCCCGTACGGCGGACGGTACTTTTTTCATCGGGTTGAATTAGCGGTCCCATCATTTCGCCAAAGCGACGAACGCTGGCACGATGACCCGATCGGCGGGGTGGAGGATAACGGTACTATGGGGAACGTCGGGTGCGCGGTTACCGCGACGGCGATGGTTTTCAAGTCCTACGGGATCGATACTGATCCGCAGCAGTTGAATTGGTTTCTTACGACGGTGGGCGGATACACCGAGCAAGGCTGGCTCTACTGGGACCGCGCGGCTTGGATCGCCCCTGACCGGGTGCGGCACATCTACGAGGACCTGCCTTCGTATGCGCTTATCGATTGGAACATTGCGCACGGCAACCCGGTAATTGTGCGGGTGCGACTGGCCAATGGCATCACGCATTTCGTCGTCATCGCGGGGAAGGATGGGTTTGAGTACCTCGTGCGCGATCCCGGTGCGGGCGCGGCAAAAGGCTATTACCCGCTGCGCGATTTACGCAGCAACATCGAGGCGCTGCGATTTTATCAGCCGCTTGCCCCGGCCAATCGCCTTGCTGTAGCGCAACATTAAATCGATTCCCGCAGAACGGGCGTTGACAGCGTTTTGGGAGTTCCTAAACTGGCATCTCCCCGCAAGCCAGCGCTGCGCGGGGCCCGCTCATGCCAACCACGGAAATTATCCTCACTGAAAACGTGCCGGGACTCGGCGCCGAAGCCGATGTGGTCAAGGTGCGCCGTGGTTACGCGCGCAATTTCCTTCTGCCCCGGGGTAAAGCTTACGAAGTGACGCCTGCGAGTTTGCGGCAGCTCGAGAACCTGAAGAAAAAACGCGCTGAACGCGAAGCGCGCGAGCTGAACGAAGCGGAGGAGTTAGCGCGCCGGATCAACAAGCTGCGCGTTGTGTTCAAGCTTGAGACCGGCGAAACCGGTAAGGCATTCGGATCGATCACGTCGCACGATCTTGTTATGCGACTGAAGAACGAAACCGGGCACGAGATTGAACGGCACCGCGTTCAGCTCGAGCACCCGATCAAGACCACGGGCGAGCACGAAGTACCGATCCGGTTGCATCACGACGTGACAGCGACTTTCAAGTTTGAAGTGAAATCAGCGGAAGAGCCGAAAACAGAAGCGGCGCCCGCTGCTGAACCAGCGACGAGACAGCGAACCGAAAAGAAGCGCAAATAAATGCCGAGCTCTCAGGGAACGCCGCCTGAGAAGCCTCACAAGACCCAGCCGAACGGAAACGGCGGGCGAGGCTCGGCGCAGAGAAGCGGCGCCAGAGTTGTTCACAACCCGCTAACAGGTTCGGCACAGGACATTCACCGCGCGCCCCCCCACAGCGTGGAAGCGGAGCAGGGGGTACTCGGCTCGATGCTCATCTCGCCGCA
>Ga0213881_10000874_pt1 | contig 15996 bp, 17 predicted proteins | sample BarmaccoBMER_R08_FD_160104 | JGI IMG/M metagenome (GOLD analysis project Ga0213881, IMG submission 160104) | Barbacenia macrantha exposed rock microbial communities from rupestrian grasslands, the National Park of Serra do Cipo, Brazil - ER_R08 ... | reverse complement strand
TTTTCCTGGTTTAGCGGTTTTGGGTGTCAAGAAAAAACGGGGGCACTGAAGGACCCCCGGGGTCGCAAGACGCATGCCAACGAAGCGACACACGAAGCTGCAATGCGGGTAGGGTTAGGTCACTGCCTCACCCTTGTCAACGGAGGTCATGGTCCGGGGGCGCTCACCAGCAGCGGGGTGGCCCGCTATGGGTGCCTGTGCCAGAGTGCCCTGTGTCGGATTCGATGCCCGCCGCCCAGTTCATCGCCCTGTGCCGCCGGTTTGTAGATGACCCCGACCCGGTCAGTGGTATGGCGCTGCCCGACTAGTAACCTGCCGAGCGGGCTGCCCGACCGCCCTGCGCGGTCGTTTGCCGTGGGTCTAGGGCACCATGTCAGCTCGGTCAGCGGGTAACCTTGCCCGCGGCAGTGGACGACTGACGGGGCGCGGCGCGGCCTGGGGAGGTGCTGGGATGGCTTCTGAACCGCCTGGGGTACTCGCTTCACTGACCCCGATCCTCGCCTCGCACGGTTACCTGGCTGTTTTCGGGTTCCTGTTCATCGAGAGCTTCGGTGCGCCGGTCCCCGGTCAGACCATGCTCATGGCGGCGGGTGTCTTCGCCGGAGCCGGGAAACTCAATGTTGCCGGCGTCGCCATCGTGGGTTTCCTCGCCGCCGTCACCGGCGACAACGTCGGCTACCTGATCGGGCACCTCGGTGGGCGGGGTCTGGTGCTCCGGTTCGGCCGCTACATCTTTGTGACCGAAGAGCGTCTGAAGAAAGTCGAGGACTTCTTCGGGCGCCATGGTGGGAAGATCGTCGCCGTCGCCCGGTTTCTTGACGGCCTGCGCCAGCTCAACGGCGTCGTCGCTGGCATCGTCGGGATGCCATGGCGGCGGTTTCTGGCGTGCAACGCACTGGGCGCCACGGCCTGGGTTGGGGTGTGGACCTCCGTCGGCTACCTCGCCGGCGGTCACCTCACCGTGATCTACCAGCAGTTCCACCGCTATCAGGCTCTGGTGCTCCTCGCTGCCGGTGCCATCGTCCTTGCCGCAGTGCTCCATTGGTGGCGGAGGCGCAGACAACGTCAGCGCTGTCAGCACCGCACCCCGCACCTCCCGGTGATGCCACGGGTACCGCAGGACGTCGGTACCGGTCCCCGACACGACCACTAAGCGACGACGAGGGCACCTAGCAGCATGATCCAGCGGGTAAACGACGCTCAGGGTCGGCCCGCCTGGCTCGTATCAGGGCATCACCGCGTGCGGGAACTGCTGGCCGACCCGCGCCTGTCCCGTTCGCACCCCAACCCAGGGCACCCGGTGCGCCTCACCCAGCCCGGCCTGTTCGGGGGGCCCATTCCCGATCCGGAGGGGGAACTGGCCGATCTGCACCGGATGCGCGCGCTGCTGACGCCGCCGTTGTCGGCCCGCCGCGTGGAAGACCTCCGGCCGCGCATCGAGACGATCGTCGAGGAGTTGCTCGACGGGCTTGACCGCAGCGGACCCCCCGCCGATTTCCACACCCTCGTCGCCTTCCCGCTGCCCGCGCTCGTGATCTGCGAACTGCTCGGGGTACCCGCCGAGGACCGCGCGGACTTCTGCCGGTGGCAGATCGAGGCCAAGCAGGTAAGCCAACCCGCCCTCGCGCGGGGAGGCCTGCAGTCACTGTGGCGCTACCTGGGCACCCTGATCGAGCGCAAACGCTGGGTCGGCAGCGACGACATCATCGCGGATCTGCTATGCGCCGCCCAGCTCGACCCGGAGCTGACCGACGACGGGATCGCCCATCTCGCCGCGGGGCTGCTGTTCGCGGGGCATGCGCCCGTCGTCGCCATCATCGACCGGGGCATGCTGCTGTTACTGACCCACCCTGAGCAGCGGGAGGCGCTGCGGCGGGACCCAGCGCTGGCTGCCGGGGCCGTGGAAGAGATCTTCCGCTTCGCCAGCCCGATCGAGCGGCGGCGTGCCACTCGGCGAGGCGGCCTGACCCGGTACGCCTCCGTGGACCTCGAGGTCGAGGGAACCGTCATCCGCGCGGGTGAGGCCGTGATGTTCGCCGTGCTCGAGGCCAACGAGGATGAGAGCGTCTTCCCCGACCCGAAGCGTTTTGACATCACCCGCGAGCGGATCCCGCACCTGTCACTGAGCCACGGCACCCACTTCTGCCTCGGCGCCCACCTGGCTCGGATGGAGCTGAGGTACCTCTTCGTCCGGCTGTTCGAGCGCTTCCCCACCCTCCGCCTCGCCGTAGGGCTGGAGGAGATCCAACCCGTCCGCGAAGCCGTGGCCGGGGCCGTCCACCAGCTTCCCGTCACCTGGTAGAGGAGCCGACACGCCGGCTCGCCGGGGGCTGGTTACGGTTACCCTTCGGGCGTCGGGAGTGCCCCAGCGCGGGCCGCGATGGGGGTCGCCGACCCAGAGAAGCCGATTCCGAGGGGCACTATCCGAAGGGGAGCATCAGTGATGGGCATTGAGGACCCTGAGCAGGACGTGGCTGAGCAGCAGCTCCCGCTTACCGAAACCGACGAGGACGACGAGGGGGTGCCGGAGCGCGCGCAGCCGCCCTTTGACGTCGATCCCGCCGATTTTGCCGACCAGCACCGTGGTGTCCCTACCGACGACGAGGACAACCCGGCCAGCTGGTGAGGCCGGCCAGCGGCGGGACACGGTGACGGTCGTGGTGGCGGGCGCAGCGTGGGTGCGGTGGATGTTTGCGGCGATGTACGCCGCGCTGGCCCTCCTCTACGTGGTTCGGTTCCTCGCCGCGGGCCGGGCCAGCTCAGCACGGGGCACCACCAACCGGAGCGTGGATGTCTCGCGCTGTGTGATGAGTCTGGGGATGGTCGCCATGCTGGTGCCCTGGATTGACCCACTGCCCCGGCTGTACTGGCAGGTGCTTTTCAGCACAGCTGCCGGGCACATCGCCCTCCGGCTGATCCGGCGCAGAGTGCGGCCAGCTCCGGCGCCAGCACCTGGCGGGGGCGGACACCATGAGCTGCACCTCATGATCGGGGGACTAGCGATGGTGTACACGCTGGCGGCGCCTCCTCTTGGCCCGGCCCCCTCGGCACTGACCTGGGTTTTCATCGCATACTTCCTGGTGTTTGTGGTGTGCTTGGGCGCGCGGCTGGCCGTACCCGGGGACACCACCCTGGCGCTGGCGCCTGCCGACCCCGCCTTGGGCGGTGGGCCGCGCCGCATGGTCATCTCACCCCACCTGCTCGGTTCCTCAGAGATCGTCATGGCTCTGGGGATGAGCTACATGCTTATGGCGATGCTGTGAGCGTCATTGTTCGGGGAGCGCCCGAAAGGTATCCACGACCCGGTTCACCGGGGGAAGCACGGTTGTCGGGTCGGAGTCGGCCGCGGTGAACACCGCGATGGCATAGTTCGCAGGATCGTTCTCGACAGTGATCGCCAGGAAACGGATCCGGGTGTTCTTCTCGTTATTCCCCACGCCGCCATAGACCAGGGCCGAGCGTGGACCCACTTGCTTGGCTTGCGGGGGGCTCACCTGGACATCGTGGTAGTTGCTGGCGACCTGCTGGAAGAACTGGGTGCCGGCCACCGGCAGCGATCCGCTGCGCCCGACACCGAGGGTGATCACGGTTTTCTGATCCGGGCTGATCACCGTGGTGGTACGCCCGTCCTGGATGGTCGACCACTCCTGAGGGGCCTCGAAGCGGTACTGGCCAGCGGTGTTGACCACCTCGTGGGTATCGATCGCGCCGCGAATGCTACCGCTACTCACCCAGGTGATCACTCCGAACACGCCGGCCAGCAACAACGCCACGACACCGATGGCGGTGGGGATCGGTCGGCTGCGCAGCCGAGAGATCAAGGTATTCATGAGGGCGCCGATCGTAACGGGGAATAAGGGCGAACGTGCCAGCGGGGGCCGACGATGAGTTCGTCGGCCCCCGCTGAATGACACTGCGTTATAGCAACTTCACAGGCTGTGCTTACCGGCCCGGCGGCGGGTGGCCGCCACGGTCAGTGCGCCCAACCCGGTGAGCAGGAACCCACCGGCAAGCAGGGGGGCGAGGTCGGTACCGGTGGAGGCGAGCTCAGGACCCGAGTTCTCGCCCTTGCCGGGCCCTTCGGACTCGTGACCACGCTCTCCATGACGGCCAGGTCCGCCCTCAGGCTTACCATGCTCACACGTCTTGCCGTGCTCATTGCCATGCTCACCACTGCCATGCTCACCACAGCCCTCAGTTTCGTGGACGAGGGTCTCAGCTTGGCCGAGCACCACCAGCAGAGTGCGGTTGAGCACGTCGAGCCGGAGGGCTTCCTGCACGCTGCCCGCGCCCTTCGGGTTATGGAAGATGATCGACCTGCCTTGGTTGAGGAACAGGCAAAGCAGCGCCGAATTACCACAATCCTGCGGGAGAGCCAACCCGAGGGGCTGGTCGAGCAGATAAGAGGACTTGCCATTGCTGTCGATCCCGAGCAGGAACGAGTGACGCTCCGTGTCCGGCTTCTCTGACGTGGACCGGGAGTCGGAGTGCAGCACTTGCAGGCCAAGGCTCTCGCACGGGGCGGTCAGCTTGTCTCGCTTGCCCAGGCAGAGGTTCAGCAGCTCATTGGCGGAGTCGGCCTTGGTGTGACCGTGTTCCTTGTCCCGTTCGGCGATCCCGAGGCCTTCGGCCACACCCAAGGACAGGATGCCTTTGCACTCATAAGAGGTAGTGGCCTCGTGTTCGCGACCACCCAGGCACAGCGCCGCGACGCCGCCACGAGCGGCGGCCAGAGATGAGTTGTGGTCCTCGGTGGCCACCACGTTGTGGTAAAGCAGACTCAGGCAGAGCACGTCACCGGTGAGGTGACAGAGCTGGAGAGCATCTCCGTTCTCACCCTCGCGGTTCTTGCCCTGCGAGGAGGCGCTGGAGCCGATGATCCGGCTGCCACCCAAGCCCAGCACCGTCACGTCGGAATGCGTGTTCCCCTTGTCCTCGATGGTGGCGTCATACTTAGTGATGTCGAGCAGGTGGGACTTGAACAAGTTGATATCCGCGACGGCGCCAGAGGCGTGGTCAGGGGGGTGGGGATCCCTAATCTGCTCGCTGTTCGGCGAATCGTTGCGATGCACATCGCCGTCGTGGTGACCGTCCTTGTCGTGAGAGCCGGTCAGGTCTGGCGCTGAGTGAAGGATCCGGCTGAGAGTTGCGGGGTCAGTCGGGTTGGTGGGCAAGGCAGGCAAGGTGACAGGCGGTGCTTTCACGGGACCCACGGGGGCGCTCGGGGGCGTCACCGGATCGTTAGGGACCACCGGATCACGGAGCGGGCTCACGAGCTGCTGTACGGAGTGAGCTACCGTTGCCGAGGCAGCACCCGGTAGCAAAACCATCGCCGCTGCTGTCCCTGCGGCTATGAGAGCCAGGCGACGATGCTTCCTGGGAGTGCGTAACGTCATGTTCCGGTGTTCCTCCTCGTCCGAGATCTCTCCGCGAGAGGGCGGTACGGCCTTGCCCTCGTGGCGGCCGCGGACCCCTCCTACCTGGCAATAGACGCTCCGACTGCACCGGCGGTGACCGATCTCCGGGCATCCAGGTACCGGCTCAACGAGGCGGGCGTCAGCGCAGATACGACCGCCGCCCCGACTACCCCTCCAACGGGTGAAAACCTGCTCGATCGAGCCGCTCCTATCGCACAAAAAGCAAGGTGGCAAGCCCCATTTGACGGCAACCAACACCTAAACGGGAGTGACCAGAAACCACAAAAGTTGCTTTGTGTAGTAGTTCTCAGGCGCCGAGCCGTATCCGGTGGTGCCGGGAAGAGATATGACCCCACCCCGAGGGGAGCGCGCCATCGCAGTTGTGGTTCACTGCCCGGTGCCATGTCACCAGCGATGGGTACCGTCGGCAGGCCGACCATGCGTACCGTCGTGGGCGGACTGCTCGCTGTCCTGATCACCGCATGTAGCCCACTGCCCGCCGCCCCGACCCAGGTCAAGCCGCCACATTCCGGGCCTATCACCGCCGACCAGCCCGGCAATCCGGGAACCGTGGTGCCCCCACCGGCGCCGCGGCCGGCTGCCGAGGGGCCGTGCCGCTACCTGCCGGCGGCGGCAGTCCAGATCGCCAACGGGCAGCGGGTCGCCGCGGTGCGGATCTCCGAGACCGGCCCGGACCAGCCCTACCCGGCCTGTTTCTTCCTCGCCGGCAACGGCACCGTGCAGCTGCGGACCTGGGTCGTGGTGGCCACACCAGCGGTGGCGCGAGCCACCGTGGACGCCGCCGCCCCGGTGGCCACCTCCGATCTGGCCGAGCTTCCCGGGGGGTGGTCAGGCGGCTCGCGGCCGACCGCCGAGGGCGCGGTGTTCGCGGTCTCCCGGGGGGGCACCGCGGTTGTGATCACGACCAATCAGCATCAGACGATCAGTGCTCGCCGGGTTGCCGACCAGGTGATCGCCGCACTGGGTCTGTGAGCCGAGGTACACCTCAGCTGCCGGGCGCACAACCGAACCCGCGTGATGGCAGGATGGGTCTGGTGACTGAGCCGATGACAACCAGGACGGCAGAGAGTACGCAGGTCGTCCTGCACACCAGCGAAGGCGACATCCGTCTCACCCTGTTCCCGACCCACGCCCCGAAGACCGTGGCAAACTTCGTAGGTCTTGCCGAGGGCAGCAAGGACTACTCCCAGCGCAACGCCAAGGGGAAGCTGTCGGGACCGTTCTATGACGGTTCGCTGTTCCATCGTGTGATCAAAGGTTTCATGATCCAGGGTGGGGACCCGACCGGCACCGGACGGGGTGGACCCGGCTACCGCTTCGCGGACGAGACGCATCCTGAGTTGCAGTTCAACCGGCCTTACCTGCTGGCGATGGCCAACGCAGGCCCGAACACCAACGGCTCGCAGTTCTTCATCACGGTCGGCCCCGCACAACACCTGAATCGCAGGCACACCATCTTCGGTGAGGTAGCCGATCAGGAGTCCCGCATCGTGGTGGAGGCGATCGCGGCCACCACGACCCGCGGAGACCGTCCCGAGAAGAACATCGTGATCGAACGGGTGACGGTCAAGCCGGCCGGGGTGTGAGGTGATGGCCCCTGCCGTGTGTGTCCGGCACCCGGGCCGCGAGACCGGGGTGCGGTGCACCCGCTGTGACCGTCCCGCGTGCCCCGCCTGCCTGTGTGAGGCACCGGTGGGCTACCAGTGCGTGGACTGCGTCGCCGCGCTCACTGGCTCCCCACCGCGCGCCAGGGTCATCCCGCGGGCGCAGCCGACTTCGCGCTCGGTGGTGACCACAGCCCTCATCGCGATCAACCTCGCGGTCTTCCTACTCACCGTGGCGCAAGCCGGCAGCCTGGCCAACAACACCTCTGCGGCACTGTTCCAGCAGTGGGCGCTGCAGCCCGAGGCGGTCGCTCACGGTGCGTGGTGGCAGCTGTTCACCTCGGGGTTCCTGCACATCGGGCCGCTGCACCTGGCCTTCAACATGATCGCCCTGTGGGTGATCGGCCGGGATCTCGAGCACGTGCTGGGCAGGGTTCGTTTCTCGGTGGTGTACCTGGTCTCGCTGCTGGGCGGCTCGCTGCTCGTCTTCCTGCTGGCAAACCCGGTCAGCGACACCGCTGGCGCGTCAGGCGCGGTGTTCGGGTTGATCGGAGGGCTGGCCGTGGTGCTGATGCGGCTGCGGCTCAGCCCGCGCCCGACGGTGGCCCTGATCCTGCTGAACGTGATCATCAGCATTGCCGTGCCGCACATTTCTCTGGCCGGACACCTGGGCGGGCTGGCGTTCGGAACCGCGGCGACGGCCGCGATGGTCTACGGCCCAGCCCGGCTCTAGCCGCTTCTCCACAGCCCCTTGTCCACAGGGCTTGTCAACAGGTGGGGATGATTCGATCCGACCTCAGCGCCAGCCCATGGTCATCAGCAGCCCGGTGACCATCAGACCGAAGCCGATCAGGAAGTTCCAGTTGCCGAGGCCGCTCAGGATGGGGATCTTGTCGACGGCCAGGTAGTTGACCACCAGCCACAGCAAGCCCAGCAGCATCAACCCGAGCATGACGGCGACGTAGAACGGGTGCGAGGGGCCCGCGACGCGGACCTTCACCGCGCCGAGCGCCCCGGCCGGGGGGGTGTAGACCGATTTCTTCCGGACCTTCGACTTCGGCATGGTCATTCCTCGGTGGATGTGCGAGCGGGGTGAGTACCGGCAGGGTGCCCTGCGGACACGGTACGGCACCCACTACCGTCTCGGTGCTGACACCGCAGCACGCAGTGACGTTGTGCCACTACCCGGTGAAGTGAGGAGGTCTGGTGAGCCATGCGCAGGCCCCGGTACGGGGCTTTCGACCACGACGCTGGCGCACGGACACCGTACGCAGCGCCTTTCGTGGGGTGGGTGAGCTGCTGTTGACGGCAGGCCTGGTGGTGATGCTCTTCGCTTTCTACGAGATCTACGTCACCGACTGGTTTTCCGCTCAGAAGCAGCGTGCGGCCACCGCCAAGCTGGAGGACACCTGGCACAACGGGCGGGGCCTGGTGCAGCGGCCAGTCACCGGCGCGGGGATCGCCAAGATGTACGTCCCGGCGTTCGGCCCCGATTTCGTGTTCACCGTCCTGCAGGGCACCGATCAGGGCACTCTGGCGATCGGGCCGGGCCACTACCAGGGCACTGCCTCGCCCGGCCAACTGGGCAACTTTGCGGTGGCCGGGCACCGGGTCGGCAAGGGCTCGCCCTTCAACTCCCTGGACCTGCTGTCCTCCTGTGATGCCATCGTGGTGGAGACCGCGAACCACTGGTACGTCTACCGGGTCCTGCCGCTGCTGGGTGAGTCCGCCGGGTGGGCCGCGGGAAAGGGATCGCAGCCGCAGTGCCGGGGCGTCGAGCCGCTGTCTGGTCGCTACGCGAACGTGGTGGGCAAGACGGTTGTGCTGCCCTCGCAGGTCGAGGTGATCGCTCCGGTGCCGGGTCAGCCAAGTCGGACAGCCACCAAACGGCTGATTACGCTCACCACGTGTCACCCCCAGTTCTCCGCCCGGCAGCGGCTGATCGTGCACGGCGTGTTGGTCGCGTCCTACCACAAGGTCGAAGGTCAACGGCCCCTTGAGCTGACCGCTGGCGCCTGAGGAGGCTCGATGTACAGCTGGATCTGGCGGCATCTGCCGGGCTCACCCGCACTGAAGCTGCTGCAGGCTCTGGTGCTGATCGGGGCCGTGCTGGCCCTGTTGATGCTGGTGGTGTTCCCCTGGGTGGAGCCCCGGCTGCCCTTCAACGCGGTGACGACGGGCTGAGCGGCACTTGCGGGACAAGCCGCCCTAAGATCAGTGTTACGGATCCCGCCAGCTCTCTGGTCGAACTCGGCAGCAGCAAAGTCGATCATAGGCTACTGAGAGCTGCGGGAGGCGTCCTAGACTGGTCGGCGTGCGCATCCTCGTGATCGACAACTATGACAGCTTCGTCTACAACCTTGTGCAGTACTTGGCGCAGCTGGGAGCCCAGTGCGTGGTGCGGCGCAACGATGTGGTAAAGCCCCCAGAGGTCTCCTCAGCGGTCTCCTCGGTAGCTGGAGTTCTGATCAGCCCCGGGCCGGGCACCCCGGAGCGGGCCGGAGCGAGCATGCGCATCGTCCGGGAATGCGCCGAGCAGGGTCGTCCGCTGCTCGGCGTCTGCCTCGGGCACCAGGCCATCGGGGCGGTCTGGGGGGCTACCGTGGCGCGGGCCCCGGAGCTGCTGCACGGCAAGACCTCAGAGATTCACCACAGCGGGGCCGCCGTGCTCGCCGGGTTGCCGCAGCCGTTCATCGCCACCCGCTACCACTCGCTGACCGTGCTGCCCAAGACCATCCCGGACGAGCTGGAGATCATCGCGCGTACCCGGTCGGGAATCGTGATGGCGTTGCGGCACCGAGAACTGCCGGTGTTCGGAGTGCAGTTCCACCCCGAGTCGGTGCTCACCGACGGCGGGCACCGACTGCTGGCGAACTGGCTGCGGATCGCGGGCGCGGAGGTAGCCGAGTCGCGGGTGGCCGAGCTGGAGAGCGGGATGCGCACGCTGGCCGCCGCCGCAGCGGTGCGCTGAGCGGCCCGACCCCCCGTTCACTCAGCCTCCGCCGTTGGAGCCAGGGGAGTCCGGTGGTGGGCTGAAGATCGGGCTGCTGGTGGTCGTGCTGGTCGCCGTGTTGTCCCGTCCGACGGTGACGGTGATGGTCTGGTCCCGGGCGAACCCGGTGCCCGGCGGCACGTCCTGAGCGACGACGACCCCGGCCTGGTTGGCGCCCTCCACCGGCGCGTAGTCCTGCTTGAGACTGCCTGTCCACCCCAGCTTCCGCAGCGTATTCAGCGCCTGGGTGGGGGTCTGGCCGCGCAGGTCGGGCATCTGGAGCTGGTTGCCTCGGGACACCGTGAGGGTCACCGTGGCGCCTGCCTTGACGCTGGCGCCACCGGCCGGGTTCTGCTTGAGGACCTGCCCCTTGGGCGCCGCGGAATCGACGTCCTGGATCTGCGCGGTGAGGTGGGCTACCGCGATGTTGCGCTGAGCCTGGTCGATGTTGGTGCCGACGACGTCGGGCACTCCCACGGTCTCCGGCGGTACCCCCACCGTGATGACCACTGATTTGCCTTTGGCCAGCCGGTGACCGGCCGGCGGATCCTGGACGAGCACCCGGCCAACTTCCTTGTCGTCCTGGACGACCTGCTGGCGCTGTTCGGGCGAGAGCGTCAGGTCCACCTGCTGCAGGGAGGCTTGCGCCTGCACCCGGTCCAGCCCGAGCAGGTTGGGCACTTCCACCTCGGCGGGGCCGGCACCCACATCCAGCCGGATCGTTGTCCCCCGCACCGCCTGGCCGTGGGGGTTCATGTCCACCACGCGGTCGAGGTCCTGGGGGGTTGACTCGACCGGATGGCGCTCAGTCTGGAAGCCGGCGGCGTTGAGCGTCTGCTGGGCGGTCACCACGGGCTGGCCGACCACGTTAGGCAGCGGGACCGGTTTGGGTCCGCCCCCGAAAACGTTGGTGAACAGCAGCAACAGCAGCCCGGCGACGGAGGCCGCCACCACCGCGGTGAGGATCCCCAGGCCCCGTCCGGAGCGCCGCCCCTCGGCGGGCACGCCGAGAGGCTCCGGGCGCCGCCGGCTGGCCCGGCTCTGCCGAATGCCCCTGGGCCGGATGACCATGGTGGGGCCCGAGTCGAGGATAAGATCGCGGTCGGCGTCCGTCATGACCACCGGCGCCAACTGCCGCTGCCCGGACAGCACCCGGACCAGGTCCGAGCGCATCTCGGCGGCGGACTGGTAACGGTTGGCCGGGTTCTTGCTCATCGCCTTGAGCACTACCGCGTCCAGCGCCGCGGACACCTCAGGGTTATGGCGTGACGGTGGTGCGGGATCTTCGCGGACGTGCTGGTATGCCACCGCGACGGGAGAGTCACCGGTGAACGGAGGCTCCCCGGTGATCAGTTCGTAGAGCACGCACCCGGCGGCGTAGACATCCGAGCGGGCGTCTACCTGTTCGCCGCGGGCCTGTTCGGGAGACAGATATTGCGCGGTGCCGACCACCGCCGCGGTCTGGGTCACGCCTTGCCCATCGGACAGCGCCCGGGCGATGCCGAAGTCCATCACCTTGACCGCACCATCGCTGTTGATCATCACGTTGGCCGGCTTGACGTCTCGGTGAATGATGCCGTTGCGGTGGCTGAAGTCCAGGGCGGCGCAGACGTCCGCCATGATCTCCATCGCGCGCTGCTCATCCAGGGGGCCTTCGGTCTTGATGATGTCGCGCAGGGTCCGGCCGTCGACGAACTCCATCACGATGTAGGGCAACGGTCCGTAGTCAGAAGCTGTCTCGCCGGTGTCGTACACCGCGACGATCGCCGGATGGTTCAGCGCGGCGGCGTTCTGCGCCTCCCGGCGGAAGCGGTGCTGGAACTGGGGATCCCGAGCGAGATCGGCGCGTAGCACCTTGACGGCGATGTCGCGGCCGAGCCGGACATCGCGGCCGCGGTGCACCTCGGACATGCCGCCATAGCCGAGTGTGGCGCCCAGCTCATAGCGATCCGACAGTAGCTGGGGAATGGTCATTGCTGTGCCGTCCCGCTCCTCGTTCGTGATCCGCACCGTGGTGTGACCCGGCGGGGCCTCATCATGCCCCCCCTCCGATGGTCACCCGATGGGGGTCGAGCGCTCACGGCCCCCTCCGACAGGTCAGCTCCAAGGTCGAGCCGCGAGGGACGAAGCCGGACAGCGGAGTGACCCCGACGATCCGGCACTGCGAGCGCAGGTCTGGATCGACCAACTCGCCATCGTCGTCGACCACCCGCGGTATCAGACCATGGGCTTTCGCGGTGACGACGGCGTCGCTGCCCCGGTGACCCCAGTAGTCGGTGGGGATGATAAGCACCTCCGGGGGTGCCTCGTCCCGGTCCCGGTCGCTCGGCTCCGTGCTCGGCGGTAGCTGGGTCGGTTCGGGCGCGAGGGGCCGGGGTGTCCCGGGCGCGGTGGTCACGGCGGTGGGGTCTGCCCCGGTGCGTGCCCCAGAGGAGGAAGGCGCAGAGGAGGAAGGCGCGGCTGGGGAACGCAGCGCCGCACGGGCCAGGTAACCGCCAAGCACCAGCATGAGCACGCCGAACAGGACCGCCGCGAGGGGCACCACGCTGCGCCACCCGGGGTAGTGGAGCGGCGGGAGGGCGGGCAGCATCGCGGTGGGTGGTGGACGGTTGGGGAACGCCGTCGTGGTGGCGCTGCCGTTGGCCGCCCCGCTGGGCGGCGGTGGCCAGTGCCCAGCGCGGAGCGCGGCGACGGCAGCGGCGAACTCACCGCCGGCGCCGTAGCGCTGCCGTGGGTCCTTGACCAGGACCGCCTCGATCAGCGCGCGGGCTGCCGGGGGTACGTCGCCGGGCAGTGGGGGCACCCGGTCGCGGATGTGCCTCATCGCGACGGTGACGGCGTTGTCGGGGCCACCGTCAAAGGGGCCGCCTTCGGAGGGATCGCCTTCGGAGGGACCGTCGAATGGACGCCGTCCGGCCAGGCACTCGTAACCCACTACACCCAGCGAGTAGACGTCGCTGGCGGGACCGGTCCTCGCCCCGGCGGCCTGCTCCGGGGCGAGGTAGTGCGCGGTGCCCATCACCATCCCCGCTCGGGTCACCGGGGCTGCGTCGATGGCTCGGGCAATGCCGAAGTCGGTGAGCTTCACCCGTCCGTCCGGGGTGATCAGGATGTTTCCCGGCTTGATGTCGCGGTGCACCAGACCGCGTTCGTGGGCCGCCTGCAGCGCCTCACCAGCCTGCTCCAGAATGTCCAGCGTGAACTCGGTGCCCAGCCGCGGGCGTCGCGCCAGGATCGTGGCCAGCGAGTCCCCGGCCACCAGTTCCATCACCAGGTAGGCCCCCAAAGAGGACTCAGAGGCCTCGTCGCCGTAGTCGTGCACCGCAGCGATGCCGGGATGGCTCAGCGATGCGGTCATCCGGGCCTCAGTGTGGAAGCGCTGCCGGAACTCCGCGTCGCCGGAGAGTTCGGGCTTAAGCACCTTGACGGCGACCTGACGCTCCAGCCGGGTGTCCTCAGCCTGCCACACCTCGCTCATCCCGCCGACGGCGATGCGTCGGCCCAGCCGGTAGCGCGCGGCCAGCAGCTGCCCCCTCACCAACCCCATCCAGCCCCCACCCGGAGATCAGCTGGCATCAGCGCCTTCCCTGGAGGGCGGCCGCGATGACGGCTCGACCGATCGGGGCGGCCACCGAGCCCCCGGTGGCCTCAAGATTCCGGTCTCCGCCGTTCTCCACCAGCACCGCGATCGCCACCTGCGGGTTATCGGCCGGCGCGAAAGCCACATACCAAGCGTGCGGGGGAGTGTTCTTGGGATCGGTGCCGTGCTCGGCGGTGCCGGTCTTCGCGGCGACGCTGACGCCCGTGATCTTACCGTTGTTGCGGTAGCTGTTCTCCGCATCAACCATCATGTCCCGGATCTGGGACGCGGTGAACGGGGACATTGCCCGGTCGGCTGGCTCGGGGGCGAAGCTGTCCAGCACCGACAGGTCCGGAGCCAGAATGCTCCGAACGAGCTGGGGTTTCATCCGTAATCCACCGTTGGCGATGGTCGCGGCAATCATCGCGTTCTGCAAGGGGGTGAGCGCCACATCGCGCTGCCCGATGCCGGACTGCTCCAACGCCGCCACATCGGGAATGGCGCCCAGGGTGGAAGGCGCGACCGGGATCGGGATGGTGAGGTCCTGCTGCCCGATGCCGAACAGTTGGGCTTGCTTGCGTAGGTCGTTCTCGCCCACGATGCTGGCCAGCTGGGCGAAGGCGGCGTTGCAGGAACGCACCAGCGCCTGGGTGACCGTGGCGGTGGGACCGTTGCCGCATCGCTCGTCGGCGAAGTTGTGCAGCAATGTCGTCGTGCCCTGCAGCTGCAAGGCTGAGGCCGCCGTGAGCGGGGTGTCCGGGGTGGCCTTGCCGTTTTCGAACGCCGCCGCGGTGACCACCAGCTTGAAGGTCGACCCCGGTGGGTAGGTGGACGCCACCGCGCGGTTGGTCAGCGGGGACCCCCGCTGGGACGAGGTGTCGGCGTTCCAGGCGGTCTCCTGTTCCGCGCTGTCATGCGAAGACAGCTGGTTCGGGTTATAGGAGGGGGTGGACACCATCGCGAGGATCTCCCCGGTGCTGGGCTTGATCGCCACTACCGCGCCGGTGTAGCCCCGACGGGTCAGCTGGTCGTAGGCGACCCGCTGGACGGCCGGGTTGATGGTGAGTTCCACGCTGGCCCCGCTAGGCTCGCGACCAGTGATCAGGTCTGAGAGCCGGCGCACGAACAGGCGGCCGTCGGAGCCGTTGAGCACCGAGTCCATCGCCTTCTCGATGCCGCCCGAGCCGTAGCGCAGCGAGTAATAGCCGGTGACCGGCGCATACATCGGGCCGTTGAGGTAGGTGCGCAGGTAGCGCAGCTGCCCGCCGGTCTCCACCGAGCTGGCCACCGCCAGCCCACCAGCGATGATCTGACCGCGCTGGCGGCTGTACTCGTCGAGCAGCACCCGGCGGTTGCGCGGATCCGTGCGGTAGGTGTCGGCATGGACCACCTGGATGTAGGTAGCGTTGAGCAGCAGCAGCACGATCATGCCCATGACGGCCAGCGCGACCCGGCGAAGCGGCGTGTTCATAGCCGGGGCACCATCTCGGTGCGGGCCTGCGCCAGCGGGGCGGGCGGGGTGCGCGGTGTCGCGGGGGCCGCTGGCGCGCGCGCCGCATGGGAGATCCTCAGCAGCAGAGCCACCAGGATGTAGTTGGCCAGCAGCGAGGAACCACCGTAGGCCAAAAACGGCGCGGTGAGTCCGGTCAGGGGGATCAGCTTGGTGACCCCGCCGACCACGATGAACACCTCCAAACCGATCACAAAGGCCAGCCCCGCAGCGAGCAGCTTGCCGAAGGTGTCCCGGACCGTGAGCGCGGTGCGCATTCCTCGCATCACCACCAGCAGGTAGGTGAACAGCACGGCGGCCAACCCGACAAAGCCCAACTCCTCGCCGATCGCAGCGGTGATGAAGTCAGTGTGCGCCTCGGGCACCAGATCCGGGCGCCCGGCGCCCAGCCCGGTACCGAACACCCCCCCGGTACCCAGCCCGAACAGCGACTGCGCCATCTGGTAACCAGCGCCGTCGTAATCGGAGAACGGGTTGATCCAGGCGGTCACCCGGCGTTGCACATGGGGGAAAATCATGTCCGCGACGGTCGAGCCACCGAGAAAGAAGATCAGCCCGATCACCAGCCACGCGAGGCGTTCCGTCGCGATATACAGGAGCACCAGCACGATACCGAAGAACAGCAGCGAGGTGCCCAGATCCTTCTCCAGCACCAGCACACCCAGCGAGAGCCCCCACGCCACCAGCAGCGGGGCCAGGTCCCGGGCCCGCGGCAACTCCATGCCGAGCACGCTCCGGCCCGCTGTGGTGAACAGGTCCCGTTTGGTCACCAGAAACGCGGCGACGAAGATCATGAGCAGGATCTTGGCGAACTCGCCCGGTTGGATGCCCAGCCCGCCGAACCGCAGCCAGATCTTCGAGCCGTTGACCTA
>Ga0213881_10000873_pt1 | contig 15996 bp, 15 predicted proteins | sample BarmaccoBMER_R08_FD_160104 | JGI IMG/M metagenome (GOLD analysis project Ga0213881, IMG submission 160104) | Barbacenia macrantha exposed rock microbial communities from rupestrian grasslands, the National Park of Serra do Cipo, Brazil - ER_R08 ... | reverse complement strand
ACGCCGGCCGAACACGGCGCGCTCGAGGGCGCCGAGCAAGGCCAGGAACGCCCCAATTATCGACAGAAAAGTTCCAATAACCCACAAAATGGCACTATGGATCGACAGCCCGACGATGAGCAAATAATGCCCAGAGTGATCACCCGTTCGTAAGTCCGCGGGGAGCGGGCCGTCGAGTCCACCCAGCAGGTCACAGCATGTCCATGGTCAGAACTGCGCCAGGCCGATGGGACGCTACTCCAGCCGCAGCGTGCAACATCAGTAATCGCTGCGGCGCCGAGCATAAGCTGCACGGGCTACGCCACCGACAAACAGCCATGCAACGGCGCTGATGCCGGAAAGCGGGATGAGCGGCTGTCGCGCCTCCTTCAGATGGCAAGGGCGAGTTCAGCAAAGGCCGTCGAGAGCCGACACCCCGGATCGACGTCCAGACCGAATTCGTCATGTCTACGACGGTGTTCTGTACGAGGCGTGTCCGATGCTAATCAGGCGGGTCGAGCGAAGCCGCTTCAGCCTGCGCATCGGCCAAAGCCAGTCGGTGGACGGCCCCGGCGGGCTGATCGTGGTGGAGCACGGCTCCCGGCGGCGACGGTGGCAACGGCAACCAACTAAGGGCACCACATCGATCACGGACCGTCAGCCAAGCAGCAGGCTGTGGGCCAAAACATCCGCGAAGCTGAAGCGACGACGACACCATCATGATCCTGTGTGCCAACCGAAAAAGTACGCGCATGGAGGCACAAGCCGGGAGCGCGGGGCGGTGAGCGCCCGCAGGTGGTGTGATCGGGCCTGGACGTGGCTCTGTGGCCCACCACCATCCGACTCCAGCATATTGACCGACATGGGACCGCTTAACGGCCGACCATTCGATTTCGCGACTCATGGTAATGGTTCGCCGAATATCGTTAACGTCGTGACCCGCGTCGCCGCATTGATCTGACTTCCAATAGACGTAGACGATGCGGCCCAAGATGAGACCACGACCGCACTGCGTCCCGTGCACGGGACGCTGAGATGGGATAAACCAGCAGCGAAGGCCTTTGGCTCCGTAGTCGCATACAGGCCCCCGCAAGGACCTGGAATTTCTCCGTAGAAGAGGTTAATTCTTAGGTTCACGTCCGAGGAGGGCGGGCCGGTCTTTGACACCTTCGTTCGTCCAGGTTCACTGTGGCGGGGACCGGCTGGCCGTCCCGAACGACCTCCCCTTCGGGGGATGCAGGTGCCCGGGCTAGCCGTTGCCGTTGGAGACCCCCATGACTTACGTGATCACCGAGGCGTGTGTAGAGGTCAAGGACAAATCCTGCATCGACGAGTGCCCGGTCGACTGCATCTATTGAAGGTGCTCGGATGCCTACATCGACCCCGACCAGTGCGTTGATTGCGGAGCGTGTGAGCCGGTCTGCCCGGTCGAGTCAATCTACTACGAAGATCAGGTCCGATGCAGTCCAAGCCGTTCACCGTGGCCAACGCAGAGTTCTGCGCGGGGTTGAGCTCACCGGATGGTCAGCTAAACGACTCGAACGTTGCGCATGACCATCCGTTGGTCGCCAGACTGCCAGTGAGCAACTCGGAAAAATAGGAAAAACGCTCGAATTGTGGGGAACCCGGCGAGCGAACTACGCGACTTATCCTCTGACCGCCAACTGTCCATCTGATCAAGGCGCGTTGACGGAATCGCGGTCGCCCACTTGTCCTCCAAGTCACTCCCTTTCCGAGTGGCATGCGCCAGATCAAGGAGGCTGGCATGGCTGTGGTCGCGAAGTACAGGGGAAAAACGCCGACCCGTCGACCGGTTGGCACCCATCAGGTCACCGAACGTACCGCGCCGGGCAAGTTCCTGCGCACGGTGTGACGTACGCACTTCTACGCGGCCATCTTCGCTGCGCCCATTCTCGCCCTTATGGCGATCACCGGTCTGGTCATCATGTACACCGAACCGATCACCGGCCTCCTGCACCCGGGAAGCGCCCGGGTGGCGCCCCACGGTCAGCCGGCCCTGGGACTGGGACAGCAGCAGGCTCAGGCTGACGCGGCGGCTCCACCGGGGGCGACATTGTTTCGGGTGACCCCGAAGGAGCCCGACCGGGTCACCGAGTTTTACTACTCCTCCGGGCCGGTCGGGGTGCCGTATTTCGAGCTGAAGGACTCCGATGTCACGTATGTCTACGTCAATCCCTACGCGGGCAACGTCACCGCGACCGGTCATCCCGGTGACGATGTGGTCGGCTTGGCCAACCGGCTGCACGGCACGCTGAACAATGAGTCGGTCACCGTTGCGCTGCCCTCCCTGGCCCACCTCATCGCCCCCGGTGACAATCCGGACGCCATCGTGCACGTCCCCCTTGGTGACCTGATCATCGAAATCGCGATGGGGTGGGCGCTGGTGTTGGCGCTGAGCGGGCTGTATTTGTGGTGGCCACGGCGCAGCCAAAAGGGCAAGCACCTGCTGGCCCCCCGGATCCGCGCGAAGGGCCGGCTGAAATGGCGAGACCTGCAAGCCACAAGCGGCATCCTCGCCATCTCTATGGTGCTCGTCTTCATCACCACGGGCATGCCCTGGTCGGAGTACTGGGGCACGACCTGGAATGCCGTAAATACCACGCTGACTCCAGGCAGCCAGGTCGACGTGCCCTCCACGCTGGCCAAGGCTGGCGACCTCGACCGCTTCGGCAAGCGTATTTCCTGGGCGACGCAGCAGGACTTAGTGCCCGCCTCGGCACCCTCAGAGCACCTGCATTCCGGCGGTATCCACGGCGGGGACGGTTCTGGCCCCGGCACGACCGTGGTCGAGGCCGGCTTGCCAGAAAGGTTGTCGCTCACCGATGTCGTTCGCGCGGCCCACCAGGAGGGCATGCAGCCCGGCTACGACATCGTCTTGCCGGTTAACCAGAAAAACGACAACGGTGAGATGATCTACGGCAGCTACCAGCTGGCCAATCCCTGGCCGGGTCGGCTCAGCACCGAGAAAACGGTCTACCTCGACCAGTTCACCGGCAAGAAGCTGGCAGACAGCGACACCAGTTCCAAGGGTGCGATCGGCCAGGCCACCGAATTCGGCGTGCTCACCCACATGGGCACTCAATTCGGGCTGGTCGACCGCATCATCATGACAACCGGCGCGTTGCTGCTGCTGGTCAGCATCGGCACCGCACTAGTGATGTGGTGGATCCGCCGCCCGGACGGGCGCCTGGGCCTACCCAAACGCCCCGCGGACCCGCACCTGCCGTGGACCCTTGCCCTGCTAGGGCTCGTGGTGGCGGTCATTTACCCCCTTTGGGGAGTGTCTGCGCTGGTGGTGATCCTGCTTGACCGCTTGGTGATCCGCCGGGTACACCGCCTGCGCTCCCTTGCTGGTATGCCCGCCACCACCGAAACAAAGTCCCCGTCCTGAACACGGGCCCGAGCGCGGAAAAATCTGGCCCGCGCCAGCACGCGTCAGGGCTGCCCGGCCGAAGTACCGCACAGCGGGCCGCGGGGTTGGTGATGACTTCAGTCGGGGACGGCCCGTGCTAAGCGCGCGGGTGAAAAATCGGCGGGTGGCCGCCATGTCAAGCTTGGCGGAGCCCAGAACGTCGATGACCTGGCCGGACTGATCGATAGCCGGTAAAGATATCCCCGCCGCCCGACGATCCTCGCTCCGTTGGGCGGGCGGCAAACCCGATACTTTCGGTTCCCGGGTGGCTGTTATGACGCCCGCCCAACGGAGCGAGGACACGAAACGAGCGCTGCACGTCTGCGGCCATCTGATCAGCGGGAAGAACCGCCAGGTGGTAACAGCGAGGGGTGAAGCTCAGATGGGCATAGGAGTGGCTGGCCAGCTCAGAGTTCGGGTCGGCGGCGATCCGGCGGGTCAGGTCGGGATAGCGCTCGACCCAATTTGCCTGCCAAGAAAAACGTCGCGGGAGTATGGCTGCGGTGCAGCTCGTCGATCACCGACCTTGGCATAGGACTGCACCTTGCTGGTGTTGAGCAGCCGAAGCATCGCGTCGGTCATGTTGGAATCAAACGTTAAGGCGATCTTGGGTGGCGCACGATCAGCACCATGCCCAGACTCACCAGCGCAGCCATGCACCGCTGCGCGCGGTATCCGAGCCTCGTCACCGAGGAAGCTTCCCAGCCCGCCGTCAGCGCCTCCCCACCACAGCTCGGTCTTGACACCTCCAATCGAATAGGCACGAGCGCAGACGACCTCGGACATCCGTGCGCCGCCGACACCGGGCCTAGTCACGGTCGAGCGATGTGTTTCTCGGCTGCGGGTCAGCTGCTGGCTGAGAGCGTGATTCACCATCATGAGATGACTAAATCCTCGCGACCGGGGAAATCTCCTTACTAGGGCAAATGCCGCAGAAAGGAGAGACCGTGTTGCCGCCCACACGTGCTGTGGTTGTCTTAGCCGGGCTCGTCATGACCACTCTGCTCGGTGCTGTCGGTGCCGGCACCGCGACCGCTGGCACATCCTCAACCGCATCCGTCGCCGCGCACCCACAAACGGCTGCGGTACCGACGGGTGTACAACCAGCAGCCGCAACCTCGGTGTCGGTGACACCGTGTGCGGTAGCCGCGAAGGCGTGCATGAATCTGTCGACCCACCAGGCTTGGCTGACCGACGGGGCGGGGCACGTGATTAACGGGCCCGTCGCTGCTCGCGGGGGCACGCCAAGCGCCCCGACCCCGGTGGGCACCTTTCACGTTCTGTCTAAGGACAAACACTTCTACAGCACCCAGTTCCACGCCCCGATGCCCTACTCCGTTTTCTTCTATCCCGGCGACGCTTTCCACGCTGACAACACTGCTGTGCCCTCCAACGGCTGCATCCATCTGAACTGGTCCTCAGCGCAGCAGTTCTACAACACATTGCATCTCGGGGACCAGGTCCAAGTCGTCGCCTGACACGCGGTGGCCTAATCGAGCTCAGCGGTGCTGTTGCGTTGTCGCGTGGTAAGCAGGGTGGCGCGCTGGGGACTGTTGCACAGCGGGAAGACGTCGTTCGACATACTCAAATACATGCGCGGTGTTCATCCGGATGCAGCAGGGGAGTGCCACCTGCCACCAACAGCGACGGTGCTGCACCCGGCATCCGTCAGGACCGGTCCACCGACGCCTCCCAACCCAGCCCAGCCCAAATGTCATAAGGTCGCTGCTCGATTACGGCCTTGTCGGGAACGATGTGGTACACGGCCTAGTGGCTGAGCCGCTTCCGGGGAAAGTATCTACCGGTAATCCGTGACGATTCGGGCCGCCGGACGTCTTCAGATTCAGTCAAGACAAAGCGTGCACAGCCCCATCACCTTCGAGACCCTCCACACCGGGCCAAACCAAGATTACTGACCCCAAACCGAAGGTGTCCGTGCTAAGGGGGGAACTTCATCGGCTTGAGCACGGCTTGACTGCGATGCTGCCGACAACAGACGTAACGAAGATTGGCCCCAGACCTAGTCGGTGCTGGTCGCAGACCGTTTGTGCTGCGTGGCGGGTCAAGGATTCCAATCTTGGAAGGCGTACGTCGACGGATTTAGAGTCCGCTGCCGTGCGATTGGGTGTATAGCGGGAGCTGGTCAGTTCGGGGGGAACCGATAGACGGCGTTGTAGTGCTCCTGGTCAGAGATCCGCGTGCTCCGCCGCATGCGTACTTCGCGGCCGATGTCCGCCGGATAGCCGTGCTTGACAAGCCGATGCGCACTGGTTTCCTCGATGTAGGCCATCGAGTAGATCAGCGCCATAATGACGCCACCGGCGATGCCGAGGTAGGTGACCCATGAGCGACCCAGGAGCACCAGCAGCAGGATCGCCACCGGAGTCACCTGTACCAGGCTGCGGGCAACGTGGCGCAGCGCCCAGGTTCGACAGGTCACATCGTGCATGACCCATTCGCGGTGCCGATCAGGAAGTTTGCCTCCGAAGGCATACCAGATCCACCACGGCGGGCCGGGTCGTCGTGTGCGCACCTGTTCACCATAGGCAGAAACCGTTCGGGCGCCTGACGGCGTCGTGCTGCGATGGCTCGGGGCGCACCATGACACCACCAGAGGGGGACGTTAGTGGTATTTGGCGAACCGGTCATCCGGAGTCCTAGAAGGCGGAAGGTCGGGGCTGGCAATCGCCAGCTCAATCACTGCCTGCGCATCATGGCCATTACCCAGCTCAGCCACGACACCCCGGGCCGGGCGTATTACCAGGGCAAACGGGCCGCGGGGCAAAAGCCATCGAGAAGCGCTGCGCTGTCTGAAACGGCGCCTGTCCGATGCCGTCTACCGCCGCCTGGTGCGTGATACCCACCCCGACACCGCGACGGGCCCGGGCCGACACCCGGGGGCGACAACGAAATCCAGCGCGGCCCGCTCAACCCCAACCACCGACTCTTCGGATCAGTCACTCCCCGGACCCGCCACCACCGACCCTACCAACCCCACCCCTACCAACCACACACCAAGATCAACTTGACCAGAGAGGCGCCTAAGGGCTCACCCGGTCAGAGATCAGAAAGCTTGGATTTCCGTGAGCCTTGCTCTGGGATGGGCCAAAGGGTTGGTGTGATCGTGGTGGGGGTTATCCGGAGGCGCCGGCAGGCTCGGCTGGGCATCAACGTGGCGCGATGTCCGTGCCGGAGACCGGGGCGGCGGTCGCGGGCAGGATGTGGGGCAGCTGGTCCCAGGTCCGGCCATCTGCCCTGCCGTACATCCACAGGTATACCCCGCGGATCCCGGAGACCTTCGCCGCTTCGAGCTTGGCCTTGGTGCTGTCGGCGTTTTCGAACCAGACCTCGTGTTCTCGACCTTGGGTGTCGGTATAGCGAAACCACGGTGCTTCGTCTCGCCCGTCATAGTGCACTGGGGTGTTGAAGGCCGTGGTGCGCTGGAAACATTGCTGCCAGGTCACCGGCTCGCCATGGCCGTCGACCCAGTCATAGCCGGCCACCGGTATCCCGAGCACAATCTTTTCCGGGGCGATCTGGGTTTTGGCATAGGCCAGCACGTCACGGACCCAGCTGATTGGGGCAACCGGCCCAGGAGGCGAGGAGGCCCAGTGGTAGTCATAGGCCATCAGCCGTGCCTCGTCGACGGCTGCGCCAAGGGCCGCATAATTTTGGGCGACGTTGCGTTGGTTATCGCCGACGTCGGTGGTCTTGGCGAACAGGGCAACGGAAAGAATCTTGTGTTGGGCATGCAATGCCTGGCCCAGGCGCGTCACGAACGTGGTGAACGATTCCCGGTCGGTGGCCTTCAAATTTTCATAATCGATGTCGATACCAGCGTAGCTTTCTCGGTTGACCAACGTCACGATGTCGGTGATGTGATGATTCATCGCGGCGAGATCGCCCAACATGGTCGCGACCGGTGAGTAGGCCCAGTGGCCGTGGGTGATGTTGGCGATGGTCGGGATGAGGGGAATGCTCAAGCTGCGTAACCGATGCATGGCCGCGGTGGTGTCGGCAGCACGTTCGGGTGCCTGCGCGACGATCTGCCCCTGGGAACTAAGCCCGTAGATCCACGGGGAAACTTCATTGAAGGTGCGGGTGCGCGCCGCCACCACACCGGAGCCCTCAGCGAGATTCCAAAACGGCACCGAGGCCACCACCAGGGTGGTCAACCGGGCACTCGTGGTGGGTGCAGGCCGTGCTGTGGCAAACAAGGCCAGCACGCCGAGCAACAGCACGACAACACTACCGATCCCCACCAGCAAGCTACGCCACCTCACAGCTCGCCCCCATCCTGGTGATCCTGATGCCTTGCCCCCGCCACTACGGTACGTCACAAGTCTTGGGCCCCAGTCCACGAGCAGCGCTTTGTCAGGCACACCCGCGGTCGCCTCTGCGTTGGGCATTGTCCTTGCTGGTGTTCGTGCAGATCGGCGTGACCGTGCTGCACGTGGGTCTCGCGGCGGCCATCTTCTTTCGCAGCCGGCCCGACATCGACCCGGCGCACCCGGTCAGCTCCGCGCGCTGGCACCGCCAGTACCTGTCACTGGGAGCCAAGGCGCTGCTCGGGCTGGTCGCGATGATCGACGTAGGGATGCTGGGATCATCGCTGCTGATGTGGACCGGGACGGTCATTTCGTGGGCGCCGCTGGTGGTCGTGCTCCCGATCCTGGCCGCCGTTGTGGTGGCCATCGTGACCCTGGCCCGAAACAACCGCGAGCGGGATGAGGGTGAGCAGGACACCGGCCTGACCCACGGGGACGACGACAAGTATTGGCGGGGTGGCTTTGTTCTACATCAACCGTGAAGACCACGCGCTGCTGGTTCCGCGCCGGTTCGGACTGGGATGGACGCTCAACTTCGGCAATCCCAGCGCAGCGATGCTTCTGGCCAGCGTGGTCGCGCTGATCAGCCTGCTGATCATCCGTTTTCGCGGCTGACCCCCACCGGTAGCGTCACGAGAGCCACGCACGGCGAGCTTGGCCCCCAGCAGCGGCGCGATTGCTTGGTCACCGACCACCACCCGGTCCACTCCAGACACACACAACTAGGTCCCCCCGACACCGGCTCGGGCCAGTCCTCCTCGCAATACTCCGTGGCCGGCCAACAACCTGGTGATCCGACATGGGACAGGACGCACGTATATCAAGCATGAGCGGACATCGTCGGCGTGTGAATAGGTGTGGATCCCAACACCTCCGTAGCAGCAAAAGAGGGGACTCGCACACACCGAAAACGCATAAACTCCCAGGTCAGAGACCTGTCACGTGCTCGGTGGAGCTATTTGCCACTTACTCGCACTCTGTGCACATCGCTGATCTGCGACTTTGCCACACCATGGCGCTCACCAGCCCCGTGCGCGCCGCGAGACCAAGCGCGCAGCGGCCGTGGAGCCTGCGCGAGCGCCTCGAAGATGCAAAACTAGCTGCTCCGGCTGGTCTGGAGCCCTCACCGGTTAGCCGAATGGCGGTCTCGATAATGTGCCGTCTGTCGGATGGTCGACGCATCGCTGTCGGGACTGGCGTAGCGTGAACGCACCATGAGCACCGGTCCGATCATCATCGGCTTCGACGGCAGCCCAGCATCTCAACGTGCGGTGCGCGAGGCGGCCATCCTGTTTGCGCCGCGCCAGGCGCTCGTCGTTGTGGTGTGGGAAGCCGGGCGTGCATTCGACCTAACAACCCTCCCCAGTAGAGCGCTAGACGTGCCGGTGGGCAGCATTAACTTTCGTACCGCCGTCGAGCTCGACCAGACAATGCACGAAGACGCGCAGCAGCTGGCACGGTGCGGTGCGCAGCTTGCCACCAACGGTGGCTTGGCAGCCGAAGTGTCTTGTCGTGGCCGATGATGTGACCGTCGCAGACACGCTGGTTCTCCTAGCCAAAGAGCGCGATGCCGCCGTAGTCGCCGTTGGCACGCGCGGGCACGGCCGGGTGGCCGAGTTGTTGCTTGGTAGCACCGCAAGAGGTGTCATCAGGCGGGCGCCGGTTCCCCGATGTCCGCCGGAACTTCGAGGGGTTTCGAGGTGAGCAAGGCGCTCGTGAAAACGGTCATGCTCGGCGTCGTCGACCACGAGGCGCACCTCCGGCGCGTCCTGGCATGCCGACAAGCGTATGGCCGACACGGGGCCGCCGCGGTCGGCCTCGGTGCCGACCGGCACCGTGGATGAGGACCGCGTCGGCCTCCGGGAGCTCGACGCGGCGGCCATGCGGCACCGGCTGCGCCGCCTGACCCTGCCGGGCTGCTGGGGTGCGCTGCTGTTGGGCTGCGTCTCGTTCACGCCGTCCCTGCTCCCGCGGGGCGGGGTCGTCCAGGGGCTGCTCTGGGGTATCACCGCGGTGATCGGCTATGGCCTCGGCGTGCTTGCCGCCGCGATCTGGCGCGGGTTCGCCGACCGCGGCGCCCGCGCAGCCCGGCGTCGGGCGTGGCGTGTCTTCGCCGTGGCCGCAGTGCTGCTCGTCGTCGCGGCGGTGGTGCTCGGCCAGGTGTGGCAGGCCGAGATCCGTCGGCTGGTCGGCGCCGGGCCAGCCGACGTCGGAGCCCTGGTGGCAATGCCGTTCCTTGCGGTGCTCGTTTTCGTGGTGCTCCTGGCGATCGCACGCGGGGTGCGGTGGGTGTACCGCCGGCTCGCGGGTCTCCTCGCCCGCTGGATCGGACCGCGCGCGGCGAGCACCCTCGGGTGGCTGTTGGTCGCGGCGCTGACGTACCTGATTGTGAGCGGTCTGTTGCTCGACGGCCTGGTCGACGCGGCGAACCGCTCGTCCTCGGTGCGCAACACGACCACCGCCGAGGGCGTGGTGGCGCCCTCGAGCGGCTTGCGCTCCGGCGGGCCAGGGTCGCTTGTGCCGTGGGACACGCTGGGCCGGGAGGGACGCAACTTCACCGCGCTCGGCCCCGAGAGGGGCGACATCGAGCGACTCACCCACCAGCCGGCCGTCGCACCGATCCGTGCTTACGTCGGGCTCGACTCGGCTCCGGACGCCGAAACGCGTGCCGCCCTCGCGGTCCGGGATCTGGCCCGGGCCGGCGGCTTCGCACGGCGCAATCTGCTCGTCGTCGTCACCCCCGGTAGCGGATGGGTCGACCCTGCGCTGGTCGACTCGTTCGAGTACCTCAGCCACGGGGACTCGGCCACGGTCACCCTGCAGTACTCCTACCTACCGTCCTGGTTGTCCTACCTGGTCGACCAGTCCAAGGCGCGCGCCGCGGGTCGCGCGCTCGTCAACGCGGTGTACGGCGTGTGGACGACGCTGCCGCCGGCGGCACGGCCCCTGCTGTTCTTCGCGGGGGAGAGCCTCGGGTCCTTCGGCGCCGAGGCCGGGTTCAGCGGCGAGTACGACATGGCCAACCGCGCCGCCGGGGTGCTGTTCGCGGGGCCACCGAACTTCAACCCGCTGTTCCGGGAGTTCACCGACCACCGTGATCCGGGAAGCCCTGAGGTGCAGCCGGTCTACCGGCAGGGCCGGATCGTGCGCTTCGCCCACGATCCGAGCATCGCCATCCCACCGGCCGACCAACCGTGGCCCGGTCGTCGCGTGCTGTACCTGATGAACCCGTCGGACCCGATCATCTGGTGGAGCCCGCGCCTCATCCTGCACAAGCCGGACTGGATCGCGGAATCCCCGGGCGCAGACGTCTTCAGGGGCGTCGTCTGGATCCCCTTGGTGACCTTCTGGCAGATCACCGCAGACGTTCCCTTCGCCCTCAACGTCCCGCGCGGCCACGGGCACAACTACTCCCCTCGCTACGTGGACGGCTGGACCGCGGTGCTGCCGCCCACCGGCTACGGACCCGAACAGCTCGCGGCGCTGCGGGCCCTGATCCGATAGACCGACCGCGACCACAGGCCGAGGGAGCGAGCGATCCGGACCGCGTGGCGCCACCCTCGGGCCCAAGCCTGCCGTAGACGAAGCGCCGGTGCGTCTATCCCATGTCGTACCGCACCGGCGCGGCGAGGAGATGGCCTCCGATCTCACGCTGACCAAGATCACCGTTGAGGTGCAGCCGGGCCGGCCGGCGGAGATCGCGAGCGGATGAACCCGGCATCGCGGTTGAGCTTCGACGCCGGTCCCCACAACTGCGAGGATCGGGAACGGGAATTTCTGGCCGTGTGCGCCTTCGAGGACGCATGGCGGCGTGGCGACCTCGAGGAGGTGCTGCAGTTGCTCGCGCCCGACCTCGAGCTGACGTCCACGACGCCCTTCGGTGTGCGCGAACCCGTCCGCGGCCAGCAGGCGCACGGAGAGAGGATCAACTACGATGGCCGCAGCGCACAGTGTGGACCCTGTGCAGTTGTTGGAACAGCATTAGCGGACGCCTCGCCGGATCTGTTGCCACAGATGATCGTGTCGTTGGCCAACGCGATGATGTCCGCCCAGGCTGACCAGGTCTGTGGTGCTGGGTATGGCGAACGCAGTGATGAGCGGGTCAATCGACGCAATGGCTACCGGAGCCGGGAGTGGGACACCCGGGTGGGCACGGTGGAGTTGGCGATTCCCAAGCTGCGCGAGGGTTCCTATTTTCCGGACTGGTTGTTGACGCATCGGCGCCGGGCTGAGCAGGCGCTGGTGACGGTGGTGGCCACGGCTTACCTGCTGGGGGTGTCGACTCGGCGGGTGGAGCGCCTGGCCGAGCAGTTAGGGGTCAAGTCGTTGTCGCGTTCGCAGGTCAGTGAGATGGCCGCGCACCTCGATGCCCAGGTCAGCGCGTTTCGTGACCGCCCGTTGGACACCGGCCCGTACACCTTTGTGTGGGCTGATGCGCTGAGGGTCAAAGTCCGCGAAGACGGCCGGGTGGTCAACGTCCACGCGCTGATCGCCACCGGGGTCAACGCCGACGGGCACCGCGAGATCCTGGGCCTGGATGTCGCCTCGGCCGAAGACGGGGCCGGCTGGCTGCGTTGTGGCGCGGCCTGGTTGCCCGCGGCCTGTCTGGCGTGCAGCTAGTCACCGCTGATGCCCATCCCGGGCTCGTCGCCGCGATCGCCTCGGTGTTGCCCGGCGCGGCCTGGAGCGCTGCCGCAGCCACTACCTGCGCGCCCTGCTGACCAAGGTCTCCAAATCCGCCCCACCCCACGTCGCAACCCAGGTCCGCACCATCTTCGACCAAGCCGACGCCGATGCGGTACACGCCCAGTTCGACCGCGTCGTGGTCACCCTGGCCGACAAGTACCCGGACGCAGCCGAGCACCTCGAACACGCCCGCGACGAGCTGCTGGCCTTCACCGCCTACCCTCGCGAGCTGTGGCGCCAGATCTGGTCCAACAATCCCCAGGAGCGACTCAACAAAGAAATGCGCCGCCGCACCGACGTCGTCGGCATCTTCCCCGGCCGCGCTTCCCTCATCCGCCTCGTCGGTGCTCTCCTGGCCGAAAAAACCGACGAATGGACCGAAGGGCCGCCGCCACATGATCTCTAGTCCTTTCACCAGCACCGCGTGGTTCGTATGCCGATGCGTTAGGTCCACTCTTGCCGTTGACCTGCGGTGCTGGGTTGGCCGTTTGTCACTGCGCCGAACCGCTTGGTCCTGCGGACGATGGGCAGCCAGTAGCAGATGGATCTTGGGACTGTCGCAGGAGTCGATGCGTTGCCAACGGTGTGCGTGGTTTGCGTCCCGCACCTTCTGCGCCGTGAACTCACCGAGTCGCACGGACCTTGACGCCATGGCCGCGGAAGCGACGCTCGATGGTTACAACGACAGCGAGTGCGTCACGGGCTTCTACACCATGATCGACGAGCATCTCGAGTGCCGTTTCGGACCGAGGTGCTGGGGGTCGATATCACCGTCACGGGCATCGACTTAGGCGATGACAACCAGATCGTGGCGATCTGCACACGTGAGCGATGGCGACAGCGCATCCCGATCCTCGATCTGCCGTTGCCGACACCGCCACCAGGCGGTGCGGAGTGGATCGAGGCATACCGTCATTGGCTGAAATAGCCGAAAGCATGGGCGAGAACACCAGCGACACCGGCTCGTTGGGGACGGTCGGGGAGCACCGGATACGGCTGACAGAGGCCGATGCCCAGCTCAACCTGCGTACCGTGCTGGAGCTGTGCGCGGCAGGCGAACTACGGTGTAGCGAAAGACTCATCGCCCTCGGCGGCGACCGTCTCCACCGTGGGCTCGCATCTTGCGCATGGCGACTTTTACCGTGACGATCCGATTGCGTCATTTGCGTGGCCGCTGCTGGTCCAGGCCGGTGGGCTCGCCAAGGTTGAAGGCGGGCGGTTTCGTCTGACCGCGAAGGCGCGCCGCAAATGAGTTGGCGCGAGTCTCTACAGGAGCTTCGCCGCTGAAGAGGTCACCGTCGAGGTGAACCGGGCCGCTGTCACGGTCGAACAGGTAATGCGCTAATTCATGGGCAGCTGTAAACCGTTTGCGATGCCAGCTCTCGGTCATCACTGTTTACGACGATTAGCCAGCGTTGCTGGCACGGAGTAAGACGCCGTCAGGGCCGTCCGTGGCCGGTCAGGGTGTGGCGAGCCAGCCGTGACCGGATCCCACACCCGCACCGTGTGATCCCCGCTGGCGGAGGCCAGCCACCTGGTAACTGCTCTGGCGCGACGGCTACGAGGACCTCTCGACGACCCGCAAACGGCCGAGCAGGACCAGTGTGATGCCCTCGATCAGAGCTTGCACGCCGACGAGCGCGCCCAGCAGCGTGAAGGTGGCGGGGACGATGTTGAACAGCACGATCAACCCGAGCGCGACGGAGGCGAGGCCGCCGAACAGCAGTACCCACCGCCGCACGGGGACGCTGAACGAGACGGCCACCCGAACGAGGCCGCTGACGAGGAACAACGCACCGGCGACCACAGTAAGCGCGAGCGCGGCGGTGGCGGTGTTGCGCAGCATCAGCAGGCCCAGGACCACGAGCAGGGCTCCGCCCAGCGCGGTCGACCAGAAATGTCCGGACCGCATGCGCGCGAAGGCCCCGATGAACTCGACGATTCCGGCGATGAGCGTGAACCAGCCGAGGAACCGCACGGTGACCACCGTGGCGATGACCACGTCTCCCAGAATGACCAGACCAACCACCACCAGCAGGACGCCAAGGATGACGTCTGTCACGGTCCTTTTCCGTACGAGATTGATGTCCGCCATTATCCCTGTGCCCCTCCCGCGGAAATGGCTGCACGCCGAGCGGCGCCCGCTACTAAGTGTGGCGCTCAGGTCGACCAGCCGCCAGCAGTCCGGCTCGCTGGTCAGACGCCCGCAGTCGTACCGCCACGACCGTCGATCATGCCCGACCGACACCGTCCTGCGATACCGCAGGTCACCGCCGTGGATGGCCAATTCGGCACCCACACGCAAGAGCGCCTATCGGCGTCGCGATGCGATGGCGCCAGTGGCGCCACTCTTGCCCCCGCCACCACGACGAGCATCCCGGCCAGGACCAGGGAACGGAGCAGGAGCAGGGTCGAGCGACAGTCCGTGCCCTCTGCGTGCCCTAAAGGGCGGCCATTCAGGGTCTTTCATGGCTAATCACGGTCTGTCGAAACCGCTGCTCAACGGTTTTGTCCTGGGTATGTCATGTAGTTCCCAAGCTCTGTGAGTGTCGCTGCGGTGCTCCTGGGTGGAGGACCGCCAGGCTCGGCGCCGGTGACCCGGTGTGACTCACTCAAGCTCTGGCCGTGGTGGCGTGCCCTGATCTAGATCTGTCCGCCGTGGTTGCCGGCACCGACCTGGCCCACCAGTTGGCCTGATCAAAAGCCTGTCCGCCCTGTGGGCGTGACCCGTCACAGAGGTGCCGCTCGGTGATCCCATCCAGGCCGGTGCCGACGTTGACCCGACGCTTAAGGAAGGACGCCCGGCCGGTGGCCATGTTGGCAGAAGTCGTTGATGCCGTGGTGGGGGTGGACACTCATCGCGACATCCACCAGGGGGAGATCGCGTACCCGAGCGGAACACCGATCGCCACCTGTTCGATCAATAATGACAGCTCGGGCTATGCCGAGCTGCTGGCCTGGATTGCCCAGCACACGCCCGGTCCTCGGGTGGCGGTGTCGATTGAGGGCACCCGCAGCTATGGTGCTGGGTTAGCCCGCGCGGTGGCGACCGCTGGCCTGTTGGTCATCGAGTGTGAGCATCCCGATCGCAAGCAGCGTCGGGGCAAAGGCAAATCGGACTCCATCGATGCCCATCTTGCGGTGCTGACCGCGCTGCGACTCGACGCCGATCGGCTGCCCACTCCTCGCGCCGACGGGGACCGGGAAGCCCTGCGCATCTTGCTCAGCGCACGCCAAGAGATCACCACCACGACCACCGGACAGATCAATCGGCTGCGAGCGCTGCTCCGAACCGGCGACGACACCGAGCGCCACCTGGCCGCGGCAGACTCGCCCCAGCCGCCCTCACCACCCTGATCAAGCGCCGACTACCCCGCGATGCCAGCCGCGAACAGGCCATCCGCCATAGCCCGTTCCGCCGGTCTATTTCCACGAGGTACGTCGCCCCGGTTAGTAGGTGAGGGAGCAGGAGGATCGGGGCGCAGGAGCCTCCGTGATGCGCCGATAAAGGAAGACAAACTCGGCTAGAGGGCACCTTCGGGACCGACGACCCAAGCGACGCGCGGCCGT
>Ga0213881_10000872_pt1 | contig 15997 bp, 18 predicted proteins | sample BarmaccoBMER_R08_FD_160104 | JGI IMG/M metagenome (GOLD analysis project Ga0213881, IMG submission 160104) | Barbacenia macrantha exposed rock microbial communities from rupestrian grasslands, the National Park of Serra do Cipo, Brazil - ER_R08 ... | reverse complement strand
TAACTAAGATGATGCAATGATGCAACTTAATCATTACCCTACCGCGATTGCCCAGGCTGCACAGAGGGTGAATGAAATTGATGCCCAGTTGCTAGCGGTGCAGCGAGTTATTCACAGGATAGAAGGTCATGCCGAACGGGTAGCGGCATTTGAGCCTGAGCTAAAAAATGACAATCAGCGAAAAGCCCGTCGCTTTGAAGTATTGTTGACCGATCAGGAGTATCAAAAAGCGGTGGATACGGTGCTGCGACTAACTGCCGAAAAAGCTAACGCTATGGCGCATTTGGAATATTTGCGTAATCAATTCAGCGTTGCTAAGTTGGAAACAAGAAGAGCGATCGCTCAGCAACTCACCGACTTTGAGTCTCGCGAATTGGTGGGTTTGTAATCAGAGTTAGCCTCGCGACTGATGGCTAAAACGAGGTGTGGAATATAGATTGTGGTAAAAGTCCTTACACCCCGCTCTTGGTCGAAACTTAATGTATGCTGAAGACTAACAAATCCACCTTGGTTCGCGTTCCCAAAGTGCAGCTCTGGCGACGGAGTGTAGCTTTCTTGATTGATTTTATCTGCACTTGGATACTTAGTGTGTTGCTGGGTAGTCAATCCCCTACCGTCTATGTAGCTCAAGCCTTCGTATTTGCTGTGATTTGGCTGAGCTTACGGGTGCTACTTGCCTACTGGAATCAGGGGCAGAGTCTAGGTCGATGGCTGTTGAACCTGCGGATGCTTGATGCCCAGTTAAAAGGGGTAATTTATTTGCCTGATTTAGCCAGACGAGAGGTTGTGACTGGCTTTGGTACCCTCCTAGTATTGATCGCTTTGAGCGATATACAAATTTCAAATTTCGTCGCTTTCCTATTGTTGATTCCTCTAGCAATTGATTGTGGTTTTATCTTTTTAGATCGGCAGCGACCACGGGCACTACATGACCGACTGGCAGGAACTGTTATAGTTGCAACGCATCGGGGCTTCTCCCTAGATCTGAAAATTAAGCGATTGTTTGCTTCTATTCGCGGTTTTGTAGGAGCGTAGCACTTGGACTTTGGTAACTGGATGTGTAGTCAGGAACTAGATTTTGGATTTTGAACAAGAAGCTCACCCTTTTTCTAGCTGGAACTAGAGGTATCTAATACATCTTCGTTCTCAACCACAGGTTCTACATACCTAGGTTTACGGTATAAATTAGCAAGACCAATCAAACCGAGCAATCCTAGCAAACCCCAATTTGATTGGCTACCACTTCTGGCTGGAGTTCTTTGGTAGGCAGACTTGGCTTGGTAACCGGATGTAGAACTTCCACCACCTACACCATTGCCGGAGGTGGAACTACCAGTACCTGTACCAGTAGATCCTCCTGCACCTGTAGCAGGGGTTGTGCCTGAACCTGTACTACCAGTGGAACCTCCAATACCCGCACTTGTACCATTAGTTGAACTGTTACCACTAGTGCCAGTGTTGGAACTACCAGTACCTGTGCTACTTCCAGCAGTACCACCAGAAGTCCCAGCACCGCCAGCACCACCTGAAGCACCAAGACCGCCAGCACCAGCACCAGAAGTTCCCGCACCACTAGAACCGCCACCAGCGCCGCCACCTCCTCCTCCCTGAGCGTAAACGGGCATCAAGGGTAACATTGCTAGGCTGAGAACAACAGTACAAACCCCAATTGCTCTAGATAAATCAAAACGTTTCATTTCTATTAGCTTTATCTCTTTTTTTTGCTATATCGGGTTAGGATTTTACAGTTATCTAGCAGTTGTTTGCGTCAGCTAATAACTTCCTTACCCAAACGAGTCACTGAAACTTAAATTGTGGTCTGGTTGAACTCTAGCCGTACTCTTTTAAAGTTATTCGGCTATTTTCGAATCCATATTATGAAATTAAAGTGATATGTGTTTATTCCCAATGGAGGAATACTTGTTGACACTGAAGAGATACGAGAACCTCACACCCAATTCACTTTTGTCTAAAACTCTTTTTGTCAACAATTCAGCACAAGTTTTCAAGGTGGACTAGTACCGAAGGTTTTTGACACTCCCGCCGCCAAGCTACGCTGTGGCGGGGGATTCTTGTTTCATCGAGTGACCTTGCTTAAACACTGTTTCCAGATTTAAGTAGAGGGTCGTCTCTCCACAAGCGTTAATTTCCGTATGCCCTACGGTATTTGAAATGTAGCCAAGCAGTTGTAATGCTTTCATCAGAATATTTAACGCTGCATTTTCATCCCTATCTAACAGCACACCGCATTGACAAACATGAGTGCGTACAGACAAAGATTTTTTCACAATATTCCCGCAACCAGAGCAATTTTGAGAAGTATACTGTGGTGGAACAGGAACAGCTACTTTACCATACTTTAGGGCAAAATACTGTAACCAATCCCGGAATTGGGACCAAGCAGCGTCACTAATTGATTTGGCTAAATGACGGTTTTTTACCATGTTTCGCACCTTAAGATTTTCATACGCCACAATATCATTAGATCTCACTACGCACCTTGCTAATTTTACAGCAAAGTCTTTACGCTGACGTTGAACCTTAAGGTGTTTTCTACCTAAGCGATTAATAGCTTTCTTTTTATTTTTCGAGCCTTTGACCTTCTTAGAAACTCTTCTCTGAAAACGTTTTAATGCTTTTTCTGACTTCCGTAAGTATCTAGGATTATCTACTTTACCACCATTACTATCTGTGTAAAAGTAATTTAATCCTACATCTAACCCTACAATTTTTCCTGTAGGTTGTTGACTCTCCTTAACTTCTGTGCCTATACAGAACTGACAGTAGTAACCATCAGACCGCTTAACCAGTCTTACTCTTTGAATTTGCTCTATAGAGTAAAAATGCAAATCGTAAGTACCGATTAGCTTAAGAGAGCCAATTTTATTCTTATCAGAAAAGCATATCCTACTTCTGTCTTCTGAGAGTTTCCAGCCAGACTTTTTGTATTCTACAGAGCGTTGATTCTTTTTAAATTTAGGGAAACCCTTTCTACCTTTGGTTTTCTTTTTGCAGTTATCAAAGAATCTAGCAATTCCTGCCCAGCAACGCTCTGCTGAAGATTGTCTAGCCGTCGAGTTGAGCTTATCAGCAAAGGGGAATTCTTTAGCTAATCTTGCTGTGTATTTATTGAGGTCATAGCCATCTACACCTTTATTATCCATCCAGTAACGTAAACATTTGTTACGGATGAATTGAGATGTTCGGATTGCCTCATCAATGGCTTTGAACTGCCAATCATTTCCCTTTAACTTAAACTCGTAGACTATCATGGTTAATCGACCGCTTCCCCAATTTTATGATGGCCTAGTTGTCACAAAACTGTCAAGTGGTTTAAGCTTGAAGAATCGTTGCTACGCATTTGTTAGTTGTTCGGACTTTCATCCCACCGCTAATACTTCGTATGTAGCGGGGGTCTTCAGTCCGAAATTAGATAAACGACTGCCAGCTAGCTTTGAAGAAAGAAAGGCAGAGGGCAGAAGGCAGAAGGAAAGAAATATGGTGTTAACTTCAGTTGTGGGTCACAAGCCCACTAAAGAACTAATATTTGTACCGAGATGCGCAAGCCAAAGGTACAAGACATCCTGCTCTCAATCCCTTGTTTTTAAACGTGGGTTCCCTTCTGCCCTCTGCCTTCTTGAAAGATAAATAGTTACCTTTTATAAGCTCTTTCTTTGGGAGGTTGCAACTCCAGGAACACCGAAAGTTAATGTAATTAATTCTGGATACAAGTACACAAAAGGTAGTTTGCAAAAACAGTGCCCCCAACAAGAGGTATATTTGTATGAATTTGAGGATTGTTTGGAGGCTGCTCAAAGAAACGTTCTCCGAATGGAGCCAAGATAAGGCAGAACGGATGGCAGCTGCTTTGGCATATTACACAATATTCTCCATAGCACCGTTACTGGTTATTGTCATTGCGATCGCTGGCTTAGTCTTTGGGCAACAAGCGGCAAGGGGTGAGATTGTGAGGCAAATACAAGGTTTGGTCGGCAGTGGAGGGGCGCAATTTATCCAAACGGCCATTCAAAATGCTAACAAGCCCCACGCCGGGATCATTGCTACCATTATCAGCGTTGTCTTATTGTTTTTGGGTGGCACTTGGGTGTTTAGCGGATTGCAAGATGCCCTGAACACGATTTGGGAGGTGCAGCCGAAGCCAGGACGCGGCGTGGCTGGCATCATTCACGACCGCTTTTTGCCGTTCGCGATGCTCCTGGGTATTGGTTTTTTATTACTTGTTTCCCTTGTATTGAGTGCTGGGTTGTCAGCAGCGACTAATCTTGTTGGCAACGTGCTACCAGCTACTGACTGGCTCTGGCACCTGGCAAACTTTATCATTTCGTTTGCTATCATTACGCTGCTGTTCGCAATGATTTACCGCATCCTGCCAGATGTCAGAATTGCTTGGAGTGATGTCTGGATTGGAGCTGCCATCACCTCACTGCTATTCGTGATTGGTAAGATTCTTTTAGGGATATATCTGGGCAGAAGCAGTTTTGGCTCTACCTATGGTGCTGCCGGTTCACTAGTTGCCATCTTAGTTTGGGTTTACTACTCTGCTCAGATTCTCTTTTTCGGTGCCGAGTTCACCAAGGTCTATGCTAGAAGATACGGCTCCCGAATTGTCCCAAATGACAATGCAATCCCCCTAACTGATGAGGCTCGTGCCCAACAAGGAATGAAACCCAAGGGGAATAATGAGGCGGGGAGTTCATCCCGCCGTAGATCGGCATCACCTAACTTCATAAATCGCGCATTACGGCGCTTGACTGGTCGCCGAGGCTCAAACGGCAGAAGAAACCGTCGGTCCTAAAAAATGTTCTGCTTTCATAATCTCTAAGAGATTAACATCTGCCTCCACCAAACAGGCGTGCCCACTATGAGGTAGAGTGACAATTCGAGCATTAGGGAAAATCTTAGCTAAGCGTTGAGCCTCTGCTTGTGAAGGTAAAATTCGATCTTCCTGACTAGCAATTAGCAACACGGGTTGAGTAAGTTGAAACAGTTGATTCTCGTCAATGTCAAACTCTCTCATCAGAGTTAGACGTTGATTAGCGGTTTTCTTAGGCGCAGAACGAACTGATTTCAACAAACCTTCGCGAGCAGCTGGCGAAAGTCGATGTAAAGGAGCAAGAAAAGGCAGAGCTGTAAATGAGGAGATGTTATAAGCAAAAGTTGGTACCCAAGGGAACAAAAGTGAGCCTAAATTAAGCCAAGGTACCCGATGAAATGAAGAAGCAGAATTGATTAAAACAATCCGATTGAACAGTTGTGGAACTCTCACTGCTACCTTAAGAGCAATACAGCCGCCAAAGGATTCGCTACCTAAGTAAATAGATGTTCGAGGTCCCTTCTCTAGTTCTGCTTGAGTTAAAGCTATGACATTCTCTGCCAATTTATCCCAAGTTGTGAGATCTTTTGGTGGGATCACAAAGCAGCGGACATCAAAAGCAGGTTCTAAGCTAGCTGTCTGCAAACGCATCAGCTCTTTGCCAGTCTCGTCCATTCCTGGTAAAAATACAAAGAGTGGCGCATCTGGATTGGATTTTCCGGGATTGAAAAAGTAAGGATGGTGGGACATATGTGTCAACCTGCTGCTCAACTTTTGCTAGCTTCTTCCTATCTGTCTATCAGATTGAAAGGTTGCTCCTCGATCGCGAATTTAGGAACTAAGCAGTCGTACCAGTCCCAGCACGAATATTCGCTTGCCTTTGAGCTACCATCCAAGAGCGATAGAGCTGCCCCAAACGCTGCTCATGATGGGTTAAGTCAGCTTGCATTTGTGTGAAAATTGCGGTTGATTTTGGATCGGTGTATTTGTGACGCAGCTCATAGGAATCTACGGCACCGATTTGAGTAATATGTAATGCACTCCGTAGCAGGAACATTTCATCGTTTCCCTGAAGCATGGTCTTGAACTTGGCATAAGCATCAGCCGCCTGTATCTTTAAAGAGGGCTTTTCACCCAATTCATGCAGACGCGCTTCTAACACTTGAATAGTCTGCTGTTTGTTCTGAATCATCTCTTGTAGGAGCGATCGCACTTCGAGGTTTTGCGCTATCTTCTCAACATAGTGTTCAAGCGTTTCCTGAGAATAATGCTCGCCAACTAGTGCTGTATTCAAAGCTTGAACAATCTCACCCTTAGTTGAGCCACCCCAGGCATCAGCCAACTTCCACCATTCGGCATTGACATCATTCTCGTTTGGCAAGGCAACCTCTTTGCCACCATAACCGAGACGATTGAGTAACGCTGTCGTAAAAATCGCTAAGTCTCCAGGTTGTCGTGCAGTCAACAGGTTGTCATCAATCACAAATGGTCGATCTAGGTATGTGGCACCAGCATTCACTAAATCCTGACGAATGTCGATAAAACTAGTTGCTCGTTTACCCTTAAGCAAATCAGCACTAATCAGAACCTGTGGACCATGGCTAACTGCGGCAACCAGTTTTCCTTGTGCCATTGCCTCTTGTACAAAGCGAATAGTATTGGGGTTAATTCGCATCTTGGCTGGAGCTATGCCACCAGGAATCACAACTGCGTCAAAATCTATTGCCAAGGCTACAGTGGTTGTTCCATTTGTTTGAATAGAAACCTTGTTTTGTTTACCTTTGTACTCTTGGTTCATTTGGGAACCGAGAACAACGACCTCAATTCCTGCCATCTTTAGCCCTTGGTAAGGAACTTGAAACTCTACATCCTCAAACCCATTTTCAATAAGGATGGCAGCTCGTTTGTTGATAGCATGATTACCATGTGTCATTGGTGTCCCTCCATTGTGGATTGCTCCAGGGAGGCATTGCATCATATACCCACCTTAGGAGCATGACAGTAGCCATTAGTCTTCTCAATTTGTCCAATGGCTACTGCTAGTTTTTATTCAGCTCTTGAGTTTTTTTGCGGTTTTCCTGCTAGCGCTTTCCAACCCAGTTGAGCCAGTCCCATCAAGATTTGCAATTGATCGATCTTACTAGCAGGATTGACCTGCCTAACAACTTCCGAGCTAATTTCTGACCCGGTAATTTTATTTCCATTGTGTTCAGTTGCCGCAGATTGCTTAGGCTGAGATTGAGATCCCAAATAAGCTCCAAGAGCTACACAGGCAATGCCAGCACCAGCAGCAAGAATAAGCATGTCTTGATTTTGAGTCGCCCATAGCTGTGGACTCCAATCCTGTGCCCGGTTATCAAAGCGACCGTGAGCCCCGTGGTCGCCCGGAAGTGGCTCCCACAGATTGTCGGGGCGATTCTTATCCTCTAATTCTTGTGTTTGCTGTCCGCTATATCCTGAGGATGCAAGGTATCGATCTAGCAGTCCGGGTGCCACTTTGGTCCCCAAAATTGCTTCCACTGTAGAACTACCGACGTAGAGTTCGCGCCGATCGTGGTGTGCTGCCCAATAAATTGCCTCAGCAGCTACCTCGGGTTGGAATATAGGTGGCACGGGTTGCGGCCTATGCGGCATATTGCTCTTGATCCAATTAAATTGAGGCGTATTCACAGCTGGCATCTGTACCATCGTGAGACGGACGTTGCTGCGATCGTGGAGTAGTTCGCAACGCAACGAATCAGTAAAACCCCGGATCGCTGCCTTAGCACCGCAATACGCTGACTGGAGCGGTATAGAGCGGTAGGCAAGTGCAGAACCCACCTGTACAATTGTTCCCCGGTCGCGTGGCTTCATCCGGCGCAGCGCTGCCATCGTACCGTAGACATATCCTAGGTAGGTTACCTCAGTAGCACGGCGAAAATCCTCTAGTTTGATCTCCATAAAAGGCGACAAAATCGATGCCATTGCATCGTTAACCCAGATATCAATTGGTCCAAACGCCTCTTCAACAGCTGCTGCCGCCTTCTCTACTTGATCTGGATCGGAAACGTCGGTTGGCAGCACTAAAGCTTTACCACCCGCCTCTTCAACCTCTCTACACGCCCCTTCTAATCCGTCACGACTACGGGCAACTAGTCCAATATAAGCACCACGCTTAGCAAATGCTCTCACAGTTGCACGGCCGATTCCGGCTGAGGCTCCAGTGATAACAACAACTTCAGGTTTTGACATATTCATAACAAGATCGCTCCCGTTTTCGCATTCTTCTCTCACATATTACTTCAAGCTAACTAAGCTTAAAGAAGTATTTTCCCTCAACCAAAAGACTTTAGTAAACTCATGCTTTGTGCTTATCGTCATTATTCTTTTTGACAAGCTCTTTGCTACATATTTCTCTGCTTCTAAATGCAAATAATTTCTCTCGTCTTCAATGTATCATTGTTAGGATTTGACATCTTGCTAAGATTAGCCTACAACCATTCAAACAATTAAGAAAAGCGTGAATAAAAGAAGGCACTAGTTGTGCTAAGATTAGACGATTTTCCTAATTAAAAGCTTACAGAGCTTTTGAAATAAACAAAAAAGACGGTAAATGAATTTGCTGGAAGTGTAGAAAAGTTTATCTTTCTTTTTCAAATAAGCTAACAGCTTAAAGGATATTACTGCGTCTTTCTAAGGGAGGAATAAGTTTTCGTTCTCATGGCTTAACAAAATTTCATTTTATTTTCATCATTGATTTTATTCCTCTTTATCTAAAGATGCTAGATGAATAACTTAAGTCTACTAAAATCGGCTAAAGATGACTCTCCATATGGTCATATTAAACTTTATCTGTTATAGTTTTGAACTCAAGGTTAGAACTAACCTTGAGAAAGATAAAAGACGTTAGTCATACGGAAGTTAAGCTATAGCACTTTAGATCTTGGAAAACTAGATTGAGCAAGCTTAAGGAGAGCACATTTACAGAAGGTCACGTTAAGATAGGTATTAGAACTCAAATACTCAACGCTGCATGTTCACTATCGACTTAACATTAAAGAACACGCCTTTCCCACTATCCGTTCAGCGTAAGTCTTCTGAAGATGCTGAGGCATTATACCAGCAAATCATGGAAGCGATGCGATCCGGTCATCCTGATATTATTGAGCTGACTTGTGATCGCCAAACTGAGAAGAAGGTTGCTATCCGCTCAAGTGAAATTTCTGGCGTACAGATTTCTCAAAAAGCTGGTACATCGGCTGCTAGTGGCAGACCACCTGGTTTCTTCGCTTTAGCAGAATGAACCAGACTGCTAATGTTAATGCGGAACTAGCAATTAAGGTGCAGGATGTACACTTTAGATGGCCTCAAGGCGAAGATGTCTTGAAATCCTTTGGGATAGATGTACCTAGGGGTGAATTCTGGATGCTCTTGGGTAACAATGGCAGCGGGAAATCAACCTTATTAAGATTGCTAGCGGGGCTGCTGACACCTCAGTCAGGTAAAATTCAGCTTTTGCATCCCGTCGGCTTTGTCTTTCAAAATCCCGATCATCAACTAGTCATGCCAACAGTTGGAGCTGATGTGGCGTTTGGGTTAGTGGAGGAAAAGTTGCCACTGGCTCAAGTCCGCCAGAGGGTAACAGAGGCACTCTCGGCAGTGAATTTATTAGAGCTGCAACGACGACCTATCTACGCACTCAGTGGGGGTCAAAAACAACGAGTGGCGATCGCTGGTGCGATCGCGCGCCACTGCCAAGTTCTGTTGCTGGATGAACCTACAGCTCTGCTCGATCCAGATAGCCAGCTCGATCTGGTAGCTCAAGTGCGACGCTTAGTCAAAAGCACTGGCATGACTGCACTATGGGTGACGCATCGCTTAGATGAGTTAAATTACTGTGATGGCGCTTTCTTGTTGGAACAAGGTCAGGTAGTAGATCGAGGTGAACCCAAACGTCTGATGCAACGTCTGATGCAAATTCAAGAGACAATACCCTAGTTAACGTTGCTATAGTCAGAGCACAAACATAGTTCTTGCTCATAAAAACTATTGTGAGTACTGCCTCAGCCTTTAAGGCTGGGGTTTTCTTTGTATCGTTAATGCTACTTGTACTACTTAAGCAAGACGCATGGGTTTTGCATAACAAATGTGAGAAACAATACTTATTTTAATATTAAGATCGTGAATAAATAGTGTTAACTTTAGCAAAGAGAGAGTCTCAATTATGGTTCGTTCCTTACCCGAAGCCGTTTTGCTGGTGGACGGCTATAATATCGTTGGAGCTTGGTCTTACTTAAAACTGACCCGTGATCGCGATGGGCTAGAGGCTGCTCGCTGGCAATTGGTTGAAGCTTTACTCAACTACAGCGCTTTCCAGGGTTTTGATACTAGAGTTATATTTGATGCACAGTACCAAAAAAACTGTAGCCATCAGGAAGTTATTAATCAGTATTTATCGGTTCACTATACTGACTTCGGACAAACTGCTGATACTTACATAGAAAAAGCTTGTGCTGCTTTCCGTCCCTACTTACAGCAAGCCCAACCAACAAGACTGATTGTTGCGACATCGGACAGAATACAGCAGCTCATGGTAATGGGTTATGGTGCTGAGTGGATGTCAGCACAGCAACTTGGTTGTGAAGTAAAATCAACTTCTGCGCGGGTAAGGCGACAGCAGTCCCGAAAACAATCTTCCGGCAGGTTTTTAGCCAATTCAATAAACGCTAAGGCTCGGCAGCGTTTAGCTGAGTTGCGCATGGGATTGCCGTAGAGATAATTATTGCTAGCAGTACGGAAATTTTGTTCGATGACTTGCCAAATTACCTTTTTTACCGTTAATATAAGAATTCGTGATCCTCAGTAGCTCAGTGGTAGAGCGATCGACTGTTAATCGATTGGTCGCTGGTTCGAATCCGGCCTGGGGAGTTGAATTATGAGCAGTATGAATATCTATCAAGGCTTTGCAGGCATTGCTTACAAGGTCAGTTCGAACGTGGAGAACTAGAAGCTCCTTCTGAGGATAAGGGACTGAGAGGATTTAGCCACGAGAGAATAATACGTTTTAGCTGATTCAGATCGCGGTAAACCTCTTGCCTGAACCATTGACCAAGGGCATCCAATGGTGTAAAAGTTGTTCCAGTCTGCCAACTAATATCTTGCCCTAAAGGTGTGGTGTGGCTACCTGTCAAAGTTCGCTGTGTCACCATATCGGGAAAGCGTTGGTGTAAGATTTGGGCTAAGGCAACTGATTGGTCAATGGTGTCACTGGTAAATTTGATAATCAGGTTGCGACGAATATCATAGCGCTCTCGCACAAGGGCGTTAGTTTCTAACGGCGAGGGGGTAAATTCGATGGCGAAGGTAGGTGTAAACTGCTGCACCAAGGGGATAGCATCGCCAGCTGCATAATTATTGAAAGAAATCAGAATATTGCCTGCCCGTTCTATGGGAAAGAGGCTACCGATGAGCAAGTGGAGTTTGCAGCCCATGCTATGCCCGATCCCATAGATTGGGAGGTAGCGTTGGCGTAAAGCGGTTGATTGTAGTTGTCCTAGGGTTCGCTCGAAACTTTGCCAGACAGACTTAGCGATCGCTGCATGATCTAATGTGTTGACAAAAGGTGTAGCAACTACAACATAACCCTCAGCAGCTAGTTGTTCCAATAACCAACGATAGGTTAGTTGAGGGGCTGCTGCAACAAAGGCACCCCCCAGAAAATGCACAACAGCAACAGGATATTGGGGAACTAAGACCCAGTTACCAGAAATTTCTTGCCAGTTCATACTTACATTGTGCCATGCTCCTCCGCTTGATTAAGCCCTTTGGGAATACCCAACACAGCACAGGGGAGATTAGCTCCTAGCTGCTGAACAACTGGATGATCAACGGAATGACAGCCCAAGCACAGTAGAGTTGCAGCCTCTGATTCAACCACTTTTCTCAGTTCTGTTGCCACTTCACCAACCCGTACGTGAGTCATGAAAGTGCCTCCCCATTCTTGAGCCAGATGCTTTGCTCGCTCTAAGATTTGGTCTGCTTGCTCAAAAGATTTAGCTTGAGCGCATAAGGTATTGAAGCGAGGAGCTATAAGCGTCATTTGCAAAGAGGATGCCAATACCGGATATTTTGGTTCAGTCAAAATAGGGGTGGTAGACCGAAGTGTAGATCCTTCCGGTAGTTCCAACTGTTGCCGATCGACTAATGAATGGGCGGCAAGAGCGGAGTCTAGATCTGGATATCCACCTTCAGACTCAACCACATAGACGATATGAACTATGACTTGCTCCCTTGTTGCTAAACGAGTTTGATGGGCAATCCACAAGGTGAGATCGAGAGCCGTTTGGCTACTAGGTGTTTTGTTATAGCCAACAACTAAGTTAAGTGATTTTGTCGTAGCCGCATCGTGACTTGATGTAGCTATTGGCAGCAGCAACATTTGTTCAACTAAGTCATGACTGCCTATGGCGCTTTGCAGACGCGTTAACATTAGCTTGATATTCATTCTTCTTCAACGCCTCCATCTAGCCTGTCCAGCTTGGACAGCAACGGCAAAACCTATTCGCAACCTCATTAAACAACCTCTCAGGTCAAGTGCAAGTACAACGAAACCGAGCAGTACCAGCCAAGGACACTGATGAGTTCAATGCACTAACTACAAATGCTGACTCTTCAATCTCCTCTCAATGCCGACGAAGTTAGCTGACGGGCTAGGGCTGAGAGATGCCCCTCTCCTCACCGAATGGATCAGAAATACGCCCCAAAATTTGGTTCCTCCGCTCCAGCACATTCAGATTTCTCTGTTGATGGAGTGCTGGATTAGGCTGACTTACTCTACTCCATTACAGTAATCTATTATGGCTGTCTGTGGCAAGGTACTGATCATAGAAGTCGTACATCACCCCACTAAATGTCTAGCATGTTAGAAAACTTAATATTGGTGCAGCTTTGAGACATAGAGGGAGTAGTTACATGGATAAGCAGCCCTTTGATATCAGAGTCGCAATGCAACATATTCGCGAGGCAGTGAAACCGTTCCCAAAGGCAGCACTGTTCGAGCTGGCTGATGAAGGCTTTTGCTCACCCTTCGAGCAACTTGTTGCCTGTATCATTTCTATCCGCACGAAGGATGAGACGACTATCTCCGTCGCTCGCCACCTGTTCCAGCATGTCCGCACGCCACATGCAGTTAGCTATCTCACACTAGCCGAACTTGACGAATTGATTGGGGAAAGCACTTTCCATGAAGCGAAAGCGCGTCAAATTCATGCCATTGCTTGTCGAGTAGTATCTGAATACAAAGGCGTCCTACCATGCGACTCTAACATATTGCTTTCCTTCAAGGGAGTTGGTCCTAAATGTGCCAATCTCGTACTTGGCATTGCCTGTAACCAGCCACACATTGGCGTTGATATCCACGTACATCGGGTAACAAATCGGTGGGGTTACGTAGAAAGCCTCACGCCAGAACTTTCCCTGGCTTGCCTGGAAACTAAACTACCACGCGAATACTGGGTGGAAATTAACCAGTTACTGGTGCCATTTGGCAAGCACATCTGCACGGGAAACCTACCACGCTGTTCAACCTGTCCTGTGCTGAATATGTGCCAGCAAGTCGGTGTACACACCCATCGTTAAGGAGCCAATCATGTCTGAGCCCTATAATGCCCAACCTTTGCCGCCGCTTGACCCAACATTAGATATAACTAAAAACCATTACTGGAGTTACCACAACATCGAAGCACTACTCAGTTGTAAACAGCCTCTAACTGCCTCCAAGGACGAAGATTTGTTTATTACCGTGCATCAAATTTGTGAACTTGCCTTCCATCAAATGATTACTGATATGGAGCGAGTTTTAGATGCTTGGGCAGAGGCATTGAGAGATACGACAGATCCAGTAATTGGCAATACAAGCGAGGCGTGCTATTTTTTCCAGCGCATCCTTCGTCTCTATGAGGTCGTTGTGAATACAATGCCAATTCTTAGTACTATGCGGGCTTTTGCTGAATTCCGTACTAGCATTGGCCCTACTAGTGGCTTCCAGTCATTTCAGTTTCGGCATCTAGAGATTATGAGTGGTGTCCGTCAATACTGGGAGGGCGGCACTAACGATGCTGCGGGTAAGCCTCACATAGCTGAGAGTGAGTTCAATCGTCGGTATGGAGATCGAGTAGCAGAGTGGTTTGAGCAGTATCGCGATCGCCACCTGGCTGCTTACTATCAAACCCTTCTCAGTCGCGCTACAGGAAATTCACTAAGCGAGCGGATCGAAAGCCTGCATAATCATCCCTATGCTAGTGCGATTCTGCAATGTCTTCGTGCCTATGACGAGTATCAAACGCGGTTTCATCAAGCTCATTTAGGACTAGCAATTCAGCAACTGAAGATAGTCGGGGTTGACGTTGGGACTGGTGGAACATCCTTCCGGAATTATTTAGCTAAATACAACAAAGAGGAGGCACCTTTGTTTCCAGGTTTGACCTAGCTCTCAAGGGTTCGGAGGCAGCGACTTCCAAAAGAGCAAGTTCAATTACAGCAAGCTTTTTAAGACTTTAAGTAATTTTATGAAACTGTTCCCCTGTTTTTATTTATCTATGACTGTGATTATTCTTGCATCTTGCACACCATCGGACAATCAACTAAAGTCACAATCAGAGATGGATCAGGTAACCCCATCTCCCAAGTTGGTAACTCTAGATAAAAATTTCAAAATAGCAATGTGTCAAACCATTTATATTCCTGTCTACTCCCATGTTTTTTATAGTGAGCAAAGAATTTTCAATCTAGCAACTACGCTCAGTATTCGTAATACAGATTTGACCAATCCTATCATCATTACTTCTGTCCGCTACTATAACTCAAATGGAAAATTAGTTAAGCAGTATTTGGAGGGACCTATTCAACTTAACGCACTAGCTTCTACAAATTTTTTTGTACAGAGAAACGACCCTAGTGGAGGTTTTGGTGCCAACTTTATTGTGGACTGGGTAGCCCAAACAGAAATTTCGCCGCCTATAGTAGAAGCAGTTATGTTAAATGCTGAGTCACAACAAGGAATTTCTTTGCTCAGTTCTGGTAGGGTAATCAAAAGTCAAAATAATCGCAAGTGTTCATCTACGGTGTCCGCTTCCTGAAAAGCACTCAATCATCCTCCAGACTAAGTATCCGCCAACAGCATCAATCTAAAAAATTCATATCCTGTATTTATTGATGATGAAGCTACTTCTCTCTCTATTCCTAGCAATTGCTATTATTTTTTTCGCGTCATGCACATCACTAGAAACTACACAAAAGTCAAAATCCGATACCAATCAGGCGACATTAACTTCATCTCCAGAACAGGTAGAGTCTCCAAATACCAATGCCAAAATAGTGATGAGCCAAACTATTTATGTACCTATTTATCCTCATGTCTACTTTGAAACCAAGCATGTTTTAAACTTAGCAGTTACTCTCAGTATTCGTAACACGGATTTGACCCATCCCATCACCATTACTTCAGTACGCTACTTTGATTCAGAAGGGAAATTAGTGAAACAGTATTTAGAGAAATCTTTGCAAATTGGAGCCTTGGCTTCTACAAATTTTCTGGTAGTGAGAAGTAACACAAGTGACGGTATGGGACCAAATTTTATTATAGAGTGGATATCCCACCAAACTGTTTCTGAACCTATTGTTGAGGCAGTGATGATCGGCAATTCAATGACAGATGGCTTTCTTACCAAAGGCGTTTCCTTTGTCATCCCTGGAAAGGTTATTAAAAGTCAAGTCAACCAGTAGCATCCTCACCAGAGAAAACACAGCGCTCAATCATCCTCTAGTCCCAGCAGATGCTCATCAATGATTTGTAGCCGCCTCTGCACAATTTCTTCGGAGAGAATCTGCTTCCGCCTCGCCTCTTTGAGGGCTCCTTTTTCTGCCAGCAATAAGCGCCGACGTAAGGCATCGAGTTTAGTACGGTCGCCACTTTTGGTGTCAAACTCATCTGGGCGGCGATTATAGATGGCTTTTGGCAACACTCCTGACTTCAACAGGCTATCTAATTCATCCTGTGCTGCCTTAGCCGTTACTGTCTAGTCCGATCAGAAAAAGAGCCCAGGTTACGTACCACAGGCTCAGGGTAGCTTTATGAAAACTTGATGTTTCTTAACTATCTCTACTTCAACAGTAAAGATGAATCAG
>Ga0213881_10000870_pt1 | contig 16027 bp, 13 predicted proteins | sample BarmaccoBMER_R08_FD_160104 | JGI IMG/M metagenome (GOLD analysis project Ga0213881, IMG submission 160104) | Barbacenia macrantha exposed rock microbial communities from rupestrian grasslands, the National Park of Serra do Cipo, Brazil - ER_R08 ... | reverse complement strand
CAGATGACGCATCTGGCAGACTATTTACGGGCAAATCCCGCCCAGCAAGTCTGCCGTCCCTCCCAATCCAGTTGGGGCTTTAAGGGATTCCATGAGTATTGGTTGAATGAAACAAATTCCTGGATCTATCCGCACTTACACAAAGCTGCTGAGCGGATGATTGAGCTAGGGCGGCGCGAACCAGTTGATGAGCTGGAGTGGCGTGCCCTTAACCAAGCGGCACGAGAATTGCTGCTAGCGCAGTCTTCTGACTGGGCGTTTATTATGCGGACGGGGACAATGGTGCCTTACGCAGTAAGACGGACGCGATCACACCTGATGCGATTCACCAAGCTTTATGAAGAAATTAAGCTTGGTAAGATTGACAGTGGTTGGTTAGAAAAAGTTGAAACAATGGATAACATTTTTCCTGAAATCAACTACCGCGTCTATCGACCTTTGTAGAAATTTTGGATATGTTTTTTCAGCCCCTAGATTCGTCTACGGGGCTAATACCAAATATCTCCCTAAATCTATATCTAAGGGAAGAAGTGCATTGCGTTCTTGCCTTTACCACTATGGTTTCAGATTTGTAGAAGATAGTTCTTTGTGTTAGTGATAACAACTAACCCAACACAAGATCATTCTTAAGTAGGACTAAGAAAAGCTTTATAGGGTGAAGCTGCAATGCTTCTACCTGTTAATAATAAGGAAAAAGCACTCATCAAAGTATCAAAAGAAGATGCTTTCTCTATCTGTAAGGTTCTTGTAATGGAAGTATATGATGTAGTCATTATCGGAGCAGGACACAACGCTCTAGTTTGTGCCGCTTATTTGCTTAAAGCAGGGTACAGCGTCCTGTTACTAGAAAAGCAAGCCAGCCCAGGTGGCGGTGCAACAACTGAAGAACTTATGCCCGAAGCAGCACCAGGGTTTAAGTTCAATCCCTGTGCGATGAACCATCTCTTTATTTTCCTGGGACCAGTCATCCAGGAATTAGAACTGACCAAGTACGGTTTGGAATATCTGTACTGCGATCCCGTCGTCTTTTGTCCGCATCCCGATGGTAAGTACTTCCTAGCTCATCGCTCGGTAGAAAAGACTTGTGCTGAAATTGCTCGGTATAGCGATCGCGATGCCCAAAAATATGCTGAATATGTTGATTTCTGGCAGCGCTTTGTTAGAGCCGTTATTCCCTTCTTCAATGCACCACCCAAGTCAATTGTTGATGCAGCTGGTAACTACGACCTCAAAAAACTGCAAGATCTGTTTTCCCTTCTGGGTGGTCCTAATCAAACCCTCGACTTAATGCGTACATTGTTTAATAGCCCAATTGATAATATTAATGAATATTTTGATTCTGAGTTCCTCAAAGCTCCCCTTGCCCGCTTATCGGCAGAACTGAGTTCACCTCCCTCGCAAAAAGCAATGTCCTTCGGTGCCATGATGATGACCATGCGTCACGAGCCTGGTATGGCTCGACCCCGTGGCGGTACTGGTGCATTGGTTGCAGCCTTGGTGAAATTGGTTCAAAGCGAGGGTGGTGTTATCCTGACAGAGCAAGACGTTAAGCAAGTTTTAGTCGATGATGGTCGTGCCGTAGGTGTTCGGGTTGCTGGTGGGAAAGAGTACCTTGCTCGCAAGGGTGTGATTTCAAGTGTTGATGCTAAACGGTTATTCCTGCAACTAATGGACACGAGTGATGTAGATGCTGCTGACTCTAATCTGCGGGAGCGATTAGAGCGCCGGATCGTCAACAATAATGAAACCATCCTCAAAATTGATTGTGCTTTATCAGAACCACTACGTTTTGAACACCACGAACACAAGGATGAGTATCTCATTGGCTCGATCCTCATTGCTGATTCTGTTAACCATGTTGAGCAGGCTCATAGTGAAATTACTGTCGGCAAGATTCCAGATGCAGACCCTTCAATGTATTTAGTTATGCCCACTGCGCTCGACCCTTCAATGGCACCAGAAGGCAAGCACACCCTTTGGATTGAGTTTTTTGCCCCTTATCAAATAGCTGGAAAAGAAGGCTCAGGGTTGAAGGGAACGGGTTGGACGGATGAATTGAAGCATCAAGTAGCAGATCGCGTACTTGACAAACTAGCGCAGTATTCGCCCAATCTCAAACACTCTATCATTGCTCGTCACGTAGAAAGCCCTGCTGAATTGGGAGAAAGGTTAGGTTCTTACAAGGGAAACTACTATCACATTGACATGACCCTGGAACAGATGCTCTGTTTCCGTCCATTGCCAGAATTGGCTAACTATAAAACTCCGATTGAAAATCTCTTTCTCACTGGAGCAGGTACCCACCCAGGTGGCTCTATCTCTGGAATGCCTGGACGTAATTGCGCTCATATCTTTTTGCAGGAGCAACAGACGCTTAAAGAGACAATAAAAGACGCACGGAATGCTCTTAAGGCCACAGTTCAGTCGGTGTTTGGTAGGGATTCTGATTGAGATATCGGACCATTTCGAGTTTCGATATTCTAGAACCGTCATGTCCGGCTTAGGGAAGGGCTACGTAGAGTGTCTGTACAGAACCAGACAGACAATGATTCAGAGTTTTGTCGTCAACCAACTGCTAAACTCCTTCTTAATTACCTGATAACATTCACAAGCAGATGCCTCCAATGCTTCTCGATCCAAAATCGCGACTGTACCACGGCGATAGCGGATGATTCCTGCCCTTTGAAAGGTGCTAGCAACCACCGTCACTCCGGCGCGACGGCATCCCAGCATCTCAGCAATGAATTCCTGCGTCAGTGATAGTTTGTCTGTGCCAACACAATCTCTAACTGTTGACATCCACAAAGCGAAACGTTCCTCTATCATATGGAAGCGATTACAGATAGCCCACTGCGATACTTGAGCCAGTCGGGCTTGGGTATAGCGCAACAAGAGCTTTTGCAGTACTCCCCCACGCTCAAACTCAGTCAGAAGATGGTCTTGCCGAATTCTTGTTGCTGAGTCTGGAATCTGCACTATATATTGACAAGTAGCAATTCTTTCACCTAAAACAATAGGCAAACCTACCATTCCTTCATTGCCAACTAACCCAATCTCTACAGTCGCACCGTCTTCTAGGATTGAAACTAAAGACGCCATTGACCGATTAGGAAAGTAGGCATAATCAATCGTATCTTTAGGGTGATAAAGAATTTGGCGTTGAAACAGAGGAATAACTTCTAAGTATGGAGAAATCCGCTGGTAGTCCTCCTGGGGTAACGCTGCAATAATCCGATTGCCAGCAGTACGAGCATCTAAAGTCATATAGAAGAAATTAGATAGGTTAGTAGTTTCTGCGTTGGCAGATAGCTTACTCTGAATTCTTACACCAACACTTTTTTCGACCTGAATCCTTCCAAATGATCAGTGCATAAGCATTGCAGCCTAAAACCGCAAGTTATTCGATTTGCCCCCGTCTCACTTTTCTTGTTATATACGCTAGCGTACCGAGAACACCTCTCAAAAGAGATACGTTAACGCATATGAAGTAATTAATTGGTAGGAAAGTTTGCTGTGTTCAATGACTCTTCTAGCACCAACCGATTGTTATTGAGACCAGCTAGGAGCAGGGCACAGCCTTATACACCAAGGAGCTTTGGTGTGGCTGTAGTTAGTGTTGGATGTGCCACACTGGTGACATGGCTGCTACACTCCCTGCTGGGATCAACTTTGGCACCACTGTTCTGTGCTGCTGTGGCGACAAGTACCTGGTATGGCGGTCTAAGGTCGGGGCTACTGGGGATAGCTTTGTCAACTCTGGCGATTAACCATCTCTTGCAAAAGTCCACTGGTTTGGACCATGGGGTGTCGTTGGTCATGTTCGTCCTAGTGGTATTATTCATCAGCTCTTTGATTGCAGCGCTATGCTCCGCTAAACAGCAAGCTGAAATGGCTCTGACAAAGCTTAAGGCGAGTGAAGATGCCCTGCGGGAAACTCAAGCACTGTTTGAGTCTTTCATGAGCCATACTCCAGCAACAGCCTTTATTAAAGACCCTACAGGGCGCTTCATCTACGTTAATCAATTCATGGAGCGTGCTTTCAACCGCAAGCGAGCAGATTGGATAGGGAAAACAGATTTTGAGCTATTTCCCTATCCACAGGCACAACAGTGGCGCAATAACGACCTCACTGTTCTCACCATAGGTGAGGCAATACAGAGGCTGGAGACAGCTTCCCATACTGATGGTGAACATCACTACATGTCCTTCAAGTTCCCGGTGACAGATATCTCTGGACAACGACTGGTAGCAGGAATCTGTATTGATATCACTGAGCAAAAGCGGTTGGAGGCAGAACGTAACCATCTGTTGGTGCGTGAGCAAGAAGCCCGGAGACAAGCTGAAGCAGCCAATCGCAGCAAAGACGAATTTTTGGCGATGGTTTCCCACGATTTACGCACGCCCCTTGGTGCCATTCTTAGTTGGGCAGAGTTACTTCAGATGCGCCACTTCAGCACAATAACGACAAGTCAAGCTCTAAAATCGATCGAGCGCTGCGCCAAGGCACAGAAGCAGTTGATTGAAGACTTGCTGGATACCACACGCATTGTTCACGGTCAGATGCGCCTACAGACTCGTCCCATCGACCTGTTACAGGTGATGGCGGCGGCACTTGACACAGTGCGTCCCACTGCTAGTAGCAAAAAGATTCAGATGGAATCTCTGCTGGAGCCTGTAGGTCTAGTGAGTGGGGACCCAGAGCGCTTGCAGCAAGTCTTCTGGAACCTGCTATCAAATGCCGTCAAGTTCACGCCTGAAGGAGGGCGAGTGACAGTGCAACTAGAGCAGGTCCAGGACTGGACCCAAATCATGGTGACTGATACGGGTAAAGGTATTAGCCCTGAGTTTCTCCCCTTCGTTTTCGAGCGGTTTCATCAAGCTGAAAGTCGAACAAAAAGAACAGGTGGGCTGGGATTGGGGTTAGCGATCACCCATTACATAGTGGAATTGCACCAGGGGACAATTCAAGCTCAAAGCCCAGGATTGGGGCAGGGAGCCACCTTTATTGTGCAGCTACCACTCATGGTGAAGCAATAACCCATGCCATAAACAGTTTCAATCAGAGAGTCATTGCCATTTGGATCTAGCTTGCGTCTTAAGAGTCGCATTTGAGCTGCTACTACATTACTGTGCGGTTCTGTACCAACTTCCCATAGCTGATTCACGATCTGCTCTCGACTCACAATCTGGTTAGGATGCATCATGAAGTACTCTAGCAGTTGAAATTCCTTGAGCGTCAGCGGAATCACTCGCTTTGTGCCACCGGGGTACTCACGAGAAACAACACGGGTGCCATAGTATAGGGTGAGGGTACCTACTTTTAATTACGGGGGTTGGAATTGGGGTGAGCGTCGCCTTAGTGCCCGCACTCGCGCCAGCAACTCTACCATTCCAAAAGGCTTTACCAGATAGTCATCTGCCCCAGCATCTAGTCCCATAATCGTTTCTTCCATACGGTTTTTAGCTGTCAGCATTAAAACAGGCAGAGGATTATTCTTAGCCCGCAACCGTTTACATAGCTCTAATCCAGATAGCCCAGGCAGTATCCAATCAAAGATAGCCACTTTGTACTGAGTCCACTGGTTTTCAAGATATCCCCATGCCTCAGTACCGTCTTGTACCCAATCAACTACATAGGTCTCCCGAGAGAGGACTTGTTTGATTGCAGTACCTAAACCCGAGTCGTCCTCAACTAATAGCATTCTCATAAATGCCTTCTTTTGCTATAAGATTTTAAAAAGGGTTTAAATTTACCATTTCCTACCAGAGACATTTTGATATCTACTAAAAGTTCGAATTAATTTTAAATAAAATTGTATTTTCAAACACATTAAGATCGTGTCTCTAAAAACATTATCGGATTGTGTTCGCGAATATTCTAGAGGTTTAACTCTTGGCTATTTTTCTTGAGAAGATCGTGAATTTTGGTAATAGAAGCATCAGTTCTGTAGCGTCTACTGTAAAAAAAAACTTGATCCAATAATGTCAAGTTGGTTATGACTTAAAAATTAGACTATTTAATATTGAATAGCTCTTCAGATAGAAGTAAACGTTCAGGCTGAAAATTGAATCGCAATAAGTGGAAGTCTTATCAAAAGGGTTTGAGAGCTATGGAGCTTATCCTATCTGCACTATAGGTTCTTTATTCACCCAGCCAGCCATAATTGTAATTTCATGACGCAGGAAAAGCAACAGTGGGTGGATACGTTATTGGCACCGATGCGGCTGTAGTCCAGAATGGAAGAAAGGTGTTTTGCTAGGGATAAGTACCGCTTGAACCTAATCCAAAATTCTATTACCCCATGTCACAAACTCTAATTTCCACTATTATAGGCACTTTCCTGGCTCTATTCCCCATCACTAACCCTATAGGTGCAGTACCCATTTTCTATAGTCTGACAGAGGCAGAAACCGCAAAAAGCCGTCGCCGTCAAGCACGGCAGACTGCCCTGAACGTCTTCTGGGTACTCGCGATTTTTCTGTTGGCAGGAAGACTAATCCTGGAATTCTTTGGGATTTCGCTAGGGGTATTGCGGATTGCAGGTGGTTTGCTCGTTGCTCATACAGCTTGGGAGATGGTTACGTCTCGGCAACGACTAACTATGCGGGAGCAGGGCGAGGCGGTAGATAAAGAGGATATTTCCTTTACACCAATGGCTGTACCTCTGATAAGTGGACCTGGAGCTATTGGGGTTGTGATTGGTTTAGTCGATAAAGCAAATCATTGGCTAGATTATCTAGAAAGACTTATAGGAATAGCTCTGTTAGGTGTAATTCTCTACCTGTGTCTTGTCTTAGGAGAGCCGATCATTAAAGCTTTGGGGCAAAATGGCGTAGGAGCGCTGAACCGAGTCATGGGCTTCTTCATCTTGGCGATCGCCGTGCAATTGATTGCTGTAGGAGTATTCGACCTGATACAGGAATACGCTTCCAAACTGGTGCATTCTTAATAGCTAAGATGCTCCCTCATCGGAAATTGTGGGTGGAAACCCCGTGCTTCTAGCACGGCTTTACAATTAGATACGTGCTGCTCACAGAAAATATGTAAAACTGTGAGCTATGGAACAAGCCTTTCGCTACCGATTCTTTCCTACGCCGGAACAAGACAATCTCTTGCGCCGAACGATGGGCTGTGTGCGTTTGGTCTACAACCGAGCGCTTGCAGCTAGAACAGAAGCTTGGTACGAGAAACAGCAAAAGATTGACTACGTTGAAACCTCGGCACTTCTGACTGCTTGGAAAAAGCAGTCAGAACTTGATTTTTTGAACGAGGTTAGCTGTGTTCCATTGCAGCAAGGACTGCGACACCTTCAGAAGGCGTTTAGCCACTTCTTTGCCAAACGAGCCAAGTACCCACGTTTCAAGAAGAAACGTAGTGGCGGCAGTGCTGAGTTTACCAAGTCTGCCTTCCGTTGGAAGGATAGACAAGTCTTTTTGGCTAAATGCACCGAAGCTCTGCCGATTAGATGGAGTCGTCCATTGCCCGATGGCTGCACTCCCTCGACCATTACAGTCAAACTGGACGCTAGTGGCAGATGGTTTGTCTCGTTGTTGGTGGATAATCCTGGTATTAAGCCGTTGTCTCCCAGCATCAAAGCCATTGGCATTGATGCTGGTATCACTAGTTTGATGGCAACGAGCGATGGACAAAAGACTATCAATCCCAAGCACTTCAACCGCAAATATAAGCGATTGAGACAAGCTCAAAAAGCTTTGAGTCGCCGTCAAAAAGGTTCTCAAAACCGAGAGAAGGCACGTTTTGAAGTTGCTCGGATACAGGCATCTATCAGTGATGCTCGTAAAGATTTTCTGCATAAGCTTACAACTCAACTGGTACGCGAAAACCAAACGATTGCTGTTGAGGATAAGGCAAAGGTGCGGAACATGGTCAAAAACCGTAAACTGGCACGGAGTATTTCTGATGCTGCTTGGGGTGAATTGACTCGTCAACTGGAGTACAAAGCCAAGTGGTATGGTCGAACCCTGGTTAAAATTGACCGTTGGTTCCCTAGCTCGAAACGCTGTGGGAAGTGCGGTTACATTATTGATAAGTTGTCGTTGAAAGTTAGGGAGTGGACTTGCCCCAAGTGTCAAGTTTTCCATGACCGAGATTTGAACGCAGCTAGTAACATTCTTGCGGCAGGGCTTGCCGTACTTAGCAGTAATGCTGAGGAAGTCTGTGGAGCGAACATAAGACCTAATAGACATAGTTCTAAAGGGCAGTTGCGAAACTCTGGTAACAGAAAGAAACAGAAACTCAAAGAGTGATCTTTGGGAATCCCCGTATCTTCAGGTCGGGGAGGATGTCAACAGCCTCTAGAGCAAAGTTTCCGCAGCAAGTATCCATCCCCCGCACTGCAGGTGCACTAACAGCGTAGCTAGAGGTCAACGGAAATTGCGACTCATGGGTTCGGTTCTACGGCTGTCACCAGCGCATATATATCGATAACCTCGTAAGTAGTTAAGCAAGTGTAATCAGCTATGCAAGTTGCTAGCTGTTGAAGGGGTGAATGCTGGTGCAAAAATGGATTTTGCCAACCCTAAGTGAAATTTTCGCCATGAGTGAGTCGGTTCCAAACGACTCACTGCTAGATGACGGTCACGATGGTTCCATCTCTTTTGGACGCTCTATAAATCAAGAGTCTGCTGGAGCTACCTCCAGCAATTTCCTTGAGCAATCTCAAAATCTAGCCGAGCGTACTAAAGCCGAGCGCCAGTGGCAAGCCGCGATCGAGGCTTCAGAGCAGATGTTGCTCCAAAGCTTTGCTCCCAATATGTCACCTGAGGCAACAGAAAATTTGCTGCCGCCACAGGGGTTGATGCTAATTGGTCCAATGCCAGTTCTGAGCTATGGAGCGTTGTCAAACATCTCAACTTGGCTCTTTAGAGCAGATGCATCAGACTCAAGCTTAGGATTACAATCTCAGCTACCTCCAGCAACGCTCAATTCAGAAGCTGTCCATAGCATAGCAGAAGTTAGTTCAGCAGCGCGAATATTACCCTTGCTGCCCAACGACCCCCTCGCAGACGAGCAATTTTGTCTGCTTTTAACAGCTAAGTTTAGTCTGGTGATGGTGTTGGGAGAAGATCCAACAGGTGTCCCAGCTTTCCTATTTTCTTTTGAGCCAGAAGTAGTCGAGCAAGCATGGCAATCCTTGCGGGCGCGAACCCAGCTCTGTAGTCCCCAAATTCCTACGGACCAGTTAGATAGCTTATTTGAGAGATATCACCCAGTGGCACCAGATTATCGGACGGTGACCCAGTTTAGCCGCCTGCTGTTGAGGTACATGCCAGCAGAAGTCCGATCCTTGCCTCACAGTACTAGCGCTTCTCCCCGTCAGGATGTAGAACTACTACAGGCATTTGTGCATGAAGTCCGCACGCCCTTGACAACCATTCGGACCTTAACTCGCTTATTGCTGAAGCGCCGTGATTTGCCAAATGATGTAAGCAAACGCATAAAGGTAATTGACCATGAGTGTACCGAGCAGATCGATCGGATGGAGTTGTTGTTTCGAGCAGCAGAACTAGAAACATCAACAGAGAAGCAATCTCTGGCTCAACTGACAGCAACATCGCTGTCTCAAATTTTGCAGCAGAGTATTCCCCGTTGGCAGACATCAGCTAGTCGGCGCAACTTAACTTTAGATGTCACCCTGCCTCAGCAATTGCCGACGGTTGTTAGCGATCCTGCATGGTTGGATCGAGTGCTTACAAGCTTGATTGAGAATTTCACCCGCAGTTTACCAGCTGGAAGCCATATTCAGGTGCAAGTCATACCTGCTGGAGATCAGTTAAAGTTACAACTGCTGTCCCAATCCCAGTTTCAAGAAAGCGGCACTGTAGGAGTATCCTCAGCTCCGCCGATTTGCAAGTCTATTGGTCCGTTGCTGATGTTCCAACCTGAAACTGGTAACATTAGTCTCAATCTAGCGGCGACAAAGCATCTGTTCCAAGCAATTGGGGGCAAACTCATCGTGCGGCAACGACCGCATCAAGGTGAAGTGCTGACGATCTTCCTACCCTGTAGGGAGATGAGGAGATGGGGAGATGAGGAGATGGGGTGATGCTTTTCAATCAGGGGTCAAAGTAGCAGCGATCGGCAATAGGACATTGAAGACAGAACCCTCACCTAACTTGCTTTTAACAGAAATAGAGCCACCGCAGCGTAGCAGGAGTTGTTGAACAATTGTCAGTCCTAACCCTGCACCAGCAATATCCTCATGGCCTACTGGTCGAACGCGGTAGAAGCGGTCAAAGATTTTAGGAATTTCACTGGCGGCAATGCCAATGCCAGTGTCGCGGAATTCTAACTGGACATAATCGCCCTGAAGCCGGGAGCGCACCCAAACCTGACCGCCAGTTGGGGTAAATTTGATGCTATTGTGCAGTAGATTAATTACAATCTGCTTTAGCCAACTGCTCAAACAGAGAACAGCTGGAAGCTCTAGTGGAACCGTATAGGCTAGCATGATGCCTTTTTCTTGGGCTATAGGCTGGTAAGTACTGACGACTCCAGGAACGATGTCACTCACACGTATAGGTTGTAGTGCAGTCTGTTCTGCTACGAGATCGAGCTGCATCAGATCTAAGAAACCAGTAATTAGAGAATTTTGCCGATCGCACTCAGTATTGAGCAACTGGAGGTAGCGTTGTCTTTGGGGTGGTTTGAGCTGAGGTGAATTCAATAGACTGAGAGCTGTCTTCATATTAGTCAGGGGAGTACGTAGTTCCTGACAGAGATTGCTTAAAAATTCATCCTTGAGACGCAAAGTATTCAGCAGTTCTTGATTGTGCAGTTGCAAGGCTACGGCAGCACGGTTGATTGTCAACCTCTGCCAAATCTCGTCTTGAGAGCAAATTTGCTTGGCTAAAAGTTGCTCCAGTAGCACGGGGCTAGGTGCTGGTGAGCAATCGAGAACAGAGTCCCATGCCAATGGCTGATGAGATGGATCTATCTTGATGGCTGTAGGCTGGGGTTGATTCAGTGTGATCGCCTGTTTTAAGCCTTTTAGCACCTGCTGAATAACCCGTCCCTGAAACGAACAAATGGCCCAGAGTCTTGTCTGATGACTCTTTTGGTTAGGGGTTGGAATTGATCTCCCGTCCGACTGACTTGCTGTGTTACCTCCTGCCTGTCGCCTCAAGGCAGGTCGGTGAGCCAGAATGAGACTACAAAACTGGGGTGATAGAACTATGAGAAAATACTCTCGTGTGAGTTGGCTATCCGGTGCCAGTTGCACTGAAATAACTGGAGATTGGTCTTCACTGGCTCTACCCTGATTAGTTACCAACGTTGTTGGAGCAACTGAGTTCTGTAGCTTACGATTGCAGCTATAGATAGCATGAGGTACTGCTGCCTGCTGGTGATAGCGCAGGATCTCTCTAGTCCAAATCTTGCCAGGGGGGAGCTTGACGAGAAGTGTGGCTGCAATCTGCTGATCGATCAGTAAGTCTATTACAGAACTAGCTGTTGACAGCAAAGTAGCTGGACTAACTGATAAGGTTTGAGGGGATGGGTCGATGCTAGAAGCTAGATGATAAAGGGAGACATCCATGAGGCAAAACTCTGTCTTTTTTTTCCGTCTGGCATGCTCAATGCTATTTTTGCCTCGCGATCAAGGCTGCTCGTGCTTGCTCTCGGTCGTCAAAGTGGATTTTTTCGGTTCCCAAGATTTGGTAATCCTCATGACCTTTACCAGCAATCAGGACACCATCTCCTGCTCGTGCTTGCCCAATAGCCGTAGAAATGGCGGTAGCGCGATCGCTAATGATGATTGGTTCGATCGTCTCAGGGATTCCTGCCAAGATATCTTGCAAAATTTTTTCTGGGTCTTCTGTGCGCGGATTATCAGAAGTGACAACTACGATATCAGCTAATTGAGCTGCAATTTGACCCATTTTCGGGCGCTTGGTGCGGTCGCGATCACCACCACAGCCAAACACGCAAATCATCTTTCCTGGGATAAAAGGTCTTGCGGCTCGGAGCAAATTCTCTAAACTATCTGGGGTATGGGCATAGTCCACAATCACACTGATTCCCTGCTCAGTTGTCCCTACTTGCACTCGTTCCATGCGTCCCGGTACACCAGGAAACTGGGGCAACACTTCTGCAATTAATTCCAAATCTACTCCCAGCTGCAACACTGCCCCCACTGCCCCTAATAGATTTGCCAGATTGAATTGACCTACCAGTGGTGAGCAAAAGGCAATTTCACCCCTAGGAGTATGCAGCTTACCTGTCACACCAGAAGTCTCGTAGGTCAGGTCATCCACCCATAGATCAGCTGTGGGACTATGGGTGCTATAGCTCCACACCTGCTGAGGGGGCAGTTGCTGAATTAAGCGCCGACCGTATGGATCGTCGGCATTAATCACTGCCCGTCCATTAAGATATTCAGAACTAAAGAGAAGAGCCTTAGCGGCAAAGTACTCTTCCATATTAGAGTGAAAGTCTAGATGATCCTGAGTGAGATTGGTAAACACTGCCACGGCAAATGAGCAGCCCAATACTCGCCCTTGCGCTAAAGCATGAGAGCTAACTTCCATGACCGCTAATCGGCACCCAGATGCGGCTGCTGTTGCTAACTGATGTTGCAGTTCGACTGCAAAAGGTGTTGTGTGGGCAGCTGTTTGCACAAAGCCTGACCAGCGGGTGTAAAGGGTACCCATAAGTGCTGTAGGCTGATTCGCTCGGTCAAGTAGAAATTCAATCAGATGTGTCGTTGTTGTTTTACCATTTGTGCCAGTGACGCCAATGAGATTCAGCTTTTGTATTGGGTAGCCATAGAAAGCGGCAGCGACCTGGGCACAAGCTTGAGTCATATTGGCAGCAGGGATGACACAGGCATCTGATGTTGGAGCACATGCCTGCGCAGCTTGAGGAGAAATGAGAGCAGCTATAGCACCTGCTTGGATGGCACTCTTCCAGAATTCCCCTCCATCTACCCGCGTTCCTGGCATCCCAATAAACAAATCTCCCGGCTGGCAAGCATGAGAGTTAGTTGTTAAACCCTTAACTTCTAACGCCAGAGCTGGATGGCTCGGCAATTGAGTAATAGTCTCTACGGTTGCCAATAACTCTCGCAGTTTCATACTATTTGCTTCCTGATGCTGGTTGATCGGTTGTCATGCACTTTTGTAGCATTTGCTCCAGTTGCTTGATGCTAAAACGAGGAGAAGGACGGGGTAATCGTGCTTCTCGATCGGTACTGGTTATTTTTTGACAAAGAACCGGAACTTCATATTGATATAATTGCCACCACTCCTCGCGGGTAGTGATATCCCGAATTTCTAGATCAAGGCCTAAAGATTTAATCTGTTCTAGCTTTGCTTGCAGCCCTTCGCACAGATGACAACCGGGTTTGCTGTACAGAATCAACCTCACTCAATATCTCCAGATTATTGTTAATGAAAGGCTTCACTCTTAACGAAGTCAATGCAGCTCCTGGAGGGAACTCCTGGATGGACTGGTATGCCTGCGGGTCTCCCACAGCAACGTCCTTGAGAACGTTGAGCGCCTAGATGCAAAGAATGCCTCTAGGACTAGTTTTAGCTTTAGATTCGTCAGAGTACAACCCCTAGGTAGTATCTCCGAAACATCTCTAGTAGTTTTGTACAGAATAGCACTCAGCTTTAGTATCGACGAACTCTGCCCCCCTGCCCCCTACCTCTTCGCTCCCCCTGCCCCCCCTGCTCTCTTCTCTCCCCTGCCTCTTATTGAAATTCCCTTTCATCTCTCGGATTATGTACTTTTATAAGGTAAAATTGCTTATGTTGAATAACGTGGAAAAACGAGTTAGGTAGTCACTATGACCAGTTGCACGGGAACTCCTGTCCAAATCTCCAATTCTGACCTAGATAGACTGAACCAAAGGTTTGACACTGCTCATCCAAGAGAGATTTTGGCATGGAGTATCCAGAATATTCCGAAAGGACTGGTGCAGGCTAGTGCCTTTAACGTTGATGACATGGTCATTACCGATATCCTTTATCGGGACCTGCAGCCAGTATTACCAGTTCCAGTACTGTTTCTTGACACTCTGCACCATTTTCCTCAAACCCTGGATTTAGTTGCTAAAGCTAGAAAAATTTATAACCTGAATCTCAAGACTTACAAAGTACCAGAAGTAGACACCCGTGCGGCCTTTGCTACTCAATATGGCGAAGCCCTTTGGGAAAAGGATATTGCAAAATTCCATCAACTTACCAAAATTGAACCTCTGCAACGGGGTTTAGCAGAACTGGGAACCATTGCTTGGATCACAGGACGTCGTCGCGATCAAGCTACGACTCGCGTTGAGATGTCGGTGTTCGAACTAGATAGCAAGCAGCGTATCAAAATCAATCCTCTTGCCAATTGGACGCGTAAAGATTCATGGGCTTATGTGTTTGAACACGGTGTTATCTACAATCCTCTGCACACTCAGGGCTATCCCAGCATAGGCGATGAACCATTGACCACACCAGTAGCCGACGGCGAGGATGAACGTGCTGGTCGCTGGCGGGGCACTGGCAAAACCGAATGTGGAATTCACATTTAGTTGTCATAAAGCGGTAAGAGCGTATAGAGGGTGTGAGGTGTGACATGATCCTACACTCTCTACCGCGTTCCTTAGCTGGCTAGGTCATTCTATGCAATTTACTGACTGCATAATTTCATAAAGGTTGACATCTGCCTCTAGTAGACAAGCATGACCACTGTGGGGTAGGGTCACTACCGTAGCATTGGGAAAAATCCTTGATAGACGTTTAGCCTCTGCAACTGAGGGCAGTAGTGTATCACTCTGACTGGCAATTAGCAAAACAGGCTGGGTAAACCGCTGTAGCTGCCCCTCATCCAGGTCAAAGTCTCGCATTAGGGATAAACGTTGGACGGAGGTTTTTATGGGTACAGAGCGGACTGACTCCAATAGAGCCCGGTGAGCTTCAGGTGTCATGCGACCTTTAGACGCTAAAAAAGGCAAAGTAAAGGCTGCAAACATTTGATAGAGCCATTCGGGCAGCCAACGAGTTAGGAGGGAGCCCCAATGAATCCAAGGTCGGCGATTAAATGATGAGGCCGGATTGACTAGAATGACTTGCTGAAATAGGTGAGGCGCTTTTACCATCACCTTGAGGGCTAGGCACCCACCAAAAGATTCTCCACAGAGATAAATCGATGACTGATGAGGTACTGTTTTTAGCTCTGCCTGAGTTAGAGCAATGACTTGATCACAGAGCATATCCCAGCTTTCCATCACATTAGGTTGAATCACCAAACAGCGAACATTGAAAGCGGCTTTTACACTAGCGACTTGGTATAAAGCAAGCTTTTCCGATTCATCCATCCCAGGTAGAAACACAAACAAGGATTTCTCTGGATTTGTATCGTGGGGAGTTAAAAAGTAGGGATAAATATCGGCGTCAGGCATCTTGCAAAAAAAAAATAAGGAACTAAATCTTTTGGCGTGAACTTCGTTCAGTATGACGATTCAACTCGGTCTTGACAAGCACAACCCGATATGCGTTTCTAAAGTGATGTTTCCTGCCATGCATTATCTTTCTTCTGATTGACTCAGCGTCCCAATAACCGTCGGCGCATAGCTCTCAGGTACGCTCTCACGGGAAATTGATAAAACTCAACCACTAACCACCCGATAATTGCTAGATGTGATAGAAAAGCGAACCATACCCAGACAGCAGGAACCCAAGACAAGGGAGTATCAGGAGTTGGAGGAAAAGCGTAGACTGCCAGTCCAATCAAAGTTGTTGGGAGAAGGATAAGCGCTGCTGCTGCTAGCCAATAGGCCCAACCTAACTCCATTCCCTCCAAGTATGCACCTGTCCAATTTCTACCATTCCAACGCCAAGTTAAAGGTGGTTGGCTGGAAGGCATCTGGAGTTGTTGTTTCTCAAGGTTGATAGTAAAAATGTGGTGGCAAAAGCCACAGGCCATAGCCTCCATCAAAGGCAGGGCTTGGATTTGCCCTAAACGACAAACAGGGCAGGGGTAAACTCCTTGGTAGTCGAAACAGGTAACACTTTA
>Ga0213881_10000869_pt1 | contig 16039 bp, 14 predicted proteins | sample BarmaccoBMER_R08_FD_160104 | JGI IMG/M metagenome (GOLD analysis project Ga0213881, IMG submission 160104) | Barbacenia macrantha exposed rock microbial communities from rupestrian grasslands, the National Park of Serra do Cipo, Brazil - ER_R08 ... | reverse complement strand
GTCCGGTAGGTCCCTGATTCAGCGTCGAGCGCAACCAGAAAGCCCTGATCGGCCAGGAACCGCAAGGCACGCGCGGCAATGCCTCGGGTGGTGTCCGACGCGACCCGGCCATCCTTGGTCGCGGCCGTCGATGGCCGACGCAAGTACACCCGCCACACCCGCTCCAGCTCCGGCGCGTTGGTCAGCGGATCGGCCGTATCGGCGCCGGCCACCCGTTGTTCGAGCAACCGACACGCCTCGCGTACCGACACCTCAACCGCGTTGACCGAGACGCGGCCGATATAAGCGTCATTGCCGAGATCATCGGGACGGGGGAACGCCAGCGCGGCGATCGCCAGATGGGTCAGACCATGCAGCACCTTGTCCGCCTGCCGGTTGTGCAGAGCCGTCCGCCGAGCGTACTCATCCATCTTGATCTCGAATACGGAATCTTCAGTCGCCGCCAGCACCGCCCCGGACCGAGGCATGACCGCGAGCACGACGAGCCCCAGGCCCGCCGCCACATGGTTCACCAGGTCTTTGAACCCGTCGTCCTCGCCGTAGCGGCTCACCAGGTCCGCGTAGACCGCGTCCCTGCTCGGCGGCTGTCTGGGCCGCATGCCCAAGGCCACCAGCCGAGCCGCAGCCTCGGCATCGGCCAGCCCAACGCCCGCCGTCACCGGGCCGCCGCCGCATAACTCGGCGCTTCGCGCAGCGCGGCGGTGGTCACCAACAGATCACTGCCGCCGAATTCGACATCGTCGAGCGTGGTGCCATCATCGACAGCTAGACACACGCTCTCCTCGCCTTGGTCACGGGCACTGGCGATCGAGGTACCCACCGCGTGCATGACCCGCAGCATGACCAGCTTCGGCAACTCGGTGTCCAGCGATCGAGCCTGTGCCAACAGCCCGGACAGCCGCCGAACCACATCCGGCAGCCATAGGAGGTCATCCACCTCCCGCCATTGCGCTTCACCTCGGGAATCCGCTTCGATCGGCATGAGCTCGGGCTCCGGGACGGGCGCACCGAATGGATCCCGCTCGACTGAGGGCACCATCAGCATCTCCACCAGACCATTGAGGCTCGGCACAGACGGCGCCGATACCCCCGAGACCGCCCCGAAAAACGTCGTCACCGGCGCCACCGAAGCGTTGACCGGCAATTCCAGGCACGGCCGCAGCAGCTGGCCAAACACGTCTATCGCCGCCCGCCGCCCGCCGCCGGCGAACTGTTGGCGATCTTGTTCGGCCCGGAATGTGGCGCCAGCCTCCTGCAGCCGAGCCTGCAGCTGAGTATGGCGACGAATACATTCGTTCACAATGGCGATCAATTCGGCGGCTTTCTTTCGCTGCGCGGGGTCCGTCGATTCGTCCCGCGCGTCGGCGATATTGCTCAGCATCGCCGTCTCGGCGCGATAACGCGACTCAACGTGGGCCAATGCTTCTTCGATCAGCTCGGGTACACCCGTCAGCCAATCCACCGAGCGAACATCCCGTTGCGTGGCGTCCAACTTGCCGCGCAATGCCTCCGCGTACTGCACAGTCCGGTATCTAGCCTGCTCAGCGGCCAACCGAGCGTCGCCAAGCCGGCCCCGCCGAATAAGATTCTCCAGCTTCACCTCGGCGGCCACCTGAGCAGATTCCACATCGGTGTCCAGAGCCCCCACCAGCACATTGATGGCTTCATCCGTGGTACGCAGGTAGACCCGGCCGTCCGGGGCGGCCAGCTCGACCAGCAACTTGAAATCGAATCGACGGCGCACGTATCGTCCGTCCGCGCTCAATGAGCCGTAGTCGACCTGAAATCCACGATCGACACTGCCGACATTGAGTAAGCTCTCGACCACCCAATGCCCAACTCGTTCGTGCTCATCCGCGCCGCGATCAGGGTTTTGCGCCGCGACGAACGGCACGACCCACCGGACCACCTGTTCCTGATCGGCGCCGCGATCGAAGTCCATCGCGAGGGTGACCTGGTCGATCACCTGCAGCGCGACCTCGGCCATCTGGTAGCACGCCGCATCCGCCCACTCCAGACGCGCCTTGCGGACATCCAGATCGTGCAACGGCGCGGTGCACGCCAGCGCCTTCAGCCGACGAGCGGCGGCCTCGTCAGACCCGAATCCGCGATTAAGGCGGAGCTCACTTACCACACTGGGCACTCTACGGGCACGGTCTGACAGGTTTCGCTCACGCACCGACTCCCGCGGCTACCCTGAGGGCAGTCGGCCGGCCGAGGCGATACTTCGGCCTGGTTTAGAGGCGCGGCCTCAGCGGTGCGTCCGCCGGGGAGGGGAAGGACGGGTGTGGCTGATAAACGAGAGCTCGCCGCGGTGTTCGTGGGGGGTGCCGCCGGTGCGGTGACGCGGGCGGTGCTCAGCCAGGCTTTTCCGTATCGCATAGGCGAATGGCCATGGCCGACGTTCTCGGTCAATATCTTTGGTTGCTTGATGCTCGGCTACCTCATCACACGGCTGCAGGAACGACTACCGCTATCCGCCTACCGACGCCCACTGTTGGGTACCGGATTCTGCGGTGGCCTCACCACATTCTCCACAATGCAGGTCGAGTTGCTGCGGATGCTCGATGTCCATTATTACGAACTGGCCATCGCCTACCTGGCGACCAGTATCGCCGGCGGGTACCTGGCGGTTCACCTCACCACGGTCGCGGTCCGTCGAGTGCGAGTTCGACTATGAACCTTCTGCTGTGGGTGGGTGTCGCGTTGGCCGGCGGCGCTGGCGCGCTTTTGCGGTTCCTGGTGGATGGCCAGGTGTCGGCGCGGGTTGGCCGGTCTTTCCCGTACGGGACGCTCGTCGTGAACGTGTCCGGCGCGGTGGCGCTGGGCCTGCTCATCGGAATGACGCTGCGGCCGGAGACCGTGTTGCTGGCCGGCACCGGAGCGGTCGGCGCATATACCACGTTCTCCACCTGGATGTTCGAAACACAACGGCTCGGCGAGGACAGACAGCTCACCGGGCTGTTGTCCAACATCGTCGTAAGCCTCTTGGCGGGCATCCTCGCGGCCGAGGTGGGTGCCGAGGTGGGCCGAGCGCTAGGAGGCGCGCTCTGAGCGAAGACTACCTGAAGTTGACCACATATTTCGGCGAGCGGCAGCGAGTCGGCGACCGGTTCTTCGCTGACGCGCAGCTGGAACTCTTCGGACGCCACGAGATCGCCACCAGTGTCTTATTGCGCGGAATATCCGGGTTCGGTGCAAAGCACCAGCTGCGCACCGATCGGCTGCTCACGCTGTCGGAGGACCTGCCGCTGGTTTCCGTGGCACTGGATTCGCGGGCGAAAATCGAAGCGGTGGCGGACGAGCTGAGCGACTTGGCACATCGCGGTCTGGTCACGCTGGAGCGGGCTCGGCTGGTGCGCGACGAGCTGGGCTCGATCGAACTGCCGGAGGAGTTGCGGGAGGCCACCAAGCTCACCGTCTACGTCGGCCGGCAAGAACGGGTCTATCGAGCACCAGCGTTCGCCGCCATCTGCGAACTGCTGCATCGTCGCGGGGTGGATGGCGCGACAGTGTTCCTCGGCGTGGACGGCACCAGTCACGGCCGACGCAGCCGCGCGCGGTTTTTCGCGACCAATGCCGAGGTGCCCATGATGATCATTGCGGTGGGCACGGGGCAGACCATCGCGCGGGTGCTGCCTGAACTGGGTGGTCTGCTGCGTCGGCCGATGGTCTCGGTGGAGCGGGTGCGGGTATGCAAACGGGACGGCGAACTGATCAACCGCCCGCACCCTCTGCCTTGCCGGGACCACCTGGGCACACCATTGTGGCAAAAGCTGATGGTCTACACCTCCGAGCGGTCCCGCCGCGGCGGTGAACCAATCCACCGGGCGTTGGTGCGCCGGCTGCGGGCGTCAGCGGCCCGAGGCGCGACCGTGTTACGCGGAATCTGGGGTTTCCACGGCCAGCTCCCACCCCACGGCGACCGGATCTGGCAGCTCGGACGCAGCGTCCCGGTGTGCACGATCATCATCGACAGTCCGGATCGAATCGGCGCTTCGTTCGACATCGTCGATGAGCTGACCACCGAGCACGGGGTGGTCACCAGCGAGATGGTGCCGGCTTTGGCCTGGGTCACCGAAGATCGACCAACAAGCAGGCCGAGGTTGGCCCGCCACCGGTTCTGACGCCGCTGGCGGCGGCGACTGATCTCGGGCGCAAGATCATTGGGGGAGCCGGTGAACCGCCCGCCGCGGGCACCGGCTAGCATGGCGCCATTGCCAAAGGGGTGTAGCTCAACTGGCAGAGCAGCCGGTTTCCAACACCGTGCAGATACCGCGTTCAAATCCGGTCGCCCCTGCAAACCAGTGCCGCTCAACAACTCAGCCCAGCGAGAGTGTGCGCAAGACCAGCCGGGCAGCTTCACCACCAGCTTCCTCAGCAATGTCAAAGGCCCGGCGGGTGTTCAGTTCATGCGACAGCGCGGCGATGACATCATCGGTCGCGTGATCCGACCGGCCTCGGCGACCAGCCGCCGAGTACAAGCGCTGTAGCCGGTCCCCGGCAGCGGACAGATTTGACGGCCGAAAGTCCCAGCTCTCCCACCAGTCACGGTCCAGCAGCAACAACCGAACCGCCGACGCCGAATGGTCTCGCAGCAGTTCGGAAACCAGCACCAGGTTGCCCGCCGACTTCGCCATCTTTTGCCCGTTCACGGTGACGCTGCCCACCGCTAGGCGCGACCGCGCGAACGGGGCAACCCCGGTGCCAGCCTCGACCATGGCCGCCTGATAGACGTGGTGCGGGAACGCCAGATCCTCGCCCCCGGCGACCAGATCGACCGAGAGGCCGAGCACGCTAGTGGCGATCGCGGCACATTCGGCGTGCCAGCCGGGCCGCCCCGGGCCCCAGGGGCTGGGCCACGCCGGATCACCCTCGGCCGAACGCCGCCACACCGCCACATCAAACGGGTCTTCGCGCAACGGGTCGGGTTCCTGGTGGCCGGCCTGCTCCGCGGCCGCGCGGCCTCGGAAGTACACCTGCCCCTCCCGCTGGTAAGCATGACCAGTCTGGAGCAAGGCTCTCGCCAACTCCTTTACCCGATTGACGTAACGGTGCGCCCTCGGGGTGTGGGTCGGGCGCCGCACCCGCAAAGCCGCCATGTCTCGTTCGAACAGGTACTCCTGGGTTACCGCGAACTCGTCGTAGCGGCTGCCCCGCGCTATGGCGGCTTGGGTCAGTACGTCATCGACATCCGTGACATTGCGGCAGACCTCCACCTCAATCCCGCCCAGCCGCATCACTGACGTCGCGACATCGGCCCAAACGAACGTCGCGGCATGGCCGAGGTGAGTGACGTCGTACGGGGTGATGCCGCAGACATATACCCGGGCCGGGCTCAGCAGCGGCAAGGCCCGACCTCGCACGGTGAACAGCGCCGACGCCGACCCTAACTCGGCCGGTCCGGGCAGCTCCGGAGACAGATCAGCATGAACACTGGGATGTGTCATGTCCCCATCGTGACGCACTCAGCTCCAACCATAGCGACGGGCACCGCGATCACCTGGGCGGCCCAGGCCAATATTATTTCGGTGGCATTCTGATCGCTCCGTCCAGCCGGACGGTTTCACCGTTCATGTAATCGTTGGTGAGTACTTCCAGCGCCATGGAGGCGAAGTCCTCAGCCCTGCCGAGCCGGTTGGGATAAACCACACTCTGCGCGAGCCGTGCTTTGAACTCCTCGGCTTTCTCACCGCTGCCATAGATCGGGGTATCGATCAGGCCGGGCGCGATGGTGTTGACCCGGATACCGTAGCGCGCCAGATCACGGGCCATGGGCAAGGTCATGCCGACCACGCCACCTTTGGAAGCCGAGTACGGGGTTTGCCCGATCTGGCCGTCGAACGCCGCCACCGACGCGGTGTTCAGGATTGCGCCACGCGAGGTGCCGTCGGCCAACGGCTCGGTGGCGGCCATGGCTGAGGCGGCTAGCCGCGCGCAGTTGTAGGTGCCGACCAAGTTCACCCGGATCACGAACTCGAACCGCTCCAGCGGAATCGGGATCAGGTCTCGATCGATGATCCGCGCCGCCCGGCCAAGACCGGCGCTGTTGACTAACACGCGCAGCGGGCCAAGCTCGGAGGCGGCCTCCACCGCGACCCGCACTTGGGCTTCGTTGGCCACATCCGCTTTGACGAACGTGCCACCGATCTCCTTGGCCAGCAGCTCTCCCTTGTCCTCTTGCAGGTCCAGCACCACGACCTTGGCGCCGCGCCGCGCCAACAGCTTTGCGGTGGCTTCCCCGAGCCCGGAGGCGCCGCCCGTCACGATGGCCGATGCACCCGTGATGTCCATGCTCGCCTTTTCCCTTCTCCGCCGGCTTTCGCCGCGATCAGCGGCATGATCGCATCGGTGCCGCCGGTCAGTGTGACCGAGACCGCTCGCGCGCCGCGATCTCCTAAGCGGCGGTCTCCTCGGCGAGCAGATCCTCCAGCTCCACGATGGCTTCGCGCAGCTTGTCGGCAAATACGTACATCTGCTCGCTCACCGCTCGCGGCGTGCTCAGATAGATGTTGAACCGGTCAGGCATGAGAACGTATCCGACACCGATGCACTTAGCGCTCGTCGAGCCGAAGCCGAAGAACTGAACATTGGGCGAGGAAGTCGCGCTGGTGCTCAGGCAGTCATCCCGCATGATCAGCCAGCCGGGCGTCTGGTAGAGATCGAGCGGTTCGGTCACGCCCAGCTGGGCTCCCCTGCGCAGCTGGATCATCTGAAGTGCCCACAGGTGCTGCTCGGGCGCGTCCCCGGCCTGGCATTCCCTGACCCGCGTCACGTGCTTGTCGGTCGCGGCCCGGAACACGGCTCGCCTGGTCGCGGCGTCGGCATCGGGGTTGTCCATGGTCTCGACGAAACGGACCACCTCGGGGGTGACGACCCGCATCGCCTCGGTGCGCCCGTGGTGGAAGGTCCGGGTCGAGATTGACTCATAGGTGGCGCCCACGTGCCCTTTGGCGCGCTTGTGGGCGAGCTGGAAAGCCATCTGCGCGAAGGCGTCCGGCGAGGTCTTCAGTTGCTTGGCCCGGGTGGCGGTGAACCCCTCAATGGCCAGCGTGGCGCTGGCGGTGTTCGCCGCGTAATCGGCGAACGACTTCGCCGCCGCCTGCACGTCGGCCCGCAGCGCATCGTCCAGCACGAAGGTAATCGGCGCCCACACGGGGTCGCCCTGGGCCGCCGCCCCGGCCTGCTCGGCATGCTCGGCCGATGATGCCGCCAGCAGCGCGTCGGTAAGGTCGACCATTGTGGTGCCATCGAGGTTGCAGTGCTCTCCATTGAGGCCCGCGGTACCGTCGGCGAACACGATCAACGACAACGCCTTGTCGTACCACCGGTTGCCGCTGTCCCCGTGCAGCAGGCCATCGGAGGCCGCAAGATCGTCCTTGGGATCGAGGTCGTCAAGACACAGGCAGAATAATGCGCGCTCGATCACGTCGAGCGCATCGGCGTTGGCTGGACCAAGGTCGCGCAGGGCCTGCCGGCTAGCCGCCCACTCGGCCCGCGCCTTGGTGGTTAGGTGCCCAACGGACGTTCCCGGCTCGTCCGGGACCGCACCCGCCGCCATGATCGCGCTCAGGCCGGAGGCAAGCTCATCCAGCGTATGTAGCCGACCGCTCGGGCCGATCACGTCGAGGCGGAACATATGGCCTCGGCGAAACACCACGATGTGACGTTCCTGGGAGGGCCCGGGCCAGTCGTCGCTGTACGGGTTGCGGGAGGAGTCGATCACCGTTCCCGGGATGCGGGTACTGGAGAACAGGTACTTGTCCTGCAGCATGGACAGCGGACGACCTCGCTGCAGCCGCGGCGCCACCCGTTCGTCGTCAATCTTGAGCTTGTACCCGACGGCGCCCGCGATCAGACCCACGGCGCGTTCGAGCTGCCCCTCACCGGTGGGCTGGAACAGGAAAAAGAAGTTCGCGTTGAGCGCGATGCGGTCTCGCCGACCGAGGTAGCGGGATCTCCAGAACTCATCAAGCCAGCTGTGCACCCCGGGGGTTGCGCCGTACTCCTGTAGCGCGGCCTGCAGTGTGCGAGCCGGACTATCGGCCTTCAGGAACGACGCGACGGCGCTTTCGGTAGCCGCCAGCTCGTCGACGGTCAGCAACGGGGCGCACCACTCGATGAACCGCGCGCAACTGTCTTCCAGCGTGGGCAACGGCACCCGAGGTAACCGGTCCTCGTTGTCGAAGGTGCGGTTGGAGAGCTGTTCGCCGTCGTTCGCTGTCATCCCTGACCTTCCACTCGTACGCGCCCGCGATAAGCAGCCTCAAGTGAAGCAGCTCAGCAACGCGCGGCGTGCCAGCTGACGGTCATGACACCAGTGAGGTGGACCACGCCGCTACCAGCTCGGGATGATGATCGACTCGGTGACGGCGAGAATGCCCCGCGCACACGCTCGACCTACCCGACCAAGGCATAACCCTTGACCTGCGCGGCAGCTCATCTCCGGGAAACGGGCTTCCCACGGGTCGAGCAAATCCGCGACGCGCTGAGCCGTGGGAATCTCCTCCAGTTCGCTATCCGAAGATCGTGTCAATGACGCCGCCAACCGGGGATTCATCGGAACCCGTGCTCTGGTAGTACGCCAGAGTATGCGCCAGGCGGGCCAACGGTAATGATTGCAACCACACTCGACCCCTTTTATCATGGTGATGTCGAACCTGACCGATTCCTGGAACAGGCCGACGTGCCCGGGGTGCACGCGCAGCGTGCGACCCGGCGGCAGGTCGTAGAGCACTACCTCGCCGCTGAGCTCAATCCAGGCGCGGCCGTTCCCAGTGATCGACTGCAGCACGAATCCGTCCCCACCGAATAGCCCGGCACCGAGCTTTCGCTGAAACCCCCACGAAATCTGGATGCCAGGGGTGCCGGCCAGAAAAGCGTGCCGGTGCGCTCGGAAACCACCACCTGAGTGCGCCGGCACATCGATAGGAAAGATTTGCCTTGGCATTCGCACCGCGAATGCCACCTGCCCGGGCGAACCCTCGGCTCGGTAAATATTCAAAGACAAGCCGCCCCCGCTGAGGCTTCGCCGAAACGCGGACATCAGCCCTCGGCTGCTGGTGGCCAAGGTGACGGATGCCACCGCCCAGCGTGGCGGCGAACTGGGCGCGGGAACCGAGCAACGCGGCCAGCAGGCTAGGCAAGAGCTCCGGTGGGCGTCCAACCTTCAGGAGCGGCTCACGTGCGCAAAGCGACGTTGGACCTCGTCCAGAGCACCAGAAGCCGAGCGATACGGGAACCAATCACGTCGAGCAGCAGATCGGTGTTGAAGCCAGGCAATGTACGCGCCCGGGCGCTGACCTCCGCGGCCGCTGGGTCATCGAAACGTACCAGGTGCCATTCGCCGTCGGCGGTGCCGAGCAGGAAACATGCGTGCTCCTGCCACGAGCCAGTGCTGCTGGTCCGGACAGCGATCTCAGTCAGGTCAGCGAACACCCGATCGAGGTCGAGGTCAGCGGCCGGCTCAGCGGGCAGATACTGAGGCAGCAAGCGGCGCAGCGAGTCCGCTATCGGAGACCTCGGTCGGGGAACGTCCGAGATGCACCCGGCTTCCGATACCGGCTGCCGATCCTCATCGCCGCGCGCGGTCCTCATCTGCGGTCTCCTTTCGCTGACCGCACTAAGACTGCGCGAGAATCATGGGTACCGCTAGCCATATGAACTGATCCGTGGCGAAGCCACAGATCACGCACAGCTAAACCATAGATTCCCAGGTGAGCCTATGCCGCTGTAGCAACGCGCGGCCGGCGAAGCCGAGCTCACCGGGGCCGGCTGCTCACCCCGTAGAGCACGTAGGTAATCACTTCTCCGTCCACCACGCTGGTCGGCGGCGTATCCGGCGGGAACAACCACTCGTCGAGCAGTGTGACCGACAGAACCACGGCGGCGACGGCGGCCGGGGTTACCTCAAGGTCGACCCCCGGCCACGGCACCCCCTCGGCGTCACGGAGCACGTGCCGCCCGATGCTGTCCAGCAGCGCGCCGAACGCCTCCAGAGCGGAGGCCTGGATCGCCTGGACTTTGGGCTCATCACGATCGAGGGTCAACAGCGCGAACATCACCCCGCGTTGAGTACGGACCAGTTTGAGCAAGGCGGTCAGGTAGGCCCGGGCATGCTCGTCCTCGTTGCCGGCCAGCACTGGCTGACCGTTCCACCGTGTCACGAAATCATCGATGATGAATCGGAAGCGGGTGAGGGTGCTCGCCTCGAACAGACCCGCTTTGGTGCCGAAATGCCGGAACAACAGCGTCTCCGATACGCCGGCCTCAGCGGCAATAGCCCTGGTGCTGGTACCAGCGTATCCGTAGCGGGCGAAGAAAGTAGCCGCAGCGTCCCGCAGCAGGTCCCGGATCTCCCGTGAGGTCCGGCGCAGCCTCGGTTTACTCACGTCGGCCCTGCTCACCGCGAGATCGTAGGCAACTGACCAGCCGGGCCCAGACCCCGAGCGAGGTACCGTTCATGTATCCGCGTACACGCCTCGCCGCTCCGCCACGGCGTCGCCCACCAGGCGGGCTTGGCACGCCAGGCGCGTCCGGGGCTCCTTGGCCTTCATCCCCAGGAAAAGTCGCTGGCTCTCCTTGGAGGATTTGACCGACAGGTTCCGCCCGCCATCGCGCATCATCAGGTAGCAAATCCCGCACTCGGCGTCACCGAGGCGGATCGGAGGCTACCGAATGCCTTGTCATGTCTTGTCGCCGCGCGGCCGCGAATACCAACTCACCGTCGGCCACGTCGAACGTCACATCCGCTAGCAGCACCCGGATCCCTCCGGCCACCCGCGTACCCGGCGCACGGGAGAAGCATGGCCGCCTCGCGCATGAGCACCACTCCGCTCTGATCTCTCACTATAATGAAGTACGCGCTTACAATTCTAGTAAGTTACGCACGGTCGCATCAGACGTCAAGGGCTCTCGGGCGCCACCCGCGTAGACGGAAAAGGTGCGTGGATGTCAATTTCTCAATCGCGGCCGGACATTGACCCGGGGCGACGGTGTCGTTGCTCTCCGTTAACCACCGCACGATGCTGACAGGCCGCGGGAAGGCCGGAAAGGGTACAAAGGGTACATCGGCCCCCTTTGCCCTTCGACCTACCAGTCGCTTTGCCGAGCATCTCGCCGAGCGAGGCCCCGACCGCAACACTTCTCGTTAGTGGAGCGAGTGCTTACTATTCATCCGGCAAGCCGATTTCATGATTGAAATCGTGTCGATAAAGATCAAATGGCGGGCGAAAAAGTTGTGAGCGTCGACTCCCGAGATGTTTTACTTGTGGCCCAGTACTCACAGAGTGGACGCGAGAACTCATGAGTCCTATTTCCTTATATGATCACACCGCGCGCCAATTGCGTGATCTATGTGCTCAGTACGGTCTCGGGGAATCGACCGAGGTCGCGGTGGCAGAGTTCCGGGAACTGCTCGGGCCGGGCGCAGGTCGGCCGATTTCGGAATCGCCCGCCTGGCGGTCGGAGGTAGCTGACGATCACACACCGGTGGAGTTCTCGATCGCCTTCAGCCAGCGCGGCAGACCGGTCGTCCGAGTGCTCGTCGAACCGGTCGCGCAGCAGCCCGACCCGGAGTCGATGACGAACCTGGCGGAAAGCTTGCTACAGACGCTGTCAGATCGCCACGGACTGCCCCTGGATCGCTACTGCCGACTCCGCGACCTGTTCCTGGGCCAGCGCCCACGGGAGCCATTCGGACTGTGGTTTTCGCTGGTGCTGTGCCCGCATGCCCAGCCTGCCTTCAAGATCTACTTCAACCCACAGGCGCACGGCCCCGAACATGCCTATGACCTAGTGCACGAAAGCATGCACCGACTTGACCTCGGCGCGGCTTACCCGGTGCTGGCTATGCACACCTTGCGGCGCGGACACGAGCTGGACAAACCGTCGTTCTTCGCGCTCGACCTGAGCGCGGACGCGGACGCGAGGATCAAGGTGTATGTGTCGCATCTGGAAGCCGGCGCGAGCGACGTTGAAGCCGTGGCCCAAGGCGGGCGCCGCGTGCCGCCCGGCGTGCTACGCGAGTTCTGCCAGATCGCCGGCGGGGCCGCTGGCCCGTTCACCAACCGACCGCTGATCTCCAGCTACGCGTTCATCGCTAGCGACACCGACCGGCCGAGCGGGTACTCGCTCTACCTTCCAATCCGGGACTACGTGCCAGACGACGCGGTCGCCCAGTGCCGAGTGCGTGATGTGCTCGGACGCGCCGGACTGGACCGGGATATCTTGGACCGCGCGCTGTCCGCGGTGACCAACCGGCCGCTGGACGCGGGGGTCGGCCTGATTGCACACGTCTCCCTGCGAATGGGCCGGCTGCGGCCAGGGGTGACCGTCTATCTCTCCTCCGAGGCCTATCGGGTGACACCACCCCGGTCAATGCCCCGGCGATGGGCGAACGCCGCGACCTGATCCCTCTGATCCCTCTGTCGGAAACCGTGATCAAAACGCGCCACCACCCTAACGACCACCGAAAGGAAGGTTGGAACATACCATGCCGCTGATCGAACCGTACCGCATCAAGGTCGTAGAACCGATCCCGATAACCACTCGACCAGAACGCCAACGGGCCCTGGCGGACGCGGGGTACAACCTGTTCAACCTCCGCGCGGAGGAAGTAACCATGGATCTACTCAGCGACTCCGGCACCGGCGCGCTGTCCGCTGCGCAACAGGCGGCCGCCGTCTCGGCCGACGAAACCTACGCCGGCGCCCGCTCGTTCTACCGCTTCCGTGAAGCGGTAGCAGACCTTACCGGGTATCCGCGGATCCTGCCAGTGCACCAAGGCCGAGCAGCGGAACGAATCCTGTTCACCTCGCTACTCGAACCCGGCCAACTCGTCCTGAACAACACCCACTTCGATACCACTCGGGCCAACGTCGAGCTACTCGGCTGTGAGGCACGCGATCTGCCCTGCCCGGAGGCCGCCGACCTGGACAGCAGCGAGCCGTTCAAAGGCAACATCAACGTTGCCGCGCTGGCCAAGACACTGGCCGGGCCGGAGGGCAACCGGGTTGGCCTAGTACTGATGACGATCACCAACAACGGCGGCGGCGGACAGCCCGTCTCGATGGCGAACCTGACCGAGACGAGCGAACTGTGCCAGCGGTACGGCGTGCCGTTCATCCTGGACGCCGCCCGGTTCGCGGAAAACGCCTGGCTGGTCACCCAGCGGGAGCCCGGTTACCGGCACCGCACGCCCCGCGAGGTGGCACGGCTGGCGTTCGCGCTCGCGGACGGCTGCATGGCTAGCCTCAAGAAAGACGGCATCGGGCACATCGGGGCGGTGCTCGCCCTGCGCAATGAGGCGCTGGCCAACCGGTGCGAGATGCTGCTGATCGCCACCGAGGGTTTCCGCACCTACGGCGGGCTTGCCGGTCGTGACCTGGACATGCTAGCCATAGGCCTGCGGGAGATCACCGAGCCGGAGTATCTGGCCGCGCGTGCCGCCGGCACAGCGCATCTTGCCGACTTGGCCGCTGCCGCCGGGGTGGATAGTGTGCGCCCCACCGGCATCCACGCGCTGTACCTCAACGCGGGCCGGCTGCTCACCCACCTCCCACCGCACCGATACCCTGGGCACGCGCTGGCCTGCGAGCTGTTCTTGGCCGGCGGCATCCGTTGCGTCGAGCTGGGTTCGCTCTACCTGGGGAAACAGGACGAGCACGGCACGCTGATCACGCCCGCGCCGTATGAACTGGTGCGGCTGGCCATTCCCCGTCGGGTCTATACCCAAAGTCATCTGGAGTACGTGGCCGAGGTGATCGCCGAGGTCGCCAGTAACCCCACCAGAGTCCCCGGGTACCAGATGGTGGAGGCCTCGCCGCTGCTGCGGCATTTCAACTCACGTCTGGAACCAGTCCCGGCCTCACCGACCGGGCAGGCGCGGTGATGCAAATGCGAGTGGAGCTCAGCCCAGTCCCGTGGCACGACCCCGGACACCATAGATCATGAGTTGCTCGAGTTCACCGATAATCCGCTCGTCAGGAAGCACCTCGGCCTGTCCTCCGAAAATCCAACTACGGAAGACGACGGTGGCTAGTACCGAACCCATGCTGACACGGGCAGTAACTGGCTGATTGAGCCCTCGGTAGCCAAACCTCTCAGCCTCCAGGACAACGACCTGCTCGATTGCCCTCAGCACTTCCGCCAACGCGACTCCGGCGTTCTCTACCACGTCGTCGAAATAGTTCGACACAGCGGTCAGCGCCATGGCGAAACCTCGCCGATCAGACAGCGCACCGTAGAAGGTCTCGATGAACGACCGCACCGGCTGCCTCGGCTCGTGCGGGTCGGCGAGCCGTTGGTCGGCGTAGTCCCGCAGCGTGGCGACCAACGGGTCGACCACAGCCGCCCGGAACAACTGAGCCTTGTTGCCGAAATGCCGGAACAGCAGCGCCTCGGCCACCCCCGCTCGGGCGGCGATCCTTCTGGTGCTTGCACCGATATAGCCGCGCGTGGAAAACAGCTCACCGGCCGAGGCAAGCGTCAGCTCACGCACTTCACTGTGGGTGCGACGTGGCACACGGCCCCGCTGCGCGGCAGGTGTGGCCACCAAACAATCGTACCCAGCCTTCCGCGTGGCAACTCTAAGCGATTGCGCATGAATTTGTCCAGGAATCCGGCATCCTGAGGGCCAGACGCCGCCCGAATGGGGATTGCGCTGCCTCACGCATCGACCAGATGTATCGTACCTCACACCCTGAGAAGTAGGCTATTGAGCAGTGAGCCCAGGAAAAGGCAGGAACGAGCACGTGGAAGGTGACGGGGCGTCGTTCGGAGCAGAACTTCGGCGACTGCGGCTGCGGGCTGGACTCACCCAGGAGAGCCTGGCCAAGCGGGCGGGCATCAGCGTCAACGCGGTGAGCGCGCTGGAACGAGGAGTCCGGACGCGGCCTTATCCGCATACCCGGGATGCGTTAACCAAGGCGCTCGGACTCACCGAGGATGAGCGGCTAGCTCTGCGTACCGTCATAGCCGAACCGTCGGCCCGGTCGGCGCTGCCGGCTTTGCCGTCGACCACGGTGGGCGGCACTGAGCTAATCGCCGCGGTGGCCGACTTGCTAGATCGTTGCCGGTTGGTCACCCTGACCGGGCCCGGAGGGGTTGGCAAGACACGGATGGCCATCGAGGTGGCCGCGCGGACCGCCGCGGATTACCGGGATGGGGCGGTCTACGTCTCGCTCGCCCCGTTGACCGAACCCGCTGATGTGTTGCCGACGCTGGCCGAAAACCTCGGTTTGCGCGAGCTCGGTCGGCGTGATCTCGCTGACGTTCTCACCCGTTACCTGCGTACTCGGCACCTGCTGGTCGTGATGGACAACTTCGAGCACCTGTTGCCAGCCGCAGCCGACCTTGCGGTCCTACTGGCCAGCGCACCGGAGCTCACGGTGTTGGTCACCAGCCGCGCGCTACTGCGGATCGCGAGCGAACACGTTTATCCGGTGCCACCGCTGGAGCCCTCCGTTGCCGCCGAGCTGTTCTTCGAACGGGCGCGGGAGGCGGCCGGGCGGGCGAACATCGCCGAACCGGGGGTGGTCGATGACATCTGCCGCAAGGTGGACTGTCTGCCGTTGGCCATTGAGCTCGCCGCCGCGGCTACCCAGCGGTTGAGCTGCACTGAACTCCTGGCCGCGTTCGACTCCGCGCTCGTCAACCTCAGCGCACAACCCCAAAGCGCGCCCGTTCGCCAGCGGACGCTGTGGGATACGGTGGACTGGAGTTACCGGCTACTCGACCAAGACGCACAGCTGCTGTTCGCTCAGCTCTCGGTCTTCCGCGGCGGCTGGGATCTTGAGGCCGCCTCGGCCGTGTCCCGCCTTACCGAACACGCCGCCGCGAAGCTGCACCTTCAGCTGCTCGACAACAGCCTACTGACTCGCGAGCTGGCCTCGGGCGAGCCGAGGTTCGCCATGCTCGAGACGATCCGCGCATACGCGGCCGAGCAACTCAATCGCGTCGATCCGGCCGCTGCCCCCGACAAGGCGTGCGAGCGGCATGCGATGTACTTCGCCCAGCTGATGGCGCAGGCCGGCAACGG
>Ga0213881_10000868_pt1 | contig 16042 bp, 20 predicted proteins | sample BarmaccoBMER_R08_FD_160104 | JGI IMG/M metagenome (GOLD analysis project Ga0213881, IMG submission 160104) | Barbacenia macrantha exposed rock microbial communities from rupestrian grasslands, the National Park of Serra do Cipo, Brazil - ER_R08 ... | reverse complement strand
AGCCATTAACCATCGAGGCTTTGTTGTCTCGGCTAGAACGCGCTGGGGTGCCGAGATTTGCCGCGGAGGTTCGACGCCACCTTTCGTAACCTTGCGGAGACTAGTTCTCGTATGCGCGCGTGTTCTACTTCCTTTCTGTCTTACGCTCTGCGTGCTCTCATCGCCCTACAAAACTGACTTTCATCACATGTTACAAACAGCCAAGTTATTGTCACGGTTATAAAGCTGGTCAACGTCCGTGCCCGGCACACGGCTCCAGCAGTGGGCATCACAAACATCGTTAGATCGGGTGGATAGCCGCGCTCGACGTCGCCCTTGGTGAGAAGTCAGGTTATCATAGTTTGGACGGTAGGCATGGACTGGGTGCGGTGTCAGCCCGCCAGTTGGTGGCGTGTCCCTTGCATGATCTTTGTCAGTCAAGGGTAGTGACACCCACAACGTAACGACTTAGCCAGCGTTTCCTCTGATGGGCGCGCTTACCCAGTGCGTAGTGCGCGAATCCTTGTCGGGGCTAAGCACCCGCAGGCTCATTCGCCAGCGCCCTTCGCCTCAATGCAACAGTGCCATCATGTGTTCTACCAGATTCGCCGCAGACCGGTGGTGCCAACTGTGGTGCCCGGGGATCACCCGTTGCGCAGTTTTGCGCACAGTTTCGCCGCAGCGTGTCCTGGATCCACCGTCGACGGGTTACCAACCTCGAGTTTTGCCGATGAGCTGCGCGTCGTTACCCGCAACCCTAACGCCCCGGTGTTATCCATAGGTGTCTTTTGTTCCGGTTCGGCTAGGACGTTAGCCCAACTGCATGATGGAGACTGGAACACACGGCAGCAAAGAGCGGCGACCCGCCTCCTGGGTCGTCCGAGGAGTCAGGTATTTCTCCTGCCAACAGCTGACCCGGTGTTGCAAATATCCAACGTCCTAATACATCGATGATTGACCCGATCCAAATGAGTATTAGATACGTCGCGCTGGTGATCATGTGTAGTTGTGTCCGATCGGTAGGTGCAAAGGTAGAGAACATCGGCGTTGGCAGGGATCGGTGCCCTTGAACCACGGCGTTGCCGGGAGTCGGTGGAGATGGAAGATTTAACCCCGTGCTGGGTTGTCGTTAAGGAAAATGCTCCCAGCTGTCGACTGAAGAGGCTTCTGCCTCTCAGGGGTTAAAAATGATTATCACGTTGGGTAGGAACGAGACTTGTCCGCTCAGTCTCACTCACAAGCAGGAGCGGCGCTTGGCGGCTTCATTACCGGTTTAGCGATACCACTCTTAGCGCATCAAGTCGGCAAATGAGACGTACATCATTTTTCCGCGCACTTCGCAAATCGGTTCATGTTACACCGGATAGCCTATAAGATCACTACAGGCAAAGACGATTTGTTGACCATCGGTCCACTTCGCCGAGCCGCACGCCTTGTACGCCCAGCCGTGCGCGGCATTCTTATGGTCCGTCTCGTAACCATGCGTGGCTGAGGCGGTGGTGCAGTTGGTGTTGTTCACGGTGCACTCTTGCACAATCAAAGTATGTTCTACCACGCCGCCAGGATTGTCCGGAGTACTTGTGCCGTAGTATTCACCTGTTCCTTGAACAAGGAACATGCAGGGCGTGTATACGTGACCTTTCTCGACGTCCTGCTTACATTTCTTGTCCGCCGGAAACGATCTAGGAGGGGTTTGGGATGACTCAGAAGTGGGCGCCTGGGGAGCCGGCTGGGATGCCTGGGGCGTAGATGACCGAGATGCGACGCTAGGTGCTTGGGATGGAGGATCTTGGATGCCGGGGTCAGCGCCGGAGCGGGTTGGTGAAGGTGAGGGGTTTTGAAGGGTGGCACCGGCGCCCAGACGAGTATTGGATTGAGCTAGTGGGGAGAAGGAGTTTCGATTGCCGGTCCCGGCGCCAAGGCCAGTGCCGGATGGGGTAGATCGGGGTGGAAAGTTCTGGCCGCCGCTGCCTGGGCCGAGGCCCGTGGTGGATTGAGCTGGTGGGGAGGAGGAGTTTCGATTGCCGGTCCCGGCGCCAAGGCCAGTGCCGGATGGGAAAGATGGGAGGGAAAAGTTCTGGCCACTGCTGCCTGGGCCGAGGCGTGTGGTGGATTGAGTCAGTGGAGGCTTTCGGTCACCAGCGGTGGACTGATCCGTTGAGGAGATTTGGCTGCCGGAGGTGGACTGCGTCACTGCGACACCAATGATCACGATGATCACTGGGGCGATCGAAGCCGCTCCAATTCTCCATCGAACCTGCCAGCTAGGTCCCGGGTGGACCTCGGGCGACTCGTGGGCCGCTACAGAAATCTTGACTACCTCGCGATCGGCGGTGATGCGGGCATGTGCCTTTTGCCAGCGGGCCAGCCAGTCCTGCTCGTCCCCCCCGCAGGCTCGTACCAGGCCCAGGGTGAGATCTCGCGAGGGAAGACGTCCTCCAGATCCGGAGAGGGCGCCTAACAGAGCGGTGTGGGAATAACCAGCCTTCCGTGACATCTGCCGCGAGGACGGCTTTCCGGCTTGCTCCCACATCTGGCGTAGGTCGGCACTGAACTCGGCGACCCACCGCATGCAGTCGCTGTCGGCGGTGTCGGACTTTTCCCGTGGAATTTCGCCCGATTTATCCGGATCATCGGTCATCATCGAGCTCCCTATCACCAAAAGTAGTGCTAACCACTGTCAACCTCGTGCTTTCCCCGGGGATGGCCACGCACGATGCCAACCAACTCGGCATCACTGCCGGTCGACGACCAAACATCAGATCGAATACCTACCCAGCGCGTGACCGGTGAAGGCCGTGAAGCGTGGGAAGCGTCTCACCACGCCAGCGAACGTTGCCGACCCACCGACCGACGGCGCCGCTGCTTCGCTTACTCGGCAAGCTCAGCACCGGTACTCGCTGTGCATAAAGGTGTTGCAATCGGTGCCAGCGTTGAGGCGGAGAACCGCTTCCGTCCTCCTCTGTCCCGGTCCGTTCGCTGCGTGGCTGCTGAGGTCTCTAACGCCTGCACTACACGAACGGTGGGTTGGCTGCTTAGCAGGGGCATGAGCCCAACGCTCATCACCCACAGGTCCAAGCCCGCACTTTGGAATCTTGGACCGTTATAAGTGTTGTACCGACGAGGCGCCATAACCGAGACTGTGCTCGTACCATCGCTTCAGATTCGCATGGACCAGTGGCATTGCGTGAAGTTTTCCATTCTATTCTTGGGCAACCACACCAGAAATCTTGCGGCCCATTGCAATCGGCACATCAAGAGCAAGGCGAGTACCCATTGAACCGCAATGCGCATCATTGCCTCCAGTAAAGTTTAGCGCTGTTTGTCCGCGCATCCACGTACGGCGTTCAGCAGCCGTGCATCAGCCATTTTTCCTGCCGGTGTGAACAAAACCTTGTAAAAACCTTGTGGCCGAGCGTAGGACAGCGACACACTGCGCCCGACGAGGAAGCAGTGGCCCGAGCGTCCCGGGAGGTGTGGCGCGATGACGGTGGAGTGCCGGCTGCTTGGGCCGGTTGAGGTCTACGTGGGACAACGGGTGCCGAACCTGGGGCATCCGCGCCAACGATGTGTCTTGGCAGCGCTGTTGGTCGATGCGAACCGCGTGGTCCCGGTAGAACAGCTTGTGCATCGAGTGTGGGACGAGAACCCGCCCGCTGCTGCTCGGAACGCGCTGTACGGATACGTATCACGGTTACGTCGCATTTTCACGCACTGCGACGCGCGCCTGACCCAGAAGTTGGGGGGATACATCATTGAAATTGACCCGGAGCTGGTGGATCTGCATCGCTTCCGGCGACTAGTCAGCCAGGCCCGGTCCACCACGGACGAACGTGCGGTGCACCTGTTTGGGCAGGCGCTGGCACTGCGCACTGGTGAGCTGCTTACCGGCGTCTCTTCGGGCTGGATTGAGAACGTGCGCTGCAACTTGGAGAGAGAGTGGATGGCTGCCGTGCTCGATCGCAACGAGGTCGAGCTACGACAGGGTCGGCACACCGACATGTTCGGCAAGCTGACCGAGCTGGCAGCAGCGCATCCGCTAGATGAACGGCTGGTCGCCCAGCTAATGCTGGCCACTTACCGATCAGGACGACAAGCCGACGCGCTGCAGCAGTATCGACGCACCAGGAGAAAACTCGCTGAGGATCTCGGTGTTGAAGCGTGTGAAGAACTTCAATTACTGCACCAACGAATCTTGCGCAAGGACCCGGCGCTCTTGGCGTTCGCACCGAACAGCGAGAGGCCCAGGTTAGCTGCGCCAGCCGAGCTGCCGCACGATCTGCCCGGCTTCATTGGGCGTGATGCTGAGCTGTCCACGCTTCAAGCGTTAATTGGCTCGGCTGACCCGGTTAGCAGGAGCATGGTGACTGTGGCGATTGATGGTATGGCAGGTGTGGGTAAAACAGCACTGGCTATCCATTTCGCCCATTGTATTATCGAAGGCTTCCCCGACGGGCAGCTCTACGTCGACTTGCACGGCTACCACCCGCACCAGCCGCAACTTCCGGCCGACGACGCTTTGGGACACTTCCTGCGGGCACTCGGTGTAGATCCACGGTGCATTCCACCGACCACTCAGCAACGGGCTGCGCTATACCGTACATTGCTGACTGGCAAACGGATCCTCATCGTGTTGGACAACGCCGCGGCCGCCGACCAGGTCCGACCACTGCTGCCCGGGTCTCCAGGTTGTCTCGTGCTCGTGACCAGTCGTCAACGACTTATCGACCTGGCAGTCCGCGACGGCGCGCATCCAATAACGCTTGATGTCTTCGCGCCAGAGGAATCCCTTACGTTGTTACGGCGCAGCATCGGAGTCCGAGTCGAAGCAGAGCTCAAAGCAGCGGCAGAGTTAGCTCGCCTGTGCGGCCACCTACCGCTGGCGGTTCGGATCGCAGCTGAACGAGCGGCTATACACGCACTCGATCCGCTGAATAAAATTGCCGAAGACCTTGCTATCGAGTGTGACCGTCTCGACGCGCTTACGATCCCCGACGAAAAGGAAAGTACCACGGTCCGCGCCGCATTCTCCTGGTCCTACCAAGCGCTCCCGGGGGACGTTGCTCGTACCTTGCGATTGCTAGCACTGCACCCCGGCCCAGATATTAGCATTCCTGCAGTTGGGGTGCTCACCGACACAGCACCCGCCGACGTTCGCCGCAATCTTGACCATCTCACCGTAATGCACCTGCTGAAGGAGTCAGGACCAGGTCGCTACCGACTTCACGAATTGGTGCGCATTTACGCGACCGAGCGGGCAATGACCGAGGAGTCGGAGGCTGAGCGCATGAGTGCGATGCAGCGGCTGATCACATGGTATCTCCGTACCGCCATCGAGGCGGACACCATACTCGACCCCCGCCGTCACCACGTACCGCTAGACCGCACTGAGATGAACATACGACCGTTATCATTTAGTAGCACCAATCAAGCACTCGACTGGTGCGAAGCTGAACGTGCGAACCTAGTGGCCGCTGTGGACCATGCCGCCGCGTCTGGATCCTTTGCAATCGCCTGGAAACTACCCCTTGCCCTATTTGGCTTTTTCTACCTTCGAAAACACTGGTCGGACTGGCTCACCACTTGTGAAGTCGGTCTTACCGCAGCGTACAACCTTGACGACACCCGAGCCGAAGCGTGGGCTCTCGCTGGACTAGGATTCGCCCATTACGACCTCCGGCAGTTTAACGAGGCCATCGACTGTTTGCGGAAATCCGAAACACTCGCGGGCACAGTTGGAGAACCGTGGAGCCATGCTGTCACCCTGACAGGCCTCGGAGCTGCCCTACGCGATGTCAGTCAATACGATGATGCGTTGGGCTGCCTAATGCGAGCATTGTCTCGCTGGCGTAAAATCGGTGACCGATGGGGTGAGGCTACCGCACTGCACAACCTCGGTGACACCTTCCGAAAACTGCATCAATTCCGCAAGGGAATCACTTTTTTTCACCAGGCTCTAGCCGTCCGTCGCGAGATCGGGGACCGCTATGGCGAAGCCTGGACGCTGCACGATCTTGGCGCAGCGTATCAAGATCTCCATCGGCCCGACCAAGCGACACGCTACTTTACGCAAGCATTAACCATTCGCCGGGAGATCGGGGACCGTCACGGTGAAGCCAGAACTCTTCGTCACATCGGTGATATCCAGTGCGACGTCGGCGCGGTCACCGATGCGCAGCAAACGTGGCACCAAGCGTTCGCGTTATTCAAAGATCTGGGCGATCCGAGAGCGGCTGACGTTCTCGCCCGGCTATCAAACCGTCAATAAGACCATAGCGCAGACTGGCTAAATCCGCAGTGCGGTGGGGCTCAAATGTCGTGCGGATTCGCACCATCAAAAGTATGCATTTTCGGATAAGGACTCTCAATGGGTTAAGGTCACCTACAGTCCCGCCGGTGGGACACCGCCACAACGGAGCCCACCGGCGTCTCGCGCTTTTCCCGATTATCCGCAGCTTCTAGGGGTGGGTTACGGAGCGAGGATGTAGCTCAGTCGCCCATCGCTGGGGATTGTGCGTTGGTCCACACGGCCCGGTCCATAGGTCCAGTTCATTTCGTTGATCGTGATGTACGTGCCGTTGGCGCGGTGGTCGACGGATTCTACCCAGGCGACGTGACCGTAGCCTTGCGCACCAAGCGTGTTGGGTGGCCAGACGACAATGCTGCGGGCTTGTGGGTCGGAGGTCACTGTCCAGCCGTGCTGCCGCGCGGAGTTGGTGTACTGCCAGGCGTCGCCATCGATGAATGGATAGATGCCGGTGGCGTCGTGAAAGCGTTGCTTGGCATAGGCGGTGCACTGGCCTGGCGTGGCCCGGTTGGTGGGCTCAGTCTGACCGAACGCCCGGGCGCTCGCCGGTCCTGGCGAGGTAGGGGTGGTGGCGCAACGCGCAATGCCCGGGCTGAAGTTCCCGATCGACGGCGTGTTGGTGTAGTAATCGCTCAGGTAACCGCCGGTGTCGAGCTTGTCCCAGATCGCGCTGCCGTTGACGTCATCTCCGGTTGTCTGACAGGCAATGGTGATTGCTGCGCCCTCCGCAAGGTTGCCGATGGCGCTGGTCTGCTGGCTGGGACCCGAGCGAACGTTCACGCCCCGCCCTTGGGTGTTCGCGATGTGATACCCGCTGGTCTCGGCGCTGGCCATCCCAGTAGCGAAGATTAACAAGCCGGCGAGCACCAGTGGGACGTTCGCGACCATGGCGAGGCCCTTCCTGCGCTTCATGACTTTGCCGAGTGGGCGCAGCGGTGGCGGGGTGGAACGAATGGCGTCGGCACCGATTGGTCGCTGAGTGAGAGCCTTCGCGTGCTTCATGTCAGACACCCTTCTAAGGAGGACGTGGATCGTTGTGCGTCAGGTCGACGCGCTCGCCGGTCACCTTCTGTCGGAACTTGAGGCGACGAGATGGGGTCGCGTCGTGGGTGGGTCGTCGAGCTGGTTCTCACTCTGGGTGGTCATACCGGTGGAAATCACGGGATTGACGGTGGTTGACACCACTTTCCGTGGCAGGGAGGCATGACCATGACCGACAAATCGGATACCTCAGGCGCACCCTTGCCTCGCGAGTGCGGTTCAACCGAGAGTGACTATGCGCGATGGTGGCCGAGTTCACCGCCGACCTGCGCCAGGCGCGGGAGCAAACCGGAAAGCCGTCATTGCGACAGATGTCACGGAGAGCTGGCTACTCCCACACCGTGCTGTTAAGCGCCCTCTTCGGAACCGGAGGACGCCTCCCCTCGCTGGGACTCACCCTGGTCCTGCTGCGGCGACGAGCAGGAATGGCGGGCACGCAGCCGGACAACGTCGACGCACTTACAACCGATCGCCGCTAACAGACATCCCAGGATCGCACCCTTACCGGCCACGCTTATGAGAACAAGGTCAGCACGGCAAAAAGCAGCATGGTGTAGGGATGCCGCGCAGCAGCCCAAAATCCGGGTCACGCCCGCGCGGCTGATGCAGCCCTCGAGCCCGATCGCCGGGTCGCGGCCCGTGGCGCCCAGCCGAGCCGTCATCGGTGTTGAGGGGGCTGTCCGAGTAGGCGATGCGTAGCTGCGATATCGATCCCTCGATAATCCGGACTGCCACAGCCCGACGCGCCAACTCAACAGTCATCGTCAAAACCCGGAGCGTTGAATGCCCGCGCCGACAACGAATGTCGTAGATCACCTCACCCACGTTGCGGCTAACGAAATCACATCGAGCCTGAGCCTCCGCCCGGTCGTCCATAGAGGCCAAGGCCAAGTCCTGCTCGACCCAGCGCAGCTGCAGGGCCCACCCACTCGGCGTTACCTGGCAACTCTCCACCGAGGTAATGATCAGACTGCCAATCCATGGCACGTAGACCACATCGTCACACCGTGGGCACAGTAGCTGTTTGCGCACTTGTCGCAGCACAGCTCCTCACCGGCCTAGCGGTGTGCGCTCGACGGCCTACCGGTGTGCGGTCGACGGATCCGTTCGGCTCAACAGGCGATCCTGCCCAATGCACGACGACCGCGGTACCGTTTTGCCCGAGGAGAAACCGGCGCCGTGGTGGTCGCCGTTCCAGGGGTCAGGCGCTGGTCTGGGTTATCCCATCGCAAGCTGCACGCTCACGTGCACCGGCCGCGCCAGGCGGGATGGCCGGGACCAGACGAGAGCCTGTGTCGCGGTGGGGAACATCGACCCAACTCAGGATCCGTTGTTGTGCTGACAGCACGTCCGGCGGGGCTGGGTAAGGGGCAGGGGGCTGCTGCTGATCTGGCGGGTTGGTGCGGGGAGCCAATTTGATCACTGGACAACATTAACGATTAGGTAGAGGCCTTGTTTATTAGGGAAAAAGGGGGTACTTGCAACATCAGTCATCTTCCAGTCCACGCGGCACGAGCCTGGAAGTGTAGGTGCGGTGAGGCTTACGCTGATCTGCACGTTGTGGTTGGGCATAGTCTCCGGGATCGGCACCTGCGACGGCGAGCTGCATAGGCCGGGTCCCTGTGCGCCCACCCGGGTGAGGTAGCGGCCTGCCCAGGGAACTTGACCAGTGTTACGGATTTCCCAGGTTTTCATGAACCTCTGACCTGTGTGGACAATTGTACCGTCAGGGATGGTCACATCGGTGACGAAATCATCGTTATCACCAGCCGCCAGCGGCGCACCAGATGCAGGGACCATCGCAGGCTCTTTATTTTGTGCGGGTGGCTTCTGGACCCTGTCAGGTCCAACAGTCCGGTCAGCCACGACAGCGGCGCTAAGAATTACGAGCAGACCCGCCACGGCGCCGATCCGCATCCGCCAATTAGACTGGGCCTTATTGTGCTCATCGCACGTGGGCAATTTCTGTGCTGCATTGGCCTGATGCCAGCGCTTCTCCCAGGCCGTTTCGTCCCCATGACAGGCGCGTACAATTCCGAGTGTCAGCGGCAGCGACGGCAGGCTGTTTCCCGATAATGCTCCCAGTAGCGCAGTATGAGAGTAATGCGCGGCGGCTGCCATTTTGCGAAAAGATGGCATCCCCGCTAGCTCTCGGAGTTTTCGCAAATCGCTCACAAGCTCGGCAACCTTGTCTTCTTTGGCTGGGATTTGCTCTCGCTGGTCAACTATAGAAGTCATATCCGCATTCCTCCAACAGTGGTAATTGCTAAGGAAGAATCGAGCGAGTGTTTCTGCACTTCGTGCCTAAACAAGGCAGAGAACCCTCGAGGCAATCGATGCACCCCTTGACGAGACAGGCATCGATGCCCTCGCCGACGCGCCTGATGCCGGGCAGAGCACTGACAGCAACGGCGGGTGCTCGCGCGATAGGCGAGGCGCGCACCACGGCGTTGTATCGCAGCACTCGCATCGCGGCGCTCCGAACAACATCATCAGCGAGGGGCGTCCGCATGAGACGACCCTGTGGGGACACCAGTCGGGAGGAGAACCCAACAGCATCACGGCCTATGTCATCGCCGAGCGCCACCACACGGTTACACGTTGACAGAAGAACGGCAGGGCTGATGGTCGAGCAGCTCGATGGTCGCTTGTAGGCGATGGTCGGCGCTCGGATTGCTCGACTGATGTGGAGGGACGGTCTTAGCGGACCGACCGTCGGCGCTGCGTACACGGGGTGGTTTTGCTGGTCGCGGCCGGCGTGCTGTGTGAGGCGTGGCAGCAAATCCGCTGCCACAGCCCTGGACCAGTTAGCGGAGTGCGCGCTGTTAGTCGGCGCGGCGCTATCACCACCATGCATGATCCCTTTTGATCACTTTGGTTTGATCGCATCCGCGCAGGTGTCTTGGTAACTAATGTGTCGGGCGCGTAGAAAGCTCACATGGCTGTATCAAATGGTTTACCACCGTGGATACACGCTTCTCGTACCATGTTCCGTCGAAGGCCTTCAATCGGAGTGAGATCCCACAAGACGGTTTGGCCAATGCTGACAACGGCCAAGGTCTGTCCGTCCGGACTGAACGCCATCAACTTCCCACTGTCGCCGCCTAGACCACTGGCGTGAAGCGGACCGAGTCGACGGGGTTGGTCCGGGTCAGTGACATCCCACAGGAGATTTTGTCAAGGTTACCGGTGGCCAAGGGTCAAGTCCTGAGTGTCATGCAAATCGGTGACCTGATGATTACACGGCGATATCGTTGGTTCGGTTGGTCTTGCGGTCATCGGTGTTCGCCGGTGGCGGGTCAATCCTCAACTCGGTGCGCAGCAGCCTGAGCTGGTGGCGTTCCAGATCGCTGATGGAGACGTGCCATACCCTTGTGGGTGCCGAACTGGTCATCCATGTCATGCGACCTTGGCGTATTCGTGTATCAACCCGCCGAGCAGATCACGACGTCGCAGGTGACACTGGGAGGGCGATGCCGGCGGTGGTAGTGACCTCAGTGGTGCTGCTTGGTTGAGCGCGCGGTGCGGACGATGGTCGTTGAAGTGCGCCACGTATTCGGCCAGCATTATCGTAAGATGGCGCTGGTTAATGAGCAGCATCCGGTCCAGCAGTTCGCGGCGGACAGTTCCAATCCAGCGTTCGGCGATCCCGTTCGCCCGTGGTGCCCGTACCGGGGTGCGCAGGATGCGGATGCCCTCGCTAGCGAACACGGCATCAAAAACACTGGTGAACTTGCTGTCGCGGTCCCGGATCAGAATCCTGAACTCGGCTGCGCGGTCGCCAAGGTCCATCACAAAGTTGCGTGCCTGCTGGGCCACCCAGGCACCGCTGGGGTTGGCGGTAACTCCCAGGAGGTGGACGCGACGGGTCATGTGTTCCACCACGAACAGCACGTACAGCCGTTGGAGCAGCAGCGTATCGATACAGAAGAAGTCTGTGGCGAGAATGCCTCGGGCTTGAATCCGCAGGAATTGTCGCCAGCTTGGCCCGTCGCGGCGCGGAGCGGGATCGATGCCGGCGCGTTTGAGAATCGACCACACGGTACTGGCCGCGATCTGGTAACCCAGCCCGGCCAGTTCGCCATGGATCCGCCGGTAGCCCCAGGAGGAGTTCTCCACGGCCAGCCGCAGGACTAACCGCCGTAGCTCGGGTGGAGTGCGCCGACCACCGCTTTGATGTCTTCGGGGCTGAGCCCAGCGTCGCTTCACCAAGTCCCGGTGCCATCGCAAGATCGTGGCCGGGGTGACGATCCGATGCAACCGGCAACCTTGAGACACTAACCGGGTTAGTGCTGCAAACACCGCACGATCTGCCCACGACAGTTGCGGTCTGCGCACCTGACGGCGTAACACGGCAACCTCGTGGCGCAGCACGAGAATTTCCGCGTTTTTCGATTGTGTGCTGCGGGCCAGCAGTCCCAGCCAGGCCATGAGCTGCCGGAAGATCAGATACAATAGTCGTACCGCCACGACCGGCGATCATGCCCCACGACCACCATCTGGCGATGCCGCAGGTCACCGCCGTGGATGACCAGTTCGGCACCCACAGGGTGAGAGCGGATCGCTCTTGATCCGGCGCCCGTGGCTATCTTTTGAGTCCAAAAAGAATGAGCATGCACATGGCGCGGAATATTGTTCACAAATTAGGTCGAGCGCAAGAAAATGTTAGCCCTCCGAGTCTGCGCCATGTCGCATACGCTCCAAAAACACGATTAGGCCCCGAGTATTTGAACGATCGTATTCCGAACAGAATTAATCGCATTGATGTGGTCATTCGCGGACACGGTCGCCGAACCCAGATCGTAGTCAACTATTGCGCCAGGGCAAAAATAAGAACAGATATTCCAAATCCGGTCACACTGGCCAGAACCAGAACGCGTTGAGTTATAGTGCGCAGCCTTCGTTGACTCGCCACGGAACCCAATCCTCCCACCGGTAGACCTGTCAGGCAAGTGTTCGTCAGCAATCACACCTTGCACTAAGATCACGCCGTCCACGCCTTGGAAGTGGGCGAAAAATGATCATCACTGGCAAACAGTGACGCTATCTACGCAGCTCATTACTGGTACGTGGCGACAACGAGGACTTAGCCAAGCTTGTTGAAAGTTCTAACTGCGAGGCCCGGCTCGAGTCGACCCAGCTAGCCATTATTTGGTCGAATGTTGCTAACCTCGGTGGGTACCGCTCACACTGACTCATCAGATACCCAGAGGATACACTCGATGAAACTCCTCTTTGGCTGCGTTAAATTCTCCAATAGCGGAGGAGTACTGTTTCCTAATCTCGTTCTCGATCCACTGATCAAATGATCCTACGCGCAAAGCGTAATGATCAATGGCAGCGCCTACGTCCATACCCGGGTGTTGCGTTTTCAGCCAGCACTGAGCCGCAGGATCCCATCCATCCCATCTCAGCAGACTGGCAACATCGAGTATCAGCGAAAAAGTCCAGGGTTCGCTCGGCCCTATCGTGGTGTTCCCGTGGGCCACCGGCAGAATATAGTGGAGAAAATAATTGCGGAGCCCTTTGAAGAACTGATGCTCCCCATCGCTAGCAAATTCGTCGTTCACCCGGCGTTGATATGCACCACCAAGGAAAGATTCCGTGCTCCCCCTGTACTTTCGTAGGAACACTCTGAGGAGGTCAATACGGCTCTGCGTTGCGGCCGCAACATTGTGCAATAACCGCTCAGCCTCAGAGAGATAGTCATCGTACCCTTGTAGATTATTCTCGTCGAGTAGGCGAAGTGCATAGGCTGGGTCCTGCACGCGTGCGAGATGCGACTGAAAGTCCATAACGTTGCCTTGGAAGATATGGCTTATTCTTCTTAGCATGTCGATATACGCCATCGCGCGGTAACCTGGCATAGAGTGCAGCGTGTTCCGCGCCACCAACACTGATGGTACCGATCTTCCACTCAACTCAGAATGTGAGGTCGAGCGCATCTCGTTCGTTTCTTCGGGCTCCGCAGGTACACCATCATTCATACTGACACTCCTTTAAGAGGCAGGGTGTGACATCCCACCAACTCGTCAGGGCTACTGCAGTGCCTGCTGGGGCAGAGCCATACGGCGCGCGCACCGGTCTCGTCGCGGGCTGCCCTCAGCGGCCCTGAAGTCAGGCTATGTTGAGGCCAACGGGCATGCTACACGAACTCGTTGCATCCAAGATCGTGGTGCTGTGAGCCTGTCCACATCAAGCATTTGCGCGCAGCACGAAGCCAATCCGAAACAACCGCGAGTCCGGCAGCCGATAATCACGACAAAACAGACGTCAGACCCTATACACGGTGGGTTACTGACGAACCATTCCTAAACCGCGTGTCGCAGGTTCGAATCCTGCCTGCGAAGATCCCCATGCGGGCAGCGGGACCTCCTGGATTGTACCAAATGGGTCGTACCTACCATGTCCTGACGCCCCACCGAAGATCTTCGAAAAGCGTCTCGAACTCGCGCTCAGTCGAGGGCTCAAAACGTTGCTCAAGGTCGATTACACGCCCCGCCGCCCACTTAACGTCCGCAGCCATCTTGCGAACGTAATCCGGATCGTCGAGTTTGCTGCTTCTACTGCCATGCGCAACAGAGCTTCGAACACCAAAGATCTCGTTGTACTGATCCGCACGATCTCGCCGGCTACTTGTCACCGGTTCTAACAGTGCGAACCTTTCAGCCATGGCCCTGCCCGGTAGTCCGCTTTTCGAACCGATAAGCGAGTCAAGGGCGACGCCGAGAGCTAACGCGGCGTCATCTGATTCAGTCGCCCAGTGGTACTCGCCAAACCAACGGCTGGCTACGCGCAGTCGCCTCCCCACGATCATCTTGTCAGCCAGAATTGCGCTGATCAAGGCGCTCGCCCCCTCTGTGCTCAAAGCGTCAGCGAGAGGAAATGGCTCTGCGCTACACCAGAGGTGTTCTGCTCCCTGCGGTATTGGTGACAACACGTAGATGTTCGACACGAGCTCTGCAACTCCCGGGCCCTTCGATAAGCCTCTCGCGCCCTTCGACAAATACTCTGTAATTGCGCCTCTATCCAGGGCGACGCCCCGGAGCCCGGGACGATTAATATGACCACCCATGCCCGCAAATCGATACGACCTTTCATCCCCCGTCAAGAGCACACATAAATCGACTAAGGTTGTTAACGCCCGCTCGGCCTGCCGAACTGCTAACCCTCCTTGACCGACAGTCCAGCATGCTCCCATCACCAACTCGTTAGCGCCTACAGATCGAAGGTTCTCGTTCTGTTCACGCTGCTCCTCAGTCCACTCCTCAAACGATTCACTATTCAGCCTCGCCGGCGACTGCGCGGCATTATTCTTTACAGCCTCGATCCAAGCGTCGGTAAACTGCCCTAACAGGACGTTTCCTACCAGGCGCGGGTCGCCCATCCAAACCACATTGGCTATACTAAAAACCACAAGACTTCGGTGCGCCGTTCGCAGGGTTTGCAGGTTCTCGCGTATCGCGTGACCCTTATCTTTCGCAGCGGCAGCGTGCGCAACCAAACTTGCTACGTAGCCCCACAGCTCATCTTGCTGCCAACGGATGCGGATCTCCTGTTCCTGTAGCAGTAGCTCAACAGATTGCTCCAAGAGTGGCATGTCCGCTACCTGCACAGTGACAGGCCCACTCGGACCATGAATGGCCGCTTTACCAGAATGGCGGTGATTTTCGAGGCTCCAGCCGATCAACCATGGCGTTTTACCTTTGGCAGGCACCACTCGCTCAGCAAGCTCCGTCAACAGTTTCAGGATGCTTCGAGGCGGCGGAACTGGTCGACGGGAAGGAACCACGCGACCAGTATCGCGGTGTGAATCGCTTGGATGCGCGGCCCAACTCGCCCGAAACGGCCAGCCAGCAGCCGACAGCAGCACATGAGGCTTCGGGCGTTGCCCGATGGAAGTGACCAACCGCGCCGGATCCGGGCGGTTTCATACCGGTCAGCGCCCGGGTTGGTCGTGTCTAGCAACTCCGCCAGCGTCTCAGTCGCCTTGTGAAGGTCATCGAGCGCATCCATTGAACGTGCGCGTCCACGGTGACAAGCGTGACGGGCACCCGATGGTCGACACCGGCCCGTATCGGTGGGTGCGGCACCCGTCTCACACCGTCGCCCTGGCCATCACGATCGGCACCGGGCTACCGTGTGCTTATCCAAGGCTGGCAGGGTAGGCAGCATCGGTAGCCGTGCCCCCGATTAGGCGGAGGCGACCACGATTCCGCGGCGGGTGTTTCGGGAGGAAACGGCAGGCGGAGGAGCTAAAATGGGGATATTTGGGGACATGTTCGGGCAGCCGCATCAGTTCTATGAGCAGCTCGACCCGCAGCAACAACAAATCGCCGGTCAGCAATTCCAGCAGGAGTTCGCCCAATCGCAGGACCCGTACGTCCAGCAGCAAGGATGGGATCAGCTCGACCCGTCCCAACTGGACCCCCGACAGTTGGGCCAGATGCACGACTACGCCCAACAGCGAGATCCGTCGATGTTGAGCCGGGTGATGGATCACCCCGTGCTGGACGCGGCGCTGGTGGGGTTGGGTGTGCACGAATGGAAAAAGCACGAAGAACGCTGAGGTCACCCTCGGGTAAGTCGACCCCGGTCGGCTCGGTCGAAGGCAGATCGCGCTCGCTACTCGATTTGCTTGCTTCGTCGCTGCTGCTGTGCCCGAGGGGTGTTTTGGCTGCCTGATTCACGTTGCCATGATGAGGTCCGCGGGTC